>OFFM01000648.1_pt1 | contig 25328 bp, 19 predicted proteins | sample 1521401 | NCBI WGS metagenome assembly OFFM01 (sample SAMEA3504118, study PRJEB24116) | mouse gut metagenome | biome: mouse gut; feature: mouse-associated habitat; material: faeces | place: Denmark | collected 2011
TGCAAAACCGTTTACACCAGTTCGAATCTGGTTGGCACCTCAATAAAACAGGCTTATCTCATTGAGATAAGCCTGTTTTTATTAGTACTATTTTTATTTATTATTACTCTTTCTCGTAGATGTAGACTTCATGGATCTCCTTGGTGTAGCCTTCATCGGTCAGGGGGCCTTGTGACATGCCAAGCACAATCTTTGTCCCTCTGTTATTCAGCACAAGTAAGTCGCCATTAACAGGGTCTATGGCTACTCCTTCAATTTCTCCGGCTCTTTTAAAGTCGCTCATCTCACGAAAGTGGCTGACTCTCCCAAGTTGCGCACCGCCTGCTATTTTGCCTCTGCGCATCTCCGGTTTGCCATTGGAATCGAGCTTTACGCTGAATGGCGTCTCTTTGACTACTTCTTCGCCTTCCATAAGTCCGGTATAGGGGACATCGCCGAGGTCTGCCACGTAGAGGTTATCTGCAATCCCGTAGGATGCTTCGCCGTCATCGGCAGAGAATATTATCTTTCCATCTGCAATCGTGATTCCTTGACACCAATATGGGGTAGGGGCGCACTGCATTTTTGTATGATAGCGTCCTGTTTCCAAGTCATAGCAGTATGCATAGCGGGAATCTACCCAATCGCTCATCCAGACCATGTTCTTGTCTCTGTCTACAGCGATACCTGACACCTCAACCTGACCGGATTCCGGACTCCATGGAAGGTCGCGCTTCCATTCGAGGGTGTTGGCGTCATAAATAGAGACGGCGATGTTAAAGCCTCGCCCATATTCAAATTTTTCTATGCCGCAGTATATCTCTCCGTTCCATACATCAATATCACCGAAATGATTGGCAATTTCGGGATGTTGGAACGGCTGTTTGTTGACGGCTATGAGATTCCAGTTTTTATCATATTTATACAGGGCTTTTGTGTCAGATACGTAATAATGTGTGCTGTCGACTGCGATTCCCTGACGACCCTCTACCGGAACAATTTTCTTAAGCCTGTATTTTTCGCCTATCAGCCCTGCGTTCGCTATTGACACACAGAGAGATGATAGGAGAGCTGTTGCTATGAATTTGGTGTATGCTTTCATATCTATATTCTATTATCTTTTGCAAAGATAATATTTTGGATTGATAATCTTTATATTCTTCATGCAAAGTTAGAATTTCTCCACGCACCGCAGGTGCGTGCACTCAACCCTCATTGCCTCGAATAAATAGCCACCCAACCGCATTGCCTCGAATTAATAGCCACTCGAAAATTGATAGCGAGGATTTTTTTGTGGGGGAAATTCAAAATTGAGTTTTATTTGTTATTAAATTAAGTTAAATTTGCAGAATTTATGAAAGGACCGTTTTCTCACCCTGAAGCTAAGGAGCTGTATGGCATATTCAATGACAGCTTTCCTCCGATTCTTGACGGAGTGACACTGGCTGTGGAGAATTATGTATACTGGCTTCAGCGTAAAGGTAAGATGCCTTGTGTGGTCACGCCATGGAATCCGGAGAAGAATGATTATCCCTTTGATGTGGTTCGTTATTTTTCTCTGCCAATTGCCTCGCGTCATCCATACAGATATGGGTATCCGAAGTTGGATCCTTTCATTTGGAAGCGCTTACGCGACACAAATTTCAAAATTCTACATTCACATTGTCCCTTTTCCTCCGGTAGGCTTGCTGTCTATGTTAAAAAGCATCAGCATGTGCCATTGATCGGTACGTTTCACTCAAAATATCGCTCTGATCTGGAGCATTCATTCAGGAAAACACCGTGGATGGTGCCGATAATAATGAAGAGGATTATCAATTTCTTCAATGCCTGCGACGAAGTCTGGATTCCGCAGGCGCAGGTTGAGGATACGGTCAGGGAATATGGTTTCACCGGTCCGCTGACTGTTGTGGAGAATGGCAATGATTTCGCTTCGGCAATAACCGGAAATTTAAAGGAATATAAAGCGGCAGCTAAAAAGAGAATGGGTGTTGCGGAGAATGAAATAGCTCTCCTTTTTGTCGGTCAGCATATATGGGAGAAAGGTCTGGATATAGTGGTTGATACTCTTCGGCTGCTTCATGGGAAAGTGCCGTTCCGGATGAATTTTATTGGAACAGGTTATGCTTTCGATGATATCAGGAAACGTATCTCTGATTTAGGATTATCAGAAAATGTCACTCTTCATGGTGTGGTAAAAGATCGTGACATCCTTAAAAATTATTACGCGGGATCAGATCTGTTTCTATTTCCATCTTTTTATGATAATGCGCCGCTTGTTGTCAGGGAAGCAGCTGCCATGGGCACACCATCCATTTTGCTTAAAGGGTCGACGGCATCGGAAGTGATAAGAGATGGCAAGAATGGTTTTCTGACAGATAAGTCGCCTGAGAAATTTGCCGAGCTTATTGAATCGCTCTATCATGATCAGGAACGTCTCCGAACAGCATCATCAGGCGCTAAGGAGACGCTTGTCAGAAGCTGGGAAGATGTAGTTGATGAGGTAAGCGACAGATATGATTCGCTAATAAAACGGGTAGGGAAATGAGTGTAAAAGCCAATGATAATACGCGGTCTGCAACCGGAGCGGGATTCTCGTTCTGGAAGATCTTGCTGCCGGTTGCCATAGGGCTTGCTGTTGTTGTGCTTATGTTCATGCATGATGCCCGTAAGGAAGATTTCGCGGATGTATGGAAAAGTATCCATTTTGATACCCGCGTAATCATATGTATTGTTGTCGGCTTCCTATGCATGTTTGGCAGGGATTTCGGGCTTACATGGCGTTTCAGGGCATTGACTGACCGAAAGCTTAGCTGGGGTCAGGCATGGAGGGTGGACATGCTGTGCGAATTTACCAATTGCATAACGCCATCTGCTGTTGGCGGAAGTTCATTGGGGATGGTGTTTTTGAATTCACAAGGTATTGAAATAGGAAGGGCTACGACATTGATGCTGACTACTCTTTTTATGGATGAACTGTTTTTTGTCATAGCATGTCCGTTTGTGGTTTTGTTAACACCCGCATCTGATATTTTCACTTCAGTTGGCTCAGCATTCTCCCATGGAATAAAATATACGTTCTGGGTTGTCTATCTTTTCATAGCTTTGTGGACATTTATTCTTTTTGTCGGGATCATCTGGAAACCTCTGTGGATACAGAAGGTGCTTGATAAAATATCAACATGGCATTGGTTGAGAAAGTGGTCAACTCAGATCAGCGGTCTTGGAGTGAATATGGTTGCTACATCAAAGGAGTTGAGAACAAAACCGTTCCGGTTCTGGCTGGAGGTGTTCTGTGGAACTGCATTATCATGGACATCCCGCTATCTGGTTGTAAATGCTCTCTTTTTCGGCTTCGTTCCGGCAGACGACAGGTATCAATGGGCTATTCTTGCCAGACAATTTGTGATATGGGTTGTGCTGATGGTGAGCCCGACTCCCGGTGGTGCAGGGCTAAGTGAGTGGCTGTTTTCAGAATATTACGGTGACATAATAGGTACAGCAGGGATGGCACTCATTCTTGCGATATTCTGGAGAGCGATAACATATTATCTATATCTTTTCATAGGGGCGGTGCTTGTGCCCAACTGGCTCCGAAAAACAATCGGCAGTCATGTAAAAGGGAATGTAAATCAAACTTAAAATAATCTGACACATGAAGTACATAGTAATTATTCCTGCGCGTTATGAATCATCGCGCTTTCCCGGAAAACCTCTTGCCAAGATAGGAGGCGAAGAAATGATAGTTAGAGTTTGCCGTCAGGTTGAGAAAGCCGGAGTTGAGGCAGCTGTCGCGACTGATGATGAGAGAATTCTCGAATGTGTAGAAAAAGCCGGTTTCAGAGCGGTGATGACCTCACCTTCGCATAGGAGCGGTACAGAAAGGGTTGAGGAGGCGTATCGCCTTTTAGGCAGTGATGCAGATGTGGTAATCAATGTGCAGGGAGATGAGCCATTTATCCGTCCGGAACAGATTGAAAAGTTGGTTGCCATATTTGAAAAAAACAATGATGCCCGGTTAGCGACTCTCGCCATGCATTTTGATGCCACAAAAGGTTTTGACGCCCTGTTTGATCCGAACTTGGTGAAGATTGTGTTCAGCAATGAGATGGATGCGATGTATTTCTCACGTAGCATCATTCCTTATGTTAGGAAGACGGATTGGAAAAATTGGCTGAAGGAGACGGATTTTTATACGCATATCGGCATTTACGGCTATAAGGCAAAGACATTGTCTGAGATCGTGAGACTGCCGGAGTCTACTCTTGAGAAAGCAGAGAGTCTTGAACAGTTGAGGTGGCTGCAGAATGGCTATGGAATAAAAGTGGGACTCACGGAATTCTCAACAATAGGTATTGACACGGAAGCCGATTTGCGTGCAGCGGAAGATATGCTGACAAACGGATAGACTCAGAAATAAGGCACCTTACATTTTTTTAAGTCAAAGTAGACTGTTATCTTGATTTATTAGTATAATTTTGTTAATTTTGCGTTTGAATTAAGCAAAGTTTTCAACAAGGTAAAATAAGATTAAACAAGATAAAATTTCATCATGAAAAAAAGTGCGCTCCAGCGAGTGAGGGCTGAATATCAGCCCAAATTGCCCAAAGATCTTCAGGGTGACGTAAAAGTAAGATTAGGCGAGGCTACAGAGTCTGTTGCCAATCAGGAAGAAATCAAGAGCCTTTTCCCCCATACCTATGGTATGCCGATCGTGCAGTTTGAGAACAATGACAAACCCGAGCGTGTGGAAGAGCCGTTCAATGTAGGTATCATTCTTTCCGGTGGTCAGGCTCCCGGTGGACATAACGTTGTCAGCGGTATTTTCGACGGTCTTAAGAAGCTTAACAAAGAGAACCGTCTTTACGGCTTCCTTATGGGTCCTGCCGGATTCATCAACCATCAGTATATGGAGCTTACCGCGGGTTATATTGCAGAATATCGTAACACCGGCGGTTTTGACATCATTGGTTCCGGTCGTACAAAACTCGAGACTCCCGAGCAGTTTGAGGCTGGTCTTAAGATATTGAAAGAACTTAATATCAAGGCTCTCGTAATCATCGGTGGTGACGACTCCAACACAAACGCAGCTGTTCTTGCCGAGTATTATAAGAATATCGGTGCAGGTGTCCAGGTTATCGGTGTTCCAAAGACAATCGACGGTGACCTTAAGAACGAATGGATTGAGACTTCATTCGGTTTTGACACAGCATGCAAGGTCTACAGCGAGGTTATCGGTAACATCCAGCGTGACTGCAACTCTGCAAAGAAATACTACCACTTCATCAAGCTGATGGGTCGCTCCGCATCTCATATCGCACTTGAGTGCGCACTTGAGACTCAGCCGAACATCTGTCTCATCTCAGAGGAGGTTCTTGCAAAACGCATGACTCTTGACAATATCGTAAGCTACATCTGCTACGTGATTGCCGAGCGCGCAAAATTGGGTTGGAATTTCGGTACAGTCCTCATTCCCGAGGGTCTTATCGAGTTCATACCTTCAATGAAAACCCTTATCGCCGAGCTTAATGAGGTTCTCGTTGAGTTTGCAGATGAACTTGAATCACTTGAAGAAGGTGCTAAACTTGAGGCAATCCACAAGCATCTTTCACCCGCTAACGCAGACCTGTACAAGATGCTTCCCAAGACAATCGCACTTCAGCTCAGCCTTGATCGCGACAGCCACGGTAATGTTCAGGTTTCACTCATCGAGACAGAGAGCCTTCTCAGCGAGATGGTTGCGAAACGTCTTGCAGAAATGGCAGAGGCAGGTCAATACAGCGGAAAATTTGCAGCACAGCATCACTTCTTCGGTTATGAAGGCCGTTGCGCTGATCCTACAAACTTTGATGCAGATTATACATACGCTCTCGGTTACAACGCAGCAATGCTTATCAATTCCGGTCTCACCGGCTACATGTCGAGTGTGCGCAATCTGACAGACAAGACAGAGAACTGGATCTGCGGTGGTATACCAATCACCATGATGATGAACATGGAGCGTCGTAACGGAGAGATGAAGCCTGTGATCCAGAAAGCACTTGTTAATCTGAATGGCCGTCCATATCTCAAATTCGCTTCAATGCGTGAGACATTGGCTCTCAACACACTTTATCAGTATCCCGGTCCTATCCAGTATTTCGGTCCTGCCGAGATCTGCGACCGTCCTTCAATGACTCTTCTTCTTGAGCACAACAAGGAGATCTGATATGAGACAAGGAATATAAAAAATTGAGGAAATCCTGTCTGAAAGGGCAGGATTTCCTTCTTTTATATTATTTCCGGATTTACAGCGTTATTATAATGAACCAGGTAGCTGTTAAAATTAAACCGCTACTATAGTGATCATTTAATTTGACCAGCTACTTAATGTAAATTAATATGAAAATTTTAAATCTTATATGGGCAGTTGCCGCGATTGTCATGATCTCATCATGCGGTAATAACAAGAATTACAGGAATCCGGATGAACTGCAAAGTTATGACAAGGCTGAGACGGAGCAACCGGCGGCAGCTCCTGCTCCTGAAAGCAATTCTGTAAAATCTGAGAATGAGGAATCTGAGAATGAGGAATCTGAGGATAATCATGTGCTCACGGAAATGGTTTCAAATGGATTGCCTTCAATTATAGATTTCACTGCGACCTGGTGCGGACCTTGCCGTATGATGAAACCTATTTTTCATAAGCTTGCAGAGGACTTTGCAGGTGAATATAATTTCGTATCAATTGATATAGACGAGCATCCTGAATTGGCTGAGAAATATCAGATTCAGGCTGTACCAACATTTATATTCCTGGATGCAGACGGTAACGAAGGAAACCGCAAGACCGGAGCTATCAGTGAGAAGGAATTCAGAGATGAACTTCTCAACCCCGCATGGTTCTGATCAGGAGGTGGTTAATGCAATGAAATCGAAAGAAATTTTAACATAATATGACAACAACTACAACTAAACTATCCGCAGGCGCTACGTCTTTGAGAGATTACAGCTGGGCGAGATGGACAGCACTCGGTTTGCTGGCATTCGCCATGTTCTGTTCCTATATCTTCATGGACATCCTGTCGCCTATCAAAGACCTGCTGCAGTCAACTCGCGGCTGGGATTCTACAGCTTTCGGAACAATGCAGGGTTCCGAAACATTCCTTAACGTGTTTATATTCTTTCTAATCTTTGCGGGTATTATACTCGACAAGATGGGAGTGCGTTTCACGGCTGTGCTTTCCGGAGCAGTGATGCTTGTCGGTGCGGTAATCAACTGGTATGCTTTGACAGATGCCTTTCTCGGTAGCAGCCTCGATGTATGGTTTACCAATCATCTCAATTATATACCCGGATTCGACGAGCTTGGAATCTCCCCGTTCTATAAGGGCATGCCTGCCTCCGCCAAGTTTTCGGCTGTAGGCTTTATGATTTTCGGATGCGGTGTCGAGATGGCAGGTATCACTGTCAGCCGCGGTATCGTGAAGTGGTTCAAAGGTAGAGAAATGGCTCTGGCGATGGGCTCTGAGATGGCGTTGGCGCGTCTTGGTGTTGCAACCTGTATGATATTCTCGCCGGTATTTGCGGAGCTTGGAGGCACAATCAGCGTATCTCGCTCTGTGGCATTTGGAGTTGTTCTCCTCATGATCGCCCTGATAATGTTTATCGTGTATTTCTTTATGGATAAGAAACTCGATTCTCAGACAGGCGAGGCGGAAGAGAAGGATGATCCGTTCAAGATCAGCGATCTCGGCAAGATATTGTCAAGCTGGGCATTCTGGCTTGTAGCCCTTCTTTGTGTGCTGTATTATTCAGCTATATTCCCATTCCAGAAATATGCGGTGAACATGTTGCAGTGTAATCTTGCATTCACAGATGTCGCACCGGATTCATTCTGGGGTAGTGATGCAGTAAGCGTATGGCAATATGTGGTTATGTTAATCGTGGCATTCGCTTCCTTCGCGAGCAACTTTGGCAAGAACAAGGTAGTCCGCACGGTAATGCTTGTTGTGGCGATTGGCTGTCTTGTGCTGTATTGCTGGATGGGTTACATGCGTCAGAGCGCGTCAGCAATCTTTGCCGTGTTCCCGCTGCTTGCTGTAGGAATCACACCGATACTCGGTAAATATGTAGACTATAAGGGTAAGGCTGCCTCGATGCTTGTATTGGGGGCGTTGCTTCTTATCGCATGTCACCTGACATTCGCCTTTATCCTGCCGATGTTCAAGGATAGCCCTGTAGGCGGTGTGATTGTGGCTTATCTTACTATACTTGTTCTCGGTGCATCGTTCTCACTTGTACCTGCTTCGTTGTGGCCAAGTGTACCTAAGCTTGTTGATGCAAAGATTATCGGTTCTGCATATGCTCTGATATTCTGGATTCAGAATATAGGACTTTGGCTTTTCCCGATGCTTATCGGTAAAGTTCTCGATTCTACGAATCCTCAGATCACAGAGGCTCTTGCAAACGGCACCATGACAGAAGAGGTGGCTTCAATCAGTTACAACTACACCGCTCCACTTGTGATGCTTGCATGTCTCGGAGTTGCGGCTCTTGTTCTCGGACTTGTGCTTAAAGCCCTTGATGCGAAGAAGCATCTTGGACTCGAACTTCCCAACGTGCAGAATGTTGTAGAGGTAGAAGAGTCCGAAGTGGAGTCTGTTGAGGCATAAATCTAAATGTTTTGAATATAAGGAAAAAAATATTGGTTTCGGCTTGTGTGGCGTTGTCATTCGTCGCACAGGCCGAAACTGTTACCCGCAAAGAGGCAAACTCCCTTGCGCAGACCTTTTTTAACGCGGCATACGGAGAGGTGACAGCTCCTCCACAAATGGTGTGGAATGGTAGACAACTGACCACAGACCGGTTATTTTCTCCGATATATGTTTATAACTCCCCCAAAGGTGGATATGTGATTATATCGGCGGAGAATAAAGCTTATCCAATTCTCGGTTACAGTCTTAAGCGTAAATTCGATAGAGAGAAGCTTACCGATGATGAGAAGAATATTCTCAAGAAATATGCGCGTGAAATCGAGATTGTGAGATATGATGCGAGGATTCCGGAGAAAGCTCTTGCCGCATGGCAGAATCTGACAGGATATATTGCAGAAATCCTCGCGAATCCTTATAAGGGTGACGAATATGCCGCTCTGTCGGAAGATGAACGGGAAAATCTTGAGATGCTTGACCGTGCCGGCAGTCAGATCCTGATGCCACAGGCTACAGAGTATAATCTTTATAATCCATCAGACTACAGGGAGATTACACTTGACGATGTGACGGAAGAGGAAGTGCCTTTCAGCTTTTATGAAGATTTTATACGTGAGATCCGAAAAGAGCAGATTGAGAGGGATATAAATTTTGAGGAGGTTATCGCCCCCTCAAAACCAGTGGTGAAGGCTCTTGGCGGAGGTCATTTCGAGATAGGATTTCCTGAGAATATACGCATGATGCGTGTGTATGCGCTTGCAGGAATGCAGATGATGGAGAAATATTATAAAGAAACATCGTTGATGAATCTTGATATGTCTGCTTTAGGTTCCGGTTATTACGTAGCACTGGCACTTGCCGACAGCGGGAAAGTCTACGGATTCAAATTATACAGATAAGATGGGAAATGTATTAAAAATGAGAGTGGCGGCATGGGGCGCCCTTGTGCTGATAGTGATGTGGCTGGTGTTTCAGCTTAACACTCCCGAACCGTGGTGGAGCTATATCTCGATATTTTTTGCGTTTATGATGACGTTTTGTCATCTCGCGGCATTGTATGTATGGAAAATCAGCAAAGCTGCGAGTAGGAAACTCGATGTTGTGGCGCTTGTCATGGGAGTACTTTTCGTGATATCTCTTATAACTCTATGGATAGTGATGCACTAAAAGGGAATTTTATTTAACGGTTTTTACAGATAAAAAAATAGAATCCGAAGGAAACTCCGGATTCTATTTTTTATATCTAATCTTCGAAGATTATGCGGGGAGGGCAGCGTTTGTTTTGTGAACGGCCTCAGCGCTTTTCTTGAAGAGTTCTTTCTCCTCCTCGTTGAGTTCGATCTCAAGGATTTTCTTGATACCACCTTTACCAAGAACACAAGGAACACCTATGCAGAGATCGCTCTCACCATATTCACCCTCAAGAAGAGCGGAGCAGGGGATGATTGCATCCTGATCGTGGATAATAGCCTCAACAACCTCAGCTGTAGCAGCACCGGGAGCATACCATGCGGATGTGCCAAGAAGCTTGGTAAGAGTAGCGCCTCCTACCATTGTGTCAGCTGCAACTTTATCAAGTTCCTCAGCTGAGAGGAAGTTGGTTACAGGTATACCGCGGAGGGTTGCGAAACGCTTCATAGGAATCATGGTTGTATCACCATGGCCACCGATAACGAATCCTTCGATCTCGTTGGGATTAGCGTTGAGTGCTTTGCTGAGATAATATTTGAAGCGGCTGCTGTCGAGGGCTCCACCCATACCGATGATACGGTTTTTGGGAAGACCGGAAACTTTGTGGATAAGGTATGTCATTGTGTCCATAGGGTTGGAAACGCAAACGATCACAGCGTTGGGGCTGTGTGCGAGAACGCTCTCAGTCACCTGCTTAACGATACCTGCATTCACACCGATAAGTTCCTCACGGGTCATACCCGGTTTGCGGGGAATTCCGGAAGTGATAACGACAACATCGCTGTCTTTTGTAGCTTCATAATTGTTTGTAACACCGCTGATGCGAGTGTTCATGTCGAGAAGGTTTGCGGTCTGCATCATGTCCATGGCTTTGCCTTCGGACACACCCTCTTTGATATCGATCATAACCACCTCATCGGCGATTTCACGGAGTGCCATAACATTGGCAGCTGTAGCGCCTACGTTACCGGCGCCTACTACGGTTACTTTTGACATAATTGTCTGTAATTTATGAGATTAATATTGATAATGTACTATCGTTGAATCCCCTGCAAGCAGGTCGGATTCTATTCTCTCACAAAATTAGGGAAATAATTCTTTAATTCAAATTAAAATGAAAAATTTTTAGAAGGAAAATGAAACAAAAGCACCAAGACGGCGCGCCCATCCGGTCTGTCCATCGAAATTCAAGCGTCGGCCAAGATCGAATTCAACGGCGCATGATATTCTCGGAGTAAGATACCAGAACACATTTGCAGCCATGTAGAGTCCTTGTTTGTATTGGTCACCTCCGACGGGATATTTAGGTGCGTACCTTGTGGCGCCAAATGTGGCACTTGCAAATACCATTGGGGTGAAATTGTACTGAAGTCCTGCGTATCCACCGTAGCAGAACGGAGCGTAAAGTTCACCGGGCTTATCCGGATTTGCGACAAGGTCGTATGCTCCCATCAACCAGTCACCGCCAAGGCTACCATAGCCGTTGCCGCCGTTAAGACATCCGTATACTGTCATGGCGTAGAATGGTCTGAAAAGAGTGGATAGCTGAAGCCCATAACCGGAACGTGTGTGATTTTTGCCAGCTATTAGATTTCGATAAGGCAGAGATCTGTAGATTGCAGAAAACCGCAAATGGTTTGATTGCCCCCATCCGTATTGCAGGAAGGCAGCCACATCCGGAATGTATTGAGAAACTTTTGCTGTCTGGTCCGGAATAACCTCTATCTGATCAGATGGAGTCTCAACGGAAGCCGCTACAGTGAAACCTTTCGGAAGTTTATGCATCCATCTTATAAGGACAGAGGTTGCGCTCATCTTGGCATTCGGTCCGGAAGCATCTACAGTCGGAGGTAGAGCGGTGGGATCACTGAAGGTAGAGTTTGTGTAGCCGAATGTCCAGTCGTTGATTGTGGCATATGCTTTTTTCAAGTGAAAATCACGCGCCTGATAGCCATTAAAATTGGCTTCTATATACACCTGATAGTCTCCAAGGAGCTTATTTCTACCCAAAACACGGAAAAATAGAGCTGTTCCGGCCGGTGTGGTGCCGAGATAGCGCTTCCGCAAAGGATCTTTTTCCATCGGTATGAGATAAGGCGCGAATCCAGGGGACGGCAGAGCGCCACCCCAGTCGAAGTATCCCCTCATACGCACGCAACCTCCGATTCCCATTGCAAGTTTGGAATCTTTTGAAAGAAACAGGAAGTATGGAGCGAGAGGATCCTGGAAATGCCGGAACTGATCCTCGTAGAATTTCTGTATCAGGTTGTTTGTGGAATCGCGCGGAGGTTCGTCTCCTTTTCCAAAATATATCAATTTATGATTGGAAATTGTTGAATCCATTCTAATATCCTCAAGACTTCGCCTGTTTTCAGAAATAGCGGACAATGGCAATATCATAGACAACAGCAATATTGTCAATGAAAGATTTGCACTGTTTTTAGTTGTCATGCACATGGTATATAGTTTTGATGTTTTAAAACAGCTTTGTAAACTGCATTATTAGTTTGCAATATGGAATAAATTATTTAACTTTGCACAATAAGTGTAAAATTTACACTTATCTGTATTTTCTTTGTTAAACAACCTTAAAATTCACTTTAAAACTATAACAACCGACCATGACACGATGTTTATTATCGTTCCTGATTGTTTTCGTGGGACTGACAGCATCGGCAAGGAGTAAAGTTCCTGCTGAGAAAGATTTCGCCGGATATCTTTTCACTTACTTCACCGGCAATAACAACAACAAAGAGGAGGAGGCCATTAGATTTGCCCTTAGCGAAAACGGCTATGATTACAAGGCATTGAATGGAAACCGGCCTGTAATTAAATCAGCATTGATTAGTGAGACCGGCGGTGTGAGAGACCCGCATATATTGCGCGGACCGGATAATTGCTTCTACATGGTTGTAACCGACATGGTGTCGGCACGCGGATGGGATTCCAACCGCGGTATGGTTCTTTTGAAATCTTGCGATCTTATCAACTGGTCGCATTCAGTAATCAATATCCAGAAAAAATATAAGGGGCAGGAGAATCTAAAACGCGTGTGGGCTCCTCAGACAATATATGATCCCAAAGCCAAGAAGATGCTTGTATATTGGTCGATGCAGCATGGTGATGGTCCTGATATCATATATTATGCTTACGCAAACAAGGATTTCACGGATATCGAAGGCACGCCCAAGCCATTTTTCCTTCCCAAGGATGGTAAGTCCTGTATCGATGGGGATATAGTTTACAAGGATGGCGTATATTATCTGTTTTACAAGACGGAGGGTCATGGCAATGGAATCAAGGTTGCCACCACAAAGAATCTTACATCCGGAGACTGGACGGAATATCCCGATTATAAGCAGCAGACAAAGGAAGCCGTGGAAGGCGCCGGTACGTTCAAGCTGATAGGCGAAGATAAATATATCCTCATGTATGATGTATATATGAAAAAGGGGTATGATTTCACTGAGTCAACCGACCTTCAGAACTTCAAAAATACAGAGAAGAAAGTAACAATGAATTTCCATCCGCGCCACGGTACAGTTATCCCCGTGACAGCAGAGGAAATCAAGCGTCTCAAAGATAAATGGGGAGATCCGGATGATGGGATATCTTCAGCATCTGTCTGCAGTCCTGACGGGAAATTACGTGTAGAAGTAAAGGCGAATGGTGGTATTCCGGTGTACAATGTTGCTTACAACGGAGTTGAAATGCTTGAGAATTCACCATTGGGTATTGTTGCAGATTATGCCGACTTTTCAAAGAATCTCCGTATGATTGCGCGTCATGATAATGAGATGCACAAGAAATATGAGAATGGAAGAATAAAGCGCTCTTCTGTTGAATTTGATGCCCACACATTGACATGTGAATTCAAGAATCCCAAAGGTGAAAAAATAAGTGTTGAGTTTGTGGTTTCTAACAATGATGTAGCTTTCCGATATAATCTTGCCCGTCCTAAAGAAACAGGCGCGGCAAGGATAATGTCGGAGAAAACCGGCTTCCATCTTCCTTCTAATGCCACATGTTTCCTGACACCGCAAAGTGATGCTATGATTGCATGGAAACGCACCAAGCCGAGTTATGAAGAGGAATATATAATTGATGCTCCACTCTCGACAAAATCACAGTATGGACACGGATTCACATTCCCGGCCTTATTTAGAGTGGGAAATGCCGGCTGGGTTCTTGTAAGCGAGACGGGAGTTGACAGGAGTTATTGCGGTTCAAGGCTTTCAGATCAGACTGACGGTGTGTTCTCTATCGCTTTCCCTATGGCTGAGGAGAATAATGGCAATGGCACGGTTGAACCTGCTTTTGCACTGCCGGGCTCCACGCCTTGGCGAACTATCACTGTAGGGACTGACCTTAAGCCAATTGTAGAGACTACCGCAGCTTGGAATACTGTTGAACCTCGATATGAAAGCAAGTATGAATATAATCCAGGGAAAGGAACATGGAGCTGGATTGTATGGCAGGATAACAGTATCAATAAAAAAGACATTAAGAAATACATAGATCTTGCTGCCGCCATGGGGTATCCATACACTTTGATCGATAATTTCTGGGATACAAACATCGGTCGCGACGGTATTGTTGAGCTTATTGAATATGGTAAGGATAAAGGCGTGACACCTCTGCTATGGTATAGCTCAAGCGGATATTGGAATGATATTGTCCAAAGCCCGATAAATATAATGGATAATCCCATTACCCGTAAGAAAGAGATGGCCTGGTTGCAGAGCATTGGAGTAAAGGGTATAAAGGTAGATTTCTTTGGCGGAGATAAGCAAGAGACGATGCGTCTTTATGAAGATATTCTCAGTGATGCGGATGACCACGGACTGATGGTGATTTTCCACGGATGCACGCTGCCGAGAGGATGGGAAAGAATGTATCCCAATTATGTTGGAAGCGAAGCTGTTCTTGCGTCAGAGAATATGATATTCAACCAGCATTTCTGCGATAAAGAGGCTGAAAACGCTACATTGCATCCGTTTATCCGCAACACGGTCGGAGCCATGGAGTATGGCGGTACATTCCTGAACAAGAGATTGCATAAGAGCAATAAAGAGGGAAATATCCGCAAGACCTCGGATGTATTCCAGCTTGCCCTTGCCACAATATATCAGAGCCCCGCTCAGAATTTTGCATTGACTCCAAATAATCTTGAAGACGCGTCTCCAATCGCTCTTGATTATATGAGAAATGTTCCTACAACATGGGATGAAACACGTTATGTCGCAGGTTATCCAGGTAAATATGCTGTGATTGCCCGCAAAAGCGGAGGAAAATGGTATGTTGCAGGTATAAATGCTCTGGATGAGCCATTGTCGCTTGATCTTGATCTGGCATTTCTTGGTGGTGGAGATGCAACAGTTTATTCAGATGGAGATAACGGAGACGTTAATAAAAACGTAGTTGCCCTGAAATCAACCAAGAAAGGCGCTGTTAATCATTCAGTGCAGTTGCCGTCACAGAAAGGTTTTGTAATTGTAAAATAAGAAGATATGATCTTTTCAAGATTATTAATAGTAGCTGTCGGCATATCTATGCTGACAGCTTCTTTTGCAGTTTCGGGAGCTGAAACTATAACAGGAGAGAAGGCGGATTCCCTTTTATTGTTTTCATATTCCAAGCCGGATGGACGTAGTGGTCTTAGGTTGGCATGGAGCGATAACGGAAATACATGGCATTCAATATGCGATCCTAAGGGTAATTCAAAGAGTGGATATAATTTTGTATCTTCAGATTTTGGACCATGGGGTAGTCATAAGACCATGTTCGATCCCGTTCTTCATAAGACTTCGGATGGTTGGTTGGCGACATGGTATGTGTCGTCAAAACGTGAGACTTTAGCTGCAGCTTATTCTCCAGATCTTATCAAATGGCAGCCACAACGGTATGCTTCAAAAGAAGATAGCTGTGGACTTGGTTTCTGTGGATTGGATAAGGGTGTTGCTTCAGAAGTTATGGTCAACGGCAAGAATTATAACGGATATGTTATAAAAGTGCCGTCATCAACTGTCAGTTCGCTTATGGAGTATGTCGTGTCAAGAGGAGAGAAAAGTAGACGTGAGGCTCAGCTTATGAAAGATGACGGTGCGCGATTTGCCGGACTTAAACCGCTGAAAGCATCAATTTCTCCTGTAAAGGGCATCGCTCCTCTTGCAATTTCGGATAAGTTGATAGGCATATTTTTTGAAGATATCAGTTACGCTGCCGATGGAGGTCTATATGGCGAATTAGTGCAGAACCGCGATTTTGAGTACGATTTTTCCGAGAATCATAAAAAAGGGTGGGGACCCGGTTATGCATGGTCGCTTAAGGATTTAGCCGGCAATTCCAATAATATGATTTTCTCTGATCTGGATCCACTTCACCAAAATAATCGCAATTATCTCAAGATAAGTGGAAACCACAGAGATCTGCAACTTGAGAATTCAGGATTTGATGGCATATCAATCCAAAAAGGGGAGTCGTATTATTTTTCAATGTTTGTAAGAAATAATGCGAAAGTATCCGGCTTGAAATTTGATGTTTCACTTGTTTCACCGGATGGAAAAACAGCAGGTAAAGGACGAATAAATATAAAAGGCAAAGGATGGCAAAAGTCAGAGATTAAGATAAAATCCTCCGTGAGTGCGAGAAATTGCAGACTTGTTATCAATATTCCTGCAAAAGCTGATTGCGATATAGACATGATATCGTTGTTCCCGGTCAACACATTCAAAGGACGTAGAAACGGATTGAGGAAAGATCTCGCCGAATCTTTGGCAGCGCTGCATCCTAAATTTGTGCGTTTCCCGGGAGGATGTGTAGCTCATGGAGATGGCATTGATAACATTTATGATTGGAAGGGATCAATTGGTCCGCTTGAAAGTCGCAAGCCACTTCGTAATATTTGGAACTATCATCAGACAAGAGGATTGGGATATCATGAATATTTTCTTATGTGTGAAGACTTAGGTGCCGCTCCACTTCCGGTGTTGGCAGCAGGTGTGCCATGTCAGAATTCCGGGCGTAAACATGCCGGTTCACATAACGAGATCACAGAATTCGGTCAGCAATGCGGAATACCGATGGGAGACATGGATGATTATGTTCAGGATATTCTCGATCTGATAGAATATGCCAATGGCGGAGTGGAAACTGAATGGGGGGCAAAGCGCGCTGAAGCCGGTCATCCGGCACCGTTTGGTTTGAAATATCTCGGTATAGGTAATGAGGATATGATCACCGAAGTGTTTGAAGAAAGATTCAAATATATCCATGATGTTTTGAAAGAGAAGCATCCGGAAATAACAGTTATAGGCACAGTCGGTCCATTCTTTGAAGGATCTGATTATGATGAGGGCTGGCGTTTTGCAAAGAAAGAGAATGTACCTATGGTTGACGAACATTATTATGTAGCCCCCGGTTGGTATATTAATAACAGGAGATTCTATGATGGATATGACCGAAAGGGTCCGAAGGTATATCTCGGAGAGTATGCTTCTCATCTTCCGGACAGAAGCAATACGATGGAGACAGCTTTGAGCGTTGCATTATATCTGACAGATGTTGAAAGAAATGGTGATGTTGTTGAGATGACATCATACGCTCCGCTTTTTGCAAAAGACAATCATGTGAACTGGCGGCCGGACATGATTTATTTTAATAATGATACAATCCGTTTCACTCCGGATTATTATGTGCAGCAGATGTACGGACAAAATTCCGGAACGGAATATATTCCTTCTGAGATAAAACTGTCGGATACATCCGAAGAAGTTTCGAAGCGCATAGGTCATTCTCTTGTAAGGGATCCGGAAACGTGCGACCTGATTGTAAAGATAGCAAATCTGTTGCCAGTAGCAGTATCGATAGATGAGAATCTTTCGGATTTGGGTATTGTAAACGGGAATGCAGAAATTGAGGTATTGTCAGGTCACCCCGATGATAAATGCACTAAACCGGTAAAAGATTCCGTTTCTATATCAGGAGGTAGTCTTAAATTTGAGGCGGCTCCATATTCATTTAATGTGATAAGAATCGGAAATCATAATGAATTATGAAATTATAGAATTGCCCCGTCATCTTGACAGACGAGGAAATCTTTCGGTGGTGGAGAATGGCATTCATATCCCGTTTGATATGAAACGCGCTTTCTTCATATACGATGTGCCGGGAGGTGAAAGTCGGGCAGGGCATGCACATCATACTTTATATGAGTTCATAATTGCAGTAGGAGGAAGTTTTACTGTTCATCTTGATGATGGCGTCGAACAGGAATCAATATTGATGAACAAACCTTATGTCGGATTGCTCGTAAAGCCAGGGACATGGTCGCATCTTGTGGATTTTTCTTCCGGGGCAGTTGCTTTGGTACTTGCCTCAGATTTCTATAATGAGGATGACTATATCCGTAATTATGATGAATTCCTTGAATTGAAGAGAAAGAATGGTGAAATTTCTTGATATAAAGAAAATTACAGAGTCGTTTGAACCGGAGATTTCAGAGACTGTTCAGCGGGTTGTAAGATCCGGTTGGTATCTTCAAGGCGAGGAGAACCGGAAATTCGAATCAAGATATTCCGAATATATTGGCGTATCCCATATGGTGGGATGCGCCAATGGCTTGGATGCGCTTACCCTTATCTTGAGGGCTTATATCGAAATGGGCAGGATTTGCCCTGGAGATGAGGTTATTGTACCTGCCAATACGTACATAGCAACGATATTGTCGATTACAGAAAATGGATTGACTCCGGTACTTGTAGAGCCGGATGCCGATACTTTACAGATCGATTTCGCGAAGCTCAAGGCTGCTGTGACTGATAATACAAAAGCCGTGATGATAGTTCACCTCTATGGTAAGTGTGCCTATAGCGATGAATTGGGTGCTTATTGTCGAGATAACGGTCTATTGCTTATTGAAGATAATGCACAGGCTCATGGGTGTCTATACAAAGGGAGACGCACGGGATCGCTTGGTGATGCGGCAGCCCACAGTTTTTATCCGGGAAAGAATCTTGGTGCGCTCGGTGACGGAGGTGCTGTGACGACATGCGATGAGGAACTGGCTTTCACTGTCAGAAGGCTTGCAAATTATGGTTCGGATAAGAAATATATATTCGATTCCATTGGTAAGAATTCTCGTCTTGATGAAGTTCAGGCAGCAGTTCTAAGTCTTAAACTTAAGAGACTTGACAAGGATAACGAACGTAGAAGATGCGTGGCAAGGAAATATGTTGATGGCATTAATAATCCGTTAATCCGCATACCAAAAGGTATAAAGGATATCAATGATAGCAACGTCTATCACTTGTTCCCAATCATGTGTGAACAACGGGATTCTTTATGTCGCCACCTTGAAAAACATGGCATTCAAACCATTATCCATTATCCAATTCCTCCGCACAAACAGAAATGTTACGAGGGGAAAGAACTGCTTAAAATCTCAGGTAATCTTGAGGTGACGGAAGCCATTCACGAGAAGGAACTGTCGCTTCCGATGTCTCCAGTCATGACTGAAGAGGAGGTGCAAAGGGTTATAGATGCTTTAAATTCATTCAGTATATATTAACCTTTTAATATATGTCTTCAAAATGTATTATCCATCAATTTGTTGTAATCAGTTAATATATGTCTTTGCCTAAAGATCCAATTATGCTCTATAGCGCAGTGAATATGAAATTGCGCGATCAATATTCATCACTTGATGATTTATGCGCATCAGAGAGCATAGACAAAACAGAGTTGTTGGAAAAGCTCAGATCGGTAGGTTTTGAGTATAATAGTGAATTAAATCAGTTCAGATAATTATGGGTGTTGAGATAGAAAGAAAATTTCTTGTAACCAATGATACATATAAAGATATGGCTTACAGTATAAGTCATATCCGGCAAGGATATCTCAACCGAAATCCGGATAGGACAGTTCGTGTAAGGGTACGCGATGATCACGGATATCTCACGGTAAAGGGTAGAAATCAAGGGGACACCCGTCTTGAATTTGAATATGATGTGCCGAGGAAGGATGCGGAAGAAATGTTGTTGTTGTGTGAGAATCCTATACTCGACAAATCGAGATATCTTGTGAAATATGAGGGATTCATATGGGAAATTGATGAGTTTCACGGCAGGCTTTCACAGTTGGTTGTTGCAGAGATAGAGTTACAGGCGTCCGATACTAAATTCACTCTGCCTCCGTTTATAGGCAAGGAGGTGACAGGGGATCCTCGATATTACAATTCCTCTTTATAAATTTATTCTTGCGAATATCAGGTGTTCTTCCCAATTTCACTGCTATTGGGAGTAGATTAATAATACAATGTATGTTGCTGTTCATTTGTCCAATGCTGTATGGACAGATGAAACGACCTGTCGTGTTGGATACCGTAAGTTTTGAGAATGCAAAAGGGAGGGAATTGAAAGAGGTTGTTGTCAAACCTAAAAAGCAGAAGTATTCCAAGAAAAATAACCCTGCTGTTGACCTGATGGAGAGGGTAAGGCATGACCGGAAGCTACAGAATCCACGGGAAGCTGATCATTATTCATACGATAAGTATGAGAAGACTGTATTGGCTATCAACGACTTCAATATGGATCTTACTCGGAATAATGGTAAGATTGGGAAGCAATTTAAATTTTTTACCCAATTCATAGATACCGCAAGGTGGACAGGAAAGAGGATACTTGATCTTTCCTTAAAAGAGAAGGCGTCAACGGTTTTGTCCGGTAAAAAATCAGGCAAAGAAGTTGAAATTGTCAAGGGATTACGGAGTCATGGTCTCGATGATGAGTTCAATAAAGAGAACGTGAGAAAGCTTTTCGAGGATATGCTGAGGGAGATAGATTTGTATCAGAACGACATTACGTTGATGCAAAATAGATTCGTAAGCCCGTTATCTGCTATAGCCGCGGACTATTATAAATTTGAGATTGTTGATACAGTGCCTATTGGTAAGGAACGATGTGTGGAATTGACATTCTTTCCCCATAATCCGGAGTCTTTCAGTTTTAACGGCAAGCTATACATACCGGTGGATGACTCCGTGAAGTATATAAAGAGAGTATCAATGCGGGTGCCCAAAGCAATCAATCTGAATTATGTGGACAATATTTTCGTAAGTCAGAATTTTACGAAAGATTCGGTAGGGAATGTGCATAAGACGCTTGATGACTTATGTCTTGAGATGCAGTTCCTTCCCGGGACACCAAAATTGTATGGGTCGAGAGAAGTAAGGTATGGCGATTTCTCATATGATGATAAGTTTTCTGAATATAATCATGGCATTACGGGAACTGAGATCATAACCGAAGGTGCTGATAAGAGAACCCCGGAATTCTGGGATAAGTCGAGACTCATGCCATTATCTTATGCGGAATCGAAAATGAGTGACATGATGATCACATTGCGTAAACAGCCATTGCTATACTGGACGGAAAAAGTAATTAAGGTTTTGGTAAATGGCTATGTCACTACAGGAAATCCGAGTAAATTTGATATTGGACCTGTCAATACATTTATCAGTCATAATACTGCTGAAGGATGGCGTTTCAGGGTAGGAGGTGTGACAACGCCTGCTTTGTCGAGACATTTTTTCGCAAGAGGATATGTTGCATATGGATTGCGAGACAAAAAGATCAAGTATAATGGAGAAATAGAGTATTCATTTATACCCAAAACTTATACTTCTCGTGAATTTCCTGTGAATTCGATACGTGCCAGTTATCAGTATGATAAGGATCAATTGGGTCAGCATTACCTGTTTACAAATGCCGATAATATCTTTCTTTCATTAAAGCGCATGAGGAGTGATCTGATCACTTACCGCAGGATGGCGAAACTTGAATATAATCTTGAGTTGAAAAATAATTTTTCTTTTGGCATAGAGCTCAGGCATGAGGTTCAAGAGGCTACAAAATGGGTTACATTCAAGCGGAGTTCCGGTGCATGTGATGATATGTTCACACAAGCCGCATTTCGTATAGCTTTGAGGTATGCTCCTGGAGAGAAGTTTGTGCAGGGAACAACCAGCAGAAAGCCTATCAACATGGATGCTCCTATTTTTTTACTGACACATGAGTATGGTCCACGAGGATTCCTGGGTGCTGATTTTACGCTTAACAAAACAGAGCTGTCAATGCAGAAACGGTTCTGGTTTTCAGCATTCGGTTATACAGATATAGTGTTAAAGGGTGGTGTCATCTGGAGCAAAGTTCAGTTCCCTGCTTTGCTATGGCAAAATGCAAATATATCTTATACAATACAGCCGGAATCTTTTACGCTATTGAATCCTATGGAGTTTGCTATGGACAGGTATGCATCGTTGGATTTTTCATATTATATGAATGGATTGATATTCAATAGAATTCCTTTAGTCAATAAACTTAAATTAAGAGAAGTGTTCACTTTCAAGGGATTCGTAGGTAAACTGGGTCGTAGAAACAATCCGGAATATGACGAAAACCTTTATCAGTTTCCATCAGATGCCGGTACAGTACCGATGGGCTCTAAACCATATATGGAGATAGGTGCGGGCATAGATAATATCTTTACAATACTGCGTGTTGATTATGTGTGGCGCCTGACTTATAGAAATCGTCCCGGTATTGATAAGAGTGGATTGCGGGTGTCATTGCATTTTTCTTTCTGAGTAGGCTGAGTTGTCAGCATTTTTTGTTAAATTTGCATGTTATTGCCATCATTGCAGATGGCGTTGCAATATATCTAAATATGAGAAATTTTTCCAAATCACTGATGATATGTTTGGCGGCGATCTTTTTTTCTCTGGATGCCGTTTCCGCCCCTAAATTGCCTATAGTCGAAATATTGGGCGGTAATTACTATATGTATGAAGTTAAGAAGGGCGATTCCTTGTTTGCAATATCTCGCGATTATGGTTGGGATTACGAACAGCTTCGCAAACTCAATCCTAAGGCGGTGTCTCCTTTGGAGAAAGGTATGAAAATATATTATCCTGTCTCGGAAAAAAAAGATTCAGGGAATAATTCTGATGATGTAGAAACAGTTGATATAGAATCCACCCCTCTTACTCATAAGATTAAACGAGGTGAGACTGTATATTCCATATCAAGAATGTATGGCATTCCAGTTGAAAGAATATTTCAGCTTAACGCCGGTAGTAGGGATGGTATAAAAGAGGGAGACACTCTACTCCTTAATGAAACCTCCGCTGATAATGGGGATGTGAATTTTTACGTTATCCGTAAGGGTGATACATTGTATAGTGTTGCAAAGAGGCATTTCACTACAGTAGCTGCCATCATGAAAAAGAATCCGGGTATATCTGAATCTAATTTCAAGGCCGGTGACACTATTCGTCTGCCACAAAAGGGTGAGGGAGTGAAGAGTGTTGTTAAGAAAGTGGAGGAGGAGAAACTTGCTTCTTTTTCAACTTATAAAGTGGATAAAAAGGACACTTGGGATACTGTAGCTTCAAAAACAGGCGTTGCCAAGGAAGATATACTTGAGGCTAACAAAGGCGCCGGAGAAAAGCCGAAGAAGAAATCACTTGTAACTATTCCCAACATTGAGACCGATACAGTGGAGAAAACTATTGTAGAAGAGGATCCGAGGGAGCAGACGGTAGAGGGGATTGCTGAAATCTATGATGATGTGCATGATCTTCCATCTCCGGATTCGATAAATGCTATAAAAGTAGTATTACTTTTATCCGAGCCTACAACGAGAAAGGATCTCGAATTCTCAAGAGGTTTCCTTACAGGTCTCGACCGACTTAAAAACAGTGACATTCAGGTAAATCTGACAGTCGTTAATGGCAATAGAACCTCCACAGATGTATTGACGGAACTTTCAGACATCGACCCCGATATTCTTTTCCTTACTACAGAAAAAGGGATTCCGTCATATTTGTCAGAGTTTGCTGAAGTAAGTCAGACTCCGGTTGTCAATACATTTGATGTCAAAAATGAATTATATTCTACTAATCCTTATATAATCCAGTTGCTTACACCGTCTAATTATTTCAACGATGAAATTGCAGCAAAGATAAGCGGGGATTATGGTGATTACAATCTTATAATGGCAGGAGCGGAAGATGACGGGGATCTGCTCGCGTCAGCATTGAAAGATTCTTGGAATAAATCGAAAGTCAGAAGTGTTACGGCTGACAATATAAGCACACTCTCTTTAAGAGATGACGAACGCTATCTTATATATGGATATGCAACAAAGAAAGATGAAGTGTCTTCGCTTCTTGAGTCAGTATGCAATATCAAAAGAGAGCATCCTCTTGCTGAGGTGGTAGTAGTTGGACGTCCGAGTTGGATAGTATATGATGAAGGAGAGATGGAAGAGAAATATCATGAGGCTAATGTTTTGATACCCTCAAGGTTCTTTTATGACAAATCCTCTTCGCAGACCCGGCAATTCGAAAATTATTACAGATCGTTATTTGACAGGGAACCCGCTAAATCTTTCCCGATGTATGCCGCAGTTGGATATGATGCATCAACATACTTCATTCCTTCGCTTTGGCGAGCCGGACTCGATATAAATGAACTTGGAGAATCGACTTCTGGCGTGCAATCGGATTTTGATATCTATCGTCCCGGGAATTGGACAGGTATGTTGAATCCTGTTGTTTATCTTGTGAGATTCACACCTTATAATACAATAGAAAAAATTGTTGTGAAATGAGGTCTCCGTTAATAAAATCAGCATTAGTCTTGATGACAGTGTTTGGCATGTCCGGCACATCATTCTCTCAGACACATTATTCATCAAATGTATCAGTTGGTGTAAAAGGTGGTGTCGACCTATCGCGCGTCTCATTCACTCCAAGTGTGAAGCAGAGCTTCGCAATGGGAGGTAATGCCGGTATCACATTCAGATATATTGAAGAGAATCATTTTGGACTCATAGCTGAAGTTAATTTTGAACAACGTGGATGGAAAGAGGATTTTGAAGGGAAGTATCCCTATGAATATACCCGTACGTTAAATTACGTGCAGATACCATTCCTCGCTCATATATATTTCGGAAGGAGAGGGCGTTTTTTCTTCAATGCCGGTCCGGAAATAGGATTTATGATAGGAGAGTCCACAAAGGCTAACTTCGATTATAACAACATATCTTCAATACCAGACTTTCCTGCGTCATTAAGAACAACATATCAATATCAGATGGCAGCGGAGAATAAGGTGGATTTCGGTATTTCTGCAGGTCTTGGAGGGGAGTTCAGTATAAATAAGCGAAATGCAATATATATAGAAGGACGTTTCTATTATGGCCTTGGAAATGTATTGAAGTCCGGACGTACGGAAAATTTCCGCGGGTCAAATTCAATGTCTATTATGGCGAGTATCGGATATTGGATCCGCATTAAATAACTGCAATCCGGGTAAAATAACTGCAATCCGGATAACGAGTATTTTGTATTTTAAGGAATTAGGCTCAATACACCGACCATAGTATCAAAAGATCGGAAGAGCG
>OFFM01000669.1_pt1 | contig 24665 bp, 16 predicted proteins | sample 1521401 | NCBI WGS metagenome assembly OFFM01 (sample SAMEA3504118, study PRJEB24116) | mouse gut metagenome | biome: mouse gut; feature: mouse-associated habitat; material: faeces | place: Denmark | collected 2011
CCGCCGACCCTCTGCTTGTAAGGCAGATGCTCTGAACCAGCTGAGCTAAACGCCCATACACTTTCGTTTCAAAAGCGATGCAAAGGTACAGCTTATTTTGATATTACCAAAACAATTGCGAACTATTTTCTAAGAAATTTATACAGAAAGATATATACTTATTGAATTTCAGCATTTTAAATAAGTAACTTTTTTCTGAGACATTTCACCAACATAATCGCTATAAACCGATTCTTCGCCTTACGGAAGAATATGAGTACCCGGTGAAAGCACTTTTTCCTTACTGCCAGGCAATGCCACTACTGCCGTGGTACCTTGCGGAACGACCACTTGAATACCGAGTTTATGATCTTGCTGCCTTATATCAACCCTGATGTCACCATAAAGAGTAGGCACCACCGCCGAAGCTTTATTCAACGAACCCAGTTGCGGAGCAACACGGAATTGCTTAAATCCGGGAGCAAGTGGTTCTATTCCACACAGTTTTTGACTCAATATAGTCAGCGGACCACCACTCCATGCATGATTTATAGTGCCTCCACCAAAACCTTCGGCGCCTATCCCCCACCCTTCAAATAAGGTGGTATAAGGATATGACATCATTTTAGCATAACGGTCGCGCATACGTTTCAATGCAAACTCCGGTTCGCCCATCATAAACAAGGCTTCCATTACATACTTTTCCATATAAGGACTGGCATGATATTCCTTCTTGAAAACCTTTAGCAAAGCTTTATATCTACCGGCCGGTGCCAATCCACTCACTACGGCCATTGCCTGCGCACGGTCATCCGTCTCCCCATTATGCAATTTGGAACGATAAGCCTTACCATTCCAATAGCGGGCGTCAAAAGCCGCAGAGATACGTTTCATCATTTCACCGATCTGATTGGCATCATACAGTTTACGCAGATGAAGGGCAAACTCTTTTTCAGCCTTAAGAGCCAGATAATACCAACAGGTAGTAAGAACCTCCATATCAACATCCGTTCCCCAATCGCCCCAACTCCAATCACCCTGACGAACCACAGGCATACCTTGGCCATCAACCTGCCAGACTTCATGCAAATACTTCTTCAGGCCGTCGTAAATATGCGGAACAAAAGAATAATCGTCACTATAGAACGCTTGCGTGTAGAATCCATACCAGCCTACAGACGCAAGCATCTGCAAAGGAAGTTCCTTACACCAGTTCAACGATGGAACAGGAGAAGCAATAACGCCGTCCGGACGTTGCCAGTTCATCAATTCATAGATACCTTTTGCGGCCAACTGCCAACCGCGCGGATCAAGTACATAGAAAGCTTCACCCAACTCATTTACTTCATCTCCCCACCATTGAGCACGCTCACGATCAGGACAGTCCATGTAATTATCGCGCATGGTAATATATAAAGTACGCGCACTTCGCTTCCACAATTCATTATAGAAATCATCATCGCATGCGAAAGAACCTTTCATATCCGCATTATAACCCGTTTCCCGGTATTTAACGCCCAGCACTTCCACGCCGGCAGGAACAACATAAAGCACCTCATGACCATTCATCCAGCCGAAACTTTCATATTCCTGCTCACCCTCACGAGTAATGTATTCAGCTCTCACATTATTAGCACTTCCTCCCGTATAATTATCGGTCAGCATGCCAACCACCAATCCGGCAGGAGCCTTTACATGCAGATAAGGAGTTATCTGACAATTATAGGGCAAACGGCACCGAATAGTATCCCCTTTTTCATTTTTGACTACTTCCGGATAATCCGTTAACCCACCATTCTTCCACATCGGGATGGGACGGGCTACCAATTTTCCAAACGGCATTTCGTTCGGAGCCACAATTTCGATAGATGCTCCCAGCTTTCCACTGAAATCCGGCATATTCCAACCTGCCAATTCCTTACGGGCATCAAAGCGAATATTACTTTCGGATAAACGATAATTGGGGAATGGGGCTTCTGTATTCTGATAAGCCCGATACACACTACATTGCCAGCTCTTATCACTGACAATGGATAAATTTGCCCCTTGGGCACAAAACAACAAAGCTGCCGTTCCACTATTCACATGGCTGAATCCGTTCTTCCCGAAATGCCACACCAGCAGAGCAATGGTATTCTCACCTTTCTCCAGATAAGGGGCAATATCCACCTGATCATAATAAGTCGCTCCGGGAGCAGGTCCCCGTTTCAATCCGCCTTCAAACACCACCATCTTGCCGTTAATCCATAGCCAATACTTAGAATCCACAGCAATATTTGCAATCATCTCACCCGGAACGCCGGGCAGATGCACCGTTTTACGAAAACAAAGCCAGGTATTCGGAGTACTTTGACAATGTTCACTACCAATCCATTTGGATTGAGGAAGGAAATCATCTGCTGCCTTTAATTGTACAGCAGCCAATATACAAACTAAAACAATAAAGAAATGGGGGATTTTTTTCATGGTTTAAGAACGCATTCTGGTTAAACAATAACTAAACCTTATCTTACCCACAAAGATAAGCATAAAAAAAAAGAGATGCCAATTTAGCATCTCTTTTTTTAACTTCAGGTAAATACCTGATTACTTATATTCTTGCCAACTCTTGATAGCAATATCTTCCAGCTTCAATTCGCAGAATGCTTCGATAAAGGCACTTGCCAGACGAGCATTCGTAATCAACGGAATGTTATGGTCGATAGCACCACGACGAATACGGTAACCGTTCGTCAATTCACGCTTCGTATGATTCTTCGGAATGTTAACGATCAAGTCGAACTTGTGTTCAGCTATCATCTTCATTACGTTGTTCTCAGCATCAGGGCGTTCATCCGGCCAGTAAACGGCTTCGGTAGATACACCATGAGCATTCAAGAACGCAGCCGTACCTGCCGTTGCATAAATCTTGTAGCCTTTATCGAAAAGTACACGACTGGACTCCAACAAATCTACTTTTGATTTCATTGCACCGGAAGAGAACATAACACCTTTTTGAGGTATCTGGAAACCTGTAGCAATCATTGCACTCAGCAATGCTTCTGAGAAGTCATCACCAATACAACCAACTTCACCCGTAGAAGACATATCCACACCCAGTACCGGGTCTGCCTTGTGCAAACGAGAGAAGGAGAACTGAGAAGCTTTCACACCGATCCAATCAATATCGAATGCTGATTTATCAGGACGTGTATAAGGAGCATCCAGCATGATGCGAGTAGCCGTTTCAATAAAGTTGCGTTTCAGCACTTTAGAAACAAACGGGAAGCTACGAGAAGCACGAAGGTTACACTCGATTACCTTCACTTCATTGTTACGTGCCAGGAACTGGATGTTGAACGGACCGGAGATATTGAGTTCCTTCGCAATCTGACGGCTGATCTTCTTAATGCGACGTGCCGTAGCAAAGTAAATCTTCTGTGCCGGGAATACCAACGTAGCATCACCAGAGTGCACACCCGCAAATTCCACATGCTCGGAAATAGCATATTCCACCACTTCACCATTCTGTGCTACAGCATCAAATTCGATTTCTTTTGTATTCTGCAAGAATTGAGAGATTACTACCGGATATTCCTTTGATACCTCAGCAGCCATCTTCAAGAAGTTTTCCAATTCTTCTTCATCATAGCATACGTTCATCGCAGCACCCGAAAGCACATAAGACGGACGAACTAATACCGGATAACCGACCTTTTCTACGAAACCTTTCACATCTTCCAGACTGGTAAGTTCCTGCCAAGCCGGCTGGTCAATACCCAGTTGGTCGAGCATTGCAGAGAACTTGTTACGGTTTTCAGCACGGTCGATAGAGATAGGAGAAGTTCCCAGGATGGGTACTGACTGACGGTGCAGCTTCATTGCCAGATTGTTCGGAATCTGTCCGCCTACAGATACAATTACACCACGAGGCTGTTCCAAGTCGATAACATCGAGTACACGTTCGAAAGAAAGTTCGTCGAAGTAAAGACGGTCGCACATATCATAGTCAGTAGATACTGTTTCGGGGTTGTAATTGATCATAATAGACTTATAACCCAACTTGCGTGCTGTCTGCACTGCATTTACCGAACACCAGTCGAATTCTACGGAAGAACCGATACGGTAAGCACCGGAACCCAGTACAACTACTGATTTTTCATTCTTATAATAGTTCACATCATACCCTTCAACGGCATATGTCATGTACAGGTAGTTAGTCAGTTCCGGATGCTCGGAAGCTACGGTATTGATACGCTTCACTGCCGGCAGAATACCCAACTCTTTACGACGGGCACGCACCATCAGGTTTTCCTTCTCCATATTACCTTGCGGATCGAGTACAAAACGTGCAATCTGGAAGTCAGAGAAGCCCAGCACTTTTGCTTGACGCAATACATCTGCCGGAATATCTTCCACCTTATTATATTGAGAAAGTTTCAACTTATAGTCAACAATGTTCTTCAATTTGCCAAGGAACCAGGGATCGATCTTCGTCAGGTCGAAGATACGGTCTATTGTATAGCCATTTTCCAAAGCTTCAGCAATAGCAAACACACGCAAGTCCGTAGGACGTGAAAGTTCGCGGTCCAGATCATCAAAGTGCAGGTCGTTGCCTACAAATCCATGCATACCTTGACCGATCATACGCAACCCCTTCTGGATAATTTCTTCGAAAGAGCGTCCGATAGACATGATTTCACCAACAGACTTCATGCTGGAACCGATTTCGCGAGATACACCAACGAATTTCGTCAAGTCCCAACGAGGAATTTTACAAATCAGGTAATCCAGTTGCGGAGCCACGTATGCAGAATTCGGAGTTCCCATTTCACCAATCTGGTCGAGCGTATAGCCCAATGCAATCTTAGCGGCAACGAATGCCAACGGATATCCTGTAGCCTTAGAAGCCAAAGCAGAAGAACGGGACAGACGAGCATTTACCTCGATCACACGGTAGTCGTTTGTTTCAGCATTGAATGCATACTGAATGTTACATTCACCCACGATACCCAAGTGACGGATACACTTTGTAGAGAGGTCTTGCAACATCTTCACCTGTTCGTCAGTCAGTGAACAAGTCGGAGCTACTACGATAGACTCTCCCGTATGGATACCCAGCGGGTCGAAGTTTTCCATGCTTGCCACTGTAAAGCAGTGGTCGTTTGCATCACGGATAACCTCGAACTCAATTTCTTTCCAACCTTTCAGAGACTCTTCTACCAGAATTTGTTTAGAGAAAGCGAAGGAGCTTTCAGCCAGTTTCAGGAACTCTTCCTTATCCTGACAGATACCGCTGCCCAAACCACCCAGTGCGTAAGCAGATCGAACCATAACCGGGAAGCCAATGCGTTCAGCAGCCGCAATAGCATCTTCCATGCTCTCTACAGCCTGGCTGACAGGAGTCTTCATCTCGATCTCGTCCAGTTTCTTCACGAAGAGGTCACGGTCTTCCGTATACATGATAGCTTCTACCGAAGTACCCAATACGCGTACACCATATTTGTTCAGGATACCACTTGTGTACAACTCAGCACCGCAGTTCAAGGCAGTCTGACCACCGAAAGCCAACAGGATACCATCAGGTTGTTCCTTCTTGATGATTTCTTCTACGAAATAAGTAGTTACAGGCAGGAAATAAACCTTATCTGCGATACCTTCCGAAGTCTGGATAGTCGCAATGTTCGGGTTTACCAATACTGAACTGATACCTTCTTCACGCAAAGCTTTCAATGCTTGCGAACCGGAATAGTCGAACTCCCCGGCCTGACCGATCTTGAGTGCACCTGAGCCCAAGACCAACACTTTCTTCAAATTCTTTTCCATATATTCTCTTGTTGTCTATTAAGTTTCTTTCTATACATTCGGGCACAAAAAAAATGCGTTACCCAACAAAGGATTAACGCATTACCAAAGAACTAACAATATCTTCTCAGAGAAAGAGAAATCATCGACTAACGAATGAAATTCATTCGAATGCAGATTATATGTATCTCTTTTCCCGTGTTGTTGCATCGTTGCTTTAAAATTTGTGCAAAGTAACGACTTATTTCAATAATAAACAAATTATAGCCCATGAAATTAGCTTTATTATAAAGTCACACTCTCCTTACCACAAAAACACAATAAACCTACTACAAAACTTTCTCACTCCGGTTTTAAACTTTATCTTTGCACTGAAGATCTATATCTTCAAACTGAACATAAGCATCTTCAACTTAAAGATATTTATCTCCAGCCTGAATATAACTTTTCTTCCTAATCACAGGTATCTCCATCCCTAAAGAGAAGGCACCTCAAAGTTAAGGAGAGTCTTCATTTATCATTAACTGTTAGCACGAACATCATTAATAGCATTAAAATACAATGGCTGAATATGAAATGCAGGAGTCGAACCTGCCAAATGAAGAGGGCAAACGAATCCTCTTTCCACGCATGAAGTTATGGAACCAAGTAAATCTGGAATACATTGCGAGCAACATTAATTATGCCAGTACCTTCACCCCGGGAGACATCATCGGATTGGTACACTCGCTCACACAAGAGATTGCCTACCAAATGGCACAAGGCAATTCGGTAAAGGTAGACGGACTGGGCATCTTCACGCCAGCACTGGGATTGCGCAAAGGCAAAGAACGGGAATCGGGCGAGAAAAAGGGACAGCGACGAAATGCGATGAGCATCTGCGTACAGAATATTAATTTCCGTGCCGACAAGCAATTCATCGAGGAAACCGGAAGACGCTGCATATTAAACCGCTCGGAGATAAAGCCCAACCGCTCATCCTCAAAATACACGCCGGAACAACGGTTACAACTGGCACAAAAATATCTGGAAGAACATCCTTATATGAGAGTGAATGACTATTGCCAACTAACCGGTTTGCTGCGAAACACCGCCGCCAAGGAACTGAAGCACTGGAGGGAAATGCCGGAAACAGGCATTACCACCAACGGACGAGGTTCGCATAAGCTCTATGTGAAGCGGAAAGAAACAGCTTTTCCTTGAGGTTTCGATAAATATCGGTATCTTTGCAGTCATATTAAAATTCACGAAAGAAAAAACAAAGAAAATCATAGATATGACTAAAGAGAAAATCATCCTCACGGGCGACCGCCCAACAGGACGCCTGCACATAGGACACTATGTAGGCTCATTGAGAAGAAGAGTAGAGTTGCAAAACTCCGGTTTATATGACAAGATATTTGTCTTCATTGCTGATGCACAAGCATTAACAGACAATGTGGACAATCCGGAAAAAGTACGCCAGAACGTTATCGAAGTGGCCCTTGACTATCTGGCATGCGGACTGGATCCGGAGAAAAGCACCATCTTCATCCAATCACAAATTGCCGAATTATGCGAGTTGAGCTTTTACTTCATGAATATGGTAACTGTGAGCCGCCTGCAACGCAATCCTACTGTGAAAGCCGAAATCCAACTACGCAACTTCGATGCCAGCATTCCCGTGGGTTTCTTCACCTACCCCATTAGCCAGGCAGCAGATATCACAGCTTTCAAGGCAACAACTGTCCCTGTAGGTGAAGACCAGGAGCCAATGCTGGAGCAAGCCCGCGAAATCGTTCGTCGCTTCAACTATATCTATGGTGAAACGCTGGTTGAACCGGAAATCCTTCTGCCCGACAATGCCGCTTGTCTGCGCCTTCCCGGAACAGACGGAAAAGCCAAAATGAGCAAGAGCCTGGGTAACTGTATCTACCTTTCCGACTCTGCCGACGAAATACAGAAAAAAGTGAAGAGCATGTACACCGATCCCGATCACTTGCGTGTACAAGACCCGGGTAAAGTAGAGGGCAATCCTGTCTTCACCTATCTGGATGCCTTCTGCCGTCCCGAACACTTCGGTCTTTACCTGCCCGACTATCCGAATCTCGATGAACTGAAAGCGCATTATCAACGTGGCGGTCTGGGTGATATGAAGGTGAAAGGATTCCTGAACTCCATCATGCAGGAGACACTGGAACCGATTCGCAACCGCCGTAAAGAGTTTGAGAAAGATATACCTGCCATCTATGAGATGCTGAAGAAAGGCTGTGATGCGGCACGCGAAGTTGCTGCTGCCACACTGGACGATGTACGCAAAGCGATGAAGATAAACTATTTCGACGATGCGGAACTGATAGCTGAACAGGTGAAGAAATTCAGTGCAGAATAATTCCCGCACTATTATCAAATAGAGAAACGCCCTGCCTCCCATAGGTTAACGAGAAGGCAGGGCGTTTCCTTGCTTATGAAAGAACTATTAATTGGCAGATTTCACTAATACCACACGGTTCAGAATTGGCTGACCAAATTTGTCTACACCACCACCGGCTTCAATATTCAAGCGGTCGGCAGCAATACCGTAATTCTTAACCAGTGCATCTTTAACAGCTTGTGCACGTTTCAAACTCAACTCTTTGTTGAATGCCGGAGTACCGGTTGCAGAGTCTGCATAACCATTCACGGTGTAAGTTGCATTCGGGAACTGCTTCATCTGTTCTGCCAGATATGACAGGTTCATGATTTCACGCGGAGACAGTTCAGCAGAACCGATTGTGAAGAATACAGTACGCGGTGCGATATCCGGATCCGGAACGATTACTTCTGTTTCTGTAACTTCGGCTACCGGTTGGTTTTGAGCCTGTATCAAAGCATTCTTCAACTGTGCATTCTGCGCACCCATTGCGGCCAACTTATCTTGCATAGCAGCCAACTCGATTTGAGAAATCAACTGCGGCATCGGACGACGGAAACCACGGGCAGGGAAACGGTAAGTCAAACCAACTGTAGCACTCAGTACACCATCATATCCATGATCGCCACCAACTTCGCCATCGAATTTGTCTTCAACACCCATTGCACTAAGTTCCAGGTTAATATCTATCGCATTCGAAATACGGAACTTGTTGATGATACCCGCATTTACGGACAGTGCTTCGCGGTGAGGCTTTGAATAGTTGTGAGTAAAACCGGCACCTACATAAGGGATAATCTCATAAACGCGATGCTGATTGTAACCACCGAAGAGTGCGTTCAGATTGAACATCACGTCACCGTGGAGGTTCATATAGTCAAAGCGTTGTTTATAGTAACCGTCTTTCAGTTGGGTACCTTTTACATAGTCGGCACCTGCATCGTACGTAAATCCTCTTGCCTGAAGACCGCTATATTGCAAACGCAATCCTAAACCCGGAGTAAACCATTTACCGACGGAAACATTCAGCGTCGGACTAATACGTTTACCAAAACTTCCGGCTGAATCGTTATCACCAAATGTAGCTTCGGCACCACCGCCAATAGAGAAGAACCAATTGCTCCAGAAAGGATTCGTTATCACCTGATACTTATCCTGTACCTGAATTACTTCATACTCTACAACTTCACTTGTACTGTTCTGCGCCCAGGCGGCAGAAGTCAGACCGGCCAAAGCCAGCAACATTAGAATCTTTTTCATATACCTAAATAGTTAAGTGGTTAATTTAAATTCATTATTATAACTGACTAAATAACACCATCCCCACTAAAAGGTTTTTGAAAGAGATTATTTTTTGTTATTACCTTTAATCTTTATCGCGAGAATAATTTCTCAATATCCTCTTCTTTTATAGTTGACAATACGGTACGTCCATCCGGTGTATAGTTTGGAGTAGGGCAAGCAAACAGGCTATCTACCAAATTAGCCATTTCTTCATTGCTCAGCACTTGTCCATAAACGATTGCCGCAGCCTTTGCCAGCGTCAAAGCCAATATGGTTTGCACTTCTTCTTTTACATCATTTCCTTTTTCCATGGCAGTATGTACCATATTGCGCACCAATTCCACAGGATTCAGCCCTTCAATGCCAGACGGAATACCATTGATAGCATAACTGCCACCGCCCAACGGGGTTAATTCAAATCCAACTGCCGAGAAGTCTTCCATAATGCTTTCCAACACAGCAGCTTCCGAAGCCGGCAACTGTACGATTTCCGGAAACAGGACGCCCTGAGATACTCCCTGCTTCTGACTGATCTGATTCATATAACGTTCAAACAATACCCGGATATGTGCCCTGTGTTGGTCTATCAACATCAAGCCGGACTTCACCGAAGTCAGAATAAAACGTCCCTTGAATTGGAAATGCTGCGCTCCCTTTTCCACTGTCGGCTCATTAGCATACAACGGTGCAGATAAGGAAGAAGAAGCCTGCGTTTCCGGTATATATGGTGTACGTTCTTCAGACATATCAGTCGATACCGATGCAGAAGCCCAATCTGTTTCATCTACAAACGGTTCTTCTTCCATCGGAGCATTCATTTTGCTGGCTTTTTCCAGCCCATCATACAATCCTTCCCAGTCTACTTTCGGACGAGAATAGTTGCCACCGCTATAAGAAGAGGCAGAAGAAGTTTTAAACGGATTGAAGTCTGAATTATAATGCACTTTCGGCGGTTCTATCGGGCGTGTCTGATCAAATGCCGGAATATCAGGCATACCTTCGGTATCAAAATCGATAGACGGTATGGCATTAAACTTGCCCAATGATTCTTTAACAGACGCAGAAAGTATCTGCCAAATCGCTTGTTCATTTTCAAATTTGATTTCCGTCTTTGTAGGATGTATATTCACATCTATATTTGCCGGATCTACCTCAAAATAGATAAAGTAAGAGATCTGCTCACCAGCCGGAATCAGCTGTTCATAAGCATCCATCACTGCTTTATGGAAATATGGATGACGCATATAACGGCCATTCACAAAGAAGTACTGATGAGCACCTTTCTTTCGTGCCGTCTCCGGCTTGGCTACAAAGCCCGATACCTTCACCATGGTGGTATCCACATCCACCGATAGCAAATACTGGTTCAGCTTTTTGCCAAACACAGCAAGAATACGTTGCCGAAGCGGCATAACCGGCAAATTAAACAGTTCGGTATCATTGCTATATAGATAGAATGCCACTTCGGGATGTACCAAAGCGATGCGTTCAAATTCTGTAAGGATATTGCTAAGTTCCGTAGAATTCGCTTTCAGGAATTTACGACGGGCAGGAATATTAAAGAATAAGTTTTTAATGGAGAAGTTACTTCCTTTAGGGCAGGATACCGCTTCCTGACTTTCTACTTTAGAACCAGCTATCACAATCCGTGTGCCCAATTCTTCATTTGCCGTACGGGTTTTCAATTCTACTTCTGCTACCGCAGCCACAGAGGCCAATGCCTCGCCACGAAATCCCATCGTACGTAAAGCAAACAAATCGGCTGCTTCTTTTATCTTAGAAGTGGCATGGCGTTCAAAGGCAAGGCGAGCATCCGTTTCGGACATACCTTTTCCATCATCAATCACCTGAATACAGGTTTTTCCTGCATCCGTCACTAATACGTGTATTTCTTGTGCTTCGGCATCAATCGCATTTTCTACCAATTCCTTTATCACAGATGCCGGACGCTGAATCACCTCTCCGGCAGCAATCTGATTGGCAACCGAATCGGGCAGCAAATGAATAATGTCGCTCATTATAATTACAAATTATGAATTATGAATTACAAATAACGAATAACAACAGATTACATGATGCCACATTGTAATTCGTAATTTGTAATTCGTAATTAAATTAAATAATTCCGGTACTTATTGCATACCACAAGTATATCAGCAAGGCAATAATAACCAATATCACCCCCAGATGTACCGGTTTACGTCCGCTTTCTTTGCGTCGCTTCAAGTGAGTAGTTCCTTCTACAAATTTCCCCCGGATATCTTCCGGTGAAAACTCTTTTTCAGGTAACATCCCCAAATCACGCTTGGCGCTCTCTTCCATTTTCGCCAACTTCTCTTTCCGCTCATCCACATATATGTATGGATGGTTAAAGCCGCGCGGCTTTCTCATAGTGAACATTCCCATAGCGTTTATTTATTTCGTTTAATATTCATATTCCTTGGTGAAGTTAAAGGTTTCCGGTCTGATTTCTGCATTTGCTGACCAGCCTTCTTTCCCCTCCATTCAAATATATCTTCCTTATTTCGCGGACGAATATAATCGAACCAGGCAAAGGTAGGCAATTTGTATTTCTCCGCAGGAATCTGATCCATCGGATACATCGTACCGTTAGCTTTACCAATAAAAGCACCTTTCTCCATACGTCTATCCTTCAGCAACATACGCAAGAAGCTACCTTCGGCATAATTCAGTCCTATCAAACTACTATCTCTCTCTTCTACCGGATAAAAGATAACCAGCACATTACCGTTCACGTCAACCTGACGCATGTCTCCTGCTACAAAGAATCCTTTCATCTCTTTACCCGACACCTGATTATAATGGACAGAGTCTTTCTGTTCTATGGTAAAAGCCTGGTTAATGATATGTACCCAGTCTATAGTGCTGTCATTCATATATGCCTTGATCTCCTCACCTAATACCTGTTGCGCACCGTGCCACAAAATAGGATCAGTATACATCGTCATGCAAGAATCTTTTGAATTATAAACCAAAGAGTCGCACACAGCCTGTACATCGGTACGGTAAGCACGGACTTTATGATAAACACGCATTTCACGATACATGGAATCCGTATTTATATTATAAGTAATCAACCGTAACGTATCACCATGCATAAACAAACTGTCACCTTGTGAATAATCAATAGCGACAGCACGCTGAGTAGCGAGAGCGCTTCCCGTTATTTCATTATAGAAACAATAGTTACCTGTCAACATGTTTTTGTTGATAGTATCATTCATCTGCACATTTTCAAATGCTTCACCGTATCCTAATACACGATCGTAGAAAATGCTGTCACCTGTCAACTTCTTACCTTCGTTAGTTAACACGGAGCGATCCAGCAGTTCAGCTTGTTCAGTAGTAGTATTATAAAATCCTCGTTCAGAGTAGATATGGTTATTATCACTCACGATATCCGAAGGCCCCAGAATCGTGGCTATCTTAGTTGCAGTGCTATATTTCAAGGTATCCGAAGTCAATATAAATTTCGGATTCACCAACTTCACATCATGGTTGAATACAGATATTTTCGTTGCCGGACTATATTCCCCCCACTCAGACGTCAGTACATTCTCTTCATCAGTCAATGTACCGCCCTCAAAGTAGTAACCCAGATTATACAAACGGTCGTAGTTCAAACTATCAGTTGTCAAGGTAGTATTTCGGTTGATCATACGGACATTTTCACGAAGCATTGCCAACTGCGACATACCGTCATAATACAGATAATCTCCATAGATAAAAAGCGTATCCCCCTGCTCCATACGAACATTACCAAACGCTTCTACCGAATTTGTCTTTTCGTAGATCAACGCACTGTCACAATACATATACATGCTATCGTGACGCAACTTCACCGACCGGATCAGTATCTGGATATCCGGATGTAACACTTTGTCCGCCTGTGCCTCTTCAGCATGAAGCAAATCGACCCGGGTTTTCTTCTTTTCAGGTTCCTTTTTCTTATCCTGAGCGCTCAGTAAACAGACACCAAACAGGCATAGAAAGCCTGCGAGAAGGAATCTATGCCTGTTCAGAAAATTAGTTCTTGTATTTTTTTTCTGCATACAAAAAGAATCAATGTATCATCCGGAATCAGTCTTTAACCCAACCCGGATACTTGAATGTACAGTTCTTCCAGTTATCGTTGATGCGTACGTACGTATGCTTCTGCTTTTCACGAATCCACTTATCCAGCATTTCATCACGGCGTTTTTCCAAAACGATTTCTTTCAGATTCTGATAGTCTTCTGAAATTGTAGCTTTGTGTCCGTTGATGCGGCTTTTCAGTTTCACGATCACACACTCTTCTTTACCGGTCTTTTGCGGAATCATGGTAAATGCTGTGGAGATTTCTCCTACTTTCATATTATCTACCACTTTGGCAATCTCGGGCGGAAGTTCCTGCATCTCGAACTTAGAAGTATTATTGTTAGGATTAGGCAACAAACCGTGGTTGTTGCGTGTATCTTTATCCTGCGAAAGTACAGAAGCAGCTTCCTCAAAAGAGAACTTACCATTACGGATATCATCTGCAATAGAATCCAGACGGGCAGTACCTGCCATCAATGCTTCTTCCGGTACATGAGGCTTCAGCAAAATATGACGCACCTTGATTCGGTCACCACGTTTTTCCATCAACTGGATAATGTGGAAACCATACTCAGATTCTACAATCTTAGAAACCTTATTAGGGTCTTGCAAGTTAAAAGCCACATTTGCAAATGCGGGGTCCAAGTATCCACGTCCTGTAAATGGCATTTCACCACCATTGATAGCCGTACCACGGTCGTCAGAATACAAACGTGCCAACATAGAGAAACTTTCCCCCTTATTCACACGCTCCGTATATTCACGCAGCTTTCTTTTCACATCTTCAATCTCATCCAAAGGGATCTTTGGTTGCTGTGTGATGATCTGCACCTCTACCTGGGTAGGGATATAAGGGATACTATCCTGCGGCAGGTCTTTGAAGTAACGACGTACTTCTGCCGGAGTAATCTTAATCTCTCCCACCAGTTTCTGCTGCATCTTCTGCACTTTCAGACCTTCGCGTGCATTTTCACGTAAAGTCTCACGAATCTGGCTAGATGTCTTATTGAAGTATTCTTCCATTTTTTCACGCGAACCGATATTGGCGATATACATATTCGTCATATAGTCCACACGCTGGATAACTTCACTTTCAGGTACTTCGATACTATCGAGAGCAGCCTGATGCAAAAACAGCTTCTGCACAGCTATTTCTTCCGGAATCACGCAGTAAGGATCGCCGTCAAACTTGCGTCCTTCGTAAGCAGCACTCATACGTGCTTCTTCCACTTCAGACTTCAATATAGCCTCGTCGCCCACTACCCAAACTACCTCGTCAATCACGTTGTCTTGTCCGTAAACGGCAGAACCGGTCATCAGCGCCAAGGCACATAAAACTACAAACTTAAAGTTCATAAAATTCTTCATTCTGTGTATCTAAACTAATTATATTTAATCTTATCTCTTTTCACTGCCTGCTGATACAAGTCATCTTTCACAGCTCTCATAAATTCTACTTGTTTCAGATTCAACACCATATCTTTTACTTTAGGACGGGCAAACTCATATGGTTCCTGTTGGCCCACCGTACGGAAATCGCTCACATTCAGAAAATAATGAAACGCCGTATCTTCCAATTCGATATGGCGGTTCTTATTCACATAATCCTCTACCTCCGGAACTTTCAGCGGTATCAGATCTAACACATCCGCCATCGGTACCCACTTGTCATAAAAGTATTCATACTTTACAGCATTCTGCAAACTATACTTCTCCAAATGCTCCACTGCATCTTGCGTAGGAGTCTTATACCAACGACGTACTTTGTTTAGTTCCGGTGCAGTGAGGGGTACTTTAATGAACAACCCTTGCATAAGCGGGCGTTCCAATCTGAATAGTTCTTTATTCTTTTCATAATAATCCGTCAACTCCCCTTCTGATATCTCATTCGAGAGCCTTTGATGAATCAACGCTTGTTGATAAGTGTGCATTATCAATGCCTTGCGATAGTTCTCCACTAATTTTTCTATTTCCCCGTTATCAGGGATATTGCTTTGAGCTTTCTCGTACAGCAAGATATCTTCCACCCAGTTGCGAATATAATGTTCAGCAAACAGCAAGCTATCATCTTTCGACAATCTTGCCGGAAGTGCAGATTGCAAATCTTCCTGGTAAAGGAAATTGCCGTCCAGCTCCACCAATGGCGTCTTACCTTTATGGTCGTGCTGCTCGCTACAAGCCACACAGAAAAGGATGGATAGGATTCCCAGAAAGATTATTCGCATTACCGATTGATATTTACTTTATTTCAAGCTACGAAGATAGCGGTTTAATCGGTTGCATCAGTGCTTATTAACGGTTTTTAAAACCTCTTGGTTTATTTCAACCTTAGAAGCTGCCCGTAATCGTGCTACCCAACGCTCCTCCAGGTAATTTTGATAATCACCGGCAAGCAGTCCACGCACCTCTTGATAACTCTCAGGACCCTTTATTTTCTCACCCAGAAAAGTGGTAAAAGGAAATGACGGTATAGGTTCAGCCTTCTCTTTTTTGAATATTTCATCATCTACATAGATATTGTCTCCAAGGGCAAATAATCCTTGTTCGGCCTGTACTTGCTGTTTTTTTGCATTAAATGTCAACCGGATGGCATCCTGCCACTCTTCTTCTGGCAAAGATTTTAAAAGCTTACGAACTTGTTTCCCTATTCGTTTTGTTGCAGAATGTATCACAATCCCTTTATAATGAGGATTTTTCCAATGGTAATCAGAACGATGTTTATCAAAGTAAGCAGCCATTCCCACCTCATCCGAAGGCACGCGTTCCCATATTTCCCGATTACTGATTTCAAACAACAACATACCATCACGATACTCTTGCATAAGCATACGAAACTCCGGATACTTCTGTTCCAAACGACTGTATTCATAGTCGAGTACAGACTTCATGATAAACCCTTTCAACTGACGTTGTATCCCCTGAGGATGGGCAATAGCAAAATTTGCAAACATTTGCCCCGTATATTCTCTGCCACCAAGAGTAAAAAGTTTCTTTTCAGTCTGCCCTTTTGCCAACAATTCATCCATTCCCACTTTATCCGGTGTGTATTGATACTCTTTTTTCAACTTCTCCACCAAAGATTCTGTTCCCTTATCCATTCCATGACGACGGGTCTGGCGACGGATAATTTCATCTTTCACATCCTCGAAAGGCAAAATATCTTTCCGTTCAAGCACCTTGACAATATGAATACCCTGCGGAGTGAAGAAAGGACGGGATATTTCACCCAGTTTCATTTTAAAGACCGTATCTTCAAATTCAGCCGGCATCTGTAGCCAACTTACCCAGAAAGACTTCTTTTCGTCAGAAAAGTTACGTACGCAAGCATCAAAATCCGCTTGTCCGTTCTGCAATGCAGTATAAAGAGAATCCATGCGGGTTTCAGTAGTACGGAGCAAATGACTGGTAGCTGTCTGAGGCAGGGATTTAAAGATATGACTAACCCGTACTTGTCCCGCACGCTGATTGGCTTTCATCTTGTCATATACTTGCCGAGCGGCAAGTTCTGATACGGTTTCATCTGTTAAATAAGTCTTTGCCAACTGACGACGATAACCTTCCAGTTCTTCACGGAAAGCACGGGTAGTATCCAATCCCATAGCCTCAGCTGCGGCAACCTTCAACTTAAAGTTTACAAACAAATCAACATATTCGTTCAATGTTTTCTGCTCTATACCAGAAAGAGCATTATTCTTATTATAGATATATTCAAACTCCGAACGGAGAATATCTTTCCCGTTAATACGCATCAGCACAGGATCTTGCTGAGCAAAAACTGTCCATCCCAGACATAGGAAAATTATTGTCAATCCACTTCTTATCATAACTATCTTCTTTTGAAAAAGAACAATGTAATAACGGGAAAACATCTTTTATATTGTTTGCCTTCAACGGCTTTCTTTAAACACATCATCTGTCTGCCTCAAACAGACCATCTGCTTATGCCGAACAGACCATGTATTTTCAGAAACTAAAATACCCGGAAAGAAACTGCTCCTTTCCGGGTATTCTTATCTAACTTGCCTATACTTTTATTCGGGACGACTGTAATTCGGAGCCTCGCTTGTAATCGATACATCGTGCGGATGACTTTCGAGTACACCTGCATTGGTAATACGGGTAAACTTAGCATCGTGCAACTGCTCAATATTGCCTGCACCACAGTAACCCATACCAGCACGCAGACCACCAACCAACTGGAAGATTACTTCATACAAAGTTCCTTTATAAGGTACACGAGCAGCAATACCTTCGGGCACCAACTTCTTCACGTCATTAGTTCCGCTCTGGAAATAACGGTCCTTTGAACCATTTTCCATTGCTTCCAACGAGCCCATACCACGGTACGACTTGAATTTACGTCCATTGAAGATAATCGTATCACCCGGAGATTCTTCCGTTCCGGCAACCAGCGAACCGATCATTACACTATAACCTCCGGCAGCCAAGGCCTTCACAACATCTCCTGAGTAACGCAACCCACCGTCAGCAATCAAAGGAATACCTGTTCCCTTCAATGCCTTGGCAACATCATATACAGCAGACAACTGAGGAACACCCACACCTGCTACAACGCGAGTAGTACAGATAGAACCCGGACCGATACCAACTTTAACGCCATCAGCACCAGCTTCTACCAATGCCTTTGCAGCCTCTCCGGTAGCAATGTTACCTACTACAATATCAATATTCGGGAAACGCTTCTTTGCTTCTTTCAATTTCTCTATCACATAGATGGAATGTCCGTGAGCAGTATCGATAACAATAGCATCGGCACCGGCATCCACCAAAGCTTGCATACGGTCGAGGGTATCAGCAGTAACTCCTACTCCGGCAGCTACACGCAAACGACCTTTAGAGTCTTTGCAGGCCATCGGTTTATCTTTAGCTTTCGTAATATCTTTATAAGTAATCAGTCCTACCAGCTTACCTTCTTTATCCACAACCGGCAATTTCTCAATTCTGTGTTCCTGCAAAATCTGAGAAACAGCTTCCATATCAGTAGTCGGATTCGTAGTAATGATATTTTCTTTTGTCATCACTTCATCAATATGCTTATTCATATCTCTTACGAAGCGAAGATCACGATTAGTAACAATTCCTACCAAATATCGTTCATCATCTACTACTGGAATACCACCGATTCTGTATTCTGCCATCAATGCCAATGCATCTCCTACAGTAGAACCTCTTTTAATGGTTACCGGATCATAAATCATACCATTTTCAGCGCGCTTCACAATGGCAACCTGACGTGCCTGCTCCTCAATGGACATATTCTTATGAATAACACCGATACCACCTTCACGTGCAATGGCAATAGCCATTTTCGCCTCAGTAACCGTGTCCATAGCGGCCGTTACAAACGGAATTTTCAACTCAATGTTTTTTGAAAACTTTGTCGAGAGTTCGACAGTTTTAGGGAGTACTTCAGAGTAAGCGGGGATTAACAAAACGTCGTCATAAGTTAATCCATCCATTACAATCTTATCAGCAATAAATGACATAGGGCTATGCGTTTAAAATTTATTGCGTGCAAATATACGGTTTTTATTCCATTCCGTATGTGTGCACGCAATATTTTTTTCTTTTTTTAAACCAACAGCCAAGGGTTAATTCGCCATTTCAGAAATGAACTTGATGCGAACCAAACGTACTTCTTCTTCCGTGAAATCATCCCCCAACTCATCGAGGGCATCATCTACTTTGTCTGTGGTGGATTCTTTATAATAATCATAGATATCCAGCATATGGTCTTCGTCCATAATCTCATCCAGGAAGTAGTCGATATTCAACTTCGTACCGGAATAAACAATAGCCTCTATTTCGTCCAGCAAATCACTGAACTCGATACCTTTGGAGAGAGCGATATCATCCAGTGCCACTTTCCGGTCTATAGACTGAATTATAGAAACCTTCAGTTTTGACTTATTGGCAACCGTACGAACACGTAAATCTTCCGGACGTTCGATCTCATTCTCTTCACAATGACGCTTAATGAGTTTACAGAACTCTTCACCATAACGTTTCGCCTTACCGGCTCCTACGCCAGGAATATTCTGCAGTTCGTCCAATGTCACCGGATAAATGGTAGCCATGGCTTCCAACGAAGGATCCTGGAATATAACGTATGGCGGCACTTCCAACTTCTTAGAGAGCTTCTTGCGCAAATCCTTCAGCATGGAATAAAGAGCCGGATCGACAGCGCAAGAACCACCTCCCCGTGCCGGAGCTTCTTCTTCCACTTCTTCGAAATCATTATCTTCGGTTATCTTAAATGACTTAGGATGTTTCAGGAATTTCTTTCCGGCATCCGTCACCTTCAACAAACCGTAATTTTCCACATCTTTGCTCAGGTAACCGGCAATCAACGCTTGACGAATGACAGCATTCCATGTCTTGTCCTCTTCGCCCATGCCAGAACCGAAAGCTTCCAGATCTTCATGCAGGTGCGCTTGTACTTCGGTAGTTTCGCGTCCTTGTATAATGTCGATAATATAATCTGCTTTAAAATTCTCTTTCACCGCGAGAATAGCCTCTATCACGGTACATAATAATTCTTGAGCCTCCACTTGTTTTTTCGGGTTTAAACAGTTGTCACAATTTCCACAGTTCTCTTCCAAATACTCTTCGCCGAAGTAATGCAACAGCGTCTTTCGGCGGCATACAGAAGATTCGGCATAAGCAGCAGTTTCCAACAGAAGTTGTTTGCCAATTTCCTGTTCTGCTACAGGTTTGCCTTGCATGAACTTTTCCAGTTTCTGCAAGTCTTTATTGGTATAAAAGGTAATGCACTGCCCTTCACCTCCGTCTCTTCCGGCACGTCCTGTTTCCTGATAATATCCTTCCAAACTTTTCGGAATATCATAATGAATGACATAACGTACATCGGGCTTATCAATACCCATACCGAAAGCAATGGTTGCCACAATCACATCTATTTTCTCCATCAAGAAGTCATCTTGATTTTGCGTACGTGTTGCAGAGTCCATACCTGCATGGTAAGCACGGGCATTGATGCCGTTTGCCTGCAGAATCTCAGCAAGTTCCTCTACTTTCTTCCGGCTCAGGCAATAAATAATACCTGATTTTTCCGAGTTATTCTTGATAAACTTGATGATATCTCTATCTATATTATTAGTCTTGGGACGTACCTCATAATAGAGGTTCGGACGATTGAACGAAGACTTGAACACCTCTGCATCCACCATACCCAGATTTTTCTGAATATCGTGCTGCACCTTAGGAGTAGCAGTCGCCGTCAAAGCAATCACCGGAGCTTTTCCGATTTCATTGATAATAGGACGGATACGCCGGTATTCCGGACGGAAATCATGTCCCCACTCGGAGATACAATGTGCCTCATCGACGGCGTAAAAAGATATTTTTACCGTCTTCAGAAACTCAATGTTTTCCTCCTTGGTGAGCGATTCGGGCGCAACGTAAAGCAGTTTCGTTTTTCCTGACACGACATCAGCCTTTACCTTATCGATTGCCGCGCGGTTGAGCGAGGAATTAAGGAAGTGAGCCACATCATCTTCCTCGCTGAAATTGCGCATGGCATCCACCTGGTTCTTCATCAGGGCTATCAGCGGAGAGATCACGATAGCGGTGCCTTCCATCATGAGCGACGGAAGCTGGAAGCATAACGATTTACCTCCACCCGTCGGCATGAGCACAAAAGTGTCGTTGCCGTCGAGAAGGCTCTCCATTATGGCTTCCTGATTACCTTTGAAAGTGTCAAAGCCGAAATGCTGCTTTAAAGCCGTCGTGAGGAGAGTGCGGTCAGTCATATGCGCTGCGTCTTAATATTGGTTATTTATACTGCGATGTTTCAAAATTCGATTCCTTGAGGCGTTCGAGGGCATAGTCTGCCGTCACCTCAAACTTCTTGACTTTGCTCGAGGGCACCTCGAACATCGGCTCTATCATGATGGATTCCACGATAGAACGTAGTCCGCGTGCGCCGAGCTTATACTCAATAGCCTTGTCTACGATAAGATCAAGAGCCTCTGGTGTGAAAGTCAGCTTCACGCCATCCATTGCGAACATCTTCTCATACTGGCGTATGATCGCGTTCTTCGGTTCGGTGAGCACACGGCGAAGCGCGTCGCGGTCAAGCGGCTCAAGATGCGTCAGTATGGGCAGGCGTCCGATGATCTCCGGTATGAGACCGAAAGATTTAAGATCCTGCGGTGCTACGTACTGCAGGAAATTCTCACGGTCTACCTTACCGCGCTGCACATTGTTGGAGTAGCCTACCATGTGGGTGTTGAGACGTTGTGCTATCTTACGCTCTATTCCATCGAAAGCGCCTCCGCAGATGAACAGTATGTTCTTTGTATCCACCGGAATCATGCGCTGCTCCGGGTGCTTGCGACCACCCTGCGGCGGAACGTTCACCACTGAGCCCTCGAGCAATTTGAGCAAGCCTTGCTGCACACCTTCACCACTCACATCGCGTGTGATGGATGGATTATCACCCTTGCGGGCTATCTTGTCAATCTCATCGATGAACACGATGCCGCGTTCTGCCTTAGCGACGTCGTAATCAGCAGCCTGCAGAAGACGGGTCAATAGGCTTTCGATATCCTCACCCACATATCCCGCTTCGGTCAGCACCGTAGCGTCGACTATTGTGAAGGGGACGTCTAGCAAGCGTGCAATCGTCTTGGCAAGAAGTGTCTTGCCTGTGCCTGTGGGGCCTACGATTATTATATTGCTCTTCTCGATATCGACATCATCATCCTTAGGCTGCGACAGACGCTTGTAGTGGTTGTAGACAGCCACCGACAGGTAGCGTTTCGCCGACTCCTGCCCTATGACGTACTGGTTGAGAAAATCAAAAATCTCACGCGGACGGGGCACGCTGCCAAGATCCTTGACATCGCCACCATCTTTTGTGGCGGCAGCCTTCGCACCGTCGCGGAAGCTCTTCAGAGCCTCGTCAAGCTCGGAGACGCACTCCGCGCATATATAAGAATCGGAGATCGGACTGGGGACTATCATCTCCGACTGATCGGCAGGACGTCCACAGAACGTACATTTTATATTTTTCTTTGCCATCTGCTCAGTGACGTGCCTTTACGAGAACCTCATCGATCATGCCATACTCCTTTGCCTCGGCTGCCGTCATCCAGTAGTCACGGTCTGAGTCACGCTCAACTTTCTCAAACGGCACTCCGGAATGGTCGGAGATAATGGTGTAGAGTTCTTTCTTGAGTTTCTGTATCTCACGTGCGGTTATCTCTATATCAGATGCCTGACCCTGCGCGCCGCCCATCGGCTGGTGGATCATCACGCGCGAATGCTTCAGCGCAAAACGCTTGCCGGCAGTACCGCTCACGAGAAGTACGGCAGCCATCGAAGCCGCCATGCCGGTGCAGATAGTAGCCACGTCGCTTGAGATATACTGCATGGTGTCATATATGCCAAGTCCGGCATATACTGAACCACCGGGCGAATTGATGTAGATGCTGACATCCTTGCCGGGATCAGCAGAGTCGAGGTAGAGAAGCTGCGCCTGTATGACGTTGGCGGTATAGTCGTTCACGTCGGTGCCGAGAAATATTATGCGGTCCATCATCAGACGTGAGAACACGTCCATCTGAGCGACATTAAGCTGGCGCTCTTCTATAATGGTCGGGGAGATGTAGCTTGAGGTGATCGAGGAGATTGACGCGGCATATTGGTCAAGGGCAAGACCATTCATGCCCATGTGCTTTACGGCAAAATCTCTGAAGTCATTCTTCATATTCGTTCGTTGGATTTGTAATCTGTTCGCTTTGTTGCTTGTTTCTTTAAAACTCAATTCAAAATTACAATTTTTTCCCGACCCATGCAATAGTTCGGCATTTTTTTGACAAAAACCTAACGGCACCGGCAGAGACGCCATTTATGGTTTTTAGTTTTTTTAATGCAACACCCTCCATAATTACCGCAAGCATCATTGCATGCGTCGGAATTAAAGCGTAACTTTGCACGCTAAAGTGACCAAACCGTTTTGGCCACTCTTTTCTATTGATTTCTCACATACGGCAAATGAGACAATTAAAAATCACCAAATCAATCACCAACCGCGAAAGCGCCTCGCTCGACAAGTATCTTCAGGAAATCGGGCGCGAGGAACTGATCTCCGTGGAGGAGGAAGTGGAGCTCGCACAGCGCATACGCCAAGGTGACCAACGTGCGTTGGACAAACTCACACGCGCCAATCTGCGATTTGTCGTGTCGGTGGCTAAGCAGTACCAGAACCAGGGACTCAGCCTGCCCGACCTCATCAACGAAGGTAATCTCGGCCTGATTAAGGCTGCGCAGAAATTTGACGAGACGCGTGGATTCAAGTTCATATCCTACGCCGTATGGTGGATCCGCCAGTCAATCCTCCAGGCACTCGCGGAACAGAGCCGAATAGTGCGCCTGCCGTTGAACCAGGTGGGATGCCTTAACAAAATCAGCAAAGCACTCTCGAAATTCGAGCAGGAAAACGAACGCCGTCCCTCACCCGAAGAACTTGCCGAGAAACTCGATGTACCGGTCGACAAGATCGCAGACACACTCAAGGTTTCCGGCAGACACATCTCAGTAGATGCGCCATTTGTGGAAGGCGAGGACAACAACCTGCTCGATGTGCTGACCAATGATGATTCGCCCATGGCTGACTCCACGCTCACACAGGAGTCGCTCTCGAAAGAGGTTGACCGTGCGCTGCGCCAGCTTCACGAGCGTGAGCGCGAGATCCTCAAGATGTTCTTCGGCATAGGCTGCCAGGAGATGACACTCGAGGAGATCGGAGCCAAATTTGACCTCACTCGCGAACGTGTGCGCCAGATCAAGGAGAAAGCCATACGTCGGCTTAAGGGTCAGAAGAGCCATTTGCTTAAAGCTTATCTCGGACAGTAATATATATTGTCCGGGAGTCATAAAGGCGCAAAACATCAATACTCTTTCTCTAAATTGAGGGGATATTGTGTTTTGTGCCTTTTATCATTTCAATGATTCATCACAATCGCCTTAGATACAATCACTATGATACCATCCTTAATCGCAGCCGTGCTCTCATCGCTTGCTGTGACAGTAACAAATCCACTGCCTGAGTCACGCCAGGATGTCCCTGTGGTAATTTCAA
>OFFM01000674.1_pt1 | contig 24457 bp, 13 predicted proteins | sample 1521401 | NCBI WGS metagenome assembly OFFM01 (sample SAMEA3504118, study PRJEB24116) | mouse gut metagenome | biome: mouse gut; feature: mouse-associated habitat; material: faeces | place: Denmark | collected 2011
CACAGGCGCGGCGCCCGGCAGACAGGCAAATTATCAAGAAAACCAACACACTATCATTTATTTAATCTATCATTTATGAGAAAGACCTTACTCAGCATGACAGCTCTCCTGTTTGGTGCTTTCGCCGCCAGTGCCGACATCTACGTCACTGTCGATGGAGCAGGCAACGGCGACGGTACGTCATGGACTAATGCCAAAAACGCCGCAGACCTGCGCGCTCTCCTCGAAAATCCTGCCGCTCTCAACGACCAGACCATCTATCTCGGCAGCGGTGAGTATGTGCTGGTGGGCGAGGCCGACGGCCGCATCAAAATCAACGGCGACGGCTCCTCGATGTTTGCCATCCAGGGCGCTACCACCGGCGAGCCCACCGTGCTCCGCGTGAAGAAGACATACGGCCAGTGGAATCCCCGCTGGCAGATGCTTGAGATCACCGCCACCGGCATCACCTTCAACGACATCGTTTTCCACGGCACAAACACCGACAATGCCGACGAAGACGCCACCAAGCTCATCCAGGCAAAAGCCGCCGACCTTACATTCAACAACTGTGAGATCCGCTACTTCTACGACAAAAACAGCGAGGGCCTCATCATCGCCGACGAAAACGAGATGGGCGCATCATTCTTCCGCTTCAGCCACTGCTATTTCCACCACAACGTATCCAAGCAGGGCCTTATCTCCTGCAAAGGCGACAAGGAGAATACCGCATACCTCAACGCCGTGCGTATGGAAAACAATGCCACCCTCGGCGACTGGGGCTCGGAAATCAACTGGCGCAAGAATCTCTTCATGACCAACTGCTCGCTGAGCGGCAACTCGGCCGTGACCTGGAGCAAGGCGTCGCCGATGATCAATGCCACCGGCACCCCCGTCATCGTCAACTGCAGCTTCTACAATACCAACAACCAGGCCTCGCAGGGCACAGTCCGCACCCAGCGCGGTCTGGCCATGAACAATATCATCTTCTCCTCCTGCGGCAAGCAGTCGTTTGAGGTGGCCGACAACCAGCCCAACATCCGCGCCCTCTACAATGTGTACCGCGGCGCCAGCGACCGCTTCAGCGACGGCGGCAACAACCAGAATGTCGACGCCAAGACTCTGATGGCGCCCGTCGCCGGTGTGCTCGACGTCAAGAGCGCCCTCACCGTGGCTGCCAAGCCCTCGCTCGACGCCATCCGCGAGGAAATCAAGAAAATCAGCGGCGGCGACCTCTTCCTCGCCTGGCTCGGCGACGACCTGACCAAGGACGCCCTCGGCAACGCCCGCGACGCACAGGCCGTGACTCCCGGCGCGCGCCAGAATATCTCCGGCGATATCCTCACCAAGGGTGCCGAGGTATATGTGGCCCCCGAGCAGCAGGGCACCGGCGACGGCTCCAGCTTTGCCAACGCCATCGGCGCCGGTGAGTTCTACGCCCGCCTCCACGAGACCAACTCGAGCCTGGCCGGCAAGACCTTCAAGCTCTGCGGCGGCATCTTCCGCTTCCCCTACCGCGTGTATCTCCATGCCGACGGCGACTTCACCATCGAGGGCGGCTACGGCGACGACGGAGCCTCGGTAATCCTGTGCGACTACAATTACAACGGCGAAGCCGAGATGATATCGATGGAGAAGGCCTCGCAGGAGGAGAATCCTGTGGTGACCCTGCGCAATCTCACCTTCGACGGCAACCGCAACAAGTGGATCGGCGGCACCACCAAGTGTCTCAACATCTCCTCCGTGCAGCCCGTAATCGAGAATTGCCGCTTCACCGGCTGGTGCTTTGGCAACGGCACCGCCGCCATCGAGACCGGCCCCGAGATGACCCTCAGGGGCGTGACCATCGACAACTGCTACGGCCAGCGCGCCATCCGCACCAACTGGGGCGGTGAAAACCGCATGTTTGCCGACGGCGTGACCATCACAGACTGCCGCTTCGGCTCCGACTGGGCCGCAGCTATCTCGCTCAAGAGCCAGGGCTATATCAACAATGCCCTCATCCACAACAATATCTTCCAGGGCAAGGGCGACGGCACCGGCTATGGCATCAACGCCGACAACAATCTCTTCGTGGCCAACTCCACCATCGACGGCACCCTCACCGAGGAAGGTCAGGACGGCACCAACTTCCGCGTGATGCGTGCCGCCGGCGAAGGTTACACCGGCAAGATCATCAACTCGGTATATCTCCACCTGGGCGACGCTCTGGCCGACAACTGCGCCTCCGACGGCTACAATGTATCGACCGTCAAGGGCGACCACGAGACCGACGTGGAGCTTCCCTCGGATTGCTTCATGGCCGAGTCTTACAAGCCCGCCGTTGACTTCAACACCGTCAAGGCTACACGCGCAGCCATCGAGGCCTCGGCCAAGGCTGTCGGCACCAAGGGCAATGACTTTGTGGCCTGGCTCGGCGACGGTATCGCCAAGGATATCGCCGGTACCGACCGCTCGGCCGATGGTTTCCACCCCGGCGCATATGAGTATGCTCCTGTCGACGGCGTGGCCGGCGTGCAAGTAGAGGGTGCACTTCCGGTGGCCTACTACGACCTCAAGGGCATCCGCCTCACTGAGCCTGTCAAGGGTATCAACATCGTGAAGATGAGCGACGGCAGCGCACGCAAGCTCATCGTCAAGTAATCCATTTCACTGCATCAGATGTAACCTCGGCTCCGGCCGGGGTTACATACTTTTCGCTCTCTCCGCCCTATATATGTCAACGTATATGTCAATCTCGATGAAAAATATAAGTATATTGATAGCGGTGGTGCTCCTGCCGCTGTGTGCCCGGGCTATAAGGATTTCATCGGGCCCGTATCTGCAGAATGTCACAGACAATGCCGCCTCGATAGTGTGGCGCACCGACAAGCCCGCCACTGCGTGGGTGGAGGTGGCCCCCGACGACGGCACCGACTTCTATGCCTGCTCGCGTCCGAGATATTACTCGCTCAACATCGGACGCGCGGTCATCGACACTCTGCATACCGTCACGCTCGAGGGACTCTCGCCCGACACCCGATACCGCTATCGTATCTTCTCTGAGGAGGTGCTCGACCGGGTGCCCTGGCATATAAACTACGGCGGCATCGCCGCCTCTGACATATGGCAGCACAAGCCGCTGACGTTCCGCACTCTCAATCCCGCGGGCGACTCGGTGCATTTCAAGGTGGTAAATGATATCCACGCCGATGGCGAGACCCTGGCCGACCTGGTCAAGGGCATTACTCCCGACAATACCGATTTCGTGATATACAACGGCGACATGGTGTCGTGGATGCGCACCGAGCAGCAGATATTTGATGATTTCATCAATCTGAGCTGCGACAAGTTTGCCAAGGAAGTGCCTTTTTTCATGGTGCGCGGCAATCACGAGACCCGCGGCGAGTGGTGCACGGAGTACATGCGCTACTTCCCGACTCCCACCGGGATGCCTTACTATACCTTCCGCGACGGACCCGTATTTTTTGTGGTGCTCGACAGCGGCGAGGACAAGCCCGACGACGATATCGAGTACTCGCGCACCTCGTATTTCGACGACTACCGCACCCGCCAGGCCAAGTGGCTCGAGGGGGTGATTGCGAGCGAGGAGTTCAAGTCGGCTCCCTACAAGGTGGTGGTCGTGCACATGCCTCCGGTGATAGCCGAGTGGCACGGTATCATCGACGCCAAAAATAAATTTCTGCCGCTGCTCAACGGGGCCGGCGTCGACCTGATGCTTGCCGGGCATTTCCATCAGTTTATCTACACCGGAGCAGGCGAGAAAGAGCCCGATTTCCCCATCATCATCAATTCCAACAAGGATGTACTCGACATCAATGCCGACGGCAACCGCATCAAAGTCGATGTGGTAGACCGCGCCGGCAAGACTCTCCACACATACACTTATCCCGGGAAGAAATGACGATGATAAAAGCATCGCGGCTGATACTGCTGGCGGCTGCTCTGCTTGCGGCGCAGCCACAGGTGTGCTGTGCGCAGGCCTGCACCGAGGCTCAGTCGCCCTCCCGGGAGGTGCTTGCCGACAAGATGCTGTCGACGACCAATCACCGCCGCTATCCCGAGTCGACGGCCGCCGTGGCTGAGGCTCCCGAGGGCTATGTGCCCTTCCATATCAGTACATACGCCCGCCATGGCTCGCGTTTCCTGCTCAAGCGCGACGATTATGCCGATGCGCTCGCGCCGCTCTGCCGGGCCGGGCAGGCCGGAGTACTCACGCCGGCAGGCCGCCGGGTCAAGCGCTGCATCGAGGCTGTCCTTGCCAAGGCCGACGAGGGCCGGTACGGTGAGCTGACCGCTGTGGGGCGCAGCCAGCACCGCGGCATCGCCCGCCGTATGTATGCCCGCTTCCCCGAGGTATTTGCCGACTCGGCCTCGGTCGACGCCCGCTCGACAAATGTGCTGCGGTGTGTCATGTCGATGATGGCGCAGTGTCTGGAGCTGCAGTCGCTCAACCCCGCGCTCCGTATCACACATGATGCCAGCGAGGCCGATATGCGATATCTCAACGACATCGCGGGCGCCGACTCACTGCATGCCCGGTATCACGGGATGCGGCGGGCAGAGAAGGAGCGCCGCATCGGCCGGCTCGACCCGGCCAGGGTCATGGCCACCCTTTACGACAGTCCCGCCTGGATAAGTGAAAATATCACCGACCCCTGCCGGGATTATTACAACCTCTTTTACGTGGCATCAAACATGCAGAGCCACGAAGACAGCGGCCTCGACTTCATGTGGCTGTTCACGCCCGAGGAGTGCCGCGACCTGTGGCAGGTCAACAATGTCGACTGGTATCTCCACTCGGGCAGCACACCGCTTACCGCCCGCCGGATGCCCTTCCAGCAGCAGAGCCTTCTGGCAGAGCTTATCGCCGACGGCGACCGCGCGGCCGCATCGCGCCGCCACACGGCATCGCTGCGTTTTGGTCACGAGAGCATCGTGCTCCCCACGGTGGTGCTGCTCGATATCGACGGTTTCGGCTACGACTCAGACGATTTAGACTCGGTATCGGAGCACTGGGGATGTCATCGCGCCTTCCCTATGGCCGCCAACCTGCAGATGGTATTTTATGAAAACACGGCCGACCCGGGCGCCGACGTGCTCGTGCGCCTGCTGCTCAATGAGCAAGACGCCCGTCTGCCGCTCAACCCTGTATCTCCGTCGTTTTACCGATGGGCCGACTTCTCGGCTTTCTATAAAGAAAAACTCAACTTGCAATGAAAAAACACGCGCTATTACTATTGTCGTCATCTCTTGCCGTCGCTACGGCGTCGGCTGTGGAGGTAAGCTCGCCGTCGGGCACAGTCCGGGCCGATTTCAATGTCGAAAACGGAGTGCCGGTCTACTCGGTATCATATAAGGGCGAGAAGGTGGTATTACCCTCGAGGATGGGTCTGAGGCTCGTCGGCGCCGACGACCTTACCGACGGCTTTGAGCTGCTCGGTACCGACACCTCCGCCTTCGACGAGACCTGGCAGCCGGTGTGGGGCGAAAGCAGCCACATCCGCAATCACTACAATGAGCTGACCGCGCGCCTGTCGCAGCCCGCCACCGGCCGGCGCATGGATGTCAAATTCCGCGTCTACGACGACGGTGTCGGCTTCCGCTATGAATTCCCGCAGGAGGGCCGCCTCAACTATTTTGTGATCGAGGACGAGCGCACCGAGTTTGCCATGCCCGGCGACATCACGGCCTGGTGGATTACCGGCGACTACGACACTCAGGAATATGAATACAATCAGAGCCGCCTCTCCGAGATTCGCGCCATCAACTCCAATGGCGTGGAGGGCAATCTCTCGCAGACACAGTTCTCGCCCACCGGGGTGCAGACCTCGCTTCAGCTCAAGACCGACGAGGGTATATACCTCAATATCCATGAGGCGGCGCTTGTCGACTACTCGTGTCTGCACCTCGAGCTCGACGACAAAAACTTTGTATTCACATCGTGGCTCACCCCCGACGCGCAAGGCAACAAGGGTCACCTTCAGACTCCCTGCACCTCTCCGTGGCGCACGCTCATCATGAGCGATGACGCCCGCGACATCCTCGCATCCAATCTGGTACTCAATCTCAATGAGCCTTGCCGCTACGACGATACCTCGTGGATAAAGCCCGTGAAATATATCGGCGTATGGTGGGAAATGATAGGCCACGACAAGCCCTGGGCCTATACCTACGACCTGCCCTCGGTAAAGCTCGACCGTGTCGACTACTCCAATCTGAAACCCAACGGGGTGCATCCCGCCAACAATGACAACGTGAAGCGGTATATCGACTTTGCCGCGGCCCACGGTTTCGACCAGGTGCTGGTCGAGGGCTGGAATATCGGCTGGGAAGACTGGTCGGGCAATAAGAAAGATTATGTCTTTGACTTCCAGACCCCGTATCCCGACTTCGATATCGCCATGCTCAACGACTACGCCCACTCAAAGGGGGTGCGCCTGATGATGCATCATGAGACGTCGTCGTCGGTGCGCAACTACGAGCGCCACATGGAGGCCGCCTATCGCCTGATGGACAAGTATGGCTACAACTCGGTCAAGAGCGGCTACGTGGGCGATATACTCCCGCGCGGCGAGCACCACTACGGCCAGTGGATGTGCAATCACTACCTCTACGCCCTCACCGAAGCCGCCAAGCACAAAATCATGGTGAATGCCCACGAGGCTGTGCATCCGACCGGCCTTTGCCGCACATATCCCAACCTCATCGGCAACGAGAGCGCCCGCGGCACGGAGTATGAGTCGTTTGTGGGCAACTCCACCTCGCACACCTGCATCCTGCCCTTCACCCGCCTGCAGGGCGGCCCCATGGACTATACTCCGGGTATATTTGAAAATGACCTGAGTAAATTCAACCCCGCCAAGACCTCACACGTCAACACCACCATCTGCCGCCAGCTGGCTCTGTACGTGACGATGTACTCGCCGCTGCAGATGGCCGCCGATGTGCCCGAGGTATACGAGCGGTTTATGGATGCATTCCAGTTTATCAAGGATGTGGCGGTCGACTGGGACAAGTCGGTATACCTCGAGGCGGAGCCTGCCGCATACATCACCGCCGCCCGCAAGGCCAAGGGCAGCGACGAGTGGTATCTGGGCGCCATCTCGGCCGATGCCCGCAAGAGCAAGCTCAAGCTCGACTTCCTCGACCCGACCATCACCTATGAGGCCACCATCTATGCCGACGCTCCCGACGCCCACTATCTGACCAACCCGCAGGCATATAAGATCTCCAAAAAGAAAGTGACCTCGAAAAGCGACCTGAGCCTCAATATCGCCCCCGGCGGCGGATGTGCCGTGTCGTTCAAACCCGTAGTGAGATGACACTGCGATTAACCTTTCTGGACGTGAAATGAGAAAGACAGACTGTCTGCTGATTGCGGCGCTCGCCCTATCTGTGCCGCTGTGTGCCCGGGCTGCCGATGAGGCCGGCAAGGTGATACGCATCGCCACCGACGCCACCGACCTGGTGCTCACCGTGGGTGACAACGGGCGCCTCTATCAGTCGTATCTCGGCCCGAAGCTGCTCGACGAGGCCGATCTCGGCAAGCTGCCGTGGATACGCCGCGGCAGCGGCACGCCGGTACCCAATCAAGGTTGGGAGGTATACTCCACCTCGGGCAACGAAGATTATTTCGAGCCGGCCCTCGGCATCACCCATGCCGATGGCAATCCCTCGACATATCTCTACTATGCCGGCTCGCGTCAGGAGCCTGTCGACGGTGGTACCATGACCACCGTCAACCTCCGCGACGACAAGTATCCGCTCGACGTCACTCTCTACTATGTGGCTTATCCCAAGGAGAATGTCATCAAGACCTGGACCGACATAAGCCATCGCGAGAAGAAGCCGGTGAGGCTCTCGCAGTATGCCTCGGCTATGCTCTATTTCGACGAGCCGGAGTATTATCTCACCGAGTTTGCCGGCGACTGGGCGCGCGAGGCGCAGATGACCGGCCAGCCTTTGCGGTTTGGCAAGAAGGTGGTCGATACAAAGCTCGGCAGCCGGGCGGCATGGTTTGTCAGCCCGCTCTTTGAGGTCGGGCTCGACGGCCCGGCCCGTGAAGACACGGGCCGCGTGCTCATGGGCACTCTGGGCTGGACGGGCAATTTCCGCTTCACCTTTGAGGTCGACAATATGGGCTATCTCCGCGTCATCCCGGGGATAAACCCATATGCCTCGGTATACGAGCTCAAGAGCGGCGACACTTTCACCACTCCCGAGTTTATCTTCACCCTGAGCGACCGCGGCACCGGCCAAGGCAGCCGCGACCTGCACGACTGGGCACGCCGGTACTCGGTAAAAGACGGCGGGGCCGACCGCCTTACTCTGCTCAACAACTGGGAGAATACCTACTTCCGCTTTGACCAGCCGCTGCTCGCATCGCTGATGAAGGATGCCCGCTCGCTGGGCGTGGATATGTTTCTGCTCGACGACGGATGGTTTGGCAACAAGCACCCGCGCAACGACGACCGTGCCGGCCTGGGCGACTGGGAGCCAAACCGCGTGAAACTCCCCGGCGGTATCAAGGCATTGACCGATGCCGCGCGCGATGCCGGTGTAAAATTCGGCCTGTGGATTGAGCCCGAGATGGTGAGCCCGCGCAGCGAGCTCTTTGAGAAGCATCCCGACTGGGCCATACGCCAGCCCAACCGCGATACCTACTATTCACGCAATCAGCTCGTGCTCGATATGAGCAATCCCGAGGTGCAGGATTACGTTTTTGGCGTGATCGACGGGATTCTAACCGAAAACCCCGGCGTGGCTTACTTCAAGTGGGACTGCAACAGCCCCATCACCAATATTTACTCGCCCTATCTCAAAGACCGGCAGGGCAATATGTATGTCGACCACGTGCGCGGCGTATACAATGTGATGGAGCGCGTCAGCGCGAAGTATCCCCGGGTGCCCATGATGCTCTGCTCGAGCGGAGGCGCACGCTGCGATTATGAGGCGCTGAAGCACTTCACCGAGTTTTGGTGCAGCGACAATACCGACCCCCTGGAGCGGGTATACATACAGTGGGGCTTCTCCCACTTCTTCCCCGCAAAGGCCATGGCCTCGCATGTCACGAGCTGGAACAAGAGCGCGAGCATCAAATTCCGCACCGACGTGGCCTCGATGTGCCGGCTCGGCTTCGACATCGGCCTGCAGGAGCTGGATGAGCGCGAGCTCGAGTTCTGCCGGCAGGCCGTGGCCAATTGGAAGCGTCTGCAGCCCGCCATCATGGACGGCACCCAGTATCGCCTCGTATCTCCCTATGAGAGCAATCATGCCGTGGTGGAATACGTCGACAGCGACCGTCGGAAGGGGGTGGTATTTGCCTACAACCTCGCTCCGCGTTTCCGCGACCCGGTGCGTCGGGTAAAGCTCCGCGGCCTCGACCCTGCCGCCGGATACCGCGTCGCCGAGATCAACCTCATGCCCGGCGCCAAGCCATCGCTGGCCGAGCATGGCGCCACCTGCAGCGGCGACTACCTCATGAAGGTGGGCCTCGACCTGCTCAAAGCCGACCCCGCCACCAGCACCGTCGTCGAGCTCACCGCCCTTTGAGTTGATATGTAGGTTGTTGCGCTGTGGATGTTGCAAAACAACGCACGTATGCTGGGTGAAGCCTGCGTAGCAGGCGGCAGGCAGTAGGCACGTGCTGGAATCAGGCGTTGATGACGAGCCAGGCGGTGTATGCCACGTAGGCGGAGGCCATGACGGCGCCCTCGGCCCGGCTCACGGTGCACGACTTGAAGAAGCGCGCGACTATCCAGAATGCCACGCAGGCGGCCGTAAGCACGAGCAGGTCGACGGGACCTATGTCGCCGAAGGGCAGCGGCCGCACCGTGGCCGACAGGCCCAGCACCATGAAGATGTTGAATATGTTGCTGCCGATGACATTGCCGATGGCGATACCGGGCTTGCCTTTTACGGCCGATACCACAGAGGTGGCCAGCTCGGGCAACGAGGTGCCGGCGGCCACCACGGTGAGTCCGATGACGGCGTCGCTCACGCCCAACGCCGAGGCGATGGCCGAGGCACCCGCCACAAATCTGTCGCCGCCTGCCACCAGCCCGGCCAGCCCCAGCACGACCCACAGCAGCGAGCGCACCACGGGCATCGGCTTTACGGCGGTATCTGCCTCGGCCGCACCCGTCTTTGCCTGGGCAAAGGTGTAGCGCATGAATATGGCAAAGAACATCAGCAGCACTATACCGTCGGCGCGCCACAGCACCCGCCCGTCGCCGTCGCCCAGCCACGGGCCGCAGCCCAGCGCGAGCAATACCAGCGCCGACAGCACCACCATGGGTATATCGACGCCTATCACACTGCGCTGCACCGGTATGGGCCGCACAAGCGCGGTGATGCCGACGATTGCCAGCACATTGAATATATTGCTGCCCACGACATTGCCCACTGCCAGCTCGGCGTGGCCCTCGACGGCCGACATCAGACTGATGACCAGCTCAGGCGCCGATGTGCCGAAAGCCACTACCGTGAGACCTATCACAAGGTCTGACACTCCCCAGCGGCGGGCGAGCGCCGAGGCGCCGTCGGTGAGCATATTTGCGCCGAGCAGTATGAGCACAAGCCCGGCCCACAAGCCATATATAATCCATATCAAAATCCTTTGCCGGCAAATGTACTAAAAAATCACCGCACCGGCATACAAAAAAGAGCCACGCCGCCGGGGAGGGGGCGTGGCTCTTGGGCAAGCTATCTTTAAAGTACTGGTATCAATAGCCGGGGTTGTTGATACCCTGCAGGGAGTGGTTGCTCTGAATCTCGCGCAGGGGGATGGGGAGCAGCTCGTGCTGACCGTGGATGAAGTTGTCGGCGCAGGAGTAGTTTTTGGTCTTGGCGTGGGTGATCGACACGCCGGCTACCATCTTCATGGCCGGGCCGAGGCAATTCCAGCGCACCAGGTCGTACTTGCGCAGGCCGCTCTCGCCCATGAGCTCGAGGGCGCGCTCGAAGTAGAGCAGCACACGTACCTGGCCCTGCTCACCGGCATCGTCGAGGAAGTCGACGGGGAATTTCTTAAGATACTTGTTGGTGACAATCTGCTTGTAATTGGCAGTGGTGACGGGGGTGGCGCCGGCGCGCTCGCGCACACGGTTGATGAGGGGCCAGGCCTGGTCGGGCTGGCCGAGCTCGTTGTAAGCCTCGGCGGCGAGGAGCACAGCGTCGGGGTAGCGCATGGGGCAGAAGTTGATGTCGCCATAGTTCATGTAGACATTCTTGCGGCCCTCGGCCATCCACTCGCGGCGCCACTTGCCGATGTACCAGCCATTCTGGGCGGTACGCTCCTGCTTTACGTGCTGCTTGGCGGCGGAGTCCCACTGGTAGCGGTAAGTGCAGATATTGATGTCGCGGCGCACGTCGCCTGCCTCATACAGCTCCTGCCACTCGGGGATTACGGAGAAGAAGCCCTGGCCACGGCCCATCAGATTGGCAGCCTCGGCTGATGAGACGCCGGTGGGCTGGGCGGTGACGGGGCTGTTGTACACGCCCCAGCCCGAGCCGTTGCGGCGGCCGGTATCCTGGTATGATGCCACATCGAAGAAGTTTTCCTTGGAGTTGAGGATGCTGGCCGAGATGTCTTGCCAGAGTTTCTCGTAGCCGGCGTCGTAGAAGCCGTGGTAGCCATTGTCCTCGATGGCCTGCCAGTGCTCGAGACACTTGCTGTAATAGTCGCGGCGGAGCGAGCCCGAGGGGCGCGAGAAAGTACCGTCGAGCTGGAGCGAGTATCCGGCGCGCTGCATGAGCACACGCATGTAGAGAGCGTGGGCGGCGCCTTGGGTGGCACGCTCGGGTGTCGACGAAGCGTCGGCCCAGGGCAGGTACGAGCAGGCATTGTCGAGGTCCTCACATATCTGGTCGTAGATCTGCTCGCGGGGAGTGCGGGGGCGGAAGTATGCCTCGTAGCCGGCGCCCGAGGGCTCGGTGGTGTAAGGCACGTCGCCCCAGGCGCGTATCAGATCAAAAGACACGAAGGCGCGCCAGAAGCGGGCTTCCGCGCCGAGGCGGCGGATTTCCTCATTGGTGGTATAGTCGGCCATGCCTTCTATACCGGCCACGGCGGTATTGGCGCGGTCGAGGGCCTGATACTTGAGGCGCCAGGCATTCTCGACATCGCTGTTGGTGGATGTGACCAGGTAATTGCAGAGGTCGCGCATGTTGTCGCGGGCCACGCCGCGGTTGGAGTGCACGGCGTCGTCGGCGCCGTTGAGATATATCTCGGTGTTGCCGTAATTGTTGGGGTCGGATATCGACTGGAGGATGCCGAGGATGGCCATGTCGGCCTTGGAGGCGTCCTGGAAGTAGGTGTCCTTGTCGTAGCCCGACGAAGGCTTCTCGGTGAGGGTGTCCTCGCACGACCAGAGCATGGCGGCGGCGAGGCACATCGGTATGTATTTTAAGATTGCTTTCATTGCGGGTATCAGAATACGAGGTTAGCGCCGAAGAGATAGGTGCGGCTCAGAGGATAGGCGCCGAAGTCGACACCGGGAGTGAGGGGCGAGCGCATTGTCGATACCTCGGGGTCAAAGCCGGTGTACTTGGTCCAGGTGGCAAGGTTGTTGCCGGTAAAGAAGATACGTACTTTGGTGAGGCCCACTTTCTTGAGGTAGGGCTTGTTTTCGAGGGTGTAGCCAAAGGTGATATTGCTCAGCTTGAGGTACGACGCATCCTCGACAAACCATGAGTGCACGTAGTTGGAGGCAGACATCAGGTCGGTGTAGGCGGGCATGGTCTTGCCGGCGTTGAGGGCGGCGAGCTCATTGGGGTCGGTCACAATCTGGCCCTGGGAGTTGATGGTCATCCAGCGGTTGGAGCTGTTTACGACGTCGAGGGCGTTTTCATTCTGCTTACCGATACGGGTGGCCTTGTCCTTGGTGGCGTTGTACACGTCGTTGCCGAGGCTGAAAGTGAGGAACACGCTCAGGTCGAAGCCGCGCCAGTTGAGCTGGTTGTTGAAACCGCCGTAGAGCTTGGGAGCGGCCTGGCCGATGACGGTACGGTCTTCCTCGCCCACGGTGCCGTTGCCGTCGATGTCGACAAACTTCCAGTGGCCGGGCTTGATCTGCTCCTTGTTGCCGTGGTAGGGTATGCCGTCTTTGAGGGTGTAGGTCTTGGTGCGGGGGTTGTAGTCGAAGTCTTCTACCTGGTAGAGACCGGCGGTCTTCCAGCCGTAGAACTGGCCGATGGGCGAGCCTACCTCGAGGAGGTGGGTGTTGATGTTGTTGCCATACTTGGCCTCGTAGAGCTGGCGGTCGCCGCCCACGAGCTGGGTCACCGTATTCTTATTGTGGGTAAGAGTGAGGGTGGAGGTCCACTGGAAGTTGCGGTTGGAAATATTGACCGAGTTGATGGAGATGTCGACGCCGACATTCTTGGTCGAGCCGGCATTGATGAGCATGGTCTGGTAGCCCGAGGAGTACGGGAGCTGCGCGTTGAGCAGCAGATTGTTGGAGCGGTTGATGTAGAACTCGGGCGAGATGGTGAGGCGCTGGTTGAAGAATCCCATGTCGAGACCGAGGTTGAAGGTCTTGTTTGACTCCCACTTCAGGTCGGGGTTGGGTATCTGAGTGGCGGCATAGCCGGGCACGGTACCGTCGCCGACGGCGGTGAGGATACTGTTCATCAGGGCCAGCGAGTTGTATGAGCCGATACGGTTGTTACCGGCCAGACCGTAACCTGCGCGGAGCTTGAGGTCGGAGAGCCATTCCAGGTCGTCCATGAATGCCTCGTCGCTGATACGCCAGGCACCCGATACGGCGGGGAAGTAGCCCCACTTGTTGTTTTTACCGAATTTCGAGCTTCCGTCGGCACGGAATGTGGCGGTGAAGATGTATCGCGAGTCGTAGTCGTAGCCGAGACGGCCAAAGAAGGAGATGAGCTTGTCGTCGTCGTTGTAGCTCGACGATACGGTCGAGGGCGTGCCGAGGCTCATGTCGTTGAGCAGGAAGTCGTCGGTGGGCAGATTTTGCACGCCTGCCTCCATGTACTGAGTCCAGCGCTTTACAAACTCCTGGCCGAGCTGGAAGGTCACGTGGTGGATCTTCTTGAAGCGGCGGTCGTAGGAGAGCACGTTGGATGTCGAGAAGGAGCCGGCCTCGGTGTAGCGCACACGGCCGTTGATGCCCTGGCGGCGACCGATGATGGAGTTGGGACCGTAGAAGAGGTCGCGGCGGGTATTCTGGTAGCGGGTACCGTTGGTGGAGCGGAACGTCCAGCCCTTGCCGAGCTTGAGGGTAAGGGTGGCCGATGCCTGGAGGGTACGTATCTTGCGGTCGTCACGCTCCGAGGCCGCGCCGAGCAGGGGGTTTACCATGGTATTGCCCGAGTCGTCCTCGAGGATGGGGTCGTTGGTATAGCGGAGCTGGTCGTCGGAGCCCTGGATACCGATGGTGGGACGGTACCAAAATATCTGGGTGAGCTTGTTGAAGCGGGCATCGACGTTGGAGCCGCCGGTGTTGGTACCGTTGCCGGCCACGCCGGAGCCGTAGATCTTCTGCACATCGTAGTTGATGCGGCCGTTGAAGCTCACGCGCTTGGAGATGTCGGCGCGGATGTTGGCCGAGATGCTGTGCTTGTTGGAGCCGGAGTATACCATGGCGCCCTCGTCGTCGAAGTAGCCGTATGATACATAGTAGTTGAGGCCCTTGGTACCGCCCTGGATGCCCACGCGGTAGCTCTGGGTGGTGGTGGTGCGGCCCATGGTCTCGTCGAGCCAGTCGATGCCGGGACGGTTGCCGTAGTTGGTGTGGATGTCGGCAAAGCCGCCGTAGCGCTGCTGCCAGGAGTTCATCTGTGTCTCGGAGGTGGTGAGGCCGCCCAAAGTACGCTCGTAGTCGGCGAGGACAAACTCCTCGGTCGAGAGCACGTCGATCTTGTTGGCGAGCTTGCGCCAGCCCACGTAGGCGTCAAACGATACCTTGGCGGTGCCGTCGCTCTGCGAGCCGCTCTTGGTGGTGACGAGCACGACACCGTTGGCGCCGCGCGCACCGTAGATAGCGGTGGCCGAGGCATCCTTGAGCACGTCGATGCTCTCAATGTCGTTGGGGTTGATGTTGCTCATGCCGTCTTCGTTGGGGATACCGTCGATGATGTACAGGGGCGAGTTGTCCTGGGTGATGGAGATACCGCCGCGCACACGTATCTCAGGTACGGCGCCGGGCTGGCCGTCGCTCTGGATGAGCTGCACGCCCGACATACGGCCGGCGATGGCCTGGGTGGCGTCGCTGCCGGGGGTCTTGAGCATGTCGGAGCCCTTGACAGATGCCACCGAGCCGGTGAGGTCTTTACGCTTGACGGTGGCGTAGCCGATCACGACCACCTCGTCGAGGGCCTCGGTCTTGGGGGCGAGTACCACATCGATCTTGGTGCGGCCGTTTACGGGCTCTTCCTTGGTCTGCTGACCCACGTATGTAAATACGAGCACGTCTTTGGCGGGATTGTTTACAGTGATGGAGTATTTACCGTCGATGTCGGTCATCACGCGTGTCTGGGTACCTTTCACCTCGACCACGCCGCCGATAATCTCGAGGCCGTCTTTGTCGAGCACGGTACCGGTGACAGTGGCCGGCGCAGCCATGGCCGCGGGCGTCCAGAGTAATATCGCGAGCAGTGAAAGGCACAGGGCCAGAGTCTTGCGATATGCCGATAAAGCTGTTTTCATTTATATGGTATGGTAAAGATTGGTTGCTTTGTGGTAAGATGTGTTATCGCGAGCGGGTCATGCCGGGCTCCTCGTCGACCATCTCCTGTACGGAGCCGTCGATGAGCAGGGTCGAGCGGGTGTAGCCGCGGTAGTAGGTGCGGTCGCCCACGGTGAGCTGCGAGTCGGAGCTTACATCGAGCGCGGCGCCGGTCTTGGTGTTGACGATGCGGAGCGAGGCAGCGGTGGCCGGGTCGAGGTTGGCGGTGATGCGCCAGTCGCCGATGATGCATGTATCCCCTTCTTTCTCTATCAACGGGATTTCGTCGACAATATTGCCCGGCTGGATGATGGTGAGGAAGCGGGTGGCGGGGCGGTCGGCCACGGTGGCTGTGAAGTGCCACTGGTCGGCATACTTGCCCACCGGGGGCTCGAGGAATTTCGAGGTCACGCTCATGGCGGGCTTCTCGGAGCAGAAGATGGTGGCGCGGGAGTGGAAGCCGGCGGTGACATCCTTGTTGTAGACGGTCGAGGCGTCGGCGTCGACGGTAAGCTCTGTGCCGCTGTGGAGCAGCCAGTCCCAACGGGCGGGCTCGCTGGCCTCAAGCTCGTCGTAGATTACCACGATACCCGACTTGAGGGTGACCAGGTGGCGGTAGTACTTGGTGAGGGGTGTGGGGCCGAAGCCATTGTCGGGAGTCTGGGTGACACCGGCGTTGGCAAAGTTGCGTATCCACATGGGGTCGTCGCTCACGCCGCAGTAAGCATTGGAGGCGTCGCCCAGGGCGTAGGCTATCGAGGAGCCCGAGCCGGCGCGCAGTATGCGGCCGTATGCCGAGGTGGTGAAAGGCTGGCCGATGCCGTTGACGAGCACCGAGTTCTGGCCGCGGGTGTGGCGGTACCAGAGCAGATTGTGACGGTCGCTGAAGCCGGTGTAGTAGCCCGAGCCGCGGTATACGCTGCGGCCGCCGTAGACGACATTGAATGCATTCTGGCTCGACGAGGTGTGGGAGCCGCTGCCATAGGTGCTGGAGCGGAAGCCCACGGCGAGGTCTTCGGAGGTCTCCATCAGGTTGGTGTGGATGGCCACTTCGCCCGTATCCTTGTACCAGGCCAGCATGGGCAGGTCGTCGGGCAGCGAGCCGAGATATCCGTCGGGCTGACACATGCGGTAGAGGCGCATATTCCAGTCGTCGCGCACCAGGTCAGTTGTCTGCTGGGCATACCAGGCGGCAAAGCCGTCGCCATTCTCGCGGGCCACCCAGTCGGCAAAGGCTGCGATGGAGCGGGGGGCGATGATGTTGCTCTCGCGCTCGTTGCCGTCGCCGAAGCCGAGGTTGTGGCTGCCGGGAGTGAAGGTGTATGTCATCGCACGGCCGATATTGCTGTAGAAGGGGTGCTTGGCAAAGTTGAAGCGGGTCACGTAGGAGAAAATCAGCGGGATCTCGGCCAGGCTCTTGACGTTGGTCTGGAAGTAGCCGGTGCCGTTGTGCCACATGCCGTCGCGGTTCCAGCCGCTGGCCGGGGCGCGGGCGGTCCAGAGCTCGTAGATGTACTGCACCATGGGCTTGGCATTGGCCACGTTGGGGTTGCCATACATGGTGAGAGCGGTCTGGAGGTAAAGGCGGCCGTTGATCTGCCAGAAGTGGTTGTCAAATATCATGCACTCCTCGGGATGCTCGCTGCTGCCGCCGGTGATTTTCTTGTAGAATACACCGAGGCAACGGTTTACGAAGCGCTCCACATCGCTGCGCTGGCCGGGGGTGAGACGGTCGTAGAGGGTGTCGTATATGGCAGCGTGTGCCCATACGATGTTGGCGCCCACAAAGTCGTCGCCGTAAAAGAGGATGCTGTTGCTTGCGGGATGGGCGAGCATGGCCTCGAGGAAGTCGATGAGGCGGTCGGCATACTTCTTGTCCTGGGTGAGGGTCCAGGCGGCGTAGAGACAGGTGATGTCTTCATACAGGGCCGAGTAGTCGCTGTACTTGCCGGGGAAGTAGGTGGCAAGGTCTTTGGCAAATGCCTTGTCGGTACGGCTCAGGAGCTTGGCATACTCGGGGTGCTCGGTGACGTGGCGGCGGGCATTGTCGACCAGGCCGTCGATATAGCAGGTCATGCGCGGCAGTTGCTGGGGCAGGCCCTGCTCAAACACCTTGTACTCGGGGGTGACAAACTCGGGCTCGGAGCCGGTGATCTCGAAGTCGAATGTCTCGCTCCAGTCGCCGGCGGCGCCTGCGGCATCGACATTGCGCACACGCCAGTACCACTTGCCGGCGTCGAGGCGGCGGTGGGGATTGTACATGTGCCAGGGGGTGGGCTCGCTCTGGATGGTGGCCTCGGGGGCAAAGTCGGCCGAGGTCGACAGCTCAAACTGGAGATACTCGGCGGTCTTCATCGACTCGGGTACCAGCAGCGGGCAGGGATTGATGTAAATCTCGTTGCCCGAGCGGGGATATGCCACGGTGCGGTATTTCTCGTGGTACTCCGAGGGATTGGACACCTCGGGAGCCTCCTGTATCTCACCGGGAGCCTCGGTGGGAGGCACCACGGGATCGTCGTCGGAGCAGGCGGTGAAGGCCATCGCGGCGAGAGCTATCGCAAGGAAATGCTTGGTCATGGGTGGTAATCGTCTGTAGTAAAGGGATTATTCGAAGATGGTGAGGAAGGGACGCACCACGCAGGGGTTGCCGGGCTTGGAGAACTGACCGAAATTGCCGGTGATGGGGTCTCCGGGGGCGATGGTGCAGCCCGAGGGAAGGTTGCCGCTGTTGACCGAGCAGCTCAGATACTTGACCTGGGCGGCCGGGGTGCGGTCAAAGAGATTGCTCTCGGGGAAGAGTGCGCGGAAATCGGCCGAGCCTTCGGGGCCTACGGTCTGCGATGCGTCGCTGAAGAGCTTGACGCTGGCGAGCATCTTCAGCCAGGTCTCGAGCTGGGTACCGGTGGGGATATACCACTCGGTGACGTCGGCGCCGCTCAGGGGATGAGCCGAGATCCAGTCGTTGAAAGCAGCCACCGTCTTGGAGTCGGAGCCGAGGGCCTCGAGCATGGTGGCGGTGTACTGGGTGCCGTTGGTAATGGTGTTGTTGTAAGTGAATCCTGTAAGGGCGTCTTTGGCCGAGAGATTGGTGCGCTTGGCAGTATTCTCGAGCGCCACTGCGTATGCTTTTATAGTCTTGCCATGAAATTGTGCGGGATAATTGGCGGGAACATCGCCGCCTATGGCCTCCATAGCAAATACTATGCCAATTGCGCTGCGGGGGTCGAGAGTGGCACGGCCGTCGGCACGGATATAGCTGCCGACCTTCATCTCTACGGCGCGGTCGGGGTCGTTGGTGTAGTCGAGGTCGCCGATACCGACGCTGATGTTGATGTCCTGCGAAGGCTCCTCGGAAATCTCGGCCGAGAGCTTGACGATTTTGTTGGGGTCGGTGGGGATCTTGCCGGCCGGGATGGTGATGGTCTGGTCGATACGGCCGCTGAGCTCCATCACTATCTCGCTGTCGAGCATGGTGATGTTTTCGGGGCAGAGTATCATCGCCTCAAACCACGGCTCGGCCATGGGGTCGAAGTCGGTATCGGTCAGGGTGACAGCCGCGCTCTCGGCGGGGTCGGCCACGGTGCGGGTCTGCACATTGTAGGCTGTGGGGGCGTCGTAGCGCACGGTGATGCTGCTCTGGCCGTGGGCATCGGCGGGGTTGGACGGCATGAATGTCACTTTTGACAGCGGACGTGTCAAAGTGACAGTCGCTCCGTCGGCGATGGCGTCAAGGGTGCCGGCAAAGGCGTCGGCAGCGCCCCACTGCGCCTTGGTGAGCGACACCGGGTTGACCTTCACAGAGGTGAGGTCGGCGGAGTCGTATACTTTGGGGGCGCCGGATGTGCCTGCGGGCACATACTCGGCCCAGAAGAGGGCGCGGGAGGCGCCGGCGTCGATGTCGGCGGCCTTGATGGTGAAGTCGGCGGTGCCGGTGGAGCCGTCGACGACGCTCTGGGTGCCGACGGTGGCGCCGGAGCGGTCGAGCAGCTGCATGACAAACTTAAACTCGTAGCCGTCGACCACGGCGAGGGCGCGCGAGGCCGCCGCGTCTTCGGTGGTGACGCTCAGCGTGATGTCGCCGGCGGCACCGGGCACGGCCACGTCGGCGTCGGAGGCGCAGCCGGCAAGACCGAGCGCGCCTGCCATGAGGCCGAGCATGATGGTGTGTAGGGTCTTCATTGGAGGCTACGTATTAGAGTTGGCCGATATTGATGTCGATGGTGCCGTCGTAGTCGGGGTTGATGGTGACGCCGCCCTCGTCGCTCGAGGTCATGAAGCGGCCGCTCACTACGGTGTTGTAGCCCTGCTTGACGGGGATGTTGACAAATGAGCGGGCTACCTGCACGTCGTTTTCGTTGATAATCTCGATCTCGACGGGAATCTCGGTGACTTCGTCGCCGGCGTTGCACAGCAGGTAGTCGAAGCAGAGACGCATCGATGCCTTGTCGGCGTTTTGCCAGTCGGAGGCTTTTACGGTCTGATTGAACGACATGTACGACAGATAGTTCTTGGGGACGTTCTCGAGCACGTTGTAGCCGGTGGCCAGGTACGAGGAGTAGCGGATACGCACCTTAAACTCGTTGCCCGAAATCTGGCCGTCGAGGATGCGCTGGCGGAAGGCACCCAGGTCGGTGGTCACGATCTCGTAGCGGCCCACGGGGCGGGCGAGCTCGACGTCGAGCTCCATCTCGGCGGCCCACTGGTTGGCATAGGGACGCAGGTCGAGGTCGACGCAGGCGCGGAAGCAGTCTTTGCGCTCGTTGCCCACCGGATATGCGGCATAGGCCGGCATCACGGGAGTGAGCTTGGCGGGGTTGTATACGGCGGCCTTGTCTTCCTCGCCCTCGACGGGAGTGGTGAGCACATAGTCGCTCCATACCATAAATTTGTACTGGCGGGCGTGGAGGCTCATCTTCACGGGCAGCATATAGTCGGTCTTACCGTCCTCGACGGGGGCGAGAAACTCCTGACGGTCTACGGTGGTGCCGTCGGGCAGAGTGGCCTCGACCACAAAGCGGTGGGAGTAATCGTCGGTTATGGCGGGGATCATGTCGGTATTGGCGGCGTCGGCGTCGGGCAGCGAGATGCTGAGGTTGACGGTGGCCTGCACGTCGACATCGGTGGGGTCGTTGCCAAGGCCTTCGGGGGTCTGGTGGAAGGTGCAGGCGCTCCACAGCAGGGGCATTGCGCCCAGGACGAGCGCGGTATATATCTTATTCATTGTTTTCATGGATTAGAGGGAGTAAACCAGGGAAATGCCCACGCGGGTGGGGCCGAAATAGTTGCGGTCGCGGGTGTTGATCAGAGCGCCGTTGTCGATGTTGTAGTAGGTGTTGTAGCGGGTGTTGACATAGCCCACGCCGAGCTGAAACTCTGTCTTCCAGCCCTTGCCCAGGTTGAGGGTATAGGCGTAGTTGAGGCTGACACCCATCAGGGGGCGCTCTTCATTCTGATAGCGGCGGCGCTCCCAGGTATAGTTGTACCAGCCCAGTGCCACGTCGGCGCCGATGGCATGGCCGGTGCCTACCTCGCCAAACCAGAATTTCACACCCGGCTGGATGGCGGCCAGTCGCAGGCTGCGGTCTTCTTTCCAGGCGGGGAAGCCCCACATCACGGGCAGCTCGGCTGTCCACTTGCGGGCAATCTGGCACTCATATGCGAGGTTGATTACACCCAGAGCGTCGTATGCCACGTTGGTCTTGATGGCCATGTAGGGGGCGGTCTGCCACTTCACGGCAGGCTTGGCGGCCTCCTGCTTGGCAGCGGCTTTCTTGCCGGCCTTTTTGCCACCCTGTTTCTTGCCCTGCTTCTTGCCGGGCGACTTCTTGCCGCTCTTGCCGGCGTTTTCGGTCTTTGCCGTCGGCTCGGCCGAGGCGTGCTGTGCCACTGCCGGGGTAAGCCCGAGCACGGCCACTGCAATCAATGTGATAATAAACTTCTTCATTATAGATTTATGGTTTAGATTTCAAGATCGGGTACTTGGTCGCGCAGCACGGTGGTGTGGCCGTCTTCGGTGACGGTGGTCTCCTCGCCGTCGTAGCGTATCGATACGTTGCCGTCGGGGCTTACGGCGCTGAAGGCGGGGCGGCCGTCGGCGCTGAGGTTGGCGGTCACTGTCCAGCCTGCGGCGCGGAAACTGCCGTCCTTGAGGCGTTTGGGAGCACTGGAGGCATCGGCGGCGGCGTGGGAGTTGACCAGCGCGGCAAAGCGGTATACGGGCGCGGGCGCGGTGCGTGCGGTGAAGTGATGGTCGTCGGGATTCTTCTTAAACTTGCCGTTGGCGTCGCCCTTGAGCCAGTTGTCGGCGGGCACGAAGAATCGGCTGGTGGTGTCGCAAGCCAGAGCGCCGGTGGAGTAGAGGTAGGCGTCGCCGGCGGCTGTCTTGTTGACGGTGGACACGTGCACGTGGTCTTTGGCCTTGGCGAAGTCGACCGGGCCGGCGATGGAGTGCAGCAGATACTGCCACTCGACGGGCTTGTCGGCCTCGAGTTCGTCGTATACGAGTATCCAGCCGGTGCTGCCGAGGTCGACGATATGGCGGCGGAAGGTCTTCACGTGGTTTTCGTCCCAGCCGTTCTCGGGAGTGTACTCGATGCCGGCGGTCTCGCCGCGCTCAAGCCACAGGGGCGAGATCACCTTGCCGTATGCGTTGGAGGCGTCGCCGAGCACATAGTTGATGCCGGGGCCGTTGTAGTGGCGGGGTATCCAGCCGTAACCCTCGACGCCGAGGCGCTGCATCATGCCGTCGGGCAGGATGGTATTGTGGGCGCGGGTGCCGCGGTGGCAGAGGGCTGCGTGGCGGTCGACAAAGGATGTGTGGTGGCCCGAGCTGTAGAAGAGGGGCAGGCCGCCGTAGAAGGTGTTGAAGGCGTTTTGATTGGCCAGAGCGTGGGATGTCGAGCCGTAGGGCGAGGAGCGGAAGCTCCACATGGCTCCGGAGCGGGGCTGGCTCCAGTTGGTGACGGCCGACGACAGACCGCTCTGGGGGAAGGTATGGCCGTGGGGCAGAGCGGCTATGCCGGTGCCGGTGGGCAGCGGGCGGTCGCACTGCAGGCGGAACCATGCCAGGTCGCCGGGCTTGCTCAGGTGGGCTTTCTTCAGATAGCCCGGCTCCTTCTCCAGGGTGCGGCGCACAAAGTCGGCGGCATATGTATCGCCGAGCAGGCGGGCCATGGCGTCGAGATAGCCGATGCGCACGGCGTTGGGCTGCACCACATTGCGGTGGGAGCTGCCGTTGCCGCCCGACTTGCTGAAGGGGGGCTGCTGATACATGGTGTAGAGCACGTTGCCGCGGTACCAGGGGTCGGAAAAGAAGTCGTAGCCGGTGACACGGGTGTAAAACCAGGGCACCTCGACCAGTGTACGGGTGTTGACGGTGAAGTAGGAGTCGCCGTTATGCCAGGCGCCGTCGCGGTTGAGGCCGGGGAAGCGGGCGAGCCATACATTATAATAATAGTCGGCCCAGGTATCGGCGGCAGGCAGGTCGCCCAGCACGGCGTAAGACGCCAGGGCGGCGATGCGCATGGTCATCTGCCACACGTGGTTGTCGGCGATATGATTCTCGAGATGATTCATATCGTGGCGATACATGCGGCCGGCCTTGTCTTCGATTATCTTGAGCAGGGCGGTGCGCTGCTCGGGAGTGAGGATATTGTAAAATGAGTCGTAGGCCAGGGATGCGTTGTTGAGGATGGCGCTGTTGTTGAAGTCGCCGCGCACGTTGGGATGCTTGTCCCAGTCGCCCATGGCGAGCACACGGCGCACGGCCTCGTCGGCATAGCGGCGGTCTTTGGTGAGCACGTAGGCACGGATGAGGGCGTCGTTGAGCTTCTCGACCTTGTCGATCACGCGGCGGCTCTCGCGGGTGAGATATGCAGTGACCTGATGCTCGCTCTTGAAGGAAGCGACCTTGTCGGTACGGATGTCGTCGACCGAGGGCATCGGCTCGGCCAGGGTCTTGTCGGCCACCTTGATATACCACTTGTACTCGGGCTTGGTCTTGGCGGCGGCGATAAACTCGTCCCAGCGGGCGGAGTCGACCAGTATGCGGGGGTGCGACGCGGGCAGCTTGCTGCGGAACTCAGCATACAGCGGCGGGCAGAATGCGGGCTTGCCCTCGACAGTGACGGTATACACGGGGCTCCACTCCTCGGTGCCGTCGGGATTGACCAGCGCGTGCTGCCAATACCATGTGCCGGGTGTGAGAGCGGGGTCGGGGTTGTAGAATGGCCACAGCGTCTCGGCGCTCACAGTCGAGGCGGCGGGGAATGTCTTGTCTTGGGAGTAACGGATGCGGTAGCGCAGCGTCGACTTGTCGCCGCCCTTGCTTTTGGAGGCCATGCCGTCAAATGCCTCGGCACGGCCGCGTGCCCAGTCGGGCATAGGCCACTGGAATGATACGGCGCGCTCCGTCTCCACCCATCCGTCGGCGGGGTAAGGTGTGGCGCGGCTCTCGTGCATGAGGCTTACGTCGGTCAGCCGGATGTTGGCCGGACTATCCTGTGCACCCGCCGTAGCGGTGCACAGAATGCCCAGGCTAAGAGTCAAGGTTATGATGGATCTTTTCATGATACCGATTGAAGGTGATGAGTTGTCTTATCGATTGCAAAATTACTTCATCGGCTCATGACGGTATGTTAACGGGGTGTTATTTCATAATAAAGCAATCCTAATGACTTTTGAAAATGTTTAATTTTACTTTAAATTTGTGCAAATATGCCTATTTTAGCCAAATTACGGCCAAAATACGCATGTTTCAGACACAGTCTCCGACCGGCGCCGACAGC
>OFFM01000675.1_pt1 | contig 24425 bp, 23 predicted proteins | sample 1521401 | NCBI WGS metagenome assembly OFFM01 (sample SAMEA3504118, study PRJEB24116) | mouse gut metagenome | biome: mouse gut; feature: mouse-associated habitat; material: faeces | place: Denmark | collected 2011
ATCCTTGTGATTTGGGGCTGTCTTTGGTATAATGTACTTGCCGCATACCGCAGGGACTCCCCCTCAAGTCTGTGGGAGGTCGTGAGAAAGTATCTTTAACCCCCGCGCTGTCATCGCGCCCGGATTGCCAGTCCGGGTCTAAAGCTCCGTTGATCGCTCCGGCAGCCTGGTTTCATCACCTCCTGCAAGCTGCCATCATCGCGCCGGGCCTTATGCCGCTGTTCACGCGGGTTTCGTGCCTGTAATACCGTATATTCAGTTTTCAAAGGCCATAAGGTCACGGGAAAAGCGTGTCCTTCTAATAACCGTGAGAAAAAAGGGCAATTTTTGAAGTCTGTTACAGAACTTTTTTCAAATATTTCTCCATGTTCCGAAGGCCGTGCTGGATGGAATCGCTGACAGCCCGGATGCTGACACCTTCACTTTTGGCAATGGCAGCCATGTTAAGCCCCATAAAGTAATAGGCATTGATCCGCTTGGCCTGCTTGTCCGGTAGGGAGGCAATGGCAGCGTGGAGCTGCTCCATTGTCACCTTGCGCTCATAAATCTCACAAGGGGTCATAGCCACAAATAAAGCATCGTATTCAATGCCGTCTCCGCGATCCAGCGAATAGTGTGCGTTATGGTAATATGTACGGCGGCGGTATGCGGCCTCCTTGCGGTCATATTCCAGCATGATAGCTGCCACTTCATCAGGAACCTCAATAATACAGTCATTTTTATAAAAATTGGGATAATGCTCCCGCAGGTTGATCTTGGTCATATTTTCCTCCATTTTGGTTGAAAGGTGAACAGGGAACCAAAATGGAGGCGGCGGGCTGCGGCATCTGGGGCAATCGGGGAAATCCCACAAAATTCGACAAAGAAAAAGGCCAGACAGTCGTAATGACCATCTGGCGTGTCTATCCAGCAGTTCCGCCTTATTGTGCGTTTTATATATGTTTAATAGCGCGTTTTCTCTTGTGCAGTAGCCTACAGGCAAACCGGTGATTTTTTTAAGTAATCACCAACCTTAAACCCATAGTAACCATGAAATAAATAACCGCCCACGAATAACTCCTTCAACAGCTATCACAGGCGGTAACGCGAATAGGCCCTGCCATAAAAAGCCGTTTTTTTTGTTGGCCTTTTATCAGGGCTGTTCTGCATATTCAATTTTCATACAGCGCATGATAAGCGCATATTATCACGCGCAAATGGGTAGTAGTAACGTCTTATCCCGCACGATAGAATGTAGTAGAGGTGAGCGATCATGCAGGAAGATATATTTTTACACATGGGCAACCGCATTAAGGAAGCGAGGGAAGAATGTGGCTTGACCCAACAGGAGCTTGCGGAACAGACCGGAAGGGGGCTTCGGCATCTCCAGGATATAGAGAAGGGCCGGAAAAATCCTTCTTTCGATGTGCTGGCATCCTATATTGGCCGGTTAGGTGTTGCGCCTAATGAACTGTTCTATTCGGATGTTCCGGCAGCGGAAAAGGAAGTGCAGCATTTCATGGGCAAATTTCTGGCCTGTACAGAGGATGAACGGAAAATCCTCTTAAAGACGCTGGACTGTCTGGCTGAACAGTTTATCAGCAGACGATACAAAACCTCTGAAACACAGGATTCTAAATAAACCGGCAGACAAGAAAAACTTGCCTCTGCCGGTTTGCTTTTCTTAGTACCATCTGACTGCTGGGAGATCATTATTGATTCCATTCGCAAATAAAATTTGATGTAAGTCTATAAATCCATTATGGAAAGTTGCCGCACAGGATGACAGGTACAAATAATCATTTCACGCAGGCTTGGCATAACTCCACCCGGAAAGATATACTTTTCTTCACGCTATCTCTGTTCAGCAGGCAATATTAAATTATTGCATTACCATTATCGAATTTCTTTTTTCCCAAACAGGACAATCCCCGTCCCGGATGTTAGGAGGATTACCAGCAACGAATAGCCCAACCACCGATAAGGGACATTTTCGATGTCTTTGTTCGTTATTCCCTCTGAATCAAAAGCATCTGCAAGCTGCATGGCCTGTCCAGAGGGAAGCAGATCATTGACGACTTCAAGAACAACCCTCGGCGTTCCGTCAATATATAGGGGATTCGGACTCTGTTCAACTTGTGTGGGGATACCTACCTCATTGACACTTACATAGTTGTCGTACATTTCCGGCTCACCAAGTCTTTGATAGATATAAGAGCTGGACACAAGTAATACCAAGGCCAATATCATGCTCACAACCACATTTCCCGCCTTGTTAGTGTTCAGCATAGCCAACATTGTCATAATGCTTGCAAAGGCTATGGAAACCAAAACACTGCATATCAGGCACATGGAAACTATACTCGTTTCTGTCAGCAGTTCACCGCTTTTGGAGCTGCCCACCATGATAATACCGGCAGCATAAGCCAGAGAAATCAATACACAGGCTATCGAACACACAATAAGATTTGCCAAGTAAATCCGCATCCGGGAATGTCCGACCACCAACTTATTCCGAATCGTTCCATCGCTGTATTCGGAACCGACAAACAGGCTTATAAAAACTGCTGCTACAAGGCCCATGAACGGAGCAAACTCAAACACGCAGCCATCAATCGCAAAGCCCGCACTGGCTTCCGAAGCGACATTTGATGCGCTATATACACCGTAGGAAAACATACAGATCAACAGAATCCAAAACACGATTTTTTTCAGCATACGAAAAAATGTCGATGCAAACAGTCTATTCATGGCTAATACCTCCGATTAAATTAACATAGTAGTTTTCCAGGTTTTCTTCCCGATCCTGTATGGAAAGTACATCGCATTGGTACTTTTCAAGATCAGCGGTCAGATGAGAGATATTCACTCTGTTATAGACCTCTATCACATTGGGAGCAAGAATTTTGTAGGGCTGGCCTGTCTGTTCCAGAACGGCAGCCAGAGCTTTTCCGTCCGTCACTTCAATGCGGACAGATTTGCGAAACGAATTTTCTAAATCGCTTGCACTGATTTCTTTTATCATTTTCCCATTATCGATGAAACCGTAGTGGGTAGCAAGCCGGGATAATTCATCAAGGATATGGCTGGATACCAAAATTGTTATACCATATTGCTGATTAAGGTTCAGAAGAAGCTGTCGCATTTCAATAATGCCCTGTGGGTCAAGCCCGTTGATTGGTTCATCCAGCACCAAAAACCGAGGATTACCCACAAGTGCAATCGCAATTCCCAACCGCTGCCTCATTCCAAGGCTAAAATTCCTTGCTTTTTTCCTGCCGGTATTTTCCAAGCCGACCATCTTCAAAAGCTCCGGGATAGTGTCAAAAGAGCGTATTCCCAAAATGCGGTACTGCCCCTTTAGGTTGTCAGTTGCCGACATGTCAAGATAGATCGCTGGTGTTTCAATGACCGCACCCATTTCTTTTCTGGCATTGAGGATTTCATGTTTCCGGCTGCTGACACCGTATAGAGTGTAGTCCCCGGAAGTTGCTTCCTGCAGGCCGCAGATCAGCCGAAACAGGGTCGTTTTGCCAGCACCGTTTTTTCCTACCAGCCCATAGATCGCACCTTTGGGGATATGCATGGAAAAATTGTCTAATGCCTTATGGTGGCCATAAATCTTTGTCAAAGCCTCTGCTTTGAGAACATAGTCCAAAATATTACCTCCTTTTTATAGCATCCGCTGTTTACGGAGTGCTTTCTTCTAACAAGATCATCATAAAAAAGAAACCTCACAGAAATGTCACCACAGGACACTTTTTACTGGCAGAAACCTCACAATTCTGTGACATTTGAAAACGGCCACCCTTTCGGATGACCGTTTGTGTCTGTATATCTTATTCAGCGACGCGTAACCGTTCCACCACTGTTTTCTGTGCCATTTTGTTGTAGCAAACAATCGGCACAAAAGCCGTAATGAGAATCAGCGGGATAATGCAAAGGATAACGGGGAGCAGGGTAAAATGCCATGTGAAATAGCTTAATTCTGCCCCCATCATCCGAACCACAGTCAGGCTCCCGGCAATGGAGAGGATAAGAGAACACAAAAGCCCCAAAGCAGAATAGCCGATTCCCTCACAGATCAACATTTGTTTGACCTGCCGGCCTGTCATGCCTACTGATTGCAGCATGGCAATTTCTTTATGCCGGGACAGGATGGAAGTCGTCATGGAGTTAATGAAGTTCAGTATGCCGATAAGTGCCAGTATTGCACAAAGTACACCGCCCACAAGACGGTACATATTTATCATGCCGTCAAAAGACTGCCGCAGGACAACTTTAGAAAGATAGTCCAGTGCAGTGTCGGTGTTTGCGGTATAGTTTTTCAGCCAGTTTTCAGCGGCAAGCAGGTTTTCATCATCCACATTGAATATCGTTTTCATGGCTGGTTGATCGGCAGCTACCATATTCCCCAGCAATTCACTTGTTGGGAAAATGTAATCCAATCCCATATCCACTTTTAAAGGAGTTTCCAGGGCCTTTGGGATATTCACCACAGCAAGCACTTCATAAGCCTTGCTTGTTCCGTCAAATTGTGGAACATTGATCTGATCTCCCGGCTGATATAGATAGAGGGAACCGTCACCCATCATCTGCATAGGTGTAACATATACACCTGCTCCTGATTTCCATTTTTCCGTGTTCAGTTCACCGTCCAAAACCTGTATATATTCTGATGGAAAATTGTCCAGGCCGTACACATTGACACCGTGTTCCTGCCGCACCATATAATTGCCCAGTTCTTTTGCAACGGCATCGGAAGAAACAGCAAGTTCCTGTAAACGGGCAAGGTCGTTTTCGGAAAGAGACTGTTTGGAAGTCCACAGGTAGACACTTCCTATATCTTCAAGGCCATTCAGACTTTCAGCCTGACTGATGAAATCCCGATTTACATTCGCTGTATTAAACGGGGCATAACTGTTGATAACCGTAGTATCAGCGACAGTAAAATCTGTCAAACTGAAATCGGCAACAAATTTGTCAAAGTCAAACGAGGTCACATAAGTGTAAACGCTGTTCAAAAGAACGATACTCAACGCAAACGACAAAGTGACGATGATTACCTTTTTCTTATTTCGTCCGAGATTGTTTTTTGCCATCATAGTCGTGCTGATCTGTCTGCTACGCCGCTGTTTCTTTTTCGCTGGAGCCTGCTCTACATAGTGAAGTGCCTCCATTGGGGAAACTTTGGCCGCCAGAGCAGCCGGCTTTTTGCAGCTAATGAAGACAGTAATCAGCGAAAAGAGGATTGCAATCAAAAAGATGACCGGGTTTACAGTAGTAACCACTCGCATATCGTCCGTCAGCATATTCACGATAAAGGGAAGCAGCAAACGACCGATGGGCCATCCCAGCAGCAAGCCCAGGGGAATCCCCACGAGGGACAGCTTCATTGCTTTTTTATAAACGATTTTCCTGATCTGCCTTGCGGTTGTTCCCAGTGTTTTCAGCATCCCATAAAACCGAATGTCCTGTGCGATTGAAATGTAAAATACATTGTAAATCAGGAGATAGCCTGCAATAAAAATAACCAGGATACCGGCCGCAAGGGGCAGTATAGTAGACGGGCTGACTGTCGCTGTCCCATAGGCGTCATTGATACTCACCCGTTCATCCAGACCATATTGCGAAGTCACTTCCAGTGCCTGTTTCTCAATATCCCATTCCGTAGGCATCATCATAACAGTATCAATATAGCCCGTTCCTACTGGGGGTGTGGCTCCGTCTGTTTCCCCTCGAATAACAGGAGCTACCTGCTCCGTGTATTCTTTGGACAGCAACATTGTTTGACGGTAGGCCACAGCGTCACCATCCCAAATACCGCACAAGGTAAAGGTATCGGTAAACGTGTCTGTATCGGTCACAAAGGTAAGTTCCATTTGTGTGCCGATTTCGTCCGTCAGCCCCATTGCTGCCAGGACAATACGGCTTGTGGCGATCTCATTTTTCTGCTCCGGCAGCCGCCCGGTATCGGGAACATTGAATGTCATATCTGCATAGGCAGCATCACCATAGCGCAGTTCCGTAGGTGTTTTATGAAAACGATCCCCCACAGCATTACCGATAATGACAGAATAGCCGATGTCTTTCACTCTTGTGTCGGCTGACAGAAGTTCGTATTCATCCCACGATACCCGCTTAATACCTACATGAGCGGAAGTACCGATTGTCCTCATGTTGCTTTCCTGCATGGCAGTCTGCAAACTAATCGCAATCGTGGACAGACTGGTAAACAAAAGCGTTGCAAGCATGATTGCTAAGACAGCAATCGTATTTTTCTGCGCTTTTAGTGAACGCTTTGCCAGAAGTTTCAGGACAGGCCCATTGTTGTTTCCAAATAAAATATCAGTCATATTTTCGCCCCCTTTACTCGGAAATTCTGCCGTCCTCAATGCGGATAATGCGGTCGGCAAGCTGTGCGATTTCATTGTTATGGGTTATCATTACAATGGTCTGATGGAATTTTTGGCTGGTAACTTTCAAAAGGCCCAACACATCACTGCTTGTTCGGCTGTCAAGATTGCCGGTGGGTTCGTCCGCAAGAACAATGGCAGGTTTGGAAACAAGAGCGCGGGCAATCGCAACACGCTGCTGCTGGCCGCCGGAAAGATTGTTGGGCATACTGTTAAGCTTTTCATCAAGAGCCAGCAGTTTTACAACTTCTTTCATAAATCGCTTGTCCACGGTGTCGCCGTCCAGCGCCACCGGCAGGACAATATTTTCGTAGACATTCAGGACGGGAACAAGATTGTAATTCTGGAAGATAAAACCAATGCTGCGCCTGCGGAAGATCGTAAGCTGTTCGTCCTTGAATTTGGATAATTCTTTTCCTTTCACTTTGATACTGCCGGAAGTCGGCGTGTCCAGGCCGCCCATCATATTCAGCAGAGTGGACTTGCCGCTGCCGGAAGTACCAACGATGGCAACAAATTCTCCATCCTCAATCGAGAGGGTCACGCCATCCAACGCTTTTGTGATGTTCGGCTCTGTGCCATAATATTTTTTTAAATCAGTTGTTTGTAATATGCTCATATAGAACACCATCCTTTCTTTGTGATGGCTCTATCTTAAAGACCAATCCTCACAGAAATGTCACCGCAAGAGGTTTTTTACGCATTAAAATCTCACAATCCTGTGACATTTCAAAGTCTCATCAATCACGGGGTAAAAATACCATAAAGCAGGAACCGATGTCCGGACTGGAAGTCAGTTTGATATATCCCCCCTGCATGGTAATGATTTCACGGGCCAGATACAGCCCAATGCCGATACCATCTACATCATGAACATCGTCCTCCCGATAAAACCGCTTGAAGATCGCGCCTTGATGTTTTTCCGGGATACCCTTTCCAGTGTCGGCAACGCTGATTTTCAGATATAATTCCCAGCATTCCACCGTCACAGTGATTTTTCCATTCTCCGGTGTGTATTTTACCGCATTATCCAAAATATTGAACAACGCTTCACTCGTCCATTTTCTATCATGAGGAACTGCCAGATGCTCCGGGCAGTTTACCGAAACATCAATTTGCTTCTTTTCTGCGTTCAGCAAAATGCCGCCCAATGCTGACGCGAGGGTGTCATAGATGGTCTGCTTTTTCTTATCCAGAGAAATGACGCCGGTTTCCAGCCGGGAAGTCTTAATCATAGCCTGCATGAGAAAATCCAGCTTATCAAGCTGGCTGGCGGAAGCTGATAAAAATTCTTTCTGCTTGTGCGGCGGAACTTCCTGATCCATGAGCGTGCTGTTTATCATTTTCAGATTCGCGATCGGCGTTTTCACCTGATGGGAAATATCTGAAATCAGCTCTTGCAGGTCGGCCCGTTCCTTGGCAACATTGCGGCGATTCTCATTCATTACTTCATAGAGCCGCTCCAGCCGGTAATTGATTTTATAGAACAGGCTTTCTTCTTCGGCCATTTGCAGAGGCTCTATATTCCCGGACAGCATATCGTCAAGCGTCCTGCAAAAGAGATCGGAAAATAAAGTCAGCCTGCGACGAACCAGTGCAATAAAACAAGCCACACAGAACAAAACAAATGCACAGAAGAACAGGCAGCATAATACTGCCGATATACTATGCGCCAAGTTGTACAGGATCATTGTAGTGGCTGAAACGGCCGTAAAAAGTACCAGTCCTAAGAACAAACAGGCTTTGTTGATAGAAAGCTTCTTTGCGCTCATTTTTGAAAACCTCCTATCCACATATACCCCATGCCGTAAACAGTTTTGATATACTGCCGGCCGCCTGCCTCGATTTTGTTTCGTACCCGGCTGACCGCGGCTGTCAGGGCGTGTTCATCCACAAAGTTTCCGTCAATGTCCCACAGCTTTTCAAGAAGTATCTGCCTCGTCAGGACAGCCTTTGGATTTTTCGTCAGCACCTTTAGCAGCCGGTATTCTAGCGGGGTAAAAGAGATCGCCTCCCCGGAAATGGCCGCAGTCATTTCCGAAAAGTTTATGGACAAGATACCATCATCATAACAGTCCCCGCCTGATTGCTTTGCTATGCGGCCCAGCAGCGCCGCCAGCTTTTTTTGAAAAACACTCATGTGAAATGGCTTTGTTACATAATCGTCTGCCCCCAGTTCATAGCCTTTGAGCATATCGCTTTCCATATCATTTGCAGTCAGGAAGATGATTGCGGTATCAGGATGCCGTTCTTTGGCCTTTCGGCAAAAGTCAAAGCCGTTTCCGTCCGGCAGGTTCACATCCAGCACGATCAAGTCATAATCCTGCTTCTCAATATCATTTGTTGCCGCTTGCTTTGATAAGGCGGCATCCACGGTATATCCCATTGTGTTCAGGTTATAGCACAACGTATTATTCAAAAGGCGGTCATCTTCAACTACCAAAATTCGCACCGTATCACATCCTTTTCTTTTTAGAGTATCATTCAAATGTCACAGAAACCTCACAGTAAAGCTATTTTTTGTTTTTTCGCCGTTTGTCAGATGGCTTTATTATAGTTCTTCCACTCGAACAAAACAAGGATAGCAACAAAATTGGCAAGCAAGGCAGAGTGGTACACACTCTGCCGTTTTGCTCCGCAAAACCGCTTGTTGGGGGAGACCCCCAATCCCCCCGAACAGCTCCGTGCCGGAGCTGGCTGCGCGTTCCCCTGGAACACTTCATAGGCCGTTGGCCTATTGAATGGGCAGAGCATTGGCTCTGCTGAAAAACAAAAAAGATAGCACAGTGGAAATGTGCATAACCAGCCATTCCGCCATGGAAAACGCCATTCACAGCCCGTGGAAAAGTAAAAAGAACTTTCCCACAGCCTGCAAACAGCGTTTCCCACAGCTTCATAAGATAGGCCGGTTATACACATTCCCACTGTGCCGAGAGACTGCTGAATCCATCCCTTTCCTTCCTGTCATAAAAGCGGATCAGCGCGATTAGTTGTCTCTTTTTCATTCACCATTGTTTCCCTGTTCTCTTTTTCTTTCTCCTTTTCCTCATACCCCAGCAGCCGCGCAACATTGGCCTTCGCCATCTGCAGGTCTTTCATTTCCTGCCTGACCGCGGAGTATTCAGGGTACAACGTTTTCTTTTCTGCCAGCAGCCCGGCATATTCTGCCTGGATGCTTTTCACCGTTGGCAGCTTCTTGATTCCCATCTCGTCAAAGGCTTTTTTCGCCGCCTTGTGTAGCAGAATATCTCCCTCATGCTCCGCAAGGAATTTCTTGGAGTAACCGGCTTTCCGGTAGGCCACATAAACCTCACGGGTCTTGGCATAGTTGATGATGTGTTTCCGCAGGGTATTCAGCTCCGTCATCCGTTCCTCCGCCGCCTTGATCTGGCCGGATAACTCATGGAACCGGGCTGTAACTTCGTCTGTCTTTTTGCAGAGCGTCCCATAGTCCAGCAGCTTATGCTCCGTCAGGAAATTTAGTGTCTGCGCCATCTGCTTTAGATTAAATACCTGCGCCCACCGTGCATATCCAGCCCCTTTGCCCTCTGCAAGTTTGGCCTGGATGTCCACCAGAAGATTGATGCCCTGGCTCTGAATCTTCTTTGCTTTTTTCCGTTCCGGAGAGAGCTGCTTTTTACCTGCAATGACAGCGAGGATGTCTCCCTCTGAATACCCTTCTTTCAGGGAGCGCAGCCTTGTAAATTTTTTCTGTCCTGGCCCTTTAAAGCCCGGCTGTTTCCCGGCCTTGTATTCATACCCGGCATCCTTCATCAGTTTTAAGAATGCCTGATAGTCCTTCGGCTTTTCTGCCAGAGCTTCGTCAATCGCCAGCCGGAACTTATCCTGGAAGGACGGAGCTTTTTTATCCCCCAGCCATTTGCCGTAATGGGTCTTGCCCGTTTTCGGATTCTCCACAATCGAAAGGTTATTTTCCAGGCACAGCTTGTCACTGGCCCGGCGCAGGGCAAAGCTGGAGCCGAGAAAATTCCGGTACTTATGCTTTCCGTCCATACAGGTGGAATTATAAATGATGTGGGTGTGGATATGGGCATGGTCGATATGCGTAGCAACAACAAACTGGTGCTTTCCCTTTGTCCAGGTCATAGCCAGCTCATATCCGATCTTTTGCGCCAGCTCCGGTGTGATCTCTCCCGGTTTAAAAGATTGGCGGATCTGATAGAGCAGTATATCATTCTCCGGAATCTCCCTGCCGGTGTAATCGGCATAGGCCCGTTTGGTCAGCAGCATTTCATTAGCAGCGGTGGCCGGATCACAGCCGTAAGCCGTCACTAATTCCGTTCCAAGTGTCTTGTCCGGATTGACGGCATAATCAATCCGTTCCTGGACAGTGTATGCAACTGACTGATTCTTGATCTTGTGCATGGGGATAAGGCGTGTCGTTGCCATAGTGAAAACCTCCTTCCCTTCGTTTCGTTCATAGGAAAAGCCAGCCTGTTTCGGCTGGCCCCAAATGTTATCCGGTAATGAAATCCCTCAACCTGTAATTCAAGTCCTGCAGCAGCCCCAACATACGGACTGCCAGCATGGGAAGTCCCAGAGGGCTGATAAGAAATACGATCACCAGAAGGATAATCCCATTTTTCACGGAATAAGTAATCAGTACGGCCAGCCCCATAAGGCCCACCACCGTTCCGGCCAGTCCCAAAAGAAAAGCAGACAGGCCAAGCAACGCGGCGCACAGCCAGACCGTCAGGGTCAGCACCAGCACTACCGGGACGGCCAGTATCTTGAAGATCAGTCTCATTGTCCCTCTGCCTCCTTCCTCATTTTCAGGTAGGGCCTGCACAGTTCCATTGCCCGCTCGGTATCTTCCGGGGTCAGCTCCCGGCATCCTTTTGTCAGCCGGTTTTCATGAAAACTCTGGCAGTCGCTAAGGAGCCGGTCAAACAGTTCCTCCGGTGTCCGGCAGAGATACCCGTCCTCACAGTAGGGGAGGCCGCCAGACCATATGATCCGCAGATACCCCTTCTTTGTCTTTACCACTTCCAGCTCCTTGTCCTGTTCCATATAGTCCTTAAAGATTGTAAAAACCTGTTCAAAGGTCATGATTCTTTTTCCACTCCTTCCCGATTGCTGTCTCCATTTTAGCGGCCTTTTCCCCCTCCGGCAAGGTTGCCGATGTACAGGAAAAGAAAAAGCGGAGGGAGAGCGGCCTACATTCCGGCTGTTCTCCCTCCGTATTTTGGGGTTTAAGCCCCATTTATGGAATCCCGCCAAGACGGGATAATATCTCGTTCACCCCGTCCCAAAGCTCCTGCTGTTTTTGGAGAATATCCCCCAAATCCGTGTCATAAATATTCCCGGTTTCATGCACCCGGCGGGCGATCTGGTTGACGTTGTTGCTGGTTCGCCGCAGGAGCGATAAAAGCTCGGAAAGCTCCGGCAGCTCCAGTTTGACGATATAACCGTCAATCGCCATTTTACGGAGATACACCCCTAAGTTGTTTGTGCCAAGCTGGGCCATCTTCTGGCGGATCAGTTCGCGCTCATGCTCCGTCACCATGAAATGAAGCTGCACCGTCCGTTTCCGGTGGGCCATCAGCGTGTCTCCCGTTCGGTTTTCTTCTTTTTCGCTGTGCCGGGAGCCTGTTTTGCAGTTGTTTTCTGTAGGTTCTTCCGCACGGAACGCCGGGGCTTTTTTAACGGCTGGTTTCTGTCCTCATCTTTGGAGATCAGTACAAAATGCCCTTTGCGGTCATCCAGGCCGGAGAAGGTCATGGACTGGAAGGGCAGCATCGCCATGAGCCGGTCGGTGTCTTTGGAAGAACTTCTTGCCAGGAAGTCCGGCGAGATCTGCGCCATGAAGTGTGTCCCGTGGGGACTGTTTGGTTCCTTTTGCGCCTGCAGCTCGGTAAGCAGCCGCGCCGCTTCTGTCTGGATTTCTTCATCTGCCAGCGGTGTCCGAAGATGCTGCTCCCGCCGTACCTGGTTCAGAAAAATATCTGTCAGGCCGGGGTTGCAGGCATCTACCACAAAGGAAGCGTTGTGGTCATTGCCCCAGGAATCCTTGTTTTCATAAACCGGGATTGTCCTGGCCCATTCTTTGTTGCTGTGGGAGATACGCCCGTCCCAATCCTTATGCCGGACAGTATTGGCAAGGACATACATGGTGCGTTCCATGCCAAAAGCGTCAAGGACTTCCCGTGCCGATTCTTTCCCCAGCCGGTTATCATGATAGTTCTCCCGGATGGCCGTTTCAATGGCTTCCTTGCAGGCAACATTGGCCTCGTGGGAGGCGCGGTATTGTTCGATTTCCCCATGTTCCAGGGCATGACCTACCGGATAGGGATAGATGGGCGTTTCCAGAAGGACACGCCGCTTTTCGGCTTTGGCTTCTATAACGGCATCCGCCCGGCAGACCATGGAATCAAAGACATTATCCATATAGTCGGTTTCCCGCTGTTCAAATTCTTTAAATATATCTCCCAGCGGGCTGGGAGACTTTAACAGGGCGTCGGCCTGTGCATCTGTCAGATCATGATATTCCAGAGACAGCAGCACATCCTCCCGCACGGTATACTCATAAGTGTGCTTTAAGATTTCCTCCGGCGGCTGCTTAAGAAGCCAGCTCCGGTAGGTTTCCTGTTCCGCAAACATTTTTTCGTAGAGAGCGGTATTACGTTCCGCGTTCGTCATGTTATCTTACCTCCGTTTCTTTTTTATGGGCCTTGTCCGGCATACTGCGGACAGGCGGCGGTGTTGTTTTTAATTTATCCAGGACAGAGGGCCGTTCTGCTTTTGCCAGCCGCTTGGAAGCCTGGGGGATGGGACACTTGGTATCTATATCCAGGAGGGCATTGAGCTGTGCAAGGCGGTCGCTTTTTTCCTGAAGTTCTGTCTCCTGAAGGAAGGGTTTCCCCAGCTCCGCCTTTGCCGCGGCCTGCTGCTGGTAGAGGTTGTCAAGCTGGGTTTGTACGGATTGGAGGCGGTCAGGAACGGCCTCCAGTGCATGGTCGATGCGGGCCAGATTGCCGCGGGCATCGGTTCCTAGTTCTGTCTGGTGGGTCATAGCCCCTTTCAGAATCAAATCCACATGAAACCCGTTAAAGGAGAGGCTCATGTTTAAGCCCCGGTAGCTACCGATCTCCACCGTGTCCCCGCTTTTCAGTTCTTTGCAGGCTTCTAAGATGGCGGCCCCGGCATTGTCCTTATCTGTCAGGGTATCGCCCCGGATCACCATCCCGGCAAATTCCCCCTCCGGTGGCTGGTTAGCGGCCAGTGTCTCCATATCCTGCTTTAATCCGGCAATAAATCCTTTGTTCTGTTCGATCTGTTCCGGGAAGTATTTTAATAAACTATCTTCCAGCCGGTATTGCTGGCTCTGGTGGTTGGCTTTTAATAATTTCAGCCGTGATACTTCAATATCCAGATCCATCTTTTCCTTGATCCTTGGGTCTCCCGCGCACAGAGCTTTGATCTCCGCATAGGATAAGGCAGTCTCGTCTATATCCTCACAGGAGCGTACCGGCGATTTTGAGGTCATGATCTGGGAGATAAATTTCTGCTTGTTCTCCACGGTCTGCCAGAGATAGCTGTCGAAGGTTCCTTCCGTCACATACCGGTAGATATGGACAGTCTTATTTTTATTTCCCTGCCGGACAATACGCCCTTTTCGCTGTTCCAGGTCGGAGGGACAGACTTTGCGGACAATAAATAAGAAGACATTGAGTTCAACGCTATTTTGTGATATGATTTCGTTTGTTAAATCAGATAAATGGAGGTTGTATTTATGGATTTTAGTCCCAAAAGCATTGAATCCTGCAAATATTGTGGGGGTAAAGATTTAAGATATGGTTATCTTCCAGGAAACAGCAGATTGATTGGCGCACCAGGTTTTTTGGAGGATCAAGAACTGATACATTGTCTTGTTTGCGGAAGTTGTGGCTCTGTTGTATATTCGTGGATTACCAATCCCAAAAAATATCCTAAGACCATTCCCGAAAGTACATATTAAGCAACCTTTTTTAAGTTGGATTTTCGGCAACGGCGCTTGCTCTCATTGCTTTGCTGTTTGTGAATCTTTTGAGCGCAAGGCTTACAATACTTTGCCGCCGCTGAACCAGGCGTGAACTCCGCCCCGCAGCATTGACACCGCCTGGGGGAGAGAGGAGCCGCACAGCGTTTTGTGACCTTGATATGTAACTCGTTGGAGAGAACTCCAACGAATTTGTAGTAGATTTTGATGGTCTGCTCCACCGTGCCGTCCTCTTTCTGGACACGCTCTCCCACCGTGATTTTCTCAATCAGGGCGTTGACCATAGCGGCGGACAGCTCGGCGGCGTCGGCGTACCCGGCAATCAGGGAGAAGAAGTCCGTTACCCCATTGTCGGAGGTTTCCTTTTCAGCCAGTGAAGCGTTGATTTCCTCAATCCGGGCCGAAAGCTGGGCCTGTTCCGCTTCATACTTCCGGGAAACCATGTCATAATTGCGCTGGGTGATACGCTCCATGACCTTATCTTCATACAGGGCTGAAAAGAGCTTATCCAGCTCGCCCAGCCGCTTGGACAGCTTGCGCTTTTCCCGTTCCAGGGCCTTTTGCTCGGTGGCCCCGATGGAGGATAGCTGCTGCTGAAGCTGGCGCACCCGCTTTTCATCCCCCTCCACCGCCAGCCTCGCGTAATGGCGAATATCGGCCAGCACAGCGTCAAACAAGTCCCTGGCCTCGATGGTGTGGGCCGAACAGCCCTCGGTGCCGTTGGTGCCGTAGTTGTTGCACACATACTGCACACAGTCGATTGGATCGGGGCGTTTGCGCCGGTTGGCGCTCATGGCCCGCATCGCGTAGCCGCAGTCGGCGCATTTCAATATCCCGGAAAAGATGTTGTCAAAGCCGCTCCCGCCCTTGTCCCGCCGTCTGCTGGTCATAAGCCGCTGGACGGTATCAAACTGCGCCTGGGTGACAATGCCCTCATGGGTGTTGGGTATCACCTCCCATTCCTCCGGCAGCTTGGAGGGGCGCTTCTTGCTTTTCATGCTCACCGCCACCCGCTTATACCCCACAAGGTTCCCGGCGTACACAGGGCTGCGTAGAATGGCCCTGACGCTGTTGTTGCTCCACTGGTAGCGGTTATCCTCCTTGCCCTCAAAGTGCCGCTCATAGCCGCTCTCACCCCGCTCTGCGGCGGCGTAGGCGGCGGGGCGGAGGATATGGCTGGCGTTGAGGTGGTTGCGTATCTTGCCAATGCCAGCCCCATCCAGCGCCATTTGAAAAATCAGCTTCACCACCGGGGCCGCCTTTTCGTCGATGATAAGGTGGTTGTGGTCGGCGGGGTCTTTCAGGTAGCCGTAGGGGGGAGAGGTGGACACATACAAGCCGCTGTTGAACCTGGCACGGAGGGCCGATTTCACTTTCATGGACACGTCGGCGGCGTACATCTCGTTCAGAATATTCCGAAACGGGGTAATGTCCATAGCACTCTTGTTCAGCGTGTCCACCCCGTCGTTGACGGAGATATAGCGCACCCCATGCTCCGGGAAGAACACTTCCAGATACAGCCCGCAGTCCAGATAGTTCCGGCCCAGCCGGGACAGGTCTTTGGTAATGACGCAGTTGATACGCTTGGCCTCAATGTCCTGGATCATGCTCTGGAAACCGGGCCTTTGGAAATTCGTTCCAGAATAGCCGTCGTCCACATAGGTCTGGACAAGGTGCCAGCCCCGCTGACGCACATAGTCGGTGAGGATGGCCTTTTGCGTCCCAATGCTGGCGCTCTCGTCCCGGTCGCCGTCCTCTTTCAAGTCCTCTTTTGACAGTCTGCAATAAATCGCCACGTCATAAATGGTGCTGTCTTTCTTCGTTCCCATCGTGATACCTCCTTGTGTTGAACAGACTTTACGGACAGTTTATCCGCTCTCGCCCTCCTTGTCCAAGGTGCGGCGGCGTTCAAGCTGCCGCCGCAAATCCTCGTAAATAACGGGGAAAAGAACATCTTCCATGCTCTTTTCCCCGGTGAATACCCGCTGAACAATAAGACGGGGCTTCTGCCGCCTGGGGGCGGTCTGCTTCGCCATGCCCCTCACCTCCCGTCCCGGCTGGAACGCTGGCGTTCCAGGTGGCGGGCGTAAAAGGCCAGGGCTTTCAAGATGAAGTCCTCTTTCTGCTGGGGAGTACGCAGCTTGTTCAGGTACTTGCCCACCTTGTCGCTGGACAGCTTGATATACTCCTTCTGATTGCCCTTGACCTCCGACATGATGTGGAAGATACCGTCCATATCAAGCTGGCCCGCTTCGCTCAGCTTCCGCATACGGATGGCCTGGGACAAGGAGGGGGTGGCGTCCTCGCTCTCAATGGTTTCCAGCAAATCCCGCTGTTCTACTTGGCTGAGATAGGACAGCTCCACGGCGGGGGTAAAAGCGATCCTGCCCTCGTCCACCAGGGACAGGAGGGACTTTTCCAGATTGGTCAGGCGGATATACCGCTGCACCTGTGTCTCGCTCTCGCCGGCATTCTCCGCCACAGCGCCCCTTGACGACTTCTGTCCAGGTTGGACAGACCTTTTCCCCTGGTGCCGCAGGGCTTCCACCTTCATCTTGTAGGCAAACGCCTTTTCAGATGGTAAGAGGCCCTCCCGCTGGATGTTGGAATCCACCATGAAGATCACGGCGCTGTCACGCTCCATATCACGGACAAGGGCGGGGATTTCCTCAATCCCCGCCCTCCGGCAAGCGTGTATCCTGCGGTGGCCGCTGATGACCTCATACCCGCCCTCCTCGACCGGGCGCACCACAATGGGCGTCATGACGCCAAACTCCTTGATACTCTGGACAAGCAGCTCCATCCCCTCGTCGTCCCTGACCCGAAAGGGGTTGTCCTGAAAGGCGGCGCACTCCGACACCTTGATTTCTTGAATGTTCATCTATTTTTCCCTCTTTCCTGGATTTTTCGGGCTTCCCGCTCACTTTTTGTCAACTGCGCCAGCAGCTCCGGGGGAATCCGGGAGATGATTTCCGCCAGCCTTTTCTGTTCCCGGTTCAGTTGGTACAGCTTGTAGTTGGCTTCCTCCAACTCCTGCTTGTAGTCCTGATTGGCCCGCCATGCCGTGGCCCTGCCCTCCGTCACATAGGCAAGCTCCCGTTCCAGGTCAGCGATCTGCTTGTCCGTGCTGGCGACCTGGGCCTTTAGCTGGGTCATTTCCGGGGCGTACCTGCCGAGGAGGGCGATGGCTTCCTCCTTTTTCCTGCCGCTGTTAAACGCTCCAATGCTGTTGATGGCCTGACAGATCTCGTCATAGTGCTTGTAGAGTTCAGCGGTCAGCTTGAACATATAGGGCGGGACGTGCTTGCGGTGGGTCTGCTTCTGCGGCAAGCCACGGGACAGGTCGGGATACCGCCGGTTCATGTGCTCATAGAACCTGTCCTGCCACTTCACAAGGCCCTGTGGCCCGCCGATAATGTCCTTGGAGGACAAGCGGCCCTTGACGGTGATGGGGACAAAGCAAAGGTGCATATGGGGAGTAGCCTCGTCCATATGCACCACGGCGGAGATGATATTCTCTTTTCCAAAATTGTCCTCAAAGAATTGATAGGCGTGGCTGAAATACTCCCGCTGTTCCTCCCGGCTCTTTGCTTTCAGCCAGTCAGGAGTGCCGCCCACAAAGCAGTCCTGCAACACCACGCTGTCCTTGCGCCGCCTTGCCCCGGCCTGCTCGATACGGGCCAGCGCAGCGTCCCGGTAGGGGAGGGACGGCGCTATGATGTGGTAGTTCATGCCAGTGCGCTCCCGGTCGATGTCGGGATTGCTCTTGTATTCCTCTTTCAGCCGTTCATGGTGCTTGTTGATACGCCCCACCGAGGGCAGCTTTCGTTTTTCAATGCGCATGATTGCGTAATTCGCCATAGCGACCTCCTTTGAGGAAGGATGTAAGAAGTCACATTGTCCCGTAGAAGTGGGCGGTATCTCCCATCCCTCCGTCTGTGTTTGGAACGGACGTGTTCAAGACCGGGCGGGGTCAGGTACACAACATTTGCGCCCGCAAAAAGATACCGCCATGCTTTGTTCGCTCTCCGCTCACAAAGCATAACGGTATCTGGCGGTGGCTGTGCCGCTCGCCCCGGCTCGCGCCACAACCGCCGCCGCAGGCGCAAGTGTTGTGTAACCCACTACACCTTGCAAGCAAGGTGGTGGGCCAGAGGGCTTCCCTCTGGACTCCCTTCCAGGCGGCGTCATAGACCGTCCCCATCTGGCATCGACCACAGCCATACAGCACCCGCCTTGACGGAGCGGACACCCATGAGCTGCTTGGCCTTTTTCGCCGTACTCTCCCCAACGCCCGCCGTCCTCAGTTTCTCCATGATTTCCCGCTGGGGCTTCGGCCCGTCCGAGAGAAGCTGACTTATTACCTCCTTGGCCTGCCGCATTTGGGTGTCAGGCCTACCCAGGTTAGCGAACACATTCCCCAGCACTTCATCCGCTGTCCTGGCGGTTTCTTCTACCCAGGAGATAGCGCCCCCACCTACTGAAAAGACGATGGCGCTGCCGGTCGGCCCCACGTTGCATTTCACCTGGGCCATGATACGCTCGTCCGGGTGTTCCCGGTCTGTCCGGGCCACCAGCAGGACGCTCCGGGCAGCGCCCACGATGTCTACGGAGCCGACGGCCCGGTTGATGGCCTTCTGCCCGATAGCCTTATTCATGTGGTGGACGATGAGGACGGCGCACCGCTGTTCCCTGGCAATCTCGATGAGGGGGCGGAACTGCCGCCGCACCTCGTTGGCGGCGTTGATACCCGTTTCCTCCCCGATGTAGGCGGAGAGGGGGTCAAGGACGACAAGCCTTGCGCCGGTCTGTCTGACGGCTTGTATCAGCCGTTCATCGGAAAAGGAGAGATACCGCTCCCTCTCGCTGATGAACAACAGGCGCTCCGGGTCGCCCCCGGCGCTGATGAACCGGGGGACGATGGTATCATCGGCGTCGTCCTCGCTGGATTGGTAGATGATGTTGATGGGGGGCTGGCCTGTGCCGTCCGTGAAGGGCATGGGTTGGCCCCGGCTCAGCATGGCGGCGAGGTTGAGGACAAAGGTGCTTTTGCCGTCCCCGGCGTCCCCCTGCACCACCGTGATCTTGCCAAAGGGGATGTAGGGATACCACAGCCATTCGATCTCCCGTACCTTGACCTCGCTGGCCTTTGTGATTTCGATTTCTGCCATGTGTGGTTCACTCCTTGATTTTTGAATTGAGGACAAAAAAAGACCGCTCTACTTGCAAAAGTAAAGCGGTCAAGTCAAATGGTATTCAGTTTAGATCATGCGCAGTGTCAGCCGCGAAGCATTGCAAACGGCTCTAATACTCAGATGTTAGCTCCACAGGTGAATGCTTCTTAATCCCATACTTCAACTGTTCCCCGGTTGTTCTTGGCCTTGCGTAACATTTCGTCCGCTTTTTTCATCAGAGCCGCCGGGACATCCGGACCAACGGCACCGCCGATGCTGACCGAGATATGCTGTCCTTCCTCCATACCGTCTATGGAAAGGGCGGAAATATCGCCGCATATCTTTTCGAGCTTTGCCTCAAACGTATCCGGGGAAATGGAGGCGAACATCATCACAAATTCATCCCCATCATATCGCACCAGCGTGTCCAGCGTGCGCTTCTCTCTGCCGATTGCTTCCGCGATTGACAGCAGCACCTTGTCCCCAACAGTGCGCCCATACAGACTGTTGATATCTTTGAAGTGGTCCACATTGATAATTGCCAAAGCGCATATATTTCCCGGAGTCTGGGCCTTTGCGTCATAATAGCGACGGTTATATACATGGGTGATGGGGTCGAGATACACCTTGCTGCGCAGATCAGAGATAGACTTGCTTGGCAGCTTTTTACCGCCTTGGTCCAGTAGGGCATCGTCTGTGATCCGGGTCAGCATTTCCAGCACCAGCGGAGTGCCGTCCACCTTGACATACTGAGAAATCACATGGAACACCTCGTTGTCGAAAAACACGATTTTGGAAAATTCTTTTTGAAACGCAAGACACTTCATAGAGGTGCAGTTGACACATCTTTGATCCTGTTTCCAAATTTTATAACAGCATTGGCCGCTTTTAGAAATCATGCCGCTGCTGTCGATCTCAACGATGCTGTTGTCAGAGGGATCGACCAGCCGGACATTATACACCATAAATTTGAGAGCGCAGATCAGGTAATAAGTGCCCATGCCGGTCAGCACGCTGCCAGAAGTAAGAAATTCCTCCATTACATCATCGGGGGAAACCATGCTGGTTTCCCCTTCCAAGGGGATCAGCTTGCCCGCCACCTCCGCATAGTGCTGGGCGTCAGGCGAATCCCAGATGGTCTGCATCACGCACTGATACCGCTGGGGAGGCTCCCCATGTAGGCCGAGCAGAAGCTCTGCTTTTACGAAAGGACGCTCATTAGTTGCCTCCGCCAGTTTGGTTCTCAGGAGTTCTATCATGCGATGGTCATAGCCCTCATAGGAAGTCAGCTCCTTTTTCGGTATGGACGTAGACTTGTCTACTCTATAAAATTCTCTGCCAGCCTTGTTAAGATGAAGTGCGGGCGGAGATACAGTATAGTAAAACGCGGGACATGACCCGTTAAAAAAGAATTTAGCCCGCAGACGCTCACGTCTCACCGTCTGCATAATTTTGTCGGAGAAAGGCAGGCCGTTTTCGTGGGAATGGGTTAGAATATCCGTCACCAAAAGTTCCTTGGAATCCACGTTGTCCCCGCTCATATCTGCCGGAAAGTCGGGGGAATCTTTCCGCCTGTCTAATATGACGGAAAGGCAATCCAGCAACAAGGGATTAAACGCCCCACACTGCCCGTCCCGAATCATCTGTACCGCCTGTTCCGGCGTATACGCTGGCTTGTAGCACCGCTCGCTGGTCAGCGCATCATACACGTCGGCCACGGACACCGCCTGCACTGCGATGGGAATATCGTCCCCTTTCAGCCCATCGGGATAACCCCGGCCGTCATACCGCTCGTGATGCCAGCGGCAGATCTCATAGGTCATTCGGATGATAGGACTCACATTCTCGTTATGGAGCAAAGGTTCCACCATGTTGGCACCCGCCATAGCGTGTCCCTTTATAATCTGAAACTCCTCATCGGTAAGCTTACCTGGCTTATTCAAAATTTCCTCTGGAACAGACATCTTTCCGATATCATGCAAAGCGGATGCATTGACGATTTGAAGCATCACTTTTGCCGAAAAGGAATACTGATCCGACCGCTTTGTGATCTCATTTAGCAACATTTCGGTAATATATCGGATATTTCGGACGTGCGCTCCGCTCTCGCCATTGCGGGTTTCCACGATATGGGAGAGAATGGAAACCATAGCCGTGCTGTTTTCGTTTTCCTCGACAATCTCATTCACCAGGGCGCTGGACAGCGCACGCTGCTTGCCGGAAAGGGCGATTGTGTTATCAATGCGGTGACGGATGATCTGTTCGTCATAGGGCCGCTGAATCAGTTCACTGGCTCCCAGGCTGTAAGCCCGTTCAATGTTTTCAGGCGTATACTCCGAGGAAATCATAATTACAGGAATAAAGCTCAACCAGCCACACTCTTTCAAGGCTTTGAGAAACTCGAAGCCATCCATGTTTGGCATTACAATGTCCAACAGTATCAGAGAAAACTCCTCGGCATGATCCTGTAAAATCCGCATGGCCTGCTTGCCGTCGCACGCTTCTTCCAGGAAATAGTCCTTTGCCAACATACTTGTCATGACCAGACGATTGAATCGAGAATCATCGACAATGAGTATCTTATATTTCTTCTTTGTATCCAAAATAGCATTTCCTTTCAGTGTTTTTAGAGAACCTTTGTACCTTTGCCTTGTAGGATTCCTCCTGGTTGATCTGAATGGGGTTCCGATGTGTCCTCTGCAGTTTGGGAAAATTCCTTCAGAAACGGTTCAAACAACTCATCCTCCGCCCGTTTTCTGGCTTTCACCGCATCCTCGAATTTCCTGTAGCAACCCAGGTAATGGCGTTTCCCCTTGAAGAAGATCACTGCTTTCCACTGGTTGGTATTCGGAACCCACTCCACTCCGGTTACACCACTGGTGTTATTGCTGCGAATAGTTTTGGAGCGTATCAGTTCGATACAAGTGCCATCCACAAGTGTCACCTTTGGCTTGCAGCCGCAGCTTGTAGTCTGCCCGCTTCTCAGATGGGCGGTCATCACCACAGTTTCTTTCCCGCAGTCGCACTGGCACCGCCACGCGGTCATGGAGCCGACATTTTCCGCTGGGGCCAGGGCGGTCAATCGGCCAAAACGCTGGCCCGTCAGGTCCATTCTCTGGCCGTTGTGGCCTCGGGGGATAGGCGGGCAGACTTCGTCAATATTCCGCAGCTCGCTGGGGAGAAGTTTTCCGGCACAGGCATCCAAAAACGGTTCGAATAATTCAGCCTCCGCCCGTTTTCTGGCTTTCACTGCGTCCTCCAGCTTTTTAAAACTTCCCAAGTAACGGCGTTTGCCCTTGAAGCAGATGGAGGCCCGCCATCGCTGTTTCTTCGCCATCCAGTCGACGCCAGGGGTGCCGCTGGTGTTGTTGCTCCGCACGGTTCGTGTGCGAATCATCTCCACGCAGGTGCCATCCATATAGGTTAACCCCAGGGCAGACCGGGGACCACCAAGACCATTTTGACAGCCGCAGCTTTTGGTGTGACCGTTTCGCAGATGGCAGGTTTTCACCACAACCTCCTGCCCGCAGTCGCATAGGCATCGCCAAGCCGTCCGGCCCCCGATGTTCTCCGCAGGTTCCAGGATAGTTAAATGCCCGTATTTCTGACCTGTCAGGTCTAACTTTTTTCTCGAATGACCCATTCGTACCTCTCCGTTTTTTGCTATAACAGGAAAGCGTACTTTCCCGTCAGGCAGTTTTGAGGAGAGAAATTTTATCTAATTGTATTGAAAATTCATTCTTTCTCTGGTAAGCTATAGTCAGCCTCAAAAAAGGGCGTACTTACAGGAAAGTACACATTCCTGTAAAATACACGCTCTTACAACAACTTGGCCTTTTCGTAAATTTCTGCCCGGTAACGGAAGGTTGACAGTGGCATATCACACTCCTTTGCGGCCGCTGTGCAGGTGATGGCCCCGGATTTCCACCGCTGATAGGCGCTATGGTAGTTCTCCGGGAGCGGCCTGGGTGGTCTGCCAAAGCGGACACCCCTGGCCTTTGCCGCCGCTATGCCCTCCGCCTGCCGCTGGCGGATGTTGGTGCGCTCGTTCTCCGCCACGAAAGACAGCACTTGCAGAACAATATCGCTGAGAAACGTTCCCATCAGGTCTTTGCCCCGGCGGGTGTCCAGTAGGGGCATATCCAGCACCACAATGTCAACGCCCTTTTCCTTGGTCAAAACCCGCCACTGGTTTTGGATTTCTTCATAGTTGCGCCCCAGGCGGTCAATGCTCTTGATGTAGAGTAAATCATCTTTTTTCAGCTTCCGTACCAGCTTCTTGTACTGTGGCCGCTGAAAGTCTTTGCCGGATTGCTTGTCTATGAAAAGGTTTGCTTCTGGCACCGCCATCTCTCGAAGGGCGATAAGCTGGCGATCCTCGTTCTGTTCCCTGGTGCTGACCCTGATATAGCCGTAAATCATATTCGTACCTCCCTAAAGTAAAAAGGGGCCAGTCTGTACGATAAACACAGACCAGCCCCTATGTAAAGAGGTCGCATACTTGAAAATCCAGGCTCGACGACACAAAATAACTTATTACATCCTTGTCTGATATGTACTGGCAGAGCCTATTTGTCCCCGACATCCCGGCCCGCAAGGGAAGTCGTCAAGCGGCGGTGTGCCGCACCACCTCACGGGAGTTTCACCCCAACTGCCATTCTGACAGAGCCGCCCCCATTGTTTGAGACTGTGGCTGGGCGGGAGTACCATTGTCATTCCGACTGTCATCGCCATGCCGGGGGCAAACCGGCACTTGCAGGGGGTATTCTCGCTCGGCCCGGTAGGGCGGGGGTCATGGCGTACCCTGCTGCTGTGGCTCATGCTTTCGCACATCGGAACTGATGTACTTGACGAATG
>OFFM01000676.1_pt1 | contig 24410 bp, 21 predicted proteins | sample 1521401 | NCBI WGS metagenome assembly OFFM01 (sample SAMEA3504118, study PRJEB24116) | mouse gut metagenome | biome: mouse gut; feature: mouse-associated habitat; material: faeces | place: Denmark | collected 2011
GTTCTATTACATAACTATCCTTTTATAGGCGCTGTACTATTTCACAAACACACTATGACCACACCGAAACCAAGACTGGAAGACGCCATGGTCTATGCCCTTGCCACCACAGGACGTGGACTCACAACCGAGGCGATAGCCTACGTCATAAACCGAGATCATCTCTACCTGCGCAGCGACCGGCAGCCGGTCAGCAGCGCGCAAGTCTATGCAGCCGTATGCCGCAATCCCGCCATCTTCGTCAAGGAAGGGGGCAGAATCCTCCTCTGCATGTAGCTAGAATTCAATTCATGGCATTCATCCCTGATTTTTGGTGAAACATAGGTGAAACATTTTCCCCATTTCTCCGCAAAAATACCCAAAATTCCCCAAAACGCAACGCCGTTTTAGCAAGAAATAACAAAAAATTATGTTGAGATTCAGAATTTAAATCACTGATTCTCAACATAATTAACTTGGGTGATCCGGATGCGACTCGAACGCATGACCGTCTGCTTAGAAGGCAGATGCTCTATCCAGCTGAGCTACCGGACCGTTATGGTTTGCGGAGACAAAGTTACAACTTTTATGTGAATACCGCAAATGCATCTGCACTCGACAACAATATCATACTGATAACATACACTTTACGCACACCTCCGCACACGCCCTAAGCTAATTTATGACATGCAGCAAACAGATCTGAGGCAATTTCAAGGGTCGAAAATTTCATTATTTGCAGGATTTAAACTAACTTTGCGGCTCGAAACACTGCGCACTGTAGCGCAGTGATTTCCTACATTTCTTTGCAAATTAAAACTCAGATACCTTTTTATAATAAAATGGCAAACGAAAAAGAAACCGAGACCCGCACGTCGATCGACGAGCTTAACGACTCTCTCTCAGGCATCGAGCAGAAAGTGCAGAACAACCAGAAGAAAGTCATGTGGGGATTCGCCGCTGTAATGGTCGTGGTATGCCTCATCCTCGTTTGGGTTTACGCCATCCGCAAACCCGGAATCGAAGCCGCCGACACAGCGATTGGACAGGCTGACCTCACACTTGCTACGGGCAACGACTCCCTCGCACTCGCACAGTACACACAGGTGGCTGACAATTATGGCTACGACGCAGGCAACCGCGCGGCTCTCAACGCAGCGATAATCCTCTACCGTCAGGGTAAGTATCAGGAAGCTGCAGATTACCTCAAGAAGTACGACGCCAAAGAGAGCGTCATCGGCGCATCGGCTAAATCACTCGAAGGCGACTGCTACGTCAATCTCCAGCAGTACGACAAGGCTATCGACTGCTTCCGTGCAGCTGCAAAGATTTCCGACAACAATCCCCACTACACTCCGGTATTCCTGATGAAGGAAGCCAATGTGCAGCGCGAGCTCAAGAACTACAAAGCTGAGGCTGATCTCTACAAGCGTATCGACAAAGATTTCCCCGCTTTCGCTCAGGAAAACGCAATTGAGATCGACAAATACCTCAAGCGCGCCCAGCTCCAGGCTGGAGAGTGATCTGAGCCGGAAATACGACCATGCGGTCTGCCAAAGCTTCTGACATGCCGAATTAAAATTTGCGCAAAACGAAACTATTGGCTAACTTTGCGGAGTTTTTCAAAAATAAATATCACCGAACGTGGGTAAATTCACAGAATACAAACTGCCCCTGAAAAGCATGCCCGAAGGCACCCAGGAGTTTCACTATCATCTTGGAAAGCCTTTCTTCAACAACATGGAGAGCGAGGACATCCATGATGCCGACCTTGAAGTGTCTCTGCAGGTAGATCACAAAGCCGATCTATATGCCATGCGTTTCAGCATTGACGGCACAGTGACGCTTATATGCGACCGTTGCCTCGACGATCTGGAGTTTCCCATCGACACGGAATACGCCATCAACGTCAAGTACGGCGAAGACTACAACGATGATTCCGACGACCTGCTGATCATCCCCGAGAGCGACAACTACCTTAATGTAGCCTACATGATCTACGATACTGTAGCACTCTCGATACCGATCAAGCATGTGCATCCTTTAGGCAAATGCAACCGTCAGATGAGCCAGATGCTCAAGAAACACCGCGCGACTGCCGCCGATGAGGAAGAGGCTGAACTCGAGGATCGCCTGATTGATGAGATGGACAACATGGCGCCCGAAGCCGACAACACACCGACCGATCCCCGCTGGGACGGACTGAAAAAGCTGGCAGGCGACAATACCGAAAACTCCGGCGAAGCATGAGACCCGGACGGCAAAACCGATGAACTCATTTCAAAGAATATAAACAAACGATAATAACAGAACTAAAATGGCACATCCTAAACGAAAACAGTCCAAGACACGCACAGCCAAGCGTCGCACACACGACAAAGCAGTAGCTCCCACGCTCGCTCTCTGCCCCCATTGCGGAGCATGGCACATCTACCACACTGTATGTGGCGAATGTGGCTACTACCGCGGCAAGATCGCTATCGAAAAGGAGGCTGCTGTCTGAAACAACTGCGACAGGTGTGAACGTGACTCTGGAAAAACGAATCCCATCCGAGGATTTCTTCAGGGTCGCAGCGGCATCCGCACAACATCTCCTGAAAGCGCCCTCAAGACCGCCTTTAGGAGATTTGCTTTTTTAATGCCGTCAATCATACACCCTACGCGGAATCCCGGCAAGCCCACTAATTAATACAAGCTATAACTCCAACACATAAGTAGACGGCAGATCACGCTGCTACTCACAACTAACGATTATGCTCTACGCAAGAATTTCCGGCATCGCATCATACGTGCCCGACGACATCCTTGACAACGAAATGCTCTCGAAGATGGTTGATACCAACGACGAGTGGATTACCACCCGCGTGGGCATCAAGCAGCGCCGCATCCTCAAGCAGGAAGGTGCAGGCTCATCACTGCTCGGCTCCAACGCCGTAAAGCGTCTGCTTGAGAACACCGGCACAGCACCCGAGGATATCGAGCTGCTCATCTGCGCCACCTCAAACCCTGACTACCGATTCCCCAGCACCGGCTCGGTAATAGCCCACGACTGCGGACTCAAAAACTGCTACGCCTACGACATCCAGGCTGCATGCGCCGGCTTTATAGTAGCCCTTGAGGATGCCGCCGCATACGTACGCTCTGGACTCAGAAAGAAAGTGGTGGTTGTCGCCGCTGAGAAAATGTCATCGATGGTCAACTATGGCGACCGTAGCACCTGCGCTCTGTTTGGCGACGGTGCGGCAGCCGTACTTGTCGAGCCCACAGAGGAGCGCACAGGTGTGATCGACGCAGTGTTCCATGTCGACGGAGAGGGACGCGACCACCTGCTCATGCGTGGTGGAGGCTCCGTACTCCCCGCCACACACGAGACAATCGATGCCGGCGACCATTATCTCTTCCAGGACGGCAGATTCGTCTACAAGCACGCTGTGACCGACATGCTCACCTCGACACTCGACGTCGCAGAGCGTAACAACCTTACCATGGATGATGTAGACTGGCTCGTGCCCCACCAGGCTAACCTGCGCATCATCGAGGCTGTTTCATCGCGTGCAGGAATCGATCCCGCCAAGGTGCTCGTCAACATCGAGCATTACGGCAATACCTCAGCAGCCTCGATTCCCCTCTGTCTCGACGAGTACAAGGATCGCCTCAAGAAAGGTGACAAAATCATACTCACAGCATTCGGTGCCGGCTTCACATGGGGTGCCATGTACCTCATCTGGGACATCTGATAGCTTGACAACGACGGATCAGCGCGCTTGCCGCCACACGTGTCCGCCACGAAACTTTTTCAACAAGATAGCATCTTTTCCGGTGCTATCTTTGTTTATTTAATAAAAGATGTCCGGCACAACGCCACTCCGCGAGCCTGAACTATCAGAAACTTATCGAATTATGGAAGAAAACAAAAATAATACCTCCCTCGACACCGCAAAGGTTGCCGAAGGTCACAAATCCGGCTTTGTCAACATTGTCGGCAATCCCAACGTAGGCAAATCAACACTCATGAACGATCTCGTCGGTGAGCGTGTGAGCATCATAACATCAAAAGCTCAGACTACCCGCCACCGCATCATGGGAATCGTCAATACACCCGAATACCAGATAGTATTCTCCGATACCCCCGGAGTGCTCTCACCGAAATACAAACTTCAGGAGAGCATGCTCGGATATTCCGAGGGTGCGCTTACCGATGCCGATGTGCTTCTCTATGTGACCGACGTCGTGGAGGATCCGACAAAGAATGCCGAATTTCTTGCGAAAGTAGCCAAGGAGAAAGCTCCTGTGCTCCTCGTCATAAACAAGATCGACCTGCTGAAAGGTGGACAGGGCGAACTGGAATCCATAGTGGCACGATGGAAAGAGCTTCTGCCTAACGCCGAGATCTTCCCCACCTCGGCTAAAGAGCACTTCAATGTGACATCGATCATGGAGCGCATCGTGCAGCTGCTCCCTGTCAACCCGCCTTACTTCGGGAAAGACGCGCTGACCGACAAACCCGCACGATTCTTCGTCACAGAGATAATCCGTGAGAAAATCCTGCTCAACTATGATAAGGAAGTGCCTTACAGCGCCGAAGTAATAGTTGAGAAATTCGATGAGAAGCAGGGCGCCATCCACATCATGGCTGTAATATATGTTGAGCGCGACTCACAGAAAGGCATCCTGATTGGCAAGGGAGGCTCAAAACTGAAGAAAGTCGGTATAGAAGCGCGCAAGGATATAGAAAACTTCTTCGGCAAAAGCGTCTACCTCGAACTGTTTGTCAAAGTGGAGCCCAACTGGCGAAACCGCGAAAACAAACTCCGCTCGTTTGGCTACATCGAATAAGAGGAGTATCTTTGCAAAAGAAAACCGACCAAATGGTGTCAGGTGACTCATTCCGGTGTCTTTAGAAGTCACCGGAAAGTCACACCCCACCGCTCATGTGCAACTATTAAAATAATTCCTTATGGGACAGATGATAGCTATCGTCGGTCGACCGAACGTGGGTAAGTCCACGCTATTCAACCGACTCACACAAAGCCGTACGGCAATTGTAGACGAGACCGCCGGCACAACCCGCGACCGCCAGTACGGCATCGTGGACTGGAACGGCAAAGAATTCTCAATAGTCGACACCGGCGGATGGGTTGTGAACAGCGACGACATTTTCGAGAGTGAGATCAACAAGCAGGTTCATCTCGCCATCGAGCAGGCTGACGAGATACTTTTTGTGGTCGATGCCATGAATGGCGTCACCGATCTTGACGATCACGTTGCCGAGATACTGCGCAAGTCACGCAAGCCGGTGATACTTGTCGCCAACAAAGTCGACTCCAACGACTGGCTCTACAATGTACCGGAGTTCTACTCCCTCGGACTCGGCGAACCATACCCTGTCTCCGCCGTAAACGGATTCGGAACAGGCGACCTACTCGACGAAGTGGTGCGCAAACTCCCCGAAAAGAGCGCCGACGAGGAGGAGAAACTCGACGACATACCCAAGTTTGCCATTGTCGGTAGACCTAATGCCGGCAAATCATCTATCATAAATGCGTTCATCGGCGAAGACCGTCACATTGTCACCGACATAGCCGGAACTACCCGCGACAGCATTTATACACGTTACAACAAGTTCGGATTCGATTTCTATCTTGTCGACACCGCAGGAATACGCAAGAAAACGAAGGTGAACGAAGATATAGAATACTACTCCGTAATCCGTTCGATCCGTGCCATAGAAGCCTCCGACGTTTGTATACTGATGATCGACGCCACCCGTGGCATAGAGAGCCAGGATGTAAGCATCTTCTCCCTCATCCAGCGAAATAAGAAGGGACTTGTTGTATGCGTCAACAAATGGGATCTCGTACAGGACAAATCGCCCGAGGCTATCCGCCATTTCGAGAATACCATCCGCGAGCGTTTCGCGCCATTCACCGACTTCCCGATCCTCTTCACATCCGCACTGACAAAACAGCGCATCTACAAGGTACTCGAGACAGCCGTGGAGGTCTACAACAATCGCCACCGCGTCGTTCCTACTTCTCAGCTCAACACCGTAATGCAGGAGGCTATTGCCGCATACCCGCCACCTGCAAACAAAGGAAAGTACGTAAAGATCAAATACATCACCATGCTCAAGGGAGCGCCGATACCCACGTTCATATTCTTCTGCAATCTACCGCAGTGGGTCAAGGAACCCTACCGTCGCTACCTTGAGAATAAGATCCGCGACAACTGGGACTTCACTGGCACACCGATCAACGTGTTCATGCGCGAAAAATAACCACTCCTCCCCTTCCCACTAATCTTGCAATGAAAAAACAAACCGAGACTATCCACAGCCGTTTTCAGCGCCGTGATCCTTACGGTGCCCTCTCCATGCCGGTCTACAACACCGTGGCATACGAGTTCCCAGATGCCGCATCGATGGTGGAATCATTCTGCGGACGCAGCGACGACCCTGACTATTCGCGCGTCACGAACCCCACCGTCATATTCTATGAACGTACGGTTCGAAGTCTTACCGGCGCCAACGATGTCATGGCATTCTCGTCCGGAATGGCAGCCATTGCCAACACAATCATGGCTGTATCCGCCGCCGGTAAGAACATCGTGACCTCAACCCACATGTTCGGCAACACATACGCGCTTCTTACAGGCACACTGAGCCGGTTCGGGGTTGAAACACGCACCGTCGACCTCACGGATCTCGATGCCGTGCGCCGCGCTATCGACGCCGATACCTGCTGTGTGTATCTCGAGACCATCACAAACCCACAGATGGAAGTCGCCGATCTGCCGGCTATCTCCGAAATAACCCGTGCCCACGGCATACCGCTCATAGCCGACACCACGATGATCCCGTTCACCGAGTTCTCGGCAAAGAGCCTTGGAGTTGACATCGAGGTCGTTTCAAGCACAAAATACATCTCAGGAGGAGCCACTTCTATTGGCGGTCTTGTGATAGACTATGGAACTATTCCAGGATTTGCCGACCGTATGCGCAAGGAGATGCTGCTCAACTTCGGTTCATACATGACTCCGCAGGTGGCATACATGCAGACACTCGGGCTTGAGAACCTGCATGCACGCTACACCCTTCAGACAGCGAATGCGCGAGATCTCGCTGAACGCCTCCGCACATTACCCGCGATCAAGAGGGTAAACTACCCCGGACTGCCCGACAATCCATATCATGACATAACCCTCCGGCAGTTCGGTCCATCATTCGGAGCGATGCTCACCATAGACCTTGCCGACGCCGACGCATGCTTCCGGTTCCTCAACGGCCTCAAGCTCGTGCGCCGTGCCACAAACCTGTTCGATAACCGGACACTCGCCATCCACCCGGCAAGCACCATCTTCGGACCGTTCAATGACCGGCAGCGCCGCGAGATGGATATCCTCGACACGACCGTCCGTATCTCGGTCGGACTCGAGGACATGGACGATGTGTTCGACGATATCAAGCAAGCACTCGAAGACTGACACCGAGAGATATGAAATACGATTTCGACGAGATTATAGACCGGCGCGGTTCAGGAGCACTCAAGACCGATGCTCTTGCCGAACGCTATGGCAATCCTGACCTCATACCGCTGTGGGTCGCCGACATGGATTTCGCCACACCATCGTTTATCATCGACGCGTTGCGCGAACGTCTGAACCACCCTGTGCTCGGCTACACCGTCGAGCCTTCTGACTACCGCCCGGCGATCATCGATTGGATCCGCACTCTGCACGGATGGTCGATCCAGCCAGAATGGCTCGCGTATATCCCCGGCATTGTCAAAGGTATAGGTATGGTCATCAACCGGTTTGTCGAGCCTGATGAGAAAATCATAATACAGACCCCTGTATACCATCCTTTCCGTCTCGTTCCGGAAGGCAATCATCGGCAGGTTGTCAACAATCCGCTCATCGAGCGTGCCGACGGTGGCTATGACATGGATCTCGTGCACCTCGAATCGCTCGCAGCCGATCCCGCCGTACGGCTTCTCATACTAGCTAATCCCCACAACCCTGCGGGAATTGTCTGGAGCAGAGAGACACTACGCCGCGTAGCCGAGATATGCGCCGCAAACGGTGTGCTTGTCATATCAGATGAGATCCATTCCGACATGGCACTCTTTGGCAACCGGCACATACCCTTCGCGTCCGTCTCGCCCGAAGCGGCATCATGCAGCATCACCTTCGGCGCACCCTCCAAGACATTCAACATCGCCGGTGTGGTCAGCTCCTACGCCATCGTGCCTGATCCGCAGCTGCGCGAACAATTCTACTCATGGCTGACGGCTAACGAGCTGTCCGACCCCGACATCTTCGCCCCCATAGCTACCGTTGCGGCTTACCGTAAAGGAGCGGAATGGCGGCGGCAGATGCTTGCCTACGTTGAGGGAAACATCGAATTCGTAATCGAATGGTGCAGGGAGAATCTGCCGCAAGTGCGTCCGCTACGCCCGGAGGCATCATTCCTCGTATGGCTCGACTGCCGCAGTCTCGTATTGCCACAGAATGAGCTGATCGAACTTTTCGTTGAAGGAGCACGCCTTGCGCTCAATGACGGTGCCATGTTCGGCAAAGAGGGCGAAGGATTTATGCGCCTCAACGTAGGTTGTCCGCGTGCAGTGCTTGAAAAAGCACTCATATCTCTGAAATCAGCTATCGACACTCGGCTATGAGCGAAAAACCATCCCCCTCACCCTGGAAAATCCTTGATTCGGAGTACCTGATACGCCGACCGTGGCTCACAGCCCGGCGCGACCGTGTAGAGCTTCCGGACGGACGCGTAAATCCCGAATTTTATGTACTCGAATATCCTTCTTGGGTCAACATCATCGCACGCGACCGTGATGGAATGTACATCATGGTCGAACAATACCGCCATGGGCTCGGAGTTGTGGAGATGGAACTGTGTGCAGGAGTCGTGGAAGCCGGAGAAGAACCGCTTGCCGCCGCACGCCGCGAGCTTAAGGAGGAGACCGGATATACCGGAGGTAAATGGGAACTCGGCACTGTTATATGTGGCAACCCGAGCGTCACCAACAACCTGACATACTGCTATATCGCGCGCGATGTCGAGCTGACCGCCACGCAGCATCTCGACGACGTCGAGGATCTCGTGGTACGCCGTATCACCGAAGAGGAGCTTTACGCGCTGCTCACATCCGACTCCATGAAGCAGGCACTCATGACCGCCCCGTTGTGGCGTTATTTCGCGCTCGGACTAAACAAGCGCTGATCTAACCCACACCACGATAACGTGACTGACATGGACTACGCCGGCGTACTGCTACCGCTACCTCTGAATTCCATATTCACCTACGCTGTGCCGGCGGAGTTGAGGTCGCGTATACGTCCGGGACAACGTGTCATAGTGCCGTTCGGCAGAAAAAAGTTCTATACCGGAATCGTTGCAGACATCTCTGTCGCCCCTCCACAAGGGGTGGAGATGAAAGAGATCTCGCTCCTGCTTGATGACGAGCCTATACTGCGCCGCCCGCAGATGCAGCTGTGGGACTGGGTAGCCGAATACTACCTCTGCAGCAGCGGTGAGGTAATGAAAGCCGCGCTACCGGCAGGGCTCAAGATCGAGAGCGAGACTTTCATCGAGGCTGTTCCCGAATGGGAAGAGGATCCCGATAACCGCCTGAATGAGCGTGAGCTGATTGTAATGCAGACACTCCTCCACGCATCCAAGCGTCTCAGTGTGGGCGAGATAGAGAAGATCACCGGACTTACAGGCATAAACCTCGTTGCTATGCGTCTGCTTGAAAAAGGAGCGGCAATAATATCCGAACGCCTCGTCGAACGCTACACCCCTAAAGTTGAACGCTACGTGGCGCTAACAGCGGCACCGGGCGACACCGAAGCTCTCCATGCCGCATTCGATGCCGTCGCTTCCGCACGTCGCCAGGAGCAGGCACTGCTCGGACTCATCGACCTTGCCGGAACAATGCGCGGACGCTCCGACGAAGTCACCGTAGAGCAACTGCGGCAACGCACCGAGGTATCATCGGCTATTCTCCGCGCCATGGCTGAAAAAGGGATCATACGCCTCTACAAGAAAGAGATCAACCGGTTCAGCTACAACGGACTGACCGGTGCTCCCCTCCCCACCCTCAGCGAGGCGCAGGCACAGGCTCTGCAATCGATCCACACACAGTGGACCGACCACGATGTAAACCTGCTCCGCGGAGTGACCTCAAGCGGCAAGACCGAAATCTACATGCACCTGATCGACTTTGTGCTCAAGCAGCGGCGCCAGGTGTTGTATCTCGTGCCGGAGATAGCGCTTACCACCCAACTCACCACCCGCCTGCAGCGGGTTTTCGGCGATAAAGTGGTGATATATCACTCGAAATTCACCGACAACGAGCGTGTCGACCTCTACAAGCGCATTCTCGATGAGAATGGACCGATTGTTGTCATCGGTGCACGCTCCGCGCTGTTTCTACCCTTCGGGGCGCTCGGTCTGGTGATTGTCGATGAGGAGCACGATCCAAGCTACAAACAGCAGGATCCCGCACCACGCTACAACGCCCGAGACACCGCCATGGTGCTCGCGCGTATGCACGGAGCCAAGACTTTGCTCGGCAGCGCTACACCGGCTGTCGACACTTACTACAAGGCAAAGACCGGACGCTTCGGACTCATTGAACTCACCGAGCGCTACGGCGGAAGTCATCTACCCGCGATGAAGCTCATCGACATGGCACGCGCACGCAAGAGCGGAGAACTTCATGGATCGCTTGCCGACGAAACCCGCGCCATGATAGCACGCTCCATAGCCGCCGGGCATCAGACCATACTCTTCCTCAACCGTCGCGGATACGCTCCCGTAGCCGAGTGCCGCACATGCGGATGGACACAGAAATGCGAGTGCTGCGATGTCGCAGTCACCTATCACAAGCACATCGACCGGATGGTCTGCCACTATTGCGGTGCCATATACCCGGTACTTACGGTATGCCCCGCGTGCAAGGAGCCGACCGTCGAGATACAAGGATACGGCACCGAACGCATCGAAGATGAAATCGAACAGGCATTTCCCGATGCCGGTATACTGCGCATGGATCTCGACTCCACCCGCAGCAAGGAAGCGCACCAGCAGATAATACGCGACTTTTCCGAGCGCAAGGCACAGATACTTGTCGGAACGCAGATGGTCACGAAAGGACTCGATTTCGAGGGTGTCGACACAGTCGCTGTCGTCAATGCCGATGCAATGGTCAACCAGCCCGATTTCCGATCGGCTGAGCGTGCTTTCAACATGCTCGAGCAGGTGGCGGGACGCGCCGGACGGCGTGACACCGAAGGGGTTGTCGCCATACAGACCCGACAGCCCGAACACCCGATATTCGAATTTGTAGCCGCTCACGACTACAACGCATTCTTCGACTACGAGATCGAGCAACGCCGCCAATACTCATATCCTCCGTTCACCCGACTGATACACCTCTACATCAAGCACCGCGACCCGCATGAGGTTGATCATCTCGCAAGGCTCTACACCGAGCATCTGCGCGGATTGTTCGGCAACCGCGTGCTCGGACCCGAAGAACCATCTGTCGGACGCGTACAGAACCTATACATCCGAAAGATCATGCTCAAGATCGAGGTCGAGGCTTCAATGCAGCGTGTACGGGGAATATTGCGCGACCTCTACATCCGGCTGACTGAACAGCGACTGACATCACTACGCACGGCGACGCTCTATTACGACGTCGATCCCGTATAAAGCCATAGACACAAATATCCATTCACATAGCATAACCAATCAATATCGTATAAATGTCAATGACAAGCAAACTGAAGCGTCTCACATCCATGCCCACGTTCCACGTGCTATTGGCTTTAAGCGCATCACACTGCCTCAACGACCTCCTCCAGTCTGTAATCACAGCCGTCTACCCGATGCTTAAGGCTGATCTCGGCATCAACTTCGCACAGATAGGGCTCATAACCCTTGTCTATCAGCTCGCCGCATCGATTTTCCAACCGGCAGTTGGTTACCTATTCGACCGCCGTCCGTTCGTCTACAGTCTCCCCGCAGGAATGTGCTCGACATCGCTCGGCATAATACTCTTCGCCTATTCCGACACGCTCCCGGGCATCCTCCTGGCGGTATTCATGGTCGGACTCGGCTCCGCCACACTTCATCCCGAAGCATCGCGCATCACATCGCTTGCCGGACATCAACGCCGTGGTTTTGCACAATCAGTGTTTCAGGTCGGAGGTAACTTCGGCGGCTCCATCGGTCCACTGCTCGTGGCTGTAATCGTTGCGCCACACAACCGTCACTATATCCTCTGGTTCCTCCTGTTCGCAGCCCTCTGTTTTGCCGCCATGCGCCCTATATGCCGATGGTATAACGGATACCTACGTCAGTTGCGCGACTCCGCCGAGCGGCGGGAAGCCCATGCCCGGCTTCCGCTGTCGCCCGCACTCACGGCATTCACGATCTGCGTCATAATGGTACTCATATTCTCCAAGTATGTCTACATGGCGAGTCTGTCTAGCTACTACACGTTCTATCTCATACAGAAATTCAATGTAAGTGTGTCAGCATCCCAGATATTCCTCTTCATATTCGTGGTATCGACTGCCGCAGGCACCCTTGTCGGAGGTCCTGTCGGCGACCGCTACGGGCGCAAGGTGGTGATCTGGGCATCGATTCTCGGCACCGCGCCATTCTCGCTGCTTATGCCGCACGTCGGACTCGTCCCGACCGCAATACTCAGCTTCTGCGCAGGATTCATCCTATCATCAGCATTCCCAGCAATACTCCTCTACGCCCAGGAACTGCTGCCCACCAAACTCGGCATGATCTCCGGTCTCTTCTTCGGATTCGCATTCGGCATCGGCGGCATCGCGTCAGCAGTTCTCGGGCGTTACGCCGACACGTATGGCATCGAGGCTGTATACAATTTCTGCGCTTTCATGCCGCTTCTGGGAATCGTTGCGGTATTCCTCCCCGACCTACGCAAGCACAAGCCGCACACCACAGCCTGATCTCACTCACGATTGCGTCAGCGCGGCAAGCATCCATGGCACCGAGAGATCTATCAGAGTGCCGTGAAGCATCGCCGCAGCGACATACCGGTCACCGCACCAGCGGCGTATCACAGGCAGGCACACATCTACCGACGTCACACCGGCAGCCGAGATCTCAGCCCGCGGACCGAACCGCCTCACTATGAACGGTGCCCCCACCAGGGCAATCAGCTCACGCAGCACATTCGCAAGCAGTGCCACAGCACCAAGCTCGGCAGCCGCAGCAGCCCCGATCTCTGCCGATTTCATCTGCGGAATGACTATCGACGACAGTGAATAATATCCACAAGCAGAGTTTATAGCCAGACTGTCGCCGATGTTTATTCCGGGTATCAATGGCGCTACAATCAGCGTCAGTGCGAGCGTGCCGGCGATAGTCGCGACCGGATAGAGCAGATCGCGCGGACGCAGGCTGCGCAGCATCTCTTTCAGCCGCGGATCAGCGCCGACACCTATACCGACGAGAAACATCAGGAGATACAGCAGCCACACCGACGATTCACCCACCCAGACGGGACAATTGCCGTATAGTATACCTCCAATCAATCCTGCCGCGAAACATAGCAACACTGTCAGACTCCCCTTCATCGCCGCAGCAGTTTGATAAGCAACAGAGTTCCACCGATCGCACCCAGTGTGGCACATACGCCAAGGATCAACGATTGCAGACCCACCTTGGGAAGAGCCGCGACTATTTCAGGATCAGCACCTACAGTGAATCCAAGCACACCCACAAGAAGGCAAACCGTCACGAGCATTATTGGCGATATGTTGAGACGCGCACGGCGCAGCACAAGCCGCCCGGCAATTACACCTGCAAGCATGATTAGAATCAGGATGAGCATATCTGAGGTATGGTCCGGTTGAAATACGGCGCAAATATACGCTTTTTTCATTAATTTTGCAGTCCAGTTTCCACCACTGACAAGAAAGCGATGAATCCTACCGACATACGTATCGACGACTACGATTACCCACTTCCCGACGAACTCATAGCACGCCACCCGCTGCAGCAGCGCGACGCCTGCCGCCTGTTGGTGCGCCATGCCGACGGCACGCTCGAACACACCCGGTTCGACCGGCTCCCCACTCTGCTCCCCCCCGGTTCAGTGCTCGTGGCAAACAATACGCGTGTTATAAACGCGCGCCTGCGTTTCCGCAAAGGGGGCAACGGTGCGCTGATTGAAGTGTTCTGCCTCGAGCCCACATCTCCCGCCGACTATGAGCGTGCCTTCGCCGCGATATCGGAATGCGAGTGGCTATGCTTTGTGGGCAACAGCAAGCGTTGGAACGAAGACCTCATACTGACACTCGACGTCACGCTTCCTGACGGACGGCAGGTGCAACTGAACGCGACCCGCACCGGGCGCTCCGGCAATGCCTCAACAGTGCGGTTCCATTGGTATGCTGCTGCCGGAACGACATTCTCGCAGATCATCGACAGTGCCGGTGAGATCCCCATTCCTCCATATCTTTGCCGCGCCACAGAAGAGACCGACGCCTCCGATTATCAGACCGTCTACTCCCGCATCGAAGGCTCCGTAGCGGCACCAACCGCCGGACTGCATTTCACCCCTGAGCTGCTCCGGGCGATCGACCTTGCAGGCATAAAGCGGCAGGAGGTCACTCTACATGTCGGGGCTGGAACATTTCAACCGGTGAAATCCGACACTATCGGCGGTCATGAGATGCACAGCGAGCTTATTACCGTAAGCCGTGATTTCATAGCCGGAATCGCCGCAACCGATGCTCCGATCATAGCAGTCGGAACCACAACCGTACGCACTCTTGAAAGCCTTTATCACCTCGGATGCATGGCTTCACAAGGCAGCGATGCCACCGAAGTGCCACAATGGTATCCATATTCCCCCGATCACCCATTGCTCAGTGTGGCTGACGCTATGAAAGCGCTGCTCGCACGCCTCGATGCACAAGGCACTGACCGCCTCGTCGCCACCACACGCATCATAATAGCCCCCGGCTACCGCTTCCGTATCGTCGACGGTATGGTCACCAATTTCCATCAGCCACGCTCCACATTGCTGCTTCTCGTCTCGGCATTCACCGGAGGCGACTGGCGCAGGATGTACGATGCCGCTCTTGCCGAGCGTTACCGCTTCCTCAGCTATGGCGACGCACAGCTTCTGCTCGCCCCGGGCAGATAGTCACGACGCTACCCGCATGGTTCCGTGAAACATACGGCGCCGGATGTTCCACAACTTATCAACATTCAGCGCCAGTTATAAACATTTAACTCATTTTCAGTGCGTCTGCCGTTGTCCGTCTCATGAAAAACATATAGCTTTGCACCGTAAAGTTTAATCTTAAAAACGGGCGATTACTTAAATAGATATGGGTAAAATCATAGCCATCGCAAACCAGAAAGGCGGAGTGGGAAAAACCACAACCACAATCAACCTCGGGGCATCGCTCGCAGCAGAGGGCAAAAAGGTGCTGATAGTCGATGCCGATCCACAGGCTAACGCCACATCAGGCTACGGAATCAATCCCGACCAGATGACCTCGTCGATATATGAATGCCTCGTCGACGACTATCCGCTTGCCGGTTCGCAAGTGCCTACCTGCGTCGAAGGGCTCGACCTCGTCGGCTCGCGCATCGACCTCGCCGGAGCCGAACTTGAGCTGATATCCCGTCCCAACCGAGAGAGAGTCCTGGCAGGAGTGCTCCAGAGCGTCACTGACCAGTACGACTATATACTGATCGACTGTTCGCCGTCGCTCGGACTCATCACCGTCAATGCGCTGACGGCAGCCCATTCCGTGATAATCCCGGTGCAGGCTGAGTATTTCGCGCTCGAGGGCATTACGAAACTTATAAACACCATCCGCATAATCAAACCCAAGCTGAATCCGGGGCTTGAGATCGAGGGATTCCTCCTTACAATGTACGATGCGCGCCTCAAGCTCGCCAACCAGATCTACGAGGAGCTTAAGGGTCACTTCGCCGACATGGTGTTCAACACCGTCATTCCACGCAACATCCGCCTATCAGAGGCGCCGTCCCACGGACTCCCCGCGCTCCTGTACGATCCGGAGAGCCGTGGAGCCACATCACACATAGCACTGGCGCGTGAGATAATCGCACGCCACAAACGCAAGAAATAAACACTATCTACAGCACAAATGGCAATGAAACGTCCCGCGCTCGGACGCGGTCTTGACTCGCTTATATCAATGGACGATGTTCCCGCAAGAGGATCATCCGCTATCAACGATATTGACATAAACCAGATCTCGCCGAACCCCGACCAGCCACGGTCGACATTCGACGAGGACGCACTCACCGAACTTGCATCATCCATACGCGAGCTCGGCATCATACAGCCCCTCTCACTGCGCAAGACCGGGCACGACACATACCAGATCATAGCCGGTGAGCGCCGCTACCGTGCCGCAAAGATGGCGGGTCTGCACTCCGTGCCGGCATACATCCGCACAGCCAACGATGCCGAGCTTACCGAAATGGCTCTCATCGAGAACATACAGCGTGAGGATCTGAATGCAATAGAGATCGCGCTGACGTTCCGCAAGCTGATCGACCAGTATCAGCTCACACAGGAGCGCCTGAGCGAGCGTATAGGCAAGAAACGCGCCACAATAGCCAATTTCCTGCGCCTCCTGCGCCTGCCGGCAGAGGTTCAGCTCGGACTGCGCGACAAGCGTGTTGATATGGGACACGCACGCGCGCTCCTCTCCGTCGACGATCCTACATTGCAGCTACGCCTGTACAACCGCATACTGCGCGAGGGGCTTTCCGTGCGCCGCGTAGAGGAGCTTGCAAAACAGATGCGCGAGGCATCGCCCGACAAGGAGAAAGCTACCGCATCACCCTCGCTCACCCGCGATTTCGACATACTCAAGCAGCACCTTTCAGCAAAATTCCAGACACCGGTGCAGTTCTCATGCGATCCATCTGGCAAGGGGAAAATCACGTTCAGTTTCAAGAACGAGGATCAACTTGAGAGATTAATTACTATCTTTGACCGTATAAATCAACACGACGCATAGTCAAACGTATGCCGAAACGCCCGGTTTTGGCATCTAAACTATTGGGAAAAAGAACTATAACGGATGGATAATATTCAACAACGACAGCACGGATCATGCAGCCTCCGGACGTTGTTTCTTGCCGTCAGCATGGTTTTCGCCTTGCTGATAGCTCCGTTTAACATTTTTTCTGAAAATCCCCAGAAACCGATAAAACCACAGCGCAGGTCGCATCCGGTCGACCTCCCTGATTCCATCCTCGTGTCGCAGCCTGTGTCACGTCAGCAGGCGGTTCAGATCGACTCCATCAATGCTGCTTTAGCCGACACGCTCACGGTCATTCCTGTCGACACTATCGGCGTTTTCGATGCTCCTGCGATGGCTGCCATGCCCGACACCCTGCGCAAAGGCACACTGATGGTGTTCAACCCAGACCCGACAAGAGCCGTATGGATGTCGGCACTTTTCCCCGGACTCGGACAGGCATACAACCGCCGGTGGTGGAAACTGCCGCTCGTAGCCGCAGGATTCATGGGCCTCGCCTACGGAACATCATGGAACAACGGCATGCTCACGGACTATACAAAGGCATATTCCGACATTATGGATGCCGACCCTAACACCAAGAGCTACATGGATTTCTTCCCCTCCACCACAAAAGAGGAGGATCTTGACAAGACGTGGCTCACCAACATCCTGAAATCCAGAAAAGATTACTACCGTCGCAACCGCGATCTATGTATAATATGCATGGTGGGCGTATATCTTCTCGCTATGGTCGACGCATATGTCGACGCACAGCTCGCCCATTTCGACATATCACCCGATCTCTCCATGGACGTCGCTCCCGCACTTATCCCGGACACCCGCAACCGTCCGGGATTCGGGCTACAATGGGCATTCACATTTTAGACGTCCGCCGACAAACAATTAGCTAAAGATTCCGATGAATAGACCGATTATCACACTCTTCGCCGCAATAGCTACCGCAGTCTCCGTCTGCGCATCACCTCTGTCGATACTCGACATAAAGCATTCCATCACCGACGACAACGTCGTGCTTCCGGAAAGCTTCGAGACCAAGACGCGTGAGCTGCAGGAGAATTTCTTCCTCAAGAACTACGCCACCCGCGCCAACGAATCCGGAGAAAAGAAAATAATCGGCACAGCACAGGAATACGAGAAACTGCTCAGTCAGATACCCGCTGAAATAGAGCTCCCTTACAACTCTATCGTCGGCAACTACATTAACGTCTACGTTGACAAGCGTCGCGACCTCGTAGCCGATATGCTCGCGCTCCACAACTACTATGGCACTATATTCGTCGAGGAGTTGCTGCGTGCCGGTCTGCCACTCGAACTGCAATACCTTCCGGTCATTGAGTCGGCACTCAACCCGAATGCCGTATCACGCGCAGGAGCCGTCGGACTCTGGCAGCTTATGCCGGCGACTGCAACAGGGCTCGGACTTGAGGTCAACTCGCTCGTTGATCAGCGACGTGACCCACGCCTCTCCACACGCTATGCTGTCCGCTATCTCAAACAGCTTTACGACATCTATGGCGACTGGTCTATGGCTATCGCAGCCTACAACTGCGGTCCAGGCAACGTCAACAAGGCTCTCCGTCGTGCCGGCGGAGGCAAAAAGGACTATTGGGAGATATATCCCTACCTGCTTGCCGAAACTCGCGGATATCTGCCTGCGTTCATAGCCGCCAACTATGTGATGAACAATTATCATCGCCATGGCATACGCCCCACGCTCGTGCGTCAGAAACTTGTCACCGACACTGTTCTCATCAATCAACGCGTACACTTCAACCAGATTGCCGAAGTGCTCAACATACCGGTGGAAGAGATCCGGATGCTCAATCCCCAGTTCCGCAAGGACATAATACCCGGCGACAATCATCCCTACGCACTCGTGCTACCCTCTCAGCAGGTGCTTAGCTATATCATGAGCGAGAAGGATATACTCGACCGCGATGCCGACGCCTATGCACGCCGCACATACGTGGAGCCGGGTGTGACCACAACAACACTTGCCGACGGCACTACCGTGGCTACACGCATTGTCCGCAAGACGCACACCGTAGGCAGAGGAGAAAATCTGCGTAGCATAGCCAAGAAATACGGCGTCAGCGCATCCGACATAAAACGTTGGAACAACATGCGCTCGAGCAAAGTAAAAGCAGGCAAGAAACTTGTTATCGAGACCATAGAACGCGAACCTGTCGAAGGCTCTAAACTCATCGCACGCACATCATCACGCGCTACTGCAGCTGACACCGCCACAACGACAAGTAGTGTTGCGGCAACTGCCGACATCACAACAGCCTCGGCAAAAGTTACTGACCAGACGCGTAGCACAGCCAAAACCGCGACCGCATCATCAAAGCCTGCGACCTCAAAAGCTGCCGCTCCCGCACGCCCTACCACATACAAAGTGCGCAAAGGAGACAACCTCGGTAAAATCGCGCGCAACCATGGCGTGACTATTGCTGCCCTACAGGCTGCTAACGGTATGTCAGCCTCGCAGACACGCATTGATGTAGGACAGGTACTCAAAATCCCCGCGCCCGCTCCCAAAAAGAAATCCACCCGCCGCAAAAAATAAACTAGCTCCCCCTCTCTCCTCCTCACCTCCTCTCCCCTCCCTTGACTCTATTTGCCATATTTGCCTTATTTGCCCTATCCTCAACTCTTATCTGCCACCGGTGGTAGAATGCTCCACCTCCGCATCAGCATTGATCAGCTTATTGGCTCCACGCTTCTGATGCCCCCACTTAAGATTGTAGGTGATACTTATGTAAGGTACACGCATATCGACGCGCATGTGGTGTTCGTTACGGTTCCACTGACTCAGCGACTTCGATCCTCGGTCATATTTGCCGAACGGTATCAGCATCCCGGCTTCAAACTGCCAGTTTTTCCAATTATAGGCAGCTGCGATTATATTTAAGTCCTCGCCCCAGCTGATCTTTTCTCCCCAGAGGTCTCGCTGCGCCTTCTCATATTGGAATACGAACTGAAAACCTTTATACATGAATATCAGCATGGCATCACCGCTCCATCCATGATTATAAAGAGTGTAGGTCTTACCCTTCATCCGTTCAGCCCTATATTGGATTGAGCCGGAAAGCATGAGCCGGTCCGGAATTATATGTATCTGATCCGCAAGCCAGACAGTCAGATTCTGCAACCCTTTGCTGTTCTCGTATGATGTGATGAGCCTCCCCTCCTCCCAATATAGATATGGGGTTATGGCATCCGGACTTGTAAACGCCCTTACACCTAACGTGCCGCTTACCCTTTGATCAAAGAGGTTGTGACCGCAGCGTAATGTCAGCATGTAGGATGACGACGTCTTAAGGTTTGAATTACCGATCCGCCATTGGAACCCATCAAGTTGCTGAGGAGCCATATTGGTCTCGGCAAGTGATGGTGTGGATTGCCAGGATGCAAATGAAAGTCTGAAGTTATGGTTATGATTCAAAGAATATGTCACTGTGGCTTGCGGACGGAGATTCCATGAGTGGTTCCCCTGATCGGTTTCCCGGAATCGGAAGGATGTATATTGTGCTCCGACTCCACCGGTAAGCGTGACCTTACTGATGCGCTGGAAGTATTCCATGAAGAAGTATGCCTTGTCCTGGCGTTGATGGAATATCTCGCCACCAAGATTCTCATAAACCGATCTGTTACGGTTTGCTGTATATGAAGCTCCTGTAGTCAGCTTTGACGAACGCCATTGTTTTATATAGTCAGCCTCAAGCCCATAGGCTTGGTTACGGTCCTTTATATCAGTGTTCACATCCGTGATATAATCAGCCCCTTCAGCATATCTTTCAAGATAAGACGAATGGGAGCGTCCGGAATATAGCGACGCGCTGAAATCGACGACAAATGTCTGACGGTGTGCGAGATGCTGCTCAAGATATACCGAGAAACGTGGAGTAGTACCCACACGCCCCGACTCATCGCTCAATAGTATATCTTTATCCCCGTTGCTCAGCGACAGCAAGCCGTTATAGCGGGTTAAGTCAGAGATTGTGCTGTTGGCAACCAACTGAACATTGAATACCGTGGTGTCCGGCTTTATGTAGTTATATGAAATCTGACCGACACCCTGCGTATTGTCCAGCCGACCGTCAAGCGGCGTTTCTCTCCGTGTCAGTTCAGTGCCGTTTTCCCATCTGAATGTCTCTGTATAATCACGGTGAGCCTTGATACCTTCGGCAACTCTGATATTTCCGCCAAACTCCCATTGCGAGCGTCCGTAATTGAATTTGGCATCCGCCTGATAGTAGCCCCAGCCGCAGTTTAACGCAGGTTTCGCCTGTGCCATAAATGAACCACCAACTGTTGGATTTATCACGATAAAGTTCAGAACATGATCAGCCCCGCCATAGCGCAGACCCGGATTATCAATCCACTCTACGCGCTTGATGCTCTCAGGAAGAAGTGACTTTACCTGATCTATGGTAGCTTCCCGACCGTTTATGCGTACCTGCACCGGCTGACCCGCAGCACTGATCGAACCGAGAGATTCATTGACAGTTATTGTAGGTATCATAAGGTTGCGAAGCAGCTGCATGCCATTCTTTGAATACTCAACAGCGTTCTTCGATGGCTTGTACAGATCCATGTCAGCCTTATGGATGACTTTTGGAGCCTCAATCACGATCTCATCAAGTTCAAGAGCCTCTATTGTATCAGAAGGCTCATTGGCGAATGCCGAAGGTATAGCCGCCGACACTATTGCAAGAAATAACAATCTTTTCATCATAATCCGGTATCTTTTATTGTTCAGACGTAAGATCACAACCGTTTGGTTACAATCAATCAAAAAAATACCGAAGAAACTATAACAATAATATACCGACTTGTGTCCACATTAGTCTACACCATCATACAGCGCATCAATTAAAGTGCGGCGCAATAAGACATTATTACGCACAAAAAAACTGGCGCCACCCTCAATCAAGGATGGCGCCAGCCATATTATCTATCATGTCACGGTCAAGCGACCGGACTATGATTTTTCAAGAATTAGTGAGCGTTCTGGAGCTGGAACACAACGGGGAGAGTGAACCATACGTTCACAGCCTGACCGTTCTGCTTACCGGGGATGAACTTCGGCAGCTTCTTGACTACGCGGAGTGCCTCCTTGTCAAGCTCAGGATCCTTCGAACGGAGAATCTTAGCCTCGCCGATCGAGCCGTCCTTAAGCACAACGAAACGCACTGTCACGCGACCCTGAACGCCATTCTCGGCTGCAATCGGAGGATAGTTGATGTTCTTGCCAAGCCACTCATAGAGAGCCTTGACACCGCCGGGGAACTGGGGTTCCTGTTCTACCGACTCAAACACCTTGTTCTCCTCAACGGGAGCCTTCTCTTCAACCACGACTACCTCTTTGTGCTCCTGAGCATTGATGATGTCATCGACACCACGATCCTCATTCACCTGACCGATTGCACGGTCATCTTCCTTGAGTTCGTCCTGGCTCTTCATCTCCTCGTCGACCTGGTCATCCTGTACGATGGCAACCTCGGTCATCTTGGCGGTGTTGAGAAGTTCTTCCTTGATTACTTCAGGTTTCTGCTCTTCAATACGCTGGGGTTCTTCCTCAATCTCTTCCTCCTCGACAGTCTCTGTCACCATCTCAGCCATAGCCTGTTCGATTGTGTCCTCCGGACGGGCTTCAGCCGACTTGATCACAGTGTTTACAAGGAATGCGAGAGCGAAGAGAATTGCAATAACCACCACGATCACTATCATAGCGCGGTTGTGACGGCTGTCGGAGGCTTTACGGAGCTGATATGCACCGAATTCCTTGTTCTTGCCTTCAAATATAAGGTCGCGCCACTCTTTTGATGAAAGATCTACATCTTTTGCCATTTTGTAAAAGCTTTAAGGGTTAATATATATCTTACATCAATTAGTGAGTCTGAAGGTATGTCTGGATCATCAGGGAGTCAGTACCGTTGATGTTATCGATCTGGTAGCGGCTGATCTGATTGATCTGCATTTCGTCGAGAGCTCCGATAAGGCTTTCCCAAGATGCCTCTGGGGTTGCCTTGATGATGACCACAGGACGGGTGAGGGTGGAGTCGTTGCGGACTTCCTTAGCCTTTGCCTGATAGATGCTGTCGTTGATCTCAGACTTGGGCGAGAATTCCTTGGCGCGCCATTTCACTTTCAGGTCGTCGATTTTGGCGAGAACCTGCTTGTTGCGGTCATGGAGGATTTTGCGGATACCACGCTGAACGGTGCCTTCGTTACCGAGGAACTTCTCCTGCTGGATGTTGGATGATTCCGGAACGCCGTCGTTGTTATCATCAACGAGCTGCGGCTGACCTTCATAGTAGTAAACGATATTCAGGGGATTGCCATTGTCATCACGGCGGATATCGCCTTTTTCGTTACGTTCGGTGGTGACAATGAGCGTGATGGCTTCTGATTCCTTAGCTTTGTTCATATCCTGCTGCTCTACCTTCTCATTGGTAGGGAGGGTGATCTGCAGGGTCTGCGACTTGATCATCGTGGTACAAAGCATGAAGAAAGTGATCAGAAGCATGTTCATATCCACCATCGGCGTAAAGTCGACGTGGATCGACATTTTCTTCTGGGCTCCTTTTTTCTTTTTGCCCTTGTCGGATTGTTCGATTTGTGCCATAATGATTTAGTCTTGCTCGGTTTTTAAAGCAGTCATCAAGCTGAAACGGTTCATCTTGAGAGTCTGGAGGTTGTCAAGAACATTCTGAACAGTGCTGTAGGGCGTGTTGTGGTCTGCCTTGACTGCGATGCCCTCACCTTTCTTCATGGTCGACTGTAGGTTGTCGTTGCCTGAAGAGTAGATGGCACGCATCCAGATCTGGAACTCGTTGGGGCGCTCAAGATCCTTGTTATCGTCGACGGGGATACCCACATCGGCACGCGACATGTCGCTGATAACTTTATCTTGCTCGGTCTGTGACATTCTCAGGAACGCGGGAAGTGCCTGGAACGGAACACCAAACATATTGAGTTTGGAGAATGTATCCAGATCTTTTTCCGTCAGTTCAACTTTCTTGTTGGGATGGAGGCGGTTGTACTCGGCAACTGCCTTTCTGAGAATTTCCTTGCGGATAGGCTCAGTACCCCACTCACCGTCGGCGACTGTCGGGTCTGCCTCACCGGTGACGGAGATGAACACCTTTCCTTCGGGTGAGATAAGGATCTGCGCCAGGTTGGCGGTCGGAACCTTAACTTCAGAAACCGACGACGGGGTGATTACCGTCACAGGTTCCTTCTGGAGGAAGGTGGAAGTCAGCATGAAGAAAGTAAGCAAAAGAACAGTCACGTCACTCATCGCGGTCATGTCGATG
>OFFM01000679.1_pt1 | contig 24355 bp, 19 predicted proteins | sample 1521401 | NCBI WGS metagenome assembly OFFM01 (sample SAMEA3504118, study PRJEB24116) | mouse gut metagenome | biome: mouse gut; feature: mouse-associated habitat; material: faeces | place: Denmark | collected 2011
TTTGGAAACTGTTTAAATTTACGACTTAAAAGCAGAAGAACTGAAAATGTGGTGTATCTGTTTCTTTGGCTGATAGCCATAGGAATATATACGCTGAATATCATAAAGGGGAGAGCGGAGGTAAACGGGCCTCTGTTTGATGTTAACATGCTGCCGAGGATGGTGAAAACCCTGATTCCTTTCATGATACTTTTCGGTATAAACAATTGGCTGCTCATCCCGAGACTTCTTCTCAGAAACAGGGTGAAATCCTATTTCCTTGCAGCGGGGGCATTGGTTACTGCTATGTGGATCTACCAGTTTTTTGAATTTTCCCATTTCTTCAATTCGATACCAGAGGATATGAAACCGAAACCAGCTTCGCGCAACCATCCTCATCCGCTGCTACCCATGCCTCTGCTTCTCGATTTTACATACGCTCTTCTCTTGATGGGTGGGAATATGGCAATAGCTCTTCTGTTCCAAAGATTTGAGGACAAACTGGAGCGCGAAAGCCTTATGAAAGCCAATGCCGAAAACGAACTGGCTTACCTCAAGGCGCAGATAAATCCTCATTTCTATATGAACATGCTCAACAATATTCATGGCATGATTGAGATTGATCCGGAGAAGGCTCAATCGATGGTGATAGATATGTCGAAACTTATGCGCTATATGCTTTATGACAGTTCGCAGACCCGAATTCCCCTTGAGAATGAGATTGATTTTCTGCGGAATTATCTGCGGATCATGAGGAGACGCTTCCCGGAAGATAAAGTAAAGATAATCCGGAATTTTCCGAATCCTGAAAAGACAGCACAAATCAACATACCTCCTTTGTTGTTTCTTGTGTTTGTGGAAAACGCATTCAAGCATGGCATAAGCTACAGGGAATTATCCATAGTCAATGTCGACATTACGATTAAAGAGGGCCAATTATTTTTCTCCTGCGTCAACAGCAGGCATAAGAATGAGGAAAACAAAGGAAGTGACGGAATCGGGTTACGCAACGTAAGCCAGCGTCTGAATCTCCTCTATGGTCCTGAAGCTACCCTTAAAATAAGCGAGAATGATAATGAATATGCCGTAACCCTTACAATACCTCTGAATGAAACTAAAGACTCTTATAATTGACGATGAGCCTATAGCTCTTGAGAAACTTAGAAGCTATGTTGACAAGACTCCGTTTATGGAACTTGCCTCCGCGTGTTCGAGCGGTTTTGAGGCTATAGAATATCTCGCCACCGCTGATATTGATCTTGTTATCACAGATATCAACATGCCGGATCTCAACGGCATGGATTTTATAAAGTCACTTTCCGATCCTCCGATGGTGATATTCACAACGGCATACGACCATTATGCCGTTGACAGCTATCGTGTATCTGCAGTGGATTATCTATTGAAACCATACAGCTATGTGGATTTCAGTCGTGCAGCACAGAAGGCTCTTGACATTCGCATATCTAAAAACAGTAGCGCACAGTCTGATTCGCCATCCGATTCAATATTCATCAAGGTTGATTACCGCTACATACGTGTTAATCTCGCTGACATACGTTTCATCCGGGGATATGGAGAGTATCTGCGCATATTTGTAGACAAACAAAAGAATCCGCTGGTCACACTCAGTTCTTTTGCTGCCATAAAGAATCGTCTGTCAGAGAATTTCCTACAGGTGCACCGCTCATTCATTGTGAATATGGATCATGTGCAGGTGATAGAACGCAACCGTATAATAATGGATGAGGAGAATTATATTCCTGTCGGAGACAGTTATAAAGGCGCCTTCCAGCAATATCTGACAAATCATTCCATCGGAAAGACGCAAAAATAGGAAAATAAGAGTCCGTTTCATTGGAATATCAGGGCGATTGGTTGAATAAAATTCATCAATTGCCCTGATTGCTTTAATATTGCACTAAAATTATTTTTATATGATTAAGACAACTCTGACATCTATCGCGTTATTGCTTATCGCGGCTGGCGGCACGGCTCAGATATGGAGCTATTCCGATTGTCTTGATTATGCCCGACAGCATAACATATCATTACAGAAATCAAGATTATCGGAGCAGACGGCGGGATACGATCTGGAAGAATCCAAGGCGCAGTGGCAACCCTCCCTTGATTTCGCGACATCTCACGGATATACAAATAATCCATGGGGTAAGGGAGACAAGAATTCATATAACAGTTCTTACGGTCTAAATGCCGGATGGACAGTATGGAATGGAGGAATCCGGGAAAACACCATCAAACGAGACAAACTCCAGACCGAGATCGCACGTCTGAACACAGGCGACATATTACGCTCTCTTGAGACAGATCTGCTCCAGGTATATATCAATATCCTTTATGCAAAGGAATCCATAGGCATATATTCAGAAGCTGAGAAAGTGAGCAAAGCACAGGCGGAACGAGCCAGACAGCTTATGGAAGCCGGAAAAATGTCGAAGGTGGATTACACTCGCCTCAACAGCCAGTATGAACAGGATCATTACTCTCTTGTGAATGCCCAGACCACCTATGACACCCGACGGATGGAACTCAAAAAGCTGCTTGAACTCGGAATCGATGCAGATATAAATCCTGCGGATGTGGAATGGACAGCGGAACAGGTGCTTGCCTCTCTTCCGCCGATGGAGGAAAGTTACAGGCTCGCCACAGCCACCGATCTTAAAATCCAGGGACTTGAACTGGAAAAAAACTCCTCGGAAATTGATGTGAAGATCGCGAAGGCAGGACGCGCTCCAAAAATAGATCTTAACGCAGGTATCGGCACCGGCTACTATGCTCCTGGAGGAAACTTCGGGACAGGTATCAAACAGGCTTTGAATGAACAGATAGGACTTTCCCTATCCATACCGATTCTTGACAATAAGAAGACAAAAACCGCCGTGGCACGTGCAAAGGCTCAGGAGCTTAACGCACAACTCGATATTGATCAGAGACAGACGGAGCTTGCTCAGATTGTGGAAAACTGGTATATCGACACGCGGTCGGCCCAAGCACGCTTCACAGCGGCACAATCTTCGCTTGAATCGGCAAGACTTACCGATGAACTTACCAACGAGCAATTTGCCCTCGGATATGTGAATACAGTGGAGCTGATGACAGCCCATAACGCCCTTATAGAAGCACAACATTCGCTGCTACAGGCAAAATATATGGCTATGCTGGGACATAAAATGATTGAATTCTATCGCTATGCAGAAGTTAAACTTTAATTTATTGGCAGGCTTGATGCTGATTATATTCACGGCCTGCGGAGAGAAAGAAAAAGTGAGTTTGCAGACCACCGTGGTGGAACGCGGTGAGCTGACGGAAACTGTGACAGCCACTGGAACGGTGGAATCGGTGACGCAAGTAGATGTCGGAACACAAGTGACCGGAATCATCGACAAACTCCTTGTGGATTACAATTCCATTGTAAGCAAGGGTGAACTGATCGCCGAGATAGAAAAGACCATGCTTGAGAGCGATTTGAAAAGCGCTGAGGCAAATGTGGAATCGGCGAGACTTACATATGAATATAATCTCACCAATTACAAGCGCGACAAGGCTCTTCATGACAAACAACTGATAAGCGACTATGAATTCCAGACATCCACGAAAGATCTGGAAGTCTCCAAAACCGCATATGACAAAGCCAAAGCCGACCGTGTACGCGCCGCAAAGAACCTTAATTACGCCGAGATATATTCACCTATAGATGGAATCGTTATTTCCCGGGATGTCGAAGTCGGACAAACTGTCGTATCCAACATGAGTGTGGCCAATCTATACACGATAGCAGATCTTGACCATATGCAGGTGATCGGAGACGTCGATGAGGCTGATATAGGCCAGGTAAAGGTCGGACAACCTGTTACGTTTTCTGTAGACGCATATTCGGACCAATTGTTTGAAGGAACAGTCACACAGGTGCGTCTGAATCCAACCACAACAAACAATGTTGTGACCTACGAAGTGGTTGTGTCCGCTGAAAATCCTGAACACAAGCTTATACCCGGTCTTACGGCAAATCTGACCATATATGTAATGCGTCAGCAAAATATTCTTCTGCTTTCAAACAAAGCGTTCACATTCGAGCCAAAACCCTCCGGTGATGAAAAGAATCTACCGCAACCGGAAGGAGATGGAAAAGTCGTAAAACTCGGGGAAAACCAGAAACTCGTATGGGTTGCGAAAGGAGACAAACTTGTGCCTACCGCTGTAACGACAGGATTGAGCAACGGCATAAAAACAGAGATAATATCTGGACTTAAAGAAGGCGATATAGTAGCAGAAGATTACTCCTCCATGCCATCCGCGACAGCCGCCGGAGATGATAACCGGAGTCCGTTCGCTCCGCAGCCTCCGGGCCGCAAGAAGAAATAAGAGTCTGTTTCATAAAACCGAACCAACAGATAAAATGAAAGAGATAATAAAAGTTGAAAAGCTTAGACGCGAGTTCATTGTTGGCGGAGAGAAGGTCAAGGCATTGCGCGGAGTTTCATTCACCATAAATGAAGGGGAGTTTGTGACAATCATGGGAACATCCGGCTCCGGAAAGTCCACGTTGCTCAATATTCTCGGTTGTCTTGACACCCCCACATCGGGAGAATATTTTCTCGACGGCATTTCTGTGGCAGACATGAGTAAGAACCAGCGTGCCGTAACCAGAAACCGCAAGATAGGATTTGTGTTTCAGAACTATAATCTTCTGCCCAAGACAACCGCCATAGAGAATGTGGAGCTGCCCCTACTGTATAATCCTTCGGTTTCAGCAAAGGAACGCAGGGAGAAAGCCATCAAAGCTCTTGAAGCGGTGGAACTCGGAAGCCGCCTGAACCATAAGAGCAACCAGATGTCGGGAGGTCAGCAACAGCGTGTGGCCATTGCCCGGGCGTTGGTAAATGATCCTGTAATCATTCTTGCCGATGAAGCCACCGGAAACCTTGACACGCGCACGTCATTCAGCATATTGACCCTATTTCAGGAATTACATGCACGGGGACGGACAATAATCTTTGTCACCCATAATCCGGAACTGGCGGAATATTCCTCACGAAATATCGTGCTGCGTGATGGTAAGATTGTATCCGACACAGTCAACCCCGCTCCGGCATCAGCCCGCGAGGCTTATGAAAATCTTCCTAAAGAGAACGACTGACAATGAATATAGGAAATCTGCTCAAGATAGCCTTAAAGGCTCTCAACAATAATAAGCTGAGGTGTTTTCTCACGATGCTCGGCATAATAATCGGCGTTGCCTCGGTCATAACCATGCTCGCCATCGGCCAAGGATCCAAAAACAGCATAAAGGCGCAGATATCGGAGATGGGGTCTAATATGATCATGATTCATCCCGGAAACATGCAGCGTGGAGGCGTGCGTCAAAGTGCTGACGACATGCAGACGCTTGAGGTTGCTGATTTTGAAGCTCTCAGGACGGTAAAAGGTGTTGCCGCCATCTCTCCTTCCGTGAACTCCGCAGGACAGCTGGTAAACGGTAACAACAACTGGCCATCTTCAATATATGGGGTTACTCCTGAATATCTTGACATCCGCAAGTTGAAGGTGAAAGATGGAGCGATGTTTACCGAACATGATATAAAATCTGCCGCAAAAGTATGTATAATCGGAAAAACCGTTGCTGACAATCTGTTTCCAAATGGTGATAATCCGGTAGGGCGTGTCATCAGATTCGGCAAAATACCGTTGACCGTTATCGGTGTGTTGGAATCCAAGGGCACCAACTCCATGGGCATGGATCAGGATGATGTGGTGATAGCCCCGTACACAACGGTTATGAAGCGCATACTCGCCATTGACTACATCCAAGGTATCTTTGCAAGCGCCGTGGATGAGAACCGCACGGAAGAAACAATAGACCAGATTACCGAAGTGTTGCGTACCCGCCATAGAATTCAGGAGGGAGCTGATGATGATTTCGAGATACGTTCCCAGCAGGAGCTTAGCCAGATGATGAATTCCACAAGCGACATGATGACAGTGCTGCTGGCATGTATAGCAGGTATTTCGTTGCTTGTAGGCGGTATCGGAATCATGAATATCATGTATGTCTCTGTAACGGAACGCACCCGTGAGATAGGTCTGCGTATGTCGATAGGGGCGAGAGGAGTCGACATTCTATCCCAGTTCCTGATAGAAGCTGTGATCATCAGTGTGAGCGGAGGTATAATCGGAATTCTTGTCGGATGCATAGCCACATGGCTTGTGAATATCATAGCCCATTGGCCTGTCTATATCCAGCTATATTCGGTATTGCTCTCATTTGCAGTCTGCACCATCACAGGTATATTCTTCGGTTGGTATCCAGCCAAGAAAGCCGCGGGACTTGACCCGATAGAGGCGATAAGGTATGAATAGTCCGTCTAAGACTCGACTTCATTAAAGATGGTTGCCTGACAGAAAAGAATGTTAGTTTTGTGTTTGATTAGAGTGAGAACCGGGGTGCCTTACGTGGGTATCCCGGTTCGTTTTTTTGCTCTTTTATACAAATCTCAGAAATGAGTTAAAATGTAAGTAGCTATTCAAATTAAACAGCTACCTAAAATTTGGAAATTGACAATTTTATATATATATTTGTGAATCAAATGTAAAGTCGATTATGTCAAGATTCGTAGATCCTTTCACTGATATCGGGTTCAAGATTGTTTTCGGCAAAGAAAACAAATCCAATGATATTCTCATGGCATTTCTCAATGATCTGTTTTCAGGAGAAGAAGATTTTGATAAAACTTGATTGATAAAGCCACTGGAATATCATGTTCAGAACAGTTGTCTCTATAATCATCGTATTGATTGCCGCCGGTTGCTCGAATGAGGAGCCGGCACGAAAACTGTATACCGAAGTCAAATCTGTTGATAAGCTTCTGCTTGCACAAATGACAGTCACTAAAATGGCCTCTGTAGATGATGTGTCTATAGATGATGCCAAGGGAATGAAACAGACTATAGCCGCTCTTGCCGATGCTGTGAAGATTGGTGATAGAAAAGCCGCGTATTCATACAGCACATACATCAGGGCTTATATGGATCTTTCTGAATTGCAGCCCTCGAATCTGTTGGTGGATGATCGTCGCAAAACAATCGTATTGAATCTTCCTGATGTTAAAACCGAGTTTGCCGGACGTGATATGGAAATCAAAGAGGAACACTATCGTGTCAGCGGACTCCGGTCAAATATCCGACCGGAAGAGCGTGCCGCTTTGAAAGAAAAAATGAACACACAGCTTAAGAAAGAGGTCCGCGAAAATCCGGAATTTCAGGAAAAACTTGAAGCTCAGGCAAGAGGAAAAGCCAAAAGTTATTTTACCTCTCTTCTTGGCAGAGACGGATATGAGGTTATCGTAAACTTTAAGAGTCCTTCCTTATGAAATCAGTCAGAATTATCATCGTAAGTGTTATAGTGATTCTGGCTGTATTATCCGGATGTGCGTTGTATTATATGTGGAAAACATCTCCGGATGTATCCCGATCCACTATATATGATGCAAAAATTACTGATATAAGCCCGATGTTGCAGCTATGTTCAGTAGAAATTCTTGAAGATGTTCCTATAAAGGCTTCCGTTGGCAGTCGTCATCTTTTCGCAAGCATGGCTGTCAGGGGCAGCATATCATTCGATATCGATGATCTGGAGATGGAAGAGAAGGGAGATACTCTTATCGTGAAACTACCGAGAGAGATTGTTGAAATAAGGGAGTCCACAGAACCCGGATCCTATAAAGTTATTGACACATGGAACGACAAATTACTTGGATCATCCCGTTTTACAACCGCAGAAGAGAATCTTGCCAAAGCGAAAGTCCGGGATAATTACCGCCGTTCTCTTTACAAACGGGGATATGTATCCCGGGCACGAAAAGAAGCCTCAGTCAATCTTACAAATATGCTTTCCGCCGTAACCGGACGCACAGTAATTGTGACCGATTGATACCGTAAATCATTTAGAGTTTCTATGAAACGGGGTCTAAATGTAGTGTTTCCAAAAATCTGGTGACTGTCGCCTTGTCACCCGAATATTTACCTTTGTCCTCACTAAGTTTACATGTCTGCGAATAAAACGGCCACAATTCGGTAATCTTGACGTCAGTGAGTTTTATCACTATGTTCCGGGGTTTCACACCAGCGAAATCATTCGTGAAATGTGTTCCTATGCCATACGAGGGGAGGCATTTATCGGCTGCATATTTCTGAATCTCAATTGCGCGGTCTACATTCAGACCGTTGCTGAACACAATCTGTTTTGTCCGAGGGTCAATATTCAAGGAGCGGTATTTATCAATGATGAGGTCAAGTTGCTCGAGGTTGTCACCACTGTCGACTCTCAGCCCCTTGAACATATTGGCGTAGTCGGTCGAGAAGTTAAGACTGAATATCCGCCAGCCATAAGTATCGTAAAGGAAGGTTCCCAATGCACCGCGATATGTTTGTGACCACTTTGTCATGGCTATATGATTTGCCATCAGAGGACCATACATACCGGCAATAGCACAGACAAATTCATGTGCCATGGTGCCAATAGGGGTCAGATCATATTTCATCGCCAGATATACGTTACTTGTACCAGTGAACCGCCCTGTTCCAGACATCTTTTTCTGACATTCCGACATGGCGCGGACAGCGATGTCCTGAGCCTCGAACGAGGCTCGACGGCGTGTACCGAAGTCACTGAACACACAACCTGCATCAATCATCCGGCGTGCCTTATCATAGGAGCGATTGTAATAATCCGTGTAGTCAAAATGTTTGTTCTCGCCAGTCACGATATAATACAGCTCCGATACAATCGCAAGCACCTTTACTTCAAGCAGGATCGTATTACTCCAGCATCCTTCAAACTCTATGTGCAGATGACCTTCATCGTTTTGCCATACTCTCACCCAGTTACGGTCGTAACGGAAACCACGTAGAAAACTCATGAACCAAGCCGGAATATAGTTGCACTTTCTACGCATGAAAGCTATTTCCTCATCGGTAATCCTGAGATTTTCCAACATGGTGATCTGTTCCATTACAAGATCAGCAAATCCTGGAGGGTAAACCGTTTTATCACGGTCGTTGAACCTATATTTGACCTGTGTGCGCGGGAAACATTCTATAACCGCACAGCACATGGTAAACTTATACAGATCATCATCGGTAAAATGTTGTATTATCTGACGCATTATACATTCCGTTATTATGCTTAATAACAATCAACTATGGTACAATGTTCCCAACAAAACTTTTGCAGTATATGAACAAATATATTTCATTGAAAAAAGTTTAGATAACCTCATTAAGTAAACTGCAGCACCTGAACGTATTTCATATACAGAATAAATCTTCTTGCGGAAAAGGTTCCAGTAAAGAGATTTAGACTCAGGGAATAAATCTTTCCCTGCGACCTTTTACAAAAATCAAAATACCGATGAATAATAACAATGGTAGCAAGTTATATCTGTTTTCAATAGTCGCAGTTGCTGTGCTCGGCGGACTACTGTTCGGATATGACACCGCTGTGATTTCCGGTGCAGAAAAAGGCTTGCAGGCCTTTTTCCTCGGTGCAAGTGATTTCATTTACAGCGACACAATTCATGGAATAACATCCTCAAGCGCATTACTTGGTTGCATATTGGGTAGCGCTATTTCAGGATACCTCGCATCTAAACTTGGAAGAAAACCGAGTCTGGTCTTTGCAGGAATTCTGTTTCTCGTTTCTGCAATAGGTTCTTACTATCCGGAATTCTTTTTCTTCTCATACGGAGAACCGTCCGTTGAACTTCTGATTGCATTCAACATCTATAGAATCATTGGCGGTGTAGGCGTCGGGTTGGCATCTGCCATCTGCCCGATGTACATTGCCGAAGTAGCTCCGTCAAATATGAGAGGTACATTGGTATCATGGAACCAGTTTGCCATCATATTCGGTCAACTTGTGGTTTATTTCGTCAACTTTATGATTCTTGGCGAACATACCAATCCCATTATTGAAAAAGTTGGAGAAACATTATATGCCGTACACCCATCGTCCGACATGTGGACAATTCAGACAGGCTGGAGATATATGTTCGGCTCAGAGGCTATCGTTGCCTTGATATTTACAATCCTTGTTTGTTTTGTTCCTGAATCTCCACGTTATCTGGCACTGATTGGCAAAGATAGCAAGGCTCTTGAAATTCTCAGTCGAATAAACGGTAAAAAAGCTGCGGCTGAAATCCTCCATAACATAAAATCCACCGCTGAAGTAAAGAGAGAAAAACTCTTTTCCTTTGGATTTATGGTGATTTTTGTCGGTGTCATGCTGTCTGTATTTCAGCAGGCAGTAGGTATCAATGCAGTTTTATACTATGCTCCACGCATCTTTGATTCGATGGGTATGGGGAATCCCATGGTTCAGACCGTAATTATGGGTATTGTAAACATCATATTCACACTCGTCGCGGTCTTCACCGTAGAACGTCTTGGACGCAAACCATTGTTGATATATGGGTCGATAGGCATGGCTATAGGTGCACTCGGAGTGGCACTTTCTAATATTGTCAGTGTGTCTCCTCTTGTTCCCGTAATGTCAATAATGGTATATTCTGCATCATTCATGTTCTCATGGGGTCCGATATGCTGGGTGCTTATATCGGAGATATTTCCGAACACCATCCGCTCTGCCGCGGTAGCCGTTGCAGTAGCTTTCCAATGGATATTCAATTTTATCGTGTCATCTACCTTTGTCCCGTTATACAACATGCGCATGGGTGACATGGGTGATAAATTCGGTCACTGTTTCGTATACGCCATGTATGGCGTGATATGCATAATTGCCGCTATATTTGTCTATCGACTTGTGCCGGAAACAAAGGGTAAATCACTTGAAGACATGACAAAGCTTTGGCAAAAAAGAAGGTAACAGATTGTACCGATAAAAAACCGTTGACATTTTTTGACCGGAATTTCTTTTCCGTTACCATCTCGCGAGCAATCCCCAAATATCCTCAAGAATTGAGATATTGCCCCCCAATATTGCAGGTTGGAGATTCTCAATGTCTCACTATTTTGTAGGTACTTTAAGTTTCTCAGATTTACAAAAAAAGAGCTGAAATCCAAGGATTTCAGCTCTTGTGTGACCCCGGTGGGGCTCGAACCCACGACCCAATGATTAAGAGTCATTTGCTCTACCAACTGAGCCACGGAGTCATACTTGAAGGAGTTCGGATATATCCGGTAGGAACACACCGCTTTCCTTTTTGCGGTGCAAAGTTACGACGTTTTTTGTTCTTTTCCAAATTTTTTCCACTTTTTTTGTATTCTTTTTTATTTACCGTTGCTAATTATGCTTTTTTTACCTACCTTTACACCTTGAAAATCTATGCCCCGCAGTTTGGGAATAAGATATCCACTATCGGATAGCTCAAACCGATATCAGCAGGGCGGATAATCACGACAATGACGATATTAAACATAGAAGTTGTTTAAACAACTTCTTAATAAATTTAAATACACTTCATAATTATTTTTTCAATAACAGTCATGAACAACAAGTTATTTTATCTGGCTTTAGGTGTTGCCGTTATAGGCATGACCGGTTGCTCAAAGAAGCTCGGCCAGTTTAAAAGCGATTTCTTTACAACTGTACCAACTCCACTGGAGACTGTAGGTGAGAATGTGCCGGGAACCATAACCGGTAATATCCCTGCCAAATTCATGGTGAAAAACGCCAAGGTTACCGCTACTCCCGTCATCACATGGGAGAATGGCGAGGCTGCCGCTCAACCCGTTATGATCCAGGGTGAGAATGTGCGCGCCAACGGACAGGTGGTTAATTTCAAAAACGGAGGAACTGTAACAATTCCTTTCAACGTAGCTTATCAGGCTGCGATGGCTAAGAGCGATCTCTATCTTGATTTCGCTGTTGACCAGAACGGAAAGATGTATGCTCTTCCCCGCGTGAAAGTGGGTTATGGAGTTGTGGCAACATCAACTCTCGCTTCTGCAAAAACTGTGACTCCCGCCGTTGCAAAGGATAATTTCCAGAGAATCATCAATGAGAAGTATTCCGCTGACATCCACTTCCTCATCAATCAGGCAAACATCCGTGCAAATCAGACAGACAAGGCTGATTATATCGACCTTAACAAGCGTCTCCAGGAAGCCAACAAGGCTGCCAACCAGGAGATCGCAGGCATAACAGTAAATTCTTATGCATCTCCCGATGGTGCCTTGAATTTCAACACCCAGCTTGCTGAAAAACGCGAGGTCAACACTACAAAATATATGGAGAACCAGCTCAAGAAAGACAAAATCACAGAATTCGGTGAGCTGACATCTTCATTCACTCCCGAAGACTGGGAGGGTTTCCAGCAGCTCGTGGAGAAGAGCAACATCCAGGACAAGGAGCTTATCCTCAGCGTCCTCAAGATGTATCCCGATCCTGAGCAGCGCGAGCAGGAGATCCGCAATCTCTCTTCTGTATTCAATGAGCTTGCTGACCAGATTCTTCCCCAGCTCCGTTACTCACGCGTGATGGCTTCAATCAACGTGATCGGCAAGAGCGACCAGGAACTCATCGAGCTTTTCAACACCAACCCAAAAGCTCTTACAGTTGACGAGATTCTTTATATCGCCACCCTTACCGATGACAACACAAAGAAGATGGAGGTTTACAACAAGGCTTGTGAGCTTTATCCCAAGGATTACCGCACATTCAACGACCTTGGTCTGACTCAATACGTTGCAGGTGACTACACCGGTGCAAAATCCAACTTCGAGCATGCCCTCCGTCTGAATCCCTCTGCAAAAGAACCTGAGATGAACCTCGGTCTTATCTCTATGCTTAACCATAATTATGCAAAGGCACAGGAGCAGATCGGTGCAGCGGCAGGTGTTCCTGAAGCAGCAGATGCTCTCGGTGTTTACTACCTCACACAGGGTGACCTTGCAAAGGCAGTGCGCACATTCGGTGACTCCAAGACAAACAACGCGGCTCTCGCACAGATCCTCTCCCAGGATTATTCAGCTGCCAAGTCAACACTCGCTTCTATCAAGGCTCCGGATGCAACCACATATTACCTGACAGCAATCCTCGGTGCTCGCACCAACAATGAGAACATGGTGATGAGCAACCTCCGCCAGGCTGTGAAACTTGACAAATCTCTTCTTTCACGTGCAAAGAGCGATCTTGAGTTTGCAAAATACAACCTTTCCTATCTCTAATCAAGTAGAAGGATCTTATAAAAGGAATCATGGTTTGAAATCCATGATTCCTTTTTTTTTGTTATCTTTGTGGAATCTATTGACATTTCAACAAGGATAATACATATGCCCCGTCTGTTTCTTCTTGATGCATATGCACTGATTTTCCGTGCTTATTATGCTCTGATACGCATGCCGCGCATCACCCAGTCCGGTTTCAATACATCCGCGATATTCGGATTTGTAAATACTCTTGAGGAGGTGCTCCGCAAGGAGAAACCGTCTCACATAGCAGTATGTTTCGACCCTGCCGGCCCTACATTCCGCAACGAGGCTTTCGAGCAATACAAAGGTGAGCGGGAGTCAACTCCGGAAGATATCAAGTTATCCGTGCCAATCATCAAGGAGATCGTGAAAGCCTACAATATCCCGGTGGTGGAAGTGGCAGGATACGAAGCCGATGATGTCATAGGCACCCTTGCCAAACGCGCTGAAAAGGAAGGATTCACCACATATATGATGACTCCCGACAAAGATTTCGGTCAGCTCGTCAGTCCTTCTATCCTGCAATACAAACCGTCATATCGCGGACAGGATTTCGAAATCCGCGGTGAGAAAGAGGTCTGCGAACGTTACGGTATTGAACGCACTTCTCAAATTATAGACCTCCTTGCTCTGATGGGCGACAAAATCGACAACATACCGGGATGTCCCGGAGTCGGAGAGAAGACCGCTGTGAAACTGATAGCTGATTTTGACAGTGTCGACAATCTTGTGCTACATACAGATGAACTCAAAGGGGCTTTAAAAAAGAAAGTAGAGGAAAACAAGGAACAGATTCTTTTCTCCAAATATCTCGCCACAATATGCACGGATGTACCGGTTGAACTGGAGGTCAGCGACCTTGAGCGCCGACCTGCCGACCGCGATAAGCTTTTCGCCATATTCAAGGAACTGGAATTCAAATCGCTCATAGACCGTGTGGGACGCCGCATGAATGCAGAGGAGAAAGCGGATGCATCAATATCTTCTCCAAGCTCTTCACGTCAAGACGGAACATTATCGCTTTTTGATGAAGAAGACTTCGATGATAATCAAACCGCCGATAATACCCCAGCACCTCCATCATCAATTAACTCCCAGGATGCCAAAACGGATTATCAGCTCGTTGACACAACTGAGAAATTAAAGGATTTTGCAGTTATTGGTCAAGGTGACGATTGTTGCGGATTATTCCTTATATCAGATGGTGAGAACGAAGTCTCTGCTGAATGGGTAGGAACTGCGGTTGCTTTCAAAGCCGGAAAAGCAGCATATATACCTGCTTCATTTGAAGAGGGAAGGATGTGGGTTCTTGATCTGTTAAGCCGCCCCGACATATTGAAAGTCAGCTCAAATGCCAAACGAGATTACGTTGTGGCATCCCGGGCGAGGAAGGACGATGAAGTTGCCATGACATCATATTTTGATGTTTCTCTCGCCCATTATCTGCTACAGCCGGAAATGCGCCATACACTCGAGAATCTGTCTGTCACATATCTCAACTATGAGATGCTTCCCAATCCGGGCTCATCATCGTCAAGGCGCGGCACAAAGATATGGAGCGCCAAAGATGTAGACAATGAGCAACTGGTACCATGGGCTTGCGAAAATGCCGACATAACGCTGCGGCTGTATAAGCCGCTTGATGAAGAAGTGAAAAAAGAGAACATGCAGGCTCTTCTCTATGATATTGAGCTTCCTCTTGTAAGGGTTCTCGCTGACATGGAGTTGACCGGTGTCCGCATTGATGTGAGTGCGCTCAATGAAGCTGCCCGTAACATGGAGCTACGTATCAATTCCCTCGAAGAAGAGATATGGGAAATAGCAGGGGAGAAATTTAATGTCGGCTCTCCCTCCAAAGTAGGCGAGATACTGTTTGACAAACTTTCGCTTGACCCAAAGGCAAAAAAGACCAAGACCGGTCAATACTCCACAAGCGAGGATGTGCTGGAAAAATTGGTGACAAAACACCCGATAGTCGCGAAGATTATGGAATTCCGTGCCTTGCGCAAATTATATACCACATATCTGACCGCACTTCCTGCCGCCATCAACCCCGATACAGGCAAGATTCACACCAATTACAACCAGACTGTCACCGCCACCGGACGAATCTCATCCACCACACCTAATCTTCAGAACATTCCGGTCAGAGATGACGAGGGCAGGGAGATTCGCCGTGCCTTCATAGCAGATCCCGGACATCTTTTCCTATCGGCGGATTATTCCCAAATAGAATTACGTCTCGTTGCGGATTTTGCTGATGACGAGACGATGCTGACCGCTTTCCGTAACGGTGATGACATTCATGCCATAACCGCGGCAAGGATCTTTCATAAAACGACTGAAGAGGTCACAGAAAATGAACGTAGAAAAGCCAAGACAGCCAATTTCGGTATCATATATGGCATTTCAGCCTTCGGACTGTCCACCCGTCTCAACATACCCCGCGCTGAGGCTAAAGATATAATAGACTCATATTTCGCCACCTTCCCCACTGTGCATAAATATATGTCGGATTCCGTGGAGCATGCGCGTGAGAAGGGTTATGTGGAGACACGTATGGGACGCAAACGCTATCTGCCGGACATCAATTCAAAAAATCCGGTAGTGCGCGGATATGCCGAGCGGAATGCCATCAACGCCCCCATACAAGGTTCCGCAGCCGACATTATAAAACGTGCCATGGTCGACATAGCGCGTGAGATGCGCGAAAAGAACATGAAATCCCGCATGATAATGCAGGTACACGATGAGTTAAATTTTGATGTCGTGCCTGATGAACTACCCGCCATGCAGGAGATGGTATTCCGCCTCATGGAGAATGCCTACAGTGGCAGGGTAGTGCTGACAGCCTCATGTGGTGTGGCGGAGAACTGGCTTGACGCCCATTGATTCCTGTCACCCGGAAAGAATGTCAGACATATGAGTGCAATCCCGAGAATAGATAATTAGCTCCGAAATAGGTGAATATCACACTCAGGAAAGCTATCATTATATATATACTGAAACCTTTGTCCTTCCGTAAAAAACTCACACTTCCGGTGTGTAACGGGAGGGCATAAATCAACATTGTAACTAAAGCGCACGTCTCCTTGGGATCCCATCCCCAATAGCGTCCCCACGACTGGTTGGCCCATATAGCTCCTACAAATATCCCACCCGCCAGAAGAAAAACAGCGGGTGCGAGAAGGACATGATTCAATGCCACCCCTTCACTGCGGGCTTTACCCGCGTTCACAAGACTCTTGGCAGCCACTATAGCCATCAGGAAAAATAGAGCATATGAAGTCATGACCAGCATTACATGTATACTTAGCAACGAGGATCCGAGCACCGGCATAAGGGCTCCTATGCGCGGATGAGCCTCTCCCATGGCTGCAACGCATAACGCCGCACCTGCAACAATCATAAACCCGGGTGCAAGCACTCTTATCCTACGGGGCGAGCAAAGTGCGCCTACGGTAGAGATAATGGCCATACACAGCATTGTCTCGAATCCGTTGGACAGGGGTATGTGACCACCTACATATCCTCTCAATACAGCTATAAAAGATAGATAAGATAAGGCCAAGACCAATATCGCTGTCGTAATTATCCTTATACACTTCTTTCCAAATATACGGGGCATAATCATCCCAAGGATACCGGCTAAAAGTAGCAACACAGCAACGGGAAGTATTTTCACTACTGAGTTATAAATCATCTCAGCTTTGAATCTTGCATCCGAAGGGAGATTCTCAAGTCCGGCATAAAGCCTTTGTCCCTCTATAAGACGGTTAATCCCCTCATTGGCATGGATATTCTTTCCTTCCGCAATATCCAATGCTATTCCATGCATGGATCCGGTCATGAATTTCCACTGATCGAGTCCCATCTTTGAAGGTTTCCTCCCTGACAGCGACAACCATTCCATTCTTCCATTTGCTGAAAGGTATGGATAGATTCTGAAAGCCTCGCCTGTGCCGAGCCATTTGATAAGATTTCTTTTCTCCTCCAGACGTCTCCTCTTTTTATCAGAAGAAGGTATCGAGATATTCATAGAATCGAAATCCCTTTTCCAGGCATCGTAATTAAAAAGCCATCCTGCAAGCACCTGTTCCGCCGTATAACCGCGATATGATGTGGAACCATACAACGATACCGATACATCATTGGCCATCGTCTGAAGAGGCGATATACGGTCGTTCCAATATACATATATCTTCCCCAGATTCTCCGCCAACGGGCGCTGGATGGCAGGCAACGGCTCATCTGCAGCAGATGCCGGTGTGGCAGATGCGATAAATGCTATAACTACAGCCATATATGACCCAAGTTTCCTGAGCCATGCGCGCCATATGGTATAAGGTTGAAAAAAGAAAAGAATCATAGCCAACGCAAGCAATGCGTAACCCGTATATGTCACTGCAATACCAAACGGATCATGGGAAATGGACAGTGTTGATGCAGAATCTCCCATACCTGCCTGATAAAATCTCCACCCACGGCAAGTGGCAACCCTGTTCATTGATATTTCCATAGATTCCCTTTTCCCATTATCGAAAGTGATTGTCACCAGGCTCGAAAAATCCTTAGGTGTCGTTGTGCCTGTATAAAAGACAGTGCTTGCACGGTCAAGGGTAACAGAGAATGGCAAGCGCCCATCGGAAGGTCCGCTTTCAACCTCAAAATTCGACACCGCCGGGGCTTTCTCTACAAGAGTCAATTTCCCTGTGATTCCTGTGAAATGGGTTATAAACGCTCCGGCAACGATGACTGTCAGAGCTATATGGAGCAGCATCGTCGCCGGAGTTCTTTTTAAAGATAAATTCATAAATATCTTGTCAGATAGCATCTACAAACCGTATTATTGCATCTCGGTCGGCTTTATTCAGTTTTCTGAAATTTTCCACGCTCCGGCGTCCGTCGCTCCGGGGAGAGAAACCATGCCACATTATAGCCTCCATGGCTGTGCGGGCACGGCAGTCGTGCATACGGTCGGCAGTAGGTGATCCTGTTACCTGCATATGAAGACCACGGCTCCACAACGGCGTAGTGCGACACCATCCTCCGCGAATATCATTGACCATGCAGAGCTTATGCTGCACCATGTCGGTATATGGCCAGATTTTCTGATAGGGATAGCGTGGTAATTCATTACCTTTAAAGAACTTGGCAGGATCCTTCACCTCATCGGGACCGGTGGTCCAGCTCGGACGATGGCAATATGCGCAACCAATCTCCTCAAAAAGTTGCTTACCTCTTACCACTTCCGGATCATCCACATCCCTTACAGCCGGCACAGCAAGACCTCTGTGCCATACCATCAGGTCAGTATATTCAGAATCGCTCATTTCAGCGTCAAGATCCTTTGCGGTGAGGTAGGCATGGATTCTCTGTTCCATAGTTCCCTGCCACCATGAGGGATGCTTCCTGTCAGGATCTATACGGGAGATATATGCTTCAAATCCAGCCTGCACCTCTGGATCTTTGGCTGAGTATTCAGCATATGTACCGGCAGCGTCTAGATAATGGTAACGACGGTCGGAGCGCGTCACATTTGTTATATTCCATATTGCATTTGCACCTGCCGCATCCTGAAGAGGACCGCGCGATAAGGCGTAGGTGAATCTTTTTGCATACTTCGTGCCGTCTCCCTGAAGCGAGTTGGAATACATTCCCGTCCACTCACCATTTGCAAAAACGGCAGGATTCAACCCATTTGGCATATAACCGTCTTTTTCCTCCTGGGCATATTGTTTCTTGAGGTCCTCATCGGTAATTGCATCGAGAAGACCAGTACCATATATACCTATCGTTGATTCAAGCTTCACGGCATAGTCACCCGGAAGCTGATAACCTTGTCCAACAACATATATGGCATCCTTATCCATAGTGACTTCAGGATATTGCAATGAATATGTCTCACCGTCATCAAACTTGTTTCCCCATTCATCAGTGGCATTGAGCCATTTCACATGAATCTTCTTCTCATCAAGCGGAGCCTTGAACGGCGCCACCGCATAAGTCTGGGGCATACCCGCAAGCCAGGATACGTATCCCTCCGTGGCAGGATCATAGACAACAAGAAGACAACCGTTTCCCGGATTGCGGGTATCGAAGGTTCCTTCGGGTATTCTCTGACCATGTCCGTAGTTTGGATGGCAATGAAGACATGATGTGCGGATATACACCGGTCCCAGACCGTGACGTACACCGGAAGTGTTGGTCATGAATGGTTTCTCAAAAAGTGCCTCACCATTCTTGAACGACTGATATAATCCTGCATTTTCCACAGCTGCAGTAGGCTGTTCAAAGGCATTCGCCGTGGAGAGAAGGGTAGTTCCCAACTCTCCTCCGGCGTAAAACCATTCAGGCTTCTCATTGCCTGCGGGTGTATCTTCTATTTTCTCACTCTCGCATCCTGTAAGAATCATGGTTACGGGAAGGGAAAACAAAGCGGCTAAATATATTTTGTTCATTTACTTTACATCTATTGAATTTGTTTAATCAAAAGCTTGTAATATACTTGCAATATACATATCAGCTTCTGACAATGGCATCATAAACCTCCTCAAGCACATTAACAAGATCTTCACCTACAACATCCACTGCGTTACCTGCCTCTGTACCCTTTGCAGTTTTGGTGAACGGCTCCGGTATTGCCTGTATAGCTGTAATCGCATTATTGATAGCTGTGATAAGTTTAGCATCGAGCGTAGGATTAAAGCTCTTCACATAGTCGCTGAGACTGGGCTGACCGTTTCTTGACCCACAATAAGAATTTCTGATAGAAACTATATTGTCAACGAAATCTTCTATCGAATTAAGACTGTAAGGAGATTCTATATAGTTGCGGTCTTCCTCCGAAGCAGCGAAGTGTGGACGCCCGATTTTTGTATTGCCAACCTCATCGGCAATATCAATGCATCCCTGGATTATTTCCTCCGCAACATGCTGATATGTCTTGAAACGAGATCCACCCTTTCCGGCATTTTTCATTTCCCAACCATATTCCTCGGCATAATCAAGTTCTGCATCCTCAAGTATTTCCTGTTTTTGTGCGGAAACATTCTCTGTTCCAGCCCAGCAAGCCTCAAGACAAACCGCCTGGTTACGCAGGTCTTCTGTTACGGCAGTCAGATAAACCAATTCTTCAGGAGTGTATGCCGTGGAATGCGTAAGGGAGGTGTTTCCATCCGCGCTCAGTTCGAAAAGCATATATTCTATTGAATGGAAACCGATGAGTCCATATCCACCATTGTTATCAAGACTCCAGTTCTTCTTGCCATTACGTATTTCATCAAGAAGATCATCCATGGCAGCCTTGTCGAGAGGCCAGGAATCTATATGGGGATCGATGTTATGATTAGCGGCAGGTCCGAAAAGGAAAGCTTCGGAAAGTTCCCAGTTTTTACGTGATTTTTTCCAGCTGTCGCCCGCTGCCTTGATATCGGCGGCAGTGAGTGTTCCCGCCTCATGTTTTGCCTGCATTGCAAGACACAGATCATGGAGCTCTATAGCGGCATCAGCCATATCCTTATATGTTGGAAGCACGGTATAGTCAACATATTCTTCAGCAGCAAGACTAATAGCCTTGTCTTTAACTGAAAGATCATCTTCATTCACTGGTTCATCATCTGAACAAGACACGAGGGGAAGAGTGGCCAAGAGCATGGCCGGCATAATTTTTACAAACTTATTCATATTTATTATATTATTGATAATTTCTTAGAGAAACCAGCCCGTATATGCCACACCCACGGCAATCGCCGGCTCATTGGAATATTTGGAATCAAGTATTCCAATATTATATTCACCTTTCACAATAATCTGCTTTATTGGCATCCAGTTAACTCCGGCTGTCACCTTACTGCGGTGAGTCCAGCTCAGAGAGTTTCCGGTTTCCATTTTAGCCATAGAATCATAATAATCATATCTTCCGAACAGATAAAGTTTCTGTGAGGCTGTGGCTTTACTACGGATCAAAGAGAAAAAATCGTAACCTACCTCCGCGCCGAAAGCCAGAGCGTCCGAAGCCACGCTCTGATGTTTGGAAGGAGAAGTCTGAGGCATACGTTTATTGAAAGTAGTGATGAAAGAGGCATCCGAAAGATGTCCCCAGTCGGCGAAACCTCGGGCAACCACATTATGATCGTTATATGCGAAATCAAAACTCAAGACCGATACAGTGCCTTTCACACCTTCGGTCTTGGTTGAACCGGTCGTGTAAAGCGTATTGTTGAAAGAATTGCCTATATACCCGCTCAAACCCAACCTGAGTCCCTTTATACTCCTGTTATCAACACGGGCAGCAACAGCCACATTGTTACCAATCTTGAATTCATATGGCGATCCACTTCCATAATGCACCCAGCTGCTGTTACCGAATCTGTCAGAATCAAGTCCGGGCAGAACCATTACCTGATAATCCCATTTTCCGGCTGTTCCAAGAATAGTCAGCGCCACCTCATGCCATGTGCAGGGAAGGATAGTGTTTTCACCCTCCGGACGAAACACTCCGAAAAACTGATTAGGTTCATGATGCGCATTTGTGCCACCTACAGGTATAACCTGCATTCCAGCTCTTACCTTGAGCTGAGGTAGGAAAATCTTCTGAATCCACAATTGTTCGAGAGCTACCTCACCGCCGCGTTCAACTTCTGTTTCATATTCTCCGGCTTCCTCAGTCTCAATCTCCGTAGCAGTCTCCACACCACCATGCTCAAACTCTATTTCTGAACCGAAACTCCATCCCTTGCCAAAATCAAATCCAATACTGAAACACACATGGGGAAGATCAAAACGTGAATGTGACCCATGCGAATATGTTTTAGGATCTGTGTAACGTTTATAGTCGTCACTGTAGAAATTATGAGTGAACGTAGCCTCCCCATAGCCACCGAAATGCAGCCTGTCAATAAATCTTTTCTTTTCTTTCTTCACAGATCCGCTAATCTCTTTTGAGGAGTCGGCGGTCATATCATTATCCGATGCAAACGAATGCATAGGGATCAAAGATGCAGAAAGGAGGAGAGACCCGCTTAGCAGGAACCTGTTTAAGTCAATATGTTTCATGCAGATATGTTATCATTAAATATAATGGAAATCACATCTGCAAATTTATTCTCAAACCATGCCGCCTGCAATACCCTAAAATAAGTAAAATTAAGAGAGGGCTAATCTCCACGATCGGCCCTCTCTACAATTAAAATTAGGTTGAATCAAATCATCTTATTCATATAGTAATTTTGCGAATCTTAAACGTATAATATCACTATTATAAGACGAAGCAACCGGATGGTTGATTATTACCTGTAAAACTTCCGTTTTTTCAACCTCTATCAAACGGGATTCACACCTAATTTCAAATGTTTCTTAAACTATTTTCTATTAATATCTCAGTTTCGGTTACAAAAATATATAAAATTTAACAACTGCCAAAACTTTTTGATAAAATTTTAAAAATATTTTTTAACTAAAAGTTGTGTTATACTAAATTTCCTATTTTTATTCTCACCAGATCCACGTGAGCTTTTTCCACACGAATTCGAGAGGACCATGATTGTGACGTCCTACCCAAAAACGGCAAAAAACGTATTGCACTGCAAAAATAGCAACTCCTATAAACACACTTGCCGTAATTCCAAGTTGAAGAAAAAGTCCCCAGTGATAAAAAAGAGCGGATCCTATGATACCCTGCGTAACGTAGTTTGTCATACTCATCTTTCCATATGGAATAAGTGCGTGAAGAAGTTTTGAAACGCGGTTTGTCTTATAGAAACCGAAAAGCACACCGCATAGCAGAATAGCCATGAATGCAAGTTTGGAAAGCGATGAAACCAATATTTTCAAAGGCTGAAGAATATTAGGATTGGTTATATAATCCTTAAGCATCCCTGTCAGACCATGTAAGGGAAAGAAACAAACGAGTGCAACCGCGAGTACAATTCCCCATTTTGACAAATGTTCACGACGAAACCAACCTTGACGTCCTATAAGCATACCGAATATGAAGAGACCGGCTGTCTGGAATATCCTCCCGTTTTCCCAAGCCCATGCGAGCGATGCGAGCTGACCTTCCCACAGATTCACCTTAACTGTTTCAATAAAGTCTCCACCTGCCTGCACAGCAAATGTTGCTGCCCAGAATGGAGCAGAATTTATTTTCATTATCTCATATTCCGGAGAAATCAAAGCTCGCATAATCTGATACAGACACAACGGCTGAAGCATACATACCGTCCCTATGACCACAAGCGCCTTGGTTGAGAAACGGCACGTCACAACCAGAACAAAACCAACAAGAGCATACAGCACAAGCACTTCGGCCGTATAGAAACATGCATTTATATTACCTATGACAAATAGAAGAAGCAGACGCCAGCAGAAACGAAGACGAAAATCATTACCCCGCAGACGCTGGTTGTCATGCTGGATAAAGAAACTGAAACCGAATAATAACGCGAATATGGCGTATGCTTTCCCACCGAAAGCGAAAAAAAGACCATCCCATATTGCCTTATCAGTAAAATTGAGCCATACACTTTGCGTGGATGTATCAGGAAAAGAATAGAAATTGAAATGCTCGATTGAATGGAGCAGAATAATGGCGAACACTGCAAATCCTCGTAATGCATCGGCGACGTCAATACGTGCATGTCGAGTATTTGTTTTTAAAGTCAAATTTTTCATGATGCAGATATTTTTGAAAGAACATTATATCAAGACTACTTCTCATAAATTCACTATGCAAAAGTAGTAAAAAATTACATTTTCAACTGTAGATAAGTTGTAGATAAGTGTCGAAAAACTGTTGATAAGGCTGTAGAAAAGTCTGAAATAACTTGACATGCCTATTTTTAGGATTTCTTCTATTTTTTTATAAGCAGTGCTCATTTTTAAGGATATATATTATCCGTTTAAAAGTTTTCCACCACTTTTCATCAGGGTTATCTACTGCCGGAGCATGGGTTTTCTACAGTTTTAGTCTCTCTTTCATGAAGAATTTATTAACTTTGCATTTGTCTACAGGATGTAGATAAGGTTTGCATCCGATTGAGAATCAATATTACCCCCTGTAGATAACATGATGATAAAATTGTGTCGAAGTTCAATAACTCATATTTCCAAATTTTAAGGTAAAAAGTTATTGGTAGTTATCTACACT
>OFFM01000683.1_pt1 | contig 24308 bp, 21 predicted proteins | sample 1521401 | NCBI WGS metagenome assembly OFFM01 (sample SAMEA3504118, study PRJEB24116) | mouse gut metagenome | biome: mouse gut; feature: mouse-associated habitat; material: faeces | place: Denmark | collected 2011
CTAAACCCGCTATTATACAGAACCGTTGGTGCAAGAAAGTATATAGACGCGTTAATATAAATCCCACAATCGGCAAAAATAAACCGAAGGACTTGTATTAGTTTATTCAGGTGGAAAGAGGGTTTCGACTAATCGTATTTTGTCTTTGAGCGGAAGGTTGAAGATGTCTTGCTTCATCAGGTCAGAATAGATTTCCATATTCGGTCGGATGAATTTTCTTTGACGCCTACTATTGATAAGTGCCGAAACCTCAATATGCCCTTTGGAATTAACAGAGAGGGAGAGATTGTCAATATTTCTTCCAAGCGTGTCGCTGAACGATGAGTCTGGTGCATCCTCTTTATCAAGATAACCGAAGGTTGTTAGATTTTCGTTCAATGTTTTCTGGATAATGCTGCGCCACGGTTGGGCTATGCCATATTCTGTTGCGTACCGGTTGAAATCCTTGATGGCATTTGCAACACGGTTTATCATCGCGTTGGCATTCTTTATATCGTTTTGTTTTGCAAAATCGAGTAGGTCGGCTTTCGTAATCTCACTGGTTTTACCTCCGATGCTCAATCTTCGTTCGATGTTAGGGGCGGTACCGTTTGTGTTGAAGATAAAAGTCATATCGTAGGCCGGAGCCAGCCGCCATTTGCCATTTTCTTCAAGAAGGAAGGCGAAGTTCTTGTTATGGTCGTCGGTGTTGTTAGTCATAACATTAAAAGCCATCCTACAGAAAAGCTGCTCAATCTCCGATTCTGGAATTGAAAGTTCACGGCAAGTGGCTATGAGGTCTTCGTAACTGCGAGCTTCAGGGTTCATTGCTGCCAAAGTCTGCATGTGGATCTTCTTTCCGTTAACTCTATCAAACCGTTTCGTAAGGAAATGATTGATACCTTCAACCGGCAACAAACGACATTCCTCCATCGTGATCCCGGCTGCGACAGCAATATTGTAGTAAGCTGTCTCAATTTCAGCTATGGGCATAGACTTATCTCCGAATTTGAGAATGTAGTATTCAAAACCGTGAAGTCCATCGGTTTGTCCTGAACGTATTTCTCCGGTCTCGCCATTTATAGCTATAATGGCTTTCATCTGTCTGCCACCGGCAGATGTGCCAACCGCCAGAAGTGCCTGCAAGGTCAGTTCCTCATCAGTATTCAGAACCATGTTGTCCCTGTCTTCGAGAATTTTCAGGGATATATCATACAGCGATTTGATGTCGATTTTGCGAGTATGGGTAAGCTCATCGGCGTATGGTTCATATTCCAGTGCGCCCATTCCTCGTGTACCTATAAACATCAGCTTATAGAGAGGAGTTACTTTGTTACGGGGAAGCTTATTGTCTTTTACCCATTTGTCAAAAAGGGTATTACCCCACGAATCAGGCAGTGAGTCTGCTATAAAGGGTGGTAAGCCTTGATATAGCGGCCGATCATCACCGTAAACCGGCAAGAGATAGTTCCTGGATTTTGAAGATGACAGCAAAGGTGCAATATCAGGAATATTAGTCTGCTTAGGATTATACATAAAGTATATTCGTCTTGTCGTAGATTTCCAAACAAGCCGTCCTATTTCTTGTCCCCACAATTTTACTTTCAGATGCTTCATAGCTGTCATTTTTTAGATGAGTGTCTTACTCTCTGCACTTTCCTGTCGTTATCGTCATACATATATGGCGACTCTGGCAACTCCGGTAGCAACACTTCCCAGTTCTCGCCAAGTCCTATAACCCTAAGTAATCTCAGCAGGGTGCTGAATGAAATGTCAGTCATATTGCCTGACTCGAATTTGTAAAGAGTAGTCATGCCGATTGATGCAGCCTCAGAGACCTCCTTACGGGTCATCCGCAACCGCAACCGATAGTCCCGGAACCTTAATCCAAGATTCCTGATAACATCAGGAGTTGTCAGAGATTTATTTGAAAGTATCATTGTAATGATATTTACATCTATTTAATGCACATAACATTCCGCAGAATGATATTTACAAAATTAGAAATTAAATCCGATACTTCCAAATCAAAGAGGAAAATACGGTGAATTTCCTATCACAGGAAGTTGTTGAGCATTTATTCTTCTTCGTAATAATACGAGTAATCAATGCCCTTCATGAAAATCTCACGGTCATTGATTTTATCAGTCAGCGCGCCCTTTATCAGCTCTTTAATGTGAGCAGAATCAATAACGCTTTCACGCATGGCAGTGAGATATTCGTTCTTGTCAATCTGGCTCCAATCAACGCAGAGTTTCAATGAGTAGCGAAGCATCAGGTCAAGCCAGATGCGCGTGCTGCGGCCATTCCCTTCCATAAATGGATGCACCACGTTCATTTCAACATATTTGTCTACTATCTCGTCAAGTGTGGTTTCCGGCATATTCTCAATAGTCGGTATTATAGTCGGGAAATGAAGACAGTTGGCAAAAGTAAATCCACCCTTCGATATATTCTTTGTCCTTATCTGCCCGGCGAACTCATATAATCCGCCAAATAGATAGGCATGAATCTGCTGTAAGCACTTTATACTTACCGGTTCTAGAGAGTTGAGCAGACCGCTTTCAAATAGGGTATATGCTTTCTTACGGCTTTGACCATCAATAGTGTTGTCGCTATATGTGAACCAGTCAAGAAACTTGCTTGCCCTATTATTGGGATAGTGCTTAGCGAGTGTTATAATGTCTTCTGCCGATAATGCATCACTATTATATTGCTTACCATCAGCAGCCACTATATTCAGTTTGTGAGTGCCACTCACAAACTGAATATTCTCTGTCTTGAACTTCCGTTTCAGCCAACGCCAGTAGTTGCCGGCTTTGGTATAGTCTGGTTCATCGTTTATGGCACGCACAACATCAGTAGCCGAAAACCACCAGCAGTTGTTCTTATCATCCCATACCGCTCTAACCTCACGGTCATTGAAAAATCGTATTGACTTCTTGCTCATGATTCAGATTTGTTTATGATCCAAGTGGCATTATTCTTTGCTCCGATACGTGAGAGGATAGCTTTTTCTTTGAGGGAGGCAATGGCGCGATCAACCGTTCGCTTGCTCAGTCCGGTTTTGGTTGCAATGGCTGCGATTGAGATTTGAGGATTCTCTTGAATCGTTTTTATTACAGCCATCTCCTTCAGGGAAAGGTGCGCGGTTAAAGGCAATGGCGTTTCCAAAACGTCATTTTGGCGTTTAGCATTCTCTGAGACGTCAGTCTGACGTTTATCCTCGCTCCATCTGATATGAAGTGTGCGATTGCGCAAGTCAGCAGGTACACCAAACACCGCGAAGTTCAAGAAGCGTTCAAGTGGCTCAAAAGTGCGGTGAATCCCATTAGGGATGTTCTCATATTGAGACCTAACCAACGCATTACGGAAGAACCAGGAATGTTTGGCAAAGCTCTCATTGTTAACGTCAAAACCGAAACTACGGAGATATTTTATCAGGAACACAGCGGTTGTGCGAGTATTGCCCTCACCGAAAGCGTGAATCTGCCAAACGCTTGATATGAACCGGGCTATATGGTTAATCGCCTCCTGTGCGGAATGGCTACTATAATCAAACTTCTTTTCCTCAGAGAAATCAAAGGTCAGCAACTCCATCAAATTTCCGGCGTTGCCATATCCGATTGTATCGCCGTCGAGAATCCACTGATTCTTGGTGATGTTATATGTGCGGAACAATCCGGCGTGAGGCAGAATACCCTTGAAAAGATAGCCATGAATATGAGCCAACTCCATAGTGGAGAAGGTAAAAGCCTTTTGTGCCAACAGAGCATTGATTCGTTCAGATACACCGTCTGCCTCAAGAGTTCTGTCCGCTTCTGCCTTTTCCCGCACATCTTTCTGCTGATAGTACTCTTCAAGTCGATGGCGTACATCTTCAGTGCTTATCTTCCCTTCGATATTCTCTTTAGCCTGCGACACAAGAAAATCCGATGGCGTCAGCCCATCAACCTGCTGTAAGCCGATGGCAATAGACCAGTTCTTCGCCCTCTGCACCTTATCCGGCTCTGAGGAACGCAAATACTGCTCAAACTCTTGATATTTATCTTCGTATGCCATGATTACCGTCATTAAAGACTTCCGATAGCCGTCTGCCAAGCATCAGCCTTCTCCCTCTGCCTCGGTTTCCTGTGAACTTTGTATTCGTCAAATTCCGACATTGATTTCATGTGTACTTAAACATAGATTTTGTACAGGATATATAAATTCTACTCCTTATGTCAGTATCGTTTACGTTTTCAATTCCGAATTTAGAGATTAACCAATCTTTGGTTTCATCAATTTGTTCCTGAAACTCAGGTCCATTATTGTTGCGCAACTCAAACCCACCATCATAGAAAAATAAGACTCGGGCCTCCGATGTCTCTAATCTTTTACCAATTGCATGCCACCAACTTTCATCAGAGATACCCATTGACATTCCAAAAATGCAAATAAAAGATGCGTTGTTTATCCAACGTAGACATTTTTTATGATGTTCCTCGCCATATAAACTGTTGTATGTAGGCTTAATAAACCTGGATTTTACTTGGTAGCTTGAGGCTAGTTCTGAATTTTTTATTTGTGTTTCATTGTCGAGTCCAAGAGCCATCCTGCCTTTGTTCGGGTCACAAAATCCGTGAATATGTTCGATTTCACTCAATTTTCGAACATGCGACCCAATACTTCCAGCACTGATTTCTTTACCCGTATACTTCAATAGCTTCTCTACCGTTTCGGTATAATTAAATGATATAATCCTCAGATATTTATGGTCATCTCTATCGAAGATATTTCTTTTAAGCTCATTTTGCAGATTTCGTCTCAAAGACTTATATGGCTCGAACAAATCTGTAAGGAAATCCGAAGCATATTCTTTCTGCGGAGAGAACCCTTTGTCTTGCATTGAAATATATCGTTGCAAGGCATCTAACAAGTCTTTGTGTATTTCCCTTGTCTCCTCAACTGAGTCAATAGATTCTAAATATAAGCCAATGCCTTCCTCTAAATCCGACCAGTTTTCGTAATTACTGCTAATTTCAGATTTAAGTTTTGCTATGGCAGGGTGTTTCGATTCCTCGTTGACATACCAATCATAGAAACTTTTATAATCGGTATTTAACCCCAGGTTTCTATCAAATCCATTGCCTATAAGATAAACGTAATCCATAACACTGTTTTACGGTTCTGCTGCAATATTAAAATTTCTATCATTATCAATCTCATAGGGATGATGATTTTGATAATGTTCAATATTCTTCATCTTGAATTCTTCAAGGAACATTTCATTGTTCTCTTGAATGAGTTTTTTGACTTTGGCGTTATCCACTTGACGTAGATAGCGGCGAAGTACCTTGTTATATTCTTTCTCCACTTCTTCGCGACTAAAGTTTGGGCTGCGAAGCATAGCCATGAACTTGCCATCAGTTTTAAGAAACTCGAAGAATTTATCGGTTTGTGCATCCCAAAACCGAATTTCTTCCTCACGTTGCTGTTCAGTGGCATTCATTTTTGCGATAGCATCAAATATGGAGGCGAGTCCGGTTTTTTTGCCTGTTTTGCCGGAATTGGGTGTTCCGCCTTCGCTACCATCACCACCCTCACCGCCATCATCTCCGGCTTCGAGTTCTTCGCCTACAAGCAGACCGAGATTGCCATCAAATGTGGTCATGATTGACCCAAGAGGGGTTTTTGTCTGAAACATTGAGCGATAGATGTTGCAATATCGCTGCCAAAAATCGATAAACGCACCATTAGTGAGTTTGTCATCTATCTCAATTACACCCTGAAGTTGCAACAACAGACCATTGTATTTACCGATTGAGCAACGCAACTGTTTGGCAGGGTTATCCGGCTCTTTTTTGCCTTGATTGGCGAGATCATTTCTCCAGTCTTCAAGGAATCGGTCGTGAGCCTCAACGGATGCCTTTATCCAAGCGCGGATGTCGGCATCCATATCAAGGCAAAGAGCGGCGTTGGCATCTTTGTTGTCAAGTGAGGAACAGTAACGGTCAAACCATTTGCCGAAAATAGGTTGAGCAGTAAGCCCTCTGTAAAGTTCCTCCACAACTGCTTTCTCGCGAATCGGGTCAAAGTCGGTGATTACGGTGCCGCAAAACTTGTTAAACGCGGCTCCGATGTTTTTGCCGTTTACGTTGTTGAACGAGAAGTCGATGATGTGGCACTCATTCTTATACTTAGCGGTGCGGTTTACACGCGAGATAGTCTGAATGGCATTGATGTCGCGTATCTCTTTGTCGAGGAATAATGTATGCAGTTTTGGCTCATCGAAGCCGGTCTGCAATTTATCAACGACAATGATAAGACCGTTCTTTGCAGTCTTGAAATTGTCAATGACTTTATCCTCGGCAACACCGTTATTCATCGAAGCACAGCTCTCATACTGCTGATTGTCGGAATATACAATGGCAATAGGCGCGTCGGCATACTTGGCAAACGGACCGGAAGCGGTCTTTTCGTCCATGAGTCGGCGTATTATCTTGCAGTATTGTATGGCGATAGGTATGGAAGAAACGGCAAGCATAGCTTTGCCGGTACCACGAATTTTGCCGTAAACAAGTGTTAGCAATCGGTTGACGATGAATTTGGAGATAGCCTCTATTCGGTCATAATTGTTGTAAATCTGTTTCTTGGCAAGCGACACTTTCTCGTCAAGTCCGAGGCGGATAGCTTCCTCTACAGCTTGGCGCAAGCCGTCAGGAAGTTCAAAATACATCTTGGCAGGAACAGGAATGATGTGCTTCGTCGGGTCGAGGATATAGCCGTCGTTGATAGCCTCTTGCATAGTGTAGGAGTCAAACGGCTTCCACAACTGACCGAAGTTTGTGCCACGGTGAAACTCACCGAAGCGGGCGAGAACACGGTCACTGGGGGTCGCTGTAAAACCGACTATAAGGTTTTTCTTTTTTGATCCGCGAGTTATGAAACCTCCGTTTTCATCGAAGATGTCCTGAATCTCATCAAAAGCCGAAAACATTTCTTGATGAACATCATCGGTGTTTGAACGGTGAACCTCATCAATGAGGAAAGATACTCTCAGTTGCTTGAAGTTTTTGTCAGCTTTTTCGATAGCATTTTTCAATTCCCAGAATTTTTGGATATTCACCACAATGATGCGGCGCTTGTCTGACAAGGCTTTAACGAATGTATCTTGGTCGGTGGCCTCCACAAACATAGCCTTGTCGATATTCATGTTAAGCATCATTGAGTCGAGCTGATCACGAAGTTGCAAGCGGTCAACCACAAGAAGAATTTTATCATATACCCATTCTCCGTTATGACGCAGGTCTTTGAGTTGCAATGCAGTCCACCCGATAATGTTGCTCTTGCCGAACCCGGCGGCATATTGGAGCAGCAGCGAATATACATATTTATTGTTGCAATAACTCTCGCGCTCAGCCACTACGCGGTCAATGACATCTTGTGGAGCACCCAGAGCAACGAGCTCTGCACGAAGTTTGTCAATAAAGTAATTAGGTTCGCTTTCATGGTCGAGCATCTCAGCTACTCGGTCAATAATCCTGTCGCATCCGAATTTCTGTTTGGGTCGTGGCGAAATCAAGCGGCCAGTCTTGTCCTTATACTCTTTCTTTTGCACCTTACGTCCGTTTTCCGTAACAGTAACGGTCTTGTAGGTATAGGCCATGAAGTTGTAGTAGAGAATTTCTTTTTCTATCATCTTCTTGGAATACAGCGAGCGCATAGCCTCCTCGAAGCGTTCGCGAGGGGTGGCTTCTTCTCCGGCAACAGTCGGGAGAGGTTTGAACACTTCTTCCACCATAGGGCGATAAGATGAAACGGATATAGTGGCATCTTGAAAGCCTTTTTTCGCCTCATCGAAAAATTGACCGGAATTGCGAAGCACAAATGTGTCGTTTATGTCGGTTGTAACGAGATGCAGAGATTTTTCAAAAGGGCGAAGCATCGTGCGGCGCAGTGTCTGCTGCACATCGTTACCGTTTGCTATCTTCGTATATTCCCAAACGGCTTCAAGATAATCAGTGACAACCTTATTGCGTCCGTTGGTGCGAGCCGTTTGGTTGGTGAAATTGCTTTTGAGTTCGGCATAGCAAAGGAATATGCCGTTGACGAAAAAAGAGAGGTCGGGACGAAAGCCGAATATTCGTTTCCCTTCATGGTGAAACGAATAAGTCATCTCCTCGACTGCCGAGAAAATATTTTTTTCAAAATCCTCATCACCTCGCAGTTCAGAGCCGCTGACAAAAAGGAGTTTCAACGTTTCTCCGCAGAAAGAATAAGGCTTGTTCTTGGTGGTGCTGTTAAGGAATATGGCGACACTGGCACTTGCCTCAATCTTTGAGCGCAAATCGTCCATAATGTCACGTAGGAGCTTTTGCTCATCTCCGGTGTACTCACTTTTGCGGAGCAGGTTGCTCCATGCCTTTGCCGAGTTGGTTTTTAGAAACTCGCGCAGGTCGGCAGGGATAAAAAGGTCAGGCGTAACGGCATTGTTCTTTACCTCGCGATAGCCGAGGCCGTCCTTACGGCGGCAGAAGAAATCCATTACATATTCGCCTTGTAATTCAAGTTCGTTCATAGTTCGGAGGTGTTAATAGCACGTTGGCCGGTTACTACTTCGTTTATCAACGAGCGTTTCAATTCTTTCAACCGCTCAATCTTGGCTTCTATCTTTTCAATGATAGAGTCAATCTTGTCGCACTTTTCGTCAAGGTAGGCAACTATTTCGCGTTGTTCATAAATTGGAGGTATTGGTATCTCAAAAGTACGAAGCTCATTAAACGACAGCGTCAGCCGAACGCCCTTACCCATACCATGAAAGAACTTACGGTAGTCAAGAGCCTTGAAAAGATAATTGAAATATTGAGCATTGACTCCATCAAAAGGTCGAAGAGCGACATAGGCAGAGGTAATAATGCCATTATAAGGAACGATGCCAACTCTCATAGATTTAAGATCATAATTTAGATTTAGGCCATTAATCATTATGTCGTTTGTTTTGACCTTTGTATATCTTACATAGACTTCGCGATAGTCCTCTTCTTCAAGTTCTTCATTTTTCGGGACAATCGTACCCATGTAGAATTTGAAGGCATGAGTAAATTCAAAATCTTTGTTTATTTCCGTATCGCTGTGGAAATAACGCTCAACTCGTTCATAATTCCAATGTTTGGGAATATCACCAATCCAATCGTTTCCCGATGGTCTCATCGGGACCATAGGATTTAGGCCGCTAATTACGGCGCGGTTAATGAGGGAGCGGTGTAGGCGGCGGTAGTCGTCAGCCTTTTGCTCCAACAATTCAATCTCACGTCCAATCTTCTCGCATTCCTTATCCAAATATGCCGCAATCGCCACCTGCTCCGCATGTGGCGGCAATATGATAAATGTTTGGTTCAGTATTCCTTGCGAAACAGAGAACAATTTCACGCTCTTGACTTTACGTCGAATTTGAGAACGCCATTGATCCGACATGAAAAGATACGCAAAATATTTACCACATTTAAGTGACTTGTTTCGCAATAGCGTAGTATGGTAACCTGCATATAATTCAATATCACGGTCGATATAAATACAGTTACCACAGCCCTCCAAATCTTCGGATGTATCGGCAAAGATAAAATCTCCTTTATTTACTTTTGCAGATTCTTTATTGGTAATAAATGAATTGGGAATAAAGCGTATCAGTTCATGGTTTATTTCTGTTCGGGGGTTATTTTTTGCATGAACTTGACCGTAACTTAACACAGCATTGCCATCTTCCACTAAATCAGCTTTGGTGAAAGTTATGCCGGTATTTGTAAATGTATGATCTTTCAGCCGGCTCATTATCCAATGAGCCGGAAAAGAAGGAAGCCATTCATTCTCGAGGTAGAACACATTTCTCATAGTCCGAGGTTGTTTTGGAGGTCAGCAAGGTCGCGGTCTATCTCGGCTATTTCTGCGAGAATGTTTTCTACCGATTCCACGTTTTCGGGTACATAGAACTCTTTGTTGAAATTGACCTCAACACCAATGGTGTTTTCAAGAAGTTGATACGGCTTGGTGATGTATTTCTGCATGAATGCGAGGATTGCCTCGTCGTTCTGTACCGGGTCGGGATTGAATGGTATAATCTCCGTATCCTTGGTTGTGGTGTCGTAGATTTTGACCGTACATGTTTTATCGCCGCCCCTGGTTCTGCCATAGGTGATTGTGATAACGCCATTACCGAGTGCTTCGTGTTTGCCTGTTTCAATGGAGGTGCGCATGATAGTGCCATTCGGTCGGTCAACCCAATAGAAGTATTCCGGGGTGCAGACAATGGTTGAGCCGTTGACTCTGCGCATATCCAACATTTGTTGTTGGTTTTTCCACTCGTCTTCGTCATTCAACGGCCATGACCAAAATCCGGAAGAATATACGGCAATAATATCTTCATCCTTGATTTTGAAAACCTCGCCAGGGCATCCGAGCGATTTACTGACATAGAGACCGTTTTTGTCTAATTCAGTAAGTTGAATCTGTTGCTTATTGAAGTAGAAGTGCCACTTGTCATATACTTTAGCAATGTCGCAGTCTTTGAACTCAACAAGGGCGCTGACTATGTCGGCGCGGTGGCTTTTGTTCATCTCCTTGCGCTTGGAGCCCTTGTTCTTCTTCAGCGGTTGCCATAGGTCGGAGGCGTTGATCAGAATAACTTTGTCGCAACGTTCTTCCGACTTGGCCTTATTGAGAATCCAAAGGTAAGTAACAATGCCGGTGTTGAAGAATTCATCAGACGGCATTTGAACAATAGCCTCCACCCAATCTTTGTCAAAAAGATACTTACGGATGTTGCTTTCGCCGCTTCCGGCATCCCCGCTGAAAAGCGAACTACCGTTATTTACCTCGACCACTATACCACGGTCTTGCCAAAGGTGGTGGGCGTTGTGCTGCAAGAATAGTAACTGGCCGTCGCTGATCGAAGGGTAGAAAGCGAATTGCCCGGTCTGGTCATCACGCACCTCCTTTTCATAGCCTTTCCATGGTATGCCATAGGGAGGGTTAGCGACAACCACGTCAAACTCCTTATCGCGGAAACGGCCTTGTGTAAGGGTGTTTCCGTACTCAATTTTGGAATCTTCGCGGAACAACGACTCAATTTTTGCCAAGGCATAAAGAGCGTCATTAAAGTCCTGACCGAAGGTGGCCACATATTGATAACCACCCTCATTTCTCAATCGGTCGGCAACTCCGAAAAGGAGGTTTGCACCGCCACAAGTAGGGTCGTAAAGACTGACGTAATCATTTTTGGAAATATCAACTTTGGCTGCAACAATCTCGGCTATGAGCGAAATAATATCTTCAGGGGTGTATTGTTCTCCGGCAGTTTCTGCGGAGATGTCTGCCCATTTGCGCTTGATGTGTTCTTCAAGCGTTGTTATCTCGCTGTTGTTATAGGGAGACAAGTCAATCTGCGCCCACTTGGTGACGTATTGCATCAGCACTCCTTTCTTACGCAGTTCGGCCTTGATACCGTCGAGATTGAGGTATTTGCTATCCTCAGTGCCACGCTCTATACCGAGCAATTCTTTAAGAGTGGAATCAAAACCATTGAGATAGGCTTGAAAGTCTTGTTCAAAGGTTTTGTCGTTATCACAGACAGAGGCAAGCGTTTTGCCCTGCATCACAATATATTCGTTGAAACCGCAACCTCGGTCGCGAAACGCCTCAAGAAATTCTTTGGGATTTTCAAAGCGGTTCAATCCCTCAGATTCCTCAATATCCTTGATTTCGTTCAGCATACGTCCTTCAAGCATGATGAGTGCGAAGAAGGGCATCATGTAGTCTGGGAATTTACTTTGCTTAATGCCGGAGGATATTAGCAAGTCGGCACACGACCAAATTTCCGACTCATAGTGCATTATGTCGTGGTGGTATATATTATTTTCGCTCATTACTTTCCATTGATTAAAGTCCGTGGGTCAACATTTAATATAGACGCAATCTTAACAAGCATCTCAAGAGATGGTTGCGCAGTATTGGAGCACCAACGCGAGATAGTGGCTTCGTTCTTGCCTAATTGTTCAGCAAGCCATTTACCTTTACGATTTTGTTCGGCTAAAACAATTTTTAGTCGATTGATCCGTACAGTTGTTGTTTCCATTGCATCTGTTGACATGGGACAATTTCTTGATGTTATTTGCAAAATTACAAAATAATTATGAGCGAGACAAGACGTTGAGAGAGAGAAAAAGTAGCTCTACACGGGGCAAATACGGGATTTGTCGGGTGTGGAGCTACGATTTGTGGATTATTCAGACGGAGAGTAGAGGCGTTTCAGGCGGGATAGGGAGTGGTCATGGCGGAGGGAGTCGCGGTAGGCGACGTCCTGTTGCCAGCGGCCGATTTGCCAATCGCAGTATTGTTTGGGAAAGTTTCAAGGTAGAAATGCATTAACGGAGCCTATCTATAAAACAGCCAAGTGCGAAGATGAGAAAAGGCGCTCAAACTGAACGTCTTGACACTTATTTATAACTATTGTTATTTATCCCCAATTGCTTATCACTTTTGATTTCAGACTCAATCACTCATTATTTTCCGATGCAGAAGCGGGTGAAGATGGATGCGAGGAGGTCGGGGGTGGTGATGGTGCCGGTTAGGGTGGAGAGGTGGTGGAGGGTTTCGCGGATGTCCTGGGCGATGAAGTCGGCGGAGAGGTTGGTCTCCAGGGCGGCGCGGGCTCGTCGCAGACTCTCGGCTCCTCGAACCAGGGCGGCGTAATGCCGCGCGTTTGTGACTATCATGTCACTCTCCTCCCCAATCATGCCTCTTATCTTTTCTGTCATTATCTTCTCTAATTCATCAACTCCGTCGCCTGTCGATGCCGATATCTTTATAAAAGGAACCGCCTGTGATTCCCCATATTGTGCAGACGAACCTAAATCTGCAAATAAATCGGATTCTGCGGCAATTAAACCGGACTCTGCGGCAAATAAAGCGGATTTTCCGTCTACTGTATCAGAAAACTGAGTCTCTACTGCGCCTTTCGTCGAACATCCTTCAGATACCGATATCTTGTCTATCTTATTGTAGACCACAATATGACGGGCTTCGGGCAACGCTGCAACGCGCCGCTTTATCTCCTCAAGTTCTTTTGCAACATCTCCTGTCGCATCTACCATCCAGAGCACTATGGCGGCACGGCTCAATCGCTCTTCGGCACGGTCGATACCGATGCGCTCCACTTTGTCGTCTGTCTGGCGTAAACCTGCCGTATCTACAAACCGGAACAGAATTCCGCCTATCTCTCTTGTGTCTTCGATTATGTCGCGCGTAGTGCCTGGAATGTCGCTTACAATTGCCTTGTCTTCATCGAGCAGACGATTAAGCAATGTGGATTTACCTGCATTCGGTGCACCGGCTATCACCACTGGCACACCCTCTTTCAACGCACGTCCAGAGGCATAGGAGGCGCTTAACCGCTCAATAACCGTCAATATCTTATCAGCAAGTTCCCGCAGACGCGTGCGGTCAGCAAACTCTACCTCTTCCTCGGAAAAATCAAGTTCCAATTCAAGCAGTGAAGCAAATTCCACCAGCTGATCACGCAAGCCGTCAAGATACTCGGAAAATTTACCGTTGGCCTGCTGCATCGCCAGACGATGTGCCGCACGTGAAGATGACGCTATCAGATCCGCCACACCTTCCGCCTGCGCAAGATCAAGACGTCCATTGAGGAATGCCCTCTTCGTGAACTCACCCGGTTCTGCAGGTCTTGCACCATGCCTTACAAGCAGATTCACAATCTCGCGCTGTATCCATTTTGACCCATGACAGGATATTTCCACCACATTCTCCCCTGTAAACGATTTCGGAGACCTGAAAAGCGTCACAACCACCTCATCAAGAACCGATCCGTCATCAAGCAATATTTTCCCAAGATGTGCAGTATGCGATACCATCAAATCAAGAGCCTTTCCTCTCCAGCATCCCGACAACACAGCTTCCGGATCCCGGCCGGACAAACGTATCACAGCTATCCCCCCAACTCCCTGTGGCGTGGAGACTGCCACTATCGTATCATTATCAAACGCATTCATCTTCCATTCCATTCTCTAAACGACGCCACCGATTCAACTTCATTTTCCAATGAATCAGGCAAAGTCGCAAAAAAATCATAACCGGTAAGCTTCTCAAGATCATCCACCGTCATCACATAATTCTGCATATTTCCGGGAGCCGACATATTGGGATACACAAAAGCTATAGCTCTCGGCTTCTCCACGTAAGGAGCGAGAAGCACCTTGAAAAAAGCACTTGGCACAAGTACGCCGTTGCCTATGGTCTTCAGATCTGTTCCTTCATATATCGGACCAGCCACAATCATTATCGCAGAATCCCGTTTTGCCCATACCCTTTCCTTATTTTCCAGCGTATTCCATGCTCCGGAATTCAGAGCATGATCCTGCGGACACATATTAGCCATCACAAAGCAGTCATCCATAGCCTGTTGGCTCCACTTCTGGTCGGCTGCCGGACACATATGTCCACGGTCATATCCCGAATTTCTGTAATCATATGTAGTAGGGCAGCCATCAACTGACGTATCCTGCCAGAACTTATTGTGACGCTTAGCCTCACCTTCAGTTTCGCTTCCGAGCAGCTCCCATGCCACCCAATTCGGAGTTCTGTTATGACGGTTGAAGGAAAGTCTGAATCCTTCGTAATCATATTCATTGCTTTCCACCGCCGCCGGCATAGCTACTCTGTCAAGCCCATCATAATGTGCAGCGGCTGCATATTCACCGGTCGTCACATCCGGCAGCGGCATATCAGATGCCGCTGTAGCATCCGATCTTCCCCCGTCCGAACAAAGCTTGTAAGCACCTAAACAAATCAATCCGGCACACAAAGCCAACGCGATGAAGATAAAAAATCTCTGTTTCATAACACAAAATTACAAAAAAACGCACTATTATTACCCACCGTAATCATATATTTCTTAATTTTGCATTAACTCCTCATTAAATAAGATTATAACATCACATACCATGACAGTTACAGACCGTTTTCTTGATTTTGTGAGATTCGACACACAGAGCGATGAACTCACAAACATGACCCCGTCCACACCGGGTCAGATGGAATTTGCAAAATACCTCAAAGGGCTTCTTGAGGATATGAAACTCGAGGATATCACCCTTGACGACAACGGATACCTTTTCGCCACCCTGCCGGCCAACACCAATAAGGAATTACCCGTCATAGGCTTCATCGCCCATATGGATACATCTCCCGACATGTCGGGCAAACACGTCAATCCCCGTATCGTAAAATCATACGATGGCACAGCTATCACCCTCAACGCGGAAAAAGGTATAACCTTATCTCCGGAGGAATTCCCTGAATTGCTCAATTACATCGGTCAGGATCTCATCGTAACTGACGGCAACACGCTTCTCGGAGCTGACGACAAAGCCGGTATCGCAGAGATCATCGATGCAGTGGCATGGCTGCAGGCTCATCCCGAGGTAAAGCACGGCAAGATACGTATCGGCTTCAATCCAGACGAAGAGATCGGTCTCGGAGCCCACAAATTTGACGTTGAGAAATTCGGATGCGATTTCGCCTACACCATGGACGGAGGAGCAGTTGGAGAGCTTGAGTACGAGAACTTCAACGCCGCTTCCGCGAAAGTCACAATCAAAGGACGCAATGTTCACCCCGGCTACGCGAAACACAAGATGATCAACTCAATCCGCGTCGCCAACAACTTCATAGCAATGCTTCCGCGTTGGGAGACTCCGGAGCACACCGAAGGCTACGAAGGTTTCTACCATCTTGTAGGCATTGAAGGAAGCGTAGAGGAGACAACGCTCACATACATCATCCGCGACCACGACCGCGCCCGTTTCGAGAGCCGCAAACGCGAGATAGAACATCTTGTACGCAAGACCAACATGGAATACCCAGGATGCTGCTCGGTAGAGATCAAAGACCAATATTACAACATGCGCGAGAAAATCGAGCCTGTGATGCACATCATCGAGATAGCTGAGAAAGCCATGCGCGAGGCAGGTATCGAACCTAAAGTGCAGCCCATCCGTGGCGGCACAGACGGTGCACAGCTCTCATTCAAAGGTCTCCCCTGCCCCAACATCTTCGCCGGCGGAGAAAACTTTCATGGACGCTTCGAGTTCGTTCCCATTCAGTCCATGGAAAAAGCGCGCGATGTCGTTGTCAACATCTGCCGCATAGTCGCTGAATAATAATCCTACCGTTTGAAACTTGGATAAACCTACCATAATAGTCATCACAGGGCCGACTGCCTCCGGCAAGTCGGCCCTTGCAATTGATGTGGCGCAGAAACTCGGAACGGAAATCATCTCCGCCGACAGCCGCCAGATCTATCACGGCATACCCATCGTCACGGCTATGCCTTCTGCTGAAGAACTCTCCAACGTGCGCCATCATCTAATCGACATCCTCCCACTTGATGCCTACTACAGCGCATCCATGTTTGAGGAAGACGCGATGGGCATAATTGAAGATATGATCAGCCGCACCGGCACTGCCGTAGTATGCGGAGGGTCGATGATGTATGTAGACGCACTGTGCAACGGCATTGATGAACTTCCCACCGTGCCTGACCACATACGCCACGGTCTTGAAAACGAACTTAAGCAAAATGGAGAAGAGTGGCTGCGTGAAGAACTACACAAACTCGATCCAGAGTATTATACAAAAGTTGACTTAAAAAACACAAAGCGCGTATTCCACGCTGTCGAGATAATCCGCGCAGCCGGCAAGCCTTATACCGAATTACGCACAGGCAAACATCAGGAGCGCCCGTTCCATATAAAGAAATTTCTCCTTGCTCCAGATCGCAGCGTATTGTTCGACCGCATCAACCGACGTGTCGACATAATGGTTGAGTCAGGACTCGAAGATGAAGCACGCAGGGTATATGACCTCCGTCATCTCAACTCCCTCAACACAGTGGGACTCAAAGAGATGTTTACATGGTTCGCCGGCGACATGGACCGCACCACTGCAATAGAACGAATAAAGAAAAACACACGCGTCTACGCAAAGAAGCAACTCACATGGTGGGCTCGGGACAAGGGTATAACACCCATCGATCCCGCGACTTCAGATCCACTCGAAACAATTCTGAAAAACTGAGAGAATTATAACACACTACATCTGTCACAGACTAAGTATGTAGACAGGAGTCGACTCCGGAGCTGACTCCGCCACCTTCTCGCCATCGCCCTGATACGATGTCTGTACGAATATATCGAGGCGGGAGTCGCGGTTCCAGAGATTGATATCCAAAGAGGGCTCCCAAGCTTCGACAGAGAAATCTGTAACATCCGAGATTGTCCAACCCTTCCGACCTATCTCCGGTGTATGGGCTACCGATACCTTTCCTCCCCTCTCCATATCCCGGAATATAAAATATGCATCAGTACCATCGCTGACAATACGTGGCCGCGAGATAGGAATCATCTTTGTTCCACCACCCGCCAAAGAGAAAGGAGCTGCGCGATTGCCTACAATATCCATTCTCCATTCCTTTCCATCATGCCACACAAGACGATACTGAGGTGAGTGGCTGTCTGCATCACGCCAATAAGTAGCGATATATGGACGACCATCCTTGTCAGCCGTCATACTCGTCTGGTTTATAAGTTCTGATTTCTGAGGAATATGCCATGCCACTTCAGCTGTAGCCATAGTAATCGGGAGGACATACTCCGTGCCATCGCTTCTTAACCACGTTTTGCCGCCATCTTCCGACACTGCGTAACACATATCATGATTTGTCTCCACAAGCCAGGTCTCACGCCACACCCACGACAGATGAATCTTACCGGAAGGATCCACAAAAAGCTGCCAATAGGCATTCCTTTCATTCTCACCGTCTACAAGCACATCCTGCACACGGCTCCATTTCCGCTCAGCCGCTGAATATCGGTTCATAACAAGATTACCTCTTCCCGAAGCCCCGGATCTATATGCGAAAAGAAGATCTCCGTCAGGCATGCTGTAAAACTCCGGATACGTCACATCCCGCTCATCCGCGCTTGTCATAGGCTCCATCTCCCCAAGTTCAAGAGAACCGGGGGCGACACTACGGCAATAACGAAGCGGATTTCCATGATGGTCGAAAGAAGCATGCAGAACACCATTGCCATCCACCCCGATGCTTATCACATTATGTCCGTCGTTTACATTCCCCTTATATTGAGAGCGTCTCACGGTCCAGTCATCGCTACCGTGCTTACGCTTTGCCAACGTTACAAATCCATCCGGATCATAATACGCCACATATTGCATGTCACCATGCGTCACCACAGAACTGCCTCTGAAAACAGCCGTATTCACTGATGTACGGCAAAAACCATCCCCCACCTTTGAGAGATACGTCTTGCCTTGTGCAGCAAAACCGGCAGCTGACACTGCGAGCGCAACCGCAAACAATCTCAGTCGTGATAAATTCATGACATCACTCCTCCTGATTCGAACGGCGCACCATCTGAGTGGCGGTCTTATCCTCCTGAGAAACCCCGAGTGTGCGCGAATCCTGAGTCTTTGTCTTTTTAAGCTTGATCTTCACTTTATCGAATCCCTTGCCATAGACACCGTTGACCGCGCCCTGCGTCACAAACGCATCCTCATCAATACTCTTGACGATACGGAAAATAGTCACAGACTCGATCTTGCGGCACCATACCATCAGGATCTTGACATCATGCTTTGAATACCATCCCTGGCCATCAAGCACAGTCACACCGCGATGAGCCTCCTGATTGATTCTGTCAGCGATTTCCTGCCATTTGGGCGAGAAAATAAAGAACTGTGTGGCCTGACGGTTGGTATTGATGATCATATCAGTAACATATGATACAATGAACGTGACAATAAGACCATATACAATAGTCGGGATTCTTGCCTCGATACGCTCCTCTATAGTACCGGTAAATGGCAGGAATATAGACATCGACACGATTGTCATATCCACGAAGATCATCGTGCGCCCGATACTCACATTGCTTTTCTTTGCCACCATGGCAGCCACGATATCGGTGCCACCCGATGAACCGTTATGAATAAACGTTGTGCCGATGCCCACGCCGCAAAGGATACCGCCCAAAGCCACGCTGACCACACGGTCCGGAACCAGCGGATGACCTATGCTCATGAACATACTCTCAAAAAATCCGATACCTATAGCAACCACCGTTACTCCGAAAATCGTGCGCAACACAAATGTTTTTCCCACGATCTTGTAGGCAGCCGCCAGCAGAAGCAAATTCACAACATAGGAAGTCACCGCAACCGGTATCAGTCCATTAGTGGCAAAAAGCACAAGCGTGCCGATACCCGCCACGCCTCCGATCACTATCTCATGAGGGAGAATAAGCGCGCAGAAAGCAAACGCATAAAGAAGAAGACCAAAAACTATAACTACATAATCCTTGGCATTAGTCATAAGGCTATTATATTTATTTCCGCCCATTGTCAGTTATTCAAGTAAAATACTGCGCAAAATTACTCAAATTTTTCAATTATCAGCAAGATTTTTATAAATTTGCACCATAGAACTCATTCGGAGTACATTTCATAAAATTAATAATACACCAATACAACATGAAGCGAATAACATCCCTCATCGCCATATCTGCAATTGTTGCGGCACAAGCCACAGCCGCAGACTTCTTCTCAAACGAAACTCCCGAACAGCTTTTCAATCTCGGAGTTCGCCTCGGAGTCAACACATCAAACCGCACTGTCGGCTCTGAGAACATGAGCGGATACAATGTGCAGGGATGGGGCACCGGATTCGACCTTGGAGTCATTGCTGACCTCAACATCCGCGACTATCTCTCCATCCAGCCGGGAGTCTTCTTCGAGTCACGTTCAAATACCTATACATTCATCACTCCTGTTGCGACTGCCGGGATGGCTGCACACGAATACCTGATGTCGCAGGCAGGAACATTCAATTCTTACGCGCTGACAATACCGATATTGGGCTCCGTAAGATTCAACATCACCGATGATATCAGATGGAACGTGGATTTCGGTCCGTATGTATCATTCATGTTCGGATCAAAACTAAAGAACAAGGTAAACCACAATTCCACTGACAACGGTGGCATACCTGCTGCCGGTGCAGAATTCAGACAAAAGGCTGCTCCCGTTGATTTCGGATTCAAATTCGGAACCGGCCTTCAGATACTCAAGCATTACACCATCAGCGCACATTACATGGCTGGTGCCGTACGCGGATGGAAAGATGTCAAGACTGAATTTGGCAAATACTCCTACGGCGGACGCACCAAAGCCTGGGTCTTCACCATCGGGTATGACTTTTGATCAACTCAATAAATATAAATAACATGACAGAGGGATTTGCATTTTCTGCAAATCCCTCTGTCATGTTATATTACACACTACGAGATCAATTATTCACATTATACACCTCGGTAAGCATTTCGCGGAGATCGCGCGTGTCGCGGAGTTTCACATCTCCATGAGTCATCAGCATCATCTCTACGCCTGACTGTTCCGCGCTGTAAGGCGGCTGAACATAATTTATATCCTCGCGAAGTTTGAATCCACAACGTTCATAGAAACGGATACGTCTTTCAGCCTCCGGAGTCTCCGGTTTCTCAACCTCAAGAAGCACATCCGGACTGACAGTCTCAAAAAGATGCGACAGCAGTTTCCTTCCGATATTCTTCCCGCGATGTTCCGGCTGAACGGCAAAATGCTCTACGTAAACATATCCCTCGAATGTCCAGTAAGAGAGGAAGCCTAAGAAATAGCCACCGCCGTCATCAATGGCAAAGGCATGGAACTTACCACCCTTCTCCTTGATGAAATTAGCCACATGCTCCGCACTTTTATAGATACGACGTTCATTCTCCGGAAAACTCTCGTTATATAATTTCAGGAAAGCCGGATAATCTTTCACTTCCAAATTTCTAAATTCCATAGTATTTATATTTTATAAGACACATCATTACAATGCCTCTTTCATTCTTTTATATACAAAGCTCTTTCCCCTTGACATCTTGGCGCCCTCTGGCTTGCTTATGCCGGGAAGCACCACCGAAGCATGATCCGGCATCCATTTCACCACCGAATCCATCCACTGCACCATCCCTGATCTTGTGGGATGAGGGTTCTTCGCGCTCTGCCGCGGCAAGTCAAGGTCAGAGCTGCGGAAATATGAATCCTCCCCAAGTTCCTCAGCCAGCCAGTCGTTAAGAATCTTACCTTTGTCATGACCTGGCCATGACGGAGGTCCGACCCAGAGAATGGGACGGTCTCCGGCAGCAGCGCGTATTTTCTCCACCGCACCTTTGAGTTTCACGTCGGGACGCGGCTCGAAAAGCTCATTCATTCCCAGGCTGATGAATACAGCATCCGGATCCTGAGCCTTGACAATTGATTCAAGCTTCGGGGAATTTCCCCACTTTGCAATCGTAGATCCATCCCACACAACAGTTGCCACCTCAAAACCATTCTCCTCACCATAGGCATTCAGGCGCTCTGAGAGCCATCCTGTCATCGAGTCTCCGATGAAAAGCACCTTCTTCACCGGTTTACGGTCATCGGGACCAGAACTGATAAGGAATGCCGCAGCCTGCACAATCACAGTGCAGACAACCAGATAATACAAAACAGGGAGTAGCTTTACTTTCTTCATATATAATCTTTTATTCTTATGTTGAAGGCGCCCCATAAGCACACACATCCGGGCAACCACCTGAATATATAACAAAGCGAGAGGCAAAATTACTACAAAATATCCGTTATAAAACATTTTTTAGTAATTTTGTAAAATCAAATAGTTACATGCAATGGAAGAAAACAACAATAAGAAGATAGTGCTGAGCGGCATCCGTGCCACCGGCAACCTCCACCTCGGCAATTATTACGGAGCTCTCTCCAAATTCGTGCGCATGCAGGATGACTACGACTGCCGCTACTTCGTGGCAGACCTACACGCACTCACCACAGCCCCCGACCCCGATATCCTTCATGAGAACGTGAAGAATATCCTTGCGGAATACCTTGCCGCAGGTCTCGATCCGGAAAAGAATACAATCTATGTGCAAAGCGACATACCGGAGATTTCCGAGATGTATCTGCTGATGAACATGCATGTAGGAATCGGAGAACTCATGCGCACCGCCTCTTTCAAGGATAAAGCGCGTAAAGCTCTCGGCATCACATCAGACAGCGATGAGATTGAAAAAGAGATCATCGGCAACCAGACCAACCAGCGCGTCAATGCCGGTCTGCTAACCTACCCCACCCTCATGGCTGTGGATATCCTCATCCATCACGCCGACTATGTGCCGGTGGGTAAAGACCAGGAGCAGCACCTTGAGCTCACACGCCGCTTCGCCCGTCGTTTCAACTCATTCTACAAAACTGAATATTTCGGAGAACCCGTAAACTTCAATTTCGGCGGACAAGCAGTGAAAGTGCCCGGACTTGATGGCTCCGGCAAGATGGGTAAAAGCGAAGGCAACTGCATCTACCTTATCGATGACGAGAAGACACTGCGCAAGAAAGTGATGCGTGCCGTTACCGACGAAGGTCCACAGGCTCCCAACTCAGAGATGAGCGAACCGGTGAAAAACCTCTTCACACTCCTTGAGCTCGTATCTACCCCGGATGTTGTGACACACTTCCGTGATGCATATGCTGACTGTTCTATCCGTTATGGCGATCTTAAGAAGCAACTTGCAGAAGACATTCTTAAGGTGACTCTCCCCATCCGCGAGCGCATCCTCGACATCCGCAACAACGAGGAATATCTTTCACGCGTGGTGCGTGAAGGAGCGGAGCGCACACGCGAATATGCAGCCAAGACCCTCCGCGATGTCCGCGAGATCATGGGTATCCGTAAATTCTGATATAGAATATCTGACCAATGGTTCTCAACTGGATCTGGATCTCGTTCTTTCTGATTGCCTTTCTCATGGCTGCGGGTCGCAGCATATGGGGTGGCGATCTTCAGGTGTGGAGCGACATCATGAACGCCTCCTTCGACCAGGCGGCATTCGCCTTTGAGATATCATTGGGTCTCACAGGAGTGCTGACCCTCTGGCTCGGCATCATGAAAATAGGAGAACGGGCTGGCGTCGTCGAATTTTTCGGCAGACTGATCAGTCCGTTCTTCTCACGTCTTTTTCCGGGCATCCCCAAAGGTCATCCGGCTATGGGAGCGATATTCATGAACATATCCGCCAACATGCTTGGTCTTGATAACGCCGCCACACCTATGGGGCTGAAGGCCATGCAGGAGATGCAGAGCCTGAACGACCGTAAGGATACCGCCACCGACGCCATGATCATGTTTTTGGTGCTAAACAGCTCCGGACTCTGCCTGATACCCATCAGCATAATGATGTACCGCGCGCAAGGCGGAGCCGCGAACCCCACCGACATTTTTATACCCATACTCATTGCCACAGCCATTGCCACGATAGTCGGTCTGACAGCATTGTGCATCAAGCAGAAGATAAAGATGGACAAGGTGATATGGAGCTGGCTTGGTGCCATAGCGCTGATAGTGGGAGGCATCACATGGTTCTTCGCAAGTTTACCGGCTGAAAAAGTTCAGATCTACAGCACCTTCGGAGCAAATCTCATCCTTTTCAGCGTCATAATAGCATTTATCCTTGCAGGCATCCGCCGCAAGCTGCGCGTCTACGATGTCTTCATTGAAGGTGCTAAAGAGGGATTCAAGACAGCCGTGATGATAATACCATATCTTGTAGCGATACTTGTCGCCATAGGAATGTTTCGCGCCTCCGGTGCACTCGACACATTCACCGGATGGGTGGAAAGCCTCGTAGCTTGGCTCGGATTTGACACCCAATGGGTCGGAGCATTGCCAACGATGCTGATGAAACCATTGAGCGGCAGTGGCAGCTGCGCCATGATGCTTGACGTGATGAAGACCAACGGAGCAGACGCCTTTGTCAGCAAACTCGCCGCAGCCGTACGCGGCTCCACCGACACCACCTTCTACATCCTTGCCGTCTACTTCGGCTCCGTCGGAGTCTCAAAAACGCGCTACGCCGCCGGCTACGCCCTGCTCGCCGACATCACCGGCGCCATCGCCGCCATCGCCGTCGCCTACCTCTTCTTCTGAAATAACCCTTACCAACCGTGCCCTCGCCACCCCTCGCCGGGGTGGTTTTATATGTTTCTTAGCATATTCTTTTGCCACATCAAAATTTATCATTAAATTTACATAATTCACCAATTCAATGGCAAATTTTTAAGAATGGGTAAGGATATAAACCGTCTGAAAGTAGTGCTCGCAGAGCAGAAAAAGACTAATAAAT
>OFFM01000698.1_pt1 | contig 23874 bp, 16 predicted proteins | sample 1521401 | NCBI WGS metagenome assembly OFFM01 (sample SAMEA3504118, study PRJEB24116) | mouse gut metagenome | biome: mouse gut; feature: mouse-associated habitat; material: faeces | place: Denmark | collected 2011
CAATGCTGGCCTCGATTGCCAACATGTTCATCGGAAATTGCTTCGAAAATCGAACTAAGGTGAGCTTCGTCTAGGATAACTGTATCTATTGGGGAGGAAATTGATTGATTAGGCCCCAATCAACTCCTCCTGAATGGAAAATTTCGGCCAGATCCTTTGAAAATTAAGTCTCTAAAGGCCATTGGGAAGAATCAAGCATTTTACAGAGCTTCCTTAGAATACGGGGCTAAATCCTCTAACTCAGCCTAGTCCAACAAATTTCAATTCCTCGGGTTATGCAGACTATTTCTTCAGTTTCACTTATCGGTGCCGGCTCCCTGGCCAATGTCTTTGCAAACGTCCTTCATGACATTTTGCCGGAGTGCAAACTCCATTCCGTTTTAGGAAGAAACCAAAAGAAAGCCGAGACCTTCGCTTCTAAGTACAGCAGTCAGGCTGTATTTAACATTGAAGATTTTCTGAAAGATGCCGCGCCGGTTGTCGTTGAACTTGCCGGCGGAGCCGCCCTCAAAGAATATGCTTTACCGATCCTCAAGTCAGGAAGGACGATGATTTGCCTCTCCAGCGGCGCTTTTGCTGACGACGCCTTCAAACAGGAAGCGATTCGAACTGCTTCTGAAAACAACGGTCGAATCTGCATTGTCAACGGAGCCATCGGGGGATTGGACTTTCTTCAGACCTGTGCAATGCAGCACGGAACCGCGGAAGTCGTTATTGAGACAACCAAATCGCCAAAATCTCTGCTAGGCGCACCGGGCTTAGACGGAAAAAATTTGGATTTAACTAAGAAAACCGTGGTTTTTAACGGCGGTGTTCAGGAAGCGATTAAAGGTTTTCCGAAGAACATCAATGTCGGCGTCATTACTGCCTTGGCGTCCGAAAGTCCTCAAACCAAAGTTAAGATTGTTTCAGATCCCGAGGTCCATAGCAATACACATAAGATTATCTATCGCTCTGCTCTGGCCGATGCTGTGATGGAATTTTCCGGCAAACCTGATCCGGGAAATCCGAAGTCCAGCACCACAGCCGCGCTGAGCGCGGCAGCTTGTCTGAAGAATCTTTACAGCCCGATTTCGTTTTGGTAACTGCGGTTTAAACGGAGACATTCTTCCGATATGTCCCCGTTTGAAATCTACTTTTACCGAGCTGCCTTTAACCTCTCGGCTCCTGGCACCTTTCCAGGAAATTCATCGCCGTATCAAAAACCTTGGTACGGGAAAAGTCGGGCAGGCTCTTCCAAATCTTGGTCCCATAACCTTTAGATAACAGACGGTTGTCGCACAGAATCAAAAGACCCTCGTCTTTTTCGTCTCGAATTAAACGTCCGGCGCCCTGCTTGAGCAGCATGATCGCCTCGGGAATCGAAATCTCGTTGAAGGAACTCTTGCCCTCAGCTTCCAGCTCTTTCGAACGTCCTTCAAAAACCGGATCATCAGGCGGCGGGAAAGGAATCTTATCGATTACAACCAACGACAAGGCGTCGCCCTTAATATCCACACCTTCCCAGAAACTCATGGAGCCGACGAGTACGGAATTCTCTTCGCTTCTGAAACGGCGCAGCAGCTCTTGTTTTGACTGTTCGTTCTGAACCAGAATATTCATTGAAACGCCTTCTGTCTCCGCAAAATAGCGCAGTGCTTCGGAAATCACTTCCATCGCTCGAAGCGTGGTGCATAGAACAAAAGCTCTCCCCTTGTTTTTCTTGATAAAGGGCCAAATGCGCTTGGCAACTTCATCGGAGAAATTAGGGGCGCTCGGCACCGGAAGATCCTCAGTGATGTAGAGCATGCCTTGAGCCTTGAAGTCGAAGGGACTTTCCCAAGACTTCGTTTCGGCATCTTCTAAACCGACCTGGTCAACAAAATGCTTGAAATCTCCATTAGCCGCAAGCGTCGCAGACGTTAAAACCCACGGCTTGCCCTGAACTTCTCGGGCGCTCTTGAGCATTTCGGCATAAGAGAGCGGCGTGGTGTTGAAGAAGATGTTCTTAGGCTTAACCGTAAACCAGTCTAAAAGCGGACCTTTCATGGAACGCGAAACGGCTTTCCCGTTAAATACGTCGCGCCAGTATTCGATGAGATCGAGCGCCTCGGTGCACCGTTCGTCAAGCTTCGTCATCTCAGGAGATGCCTCTTTGTGCACATGAACCGCGTTGCTGAGTTTCTCTACCGAATTCAAAAGCTTTTTAAAAGGCTCAACTAAAAGATGCTTATCCTTGAACTTGGCAACGGCAAGTTGTTTATCTTTGGTGTTCAGGATGTTGTGCGTCGTGCTGATTAAATCATCGCAAGCGTTCGAAATGGTCTTGTAGATACCGTTCCAATCAATCTGTTTGTTGACACCGTAACCTTGAGATACCGCGTCCGCAGCCAAATTCCTGACCTCATAAAGGTTCAGCGTCTGAGAAAAGAAGTTCGTCGCGATGTTGGTCAGCTGGTGAGCCTCATCAAGCACCACCAGGTCAAATTCCGGCAGAAAGTCCGTGATTTGATTGTCTTTAAGCGAAATATCGGCCAAGAACAGATGATGGTTAATCACCAAAAGCTGAGCTTCTTTTGCCTTCTCGCGGGCCTGCATGACAAAACAGTCGGTGTAATGATCGCAGTTTGCGCCGAGACAATTTTCTCCTGTGCTCGTCACTTCAGGCCAAATGCCGGAGTTTTCAGGAACATCGGTAATGTCGCCGCGTTCGCCGGTCACGGACTGCCTGGCAAACTTCTTAATGCGATGAAGATGAACGACTTCTTCTCGAGATTTCGCAACGTAGGAATCTTCCTGGAGTGCATGCTCTAAGCGCTGCTTGCAGATGTAGTTGGAGCGTCCTTTAAGGAGCGCCACGCGGCAGCCCATGCCAAGGGCTTTTAAAAGCGCCGGAATGTCCTTCGTAAAAAGCTGATCCTGCAGCGTCTTTCCTGCAGTGGAAATCAGGACCTTCTGATCTTTCAGGAGCGCAGGAACAAGATAAGCAAACGTCTTGCCGGTCCCAGTTCCGGCCTCGGCTACCAATGTTTTTCCTTTCTCCAATGCCTCTGCCACCGAGGTCGCAAATTCAATCTGCGAGGGCCTCGGCGTATAGTTCGCGGTAACTTTGGAGAGAGGTCCGTCCTTAGCAAAAACGTCGGCAACTTCTTTTACGAATTCTGATGGCATTTAGGTTCCTTGTTTAGGAACACAATCCTATCAGATCAAGGAGTTCCGATCTTTTTTGAATTGTTACAGCCGAGGAATCAAGTCACCTGTGACGCTGTTCTTCTTCTCTTGCTCTTCACGAAGCTTGACCTGACGTTCATACTCCGCAGCTTTTTCTGCGCGCTTCTTGATATTTTCAGCGCGTTTCTTCTCGGCTGCAGCGCGGCGCTCGGCTCTAGCTTGAATACGTTCTTCTGGCGTCATAGAAGGAGCTTCAGGAACTTTACTTTCCTGCTCGGCAATGCGCTGTTCACGCTCCTGCTGCTTCATGGCATAAGCCTCGGCATTCGCTTTTTCTTCTTCCGGTGTCAGGACGCGATCTGCGGCATGGCCTTCGCTCGGCTTGCGAGGCGTGACGTCTCGTGTCTTGGGAGGAGCTTTAGCAACGCGAGCGGGCTGAGCATCCATCTTGGCATTTTTGGCGGCTTGCTTGGCCTCAGCAGCTTTGCGGTCTTTCACCGCCTGTTCGGAACGTTCCTTCCTCAGGAAGTCTCTAGCTACAAGCCAAACGCGGCGAGCCTCATTTATGTGTTCCGTGCGTTCCGTCTTGGCTTTATCCAAGCAATAGGTCACAAAGAAGTTGCGATAGCACTGTGCCGTTTGTTCTTTGTACCAGTTTTCCCAAGCTCGCTTTTCATTGTCGTATGCCGCAATCACTTCTCTAGCGCGAGCCGCGGTCGTAATGGAGTGCGGATCGTACCTCGTGGCAAAAGGTTCTGCCGACGGCGGCTCCACGGCATAAGCGTTAAAGCTAAGCAAGCCTAGAGTGAGAAGAATAAGCGGGATTCGCATCCGAAAAGCTCCTGAATGGTGTGCGGCCTAAGCAAAAATAAGACCTGAGATTTCTTGGTCCCAGGTCTCATTATTCTAGCTAAAAGTTAATGCCTTCTTTATTTACCGCTAAGGCCGCCTCTTTGATGGCCTCGCTGAAAGTAGGATGAGGATCGCAGATCAGTGCCAGGTCTTCTGCGGTCGCGCCGAAGGACAAGGCATCACAGCCTTGCGCAATCAGCTCGCCGGCCTGAGGTCCGATGATATGCAGTCCCAAAACCAGGTCGGTCTCGGCGTCTGCCAGCATCTTCACAAAGCCTTGGGTTTCTCCGACAGCTCTGGCGCGGCCGTTGGCCATGAACGGGAAGACACCGACTTTGTAAGGCTTACCAGCATTCTTCAGTTCATCTTCGGTTTTGCCTACCCAAGCAATTTCCGGTTCGGTGTAAACCACGGAAGGCACGCGTTCAATATGCGTTACAGCTTTGCGTCCTGCAATGCGTTCTGCAACCGCCACACCCTCTTCTTCGGCCTTATGAGCCAGCATCGGACCTTTGACAAGGTCACCGATCGCCCATACTCGAGGAAGATTCGTACGGTTTTCTGCATCGACTTCCACGAAGCCTCTTTCATCGAGTTTGAGGCCGACAACAGGTGCATCTAAAGCGGCTATAAACGGAACGCGGCCGATAGAAATGATCAAACGATCAACCCACATCTCGCTGTTTTTTCCGTCCTTGTCCTTGTATTGAACAATGACACGGTCACCGTCATTTTGAATGCTGTCGATGTGAACACCGAACTCCATATCGATACCCTGCTGCTTAAAGGCCTTCAGCGCCTCTCTGCTGATCGCGGAGTCCGCAAAAGGCAGAAGTGACGGCATGGCTTCAAGAATTCGGACATCGGCACCGAGCCGCTTCCAGACGCTGCCAAGTTCCAAACCAATCACGCCGGCACCGATGATCCCCAAGGTAGAAGGAACACTCTTTAGTTTCAGTGCGCCTTCATTGGACAAAATACGTTCCTCGTCAAAAGGAACTCCGGGGAATTGTCTCGGTTTGCTGCCGGTAGCAAGAACAACGTTCTTCGCAAAAACACGTGTCTCGTCCCTGCCTTCCACACCGATCAGATAACCGTCTTCATCAGAAGTCACAAAGAATCCGCGACCGTTAAGGAACGTGATTTTGTTCTTTCTGAAGAGATAAAGAATTCCGTCATTAGTCTGACGAACGATCTTGGCCTTGCGGGCAATCATCGTCGGAACATCAATCGTGGGTTCTTCAACATGAATCCCGTGCTCGGAAGCTTTGTCTCTGATTTCTTCAAAGAGACAGCTGCTCGCAAGAAGAGCCTTCGAGGGAATGCACCCGACATTGGTGCAAGTACCTCCGGGTGCAGGTTTACCGTCCGTGACCCAATCATCAATGCAGCATACGGTTAAGCCCAACTGAGCTGCTCTAATCGCAGAAACATATCCGCCGGGACCGGCGCCTATGACGACGACGTCAAAGGTCTGAATATCATCTTTCATAACCTGCTCCTTAGAGATCTAAGAGTAAACGGGCCGGATCTTCAAGGGCTTCTTTCATCGCCACAAGTGCCAGCACGGCTTCGCGTCCGTCAATAATGCGATGGTCATAACTCATCGCAAAGTAGTTCATCGGACGAATCACGACTTCGCCGTTTTCTGCTACAGGACGCGGTTTGGTCGCGTGGATGCCGAGAATGGCGGACTGAGGCGGATTAATAATCGGTGTGGAGAAGAGAGACCCGAATACGCCCCCGTTGGAAATGGTAAACGTGCCGCCGGTCAGCTCTTCGAGCGTTAACTTACCGTCCTTGGCACGCTTAGCAAAGTCTGCAATCTTGAGTTCGATCTCGGCAAACGTCATTTGATCGGCATCTCTTAAGACCGGTACAACAAGACCGCGGGGAGAACCCACTGCAATGCCGATATCCATATATCCGTGATAAATGATGTCGTAGCCGTCAACCGAGGCGTTGATGATCGGGTACTGCTTCAAAGCGTGAACAGCAGCTTTAACGAAGAAGCTCATAAAGCCGAGTTTGACGCCATACTTCTTCTCGAAGCTTTCTTTGTATTTCGCTCTCAAAGCCATTACCGGCGCCAGGTTCACCTCATTGAAAGTAGTCAGAATGGCGCAGTTGGACTGGGACTCTACGAGGCGTTCGGCCACTCTGGCACGAAGGCGAGACATCGGAACTCTCTGCTCGGGTCTGCCGTCAAGAGATGCGACGGGAGTTGCTTGTTTAGCAGGCGCGGATTTAGGAGCGGCCGGTTGAGCCGGAGCTGCGGCAACAGCAGATGGAGCCACAGGCTGAGCGCTCTTTAAGGCAGCGATGACATCGGGTTTCGTGATACGTCCGCCGACGCCTGTTCCTGCAACCTGAGTTGCAGACAATCCGCTGTTTGCCATGAGTTTTTCTGCGGCAGGCATCATAAAGGCGCCTGGCGTAGAAGCAGCTGCCGTCGGCGCAGCGGGTGAGGGAGTCGGCGCAGGGGCTGCCGCAGGCGTCGAAATAATGACTTCTTCAGCAACGGCTGCTTTAGGGGCTTCCGGCTGTGCACCAACCATTCCTTCAGTATCGATTGTGGCGATCAATTGGTCGCTGAGGACTGCCGCACCATCAGGCTGCTCAATGCTTGCCAGCACTCCGTCTGCCGGCGCCGGAATTTCCAGAACGATCTTATCGGTTTCAATTTCAATAAGAATTTCATCGGCCTTAACCGGTTCACCGACTTTCTTTTTCCATTCAATCAGACTGGCTTCCGAAACAGACTCGGACAGCTCGGGTACTTTGACTTCAACAATAGACATTTCTTTTTTCTCCGAATTCTTTACAAAGCAACGCTTGAACTATTTCGTCTGAATAAAGCCTTTAAGGCGTCCGAAAGCGTTTTCCACCAATTCTTTAAGCTGCTCGGCGTGCTTGCTGGCATAGCCGACGGCAGGCGAAGATGAAGCAGGACGTCCTGCATAACTCAATCTTGCGCCGGAAGGCATTTCTTCAAGCAAATGGTGCTGCACATAGAACCAGGCGCCCTGATTCTGAGGTTCGTCCTGGACCCAAACCACCTCGGAAGCGAAGGAGTAACCAGAAGTCTCTTCTCGGAAACTCTTGTGCGGGAAGGGATAAAGCTGTTCAAGACGAACGATGACGACATCATCGATTTCATGCTCTTTGCGGTATTTCACGAGGTCGTAATAAACTTTGCCGGTGCAGACCAGAATTCTTCTGACCTTATCGGCATCGAGCTCTTCAATTTCACCGATGACGGTTTCGAATTTGCCTTCGGAGAGTTCTTCCAAATCGGAACTTGCCATCTTGTTGCGCAGCAGACTCTTTGGAGAGAAGACGATTAAAGGTTTGCGGATATTGCCAACCATCTGACGGCGCAGCAAATGGAAGATCTGAGCTGCGGTTGTCGGCTGACAAATCAGCATATTGGTATCTGCTGCAAGCTGCAGATAACGTTCGACTCGGGCAGATGAATGCTCGGGGCCCTGCCCTTCGTAGCCGTGAGGCAAGAGCATCGTCAAGCCGCTCTTGCGGCCCCACTTGGCCTCACCGGAGCTGATGAACTGGTCGATCACGACCTGAGCGCCGTTGGCAAAGTCGCCGAACTGAGCTTCCCAAATCGTCAGGCACTTCGGAGAAGAGCTGGCATAGCCGTATTCAAATGCGAGAACTGACTCCTCAGAAAGAACGGAGTCAATCACTGTGAACTGAGCCTGATGCTCACCTAGATGCTCCAAAGGAATCCAAATACCCGAATCCCACCGGTCACGGTTCTGATCGTGCCAGACGGCATGACGATGGCTGAAGGTTCCGCGGCCGGAGTCTTCGCCGGAAATACGAACGGAGTATCCGCCCGTGAGCAGCGTGGCAAAAGCCAGATGTTCGGCTAAGCCCCAATCCACACGGATTTCTTCCTGCATCATCAGACGACGATCTGCGATGACCTTTTGAAGGAGCGGGTGGAGCTTGAAGTTCTCCGGAACGGTCGTAATGACATCCGTCAAACGCTTCAATTCGTCCAAAGGAACAGACGTCTTCACATCGTCTGTCCAGCTGCCGTTGTAACGGGACCAATCAACGGCATAAGGGTTCTTGCCTTCGATCAAAGCCGTCTGTCTCGGCGGGATACCGCTTTCCAGACTGCGTCGATATGCGGCAACCATTTCTTTGGCTTCTTCCGGGCTAACGACACCCTGCAGTGCCAGCTTGTCGGCATAAACCTGACGAGTACCCGGATGGACATTGATCTTCTTATACATCAGCGGCTGAGTCAGTCCCGGCGTGTCCTGTTCGTTATGGCCTAAACGGCGGAAGCAGACAATGTCAACCACGACGTCGCGGCTGAAGCTCTTGCGGAACTCCATGGCCAGACGCGTCGCAAATACGACGGCTTCCGGATCGTCACCGTTCACGTGCAGAACCGGGGCTTCAATGAGTTTTGCCGGATCCGTGCAATATGTCATCGAGCCTTTATCACGAGGATCCGAAGTCGTGAAACCGATCTGATTGTTGATCACGATGTGCATCGTGCCGCCGGTACCGTAGCCGCGGGTATCGGCAAGGTTCAGCGTCTCCATGACGACGCCCTGACCTGCAAAGGCAGCGTCGCCGTGAACAAGAACGCCCATCACGCGGCGACCTTTAGGATCATGGCGGCGATCCTGTCGGGCGCGAACGCTTCCGACTGCGACCGGGTCGACAATTTCCAAGTGAGAAGGATTAAAGGCTAAAGCCAGATGGATCGGTCCGGAAGCGGTAACGACATCGCTTGAGAAACCGTTGTGATATTTCACGTCGCCCGCCGGCAGGTCTTTACTCTTGTAGTGACCTTCAAACTCTGCAAACAGTTCACTCGGCGCTTTGCCAAGCGTATTGACGAGCACATTGAGACGACCGCGGTGAGCCATACCGATAACCATTTCCTCCAGGCCTTGTGCTGCGCCTGTTTCCACGATTTCATCCATGGCGACAATAAAGCTTTCTCCGCCTTCGAGCGAGAAGCGTTTCTGGCCGACATACTTGGTATGGAGATAACGTTCCAAACCTTCTGCGGCCGTCAGTTCTTCAAGAATGCGTTTCTTGGACTTGGCGTCCATGCTCGGGGTTGAGTGGCAAGGTTCCAGTTTTTGCTGCCACCAGCGTTTGATCACCGGATCGCTGATGTACATGAATTCGATACCGATATCGCTGCAATAAGTTTGTTTCAAGGCGGCGATTAAATCCCGAAGCGTCATCTTATCGGCGCCGAAATACGTATTAGCTGCCGAGAAGGTGCTGTCCATATCCGTTTCGGACAGTCCGTAGAAGGAAGGTTCAAGCTCGGGAATCTTCGGACGTTCTCTTCTGTGCAGCGGGTCAAGGTTGGCCCAGCGGCTTCCTAAGAATCGGTACGCACCGATGATGGACTGAACCGCAACCTGTTTTTTTGCCAGATCAAGATCTCGTTCACTTACCGGACAAACAGCCGAACGCGGTTCGGATGCTCTCTGTGCGAAAGCCTCAACGATGGGTGCATGAGGAACGTCAATGGTTTCGACACGGCCGTCGGAAGCCGGGGCCTGCTGCAGACGGTCAAAGTACTGACGCCATTTTTCATCTACGGAATTTGGGTCTTCGAGGTACTGCTCGTATAACTCTTCTACGTAAGGAGCATTCCCACCGAATAGATATGAATTCTCTATTAAGTCTTTAATCACTTTTTCACCTTGGACAAATTTCTTGCCGCTCAGGGGGCCGCAAACTATCGGAGTATTTTGCGGCTGCTTCACAGGTTTCCTGTTGAGCGTGTTTCAGCAAAAACCAGCCACTGAAACAAATTGATTATAGATTTGAAGCCGTGACTCAGGAACATTTTTGTGAACGGCAAACAACTTTGTCGAAGCCTTGATTTTTCGAGATTGCGGCTTCGGTCGTTACCTTCAAAAACATCCATTTTCTTCTAACTGCTCTCCTTCACTACCTCATTTAAGCAACGCTAACCGATTGCCCTTGTAGTTCTTTTCTAAAATTTCCTCCATAAACTAAGGAAATGAAAATGATGTCCACCATATTGCATTGGACCTGTGACCCAACCTCTGCCAGCATGGCATCTCTACTCTTTAGATGGGCAATTGCTTTAGCGATGCTCCCTTACGGAGTACAGAAACTTTTCCATCCGGAAAACGCAGCGAAGTTTCCGAAGGTCTTATTCTTCTCTCCAAAGGTCGGATATTATTCAGCGGCAATCATTGAAACTTTCGTGCCGCTGTTTCTCATGGCCGGATTGCTCACACGTCTAGCGGTTATCCCTGCGATTGTTAGTTTCACAATCGCAACCAAGGTCACTATCGGTAAAGATCTGACCTCTCCCGCTCTGCCTTACTTGTTCGGACTCATTGCGATATTTATCGTCGGCTCGGGCCTTTACTCAGTAGACTATTGGCTTTTGTACGCTCTAGCCGGCAATTAGCAAGGTATATAGCTGTTTCTCATACTTGAACCGGAGGCCAAAAGTTATCCCGGTTCTTGATTTGAGATAGCCGACAGTCAGATCAAAAGATACGATAGTGGTATCGACTGGTAAACGACAATTGTCTATGAAACTCTACAGGGCGATCTTCAAATGTGAAGGCCACCCTTCGGATCTCAATGACAGGCTGTGGATAAGACAGCTTAAACACATTACACAAATCCAGCGGGAGCAGCACGGCTTTAATTCGTTCTTCACAGCGGGTAATGGAGATTCCAAGTTCGGATTGATAGAAAGCATAGAGTAACTTTTCGCGATGATGCGCAAGGTTTTCCTTTGTCAGCTTTTCAAAATCCTTCCCTACACCCCACAACTCATCGAAGGTCACAATCCCGGAAGAAGCGGACAATGTTCTTCCGGCGTGAACGACTTGGTCTGACGGCTGAAGATTTAAAAGCTGCTGAATTTCGAGAGACGGACTCACTCTCTCGAAAAACAGCAAATCTGATTTTGTAGGGACCGCTTCATCGACTTCTGGGTTATCAGGCTGCAGCTTAATGTAGCGCTTATATACAAGTTGCTGGTTGTTAGAGAATTCCGCTACGAAAGTTCCTTTTCCCTGATGGCGAATCAGTACACCCTTATCCACCAAAAGTTTCAAAGCTCTCCGCATCGTGCCGGGGCTAACATTAAACATCTGAGCAAGCTCGGTCTCGTTCGGGAGCATCTCTCCCGGTCGCCATTTCTTTTCACTGATAAGACGAGAAAGGGACTGGCTGACCTGCTCAAAGAGTGTTAAACGATTAGGAAAGAAATACGATTTCGATTCGAGTTCGAAGTCCTCCATAGCCCCTCCAAGAATTGATGTTTTAATTACCCCTTATTTTACCTTTCCTCCTATTCCGTTCACAAGTTCGGCAAACCCTGTATATATAGAAAGAGCGATGGGCAGACTTTGTTCGTCCTGTATCTCAAAATTCGGACGATGATGCCCGTGATGGTTGCAGCCATAGAGAATAAATCCGGCTTGACCGCCCCTTTCAATCACACGTCGTATGAACAGTGCACAGTCTTCAGAACCTGACGGTGTGTGGATCCTCGGGAGAACTTTGATACCGGGGATCTTTTTCATCACCTCTTCAACTTTGTCGTAAATAGCAGGACATTGCATCAGAGTCGTAGACTCACCGGCCAGCTCAACTTTAGATTTCACACGATAGGCCTTATCGACACCTGCAAATATGTCGTAGACATATTCCTTCATGAATTCATTAACTTCTTTAGTTTCTCCTCTGACCTCCATTTGCAGCTTAGCGTGTGCTGGAATGACATTTCTGCCTTCTCCGGCATGAAGCGTCCCCACAGATACTCGTGTTACACCATCCGCATGGCGAGGAATTCCCTGCAGCATCATTGAAGCGGCGCATGCTGCCATTAAAGCATTATTTCCCTGCTGGGGAGCATTTCCTGCATGAGCCGGTCTTCCTTCTATCGCAATGTCAAACTTTGAAGATGCTAAAAAACCGCCGTCCATCACGGCAACTTCCCCAAGACCGATGACACCGCCGACATGACCGCTTAAAAAATAATCAACATCATCGACAATACCGGCTTCGCACATAGCTCTTGCACCTCGGACTCCTTCTTCTGCAGGCTGGAAAATTAATTTGAACTTTCCGCACAGCTGATCCTTGTGTTCCACTAACCAACGGGCAAGTTCCAAGCCGACGGCAGTATGCCCGTCATGGCCGCATGCGTGCATCAAACCCGGATGTTCCGAGGCAAAGCCTAACTTGTTCGGAAGATGGTCAGCATCTTTCGTTTCTCGAACAATGACGCAATCCATGTCACTTCTAAATGCTGTCGTTGGGCCCGGACGTCCGGTGTCCAGTACCGCAACTGCTCCGGTGAAACCTTCCGTTTCCTCAATGAAAGACTGCGGAACGCCGGCTTTAAGTGCACGCTCAATACTGTCTTGAACAAGTTCGACATCTCTGCCTAGAACTTCGTCAAGATTGAGGTTTGCTTTTCCGACGAATACCGGCAGTCCGAGACCTCTCAGAAACTCGACAACGAAATAAGTCGTTTGAAATTCGGTCCAGCCTTCTTCAGGAATCTTATGAAGTTTGCGTCTACTGCAAACCATTTCTTCAATATATTTTTGATCCATCGTTTTCTCCTTTAGATTTGATCAACGCGATGTCTTTGCCTCGCGCCTTTTAAGATAGAAATATGCCGCCGCACAAAGAGCTCCGACCACTGCGAGTCCGATGCATGTCGCATAAGCGCCGACGTATGAGCCTTCCTTGGAAGCCAACCTCAAAAGAATCGGACCACCGATTCCGCCAATGCTGTATCCGGTCATCATCAAAGAAAAATTCACACTGTTGTGCTTATGGCCGAATTCATCAGCAATTAAACTTGGATAGGTTCCTATGAAAGCTCCGTAGCAGATACCCACCAAAACAATGCCGGACATGAAGGTGGTCAGGTCTCCTCGTCCGGATTGAATCAAAAGGAAAAAACCTAAGACAGCTGCGGAGAGCATTAAAACCAAAGTTTGCACACGTCCCAGCATATCCGAGACCGTGCCGGACAAGAATCTTCCCGTCGTATTGGCCAAGGAGATAACGGAAACCGATGTCGCAGCCAGTGCTGTCCCAACTCCGATCTGGTATTCAGCAATTCCGGACATACTTGAAATCAACATTAACCCCATCGTAGATCCGCAAACAAATAACAGATAAAGCGGGATAAATAATGGGGAACGAATCATCCCTAACCAATTAACATCTAGGCCTTTTGTCACCTTGGCTCGGGCACTGCTTGTAAAACAGAGCGCGAAATCATCCGGGCATTTAAAGGTCAAAAGTCCGCAGGTAAAAATAACGAGGCCGGCACATATTCCGAACACCGTGCAAGCGGTTGAAATTCCATATTCGCGAATCAGCCAGTTAACAACGAAAGGCAGGCAAGCAGCACCCACTCCTAAGAAAGCCGTTACCGTTCCGCCGGCAAAGCCTCGCTTGTCAGGAAAAAATTTAACCGCACAATTGATCGTGCAGCCGTTCACCATTCCTGTACCAATACCTACAAGCAATCCATAGGCGATATAAAGCATGCTTATGCTTTCACTGACAGCACAGAGGAGATAGCCGATACCTATAAATAACCCTCCGGCAGCAATTACAAATCTAGGGCCGAATTTGTCATTAATGTATCCGCCTGCCAGCATCAGAAAGGGTGTAACACCGGTCGCTACGCCGAATACAGGAGATATATCGGCTGCCGTTAAATTTGTGGATGTCGCTAACCCGATTTTTTGTGCCAAGGGCCCGGAAAACACGCTCCAGATATAAAGAGCTCCTGTAAAGAAATTAGCCAAACAAAATAGGATTAGGCAAATCCATCTCTTCTTTTTAAGAATTAAAAATTCATTCATTTTTAAAAAAAACAACGTGAAATTGAATTTTTATTCTATGGATAGACAAAATTTTTTACCTCATATAAAACCTCTAATTTCATGTTTTTTATAGGTTATATGCTATCCGATATCAGATATCGAATATTGCTTAACTAACAGCAATTTTGGAGATAGTTCGGATTGGTGGATCCTGTTCGGACTTCTAAACTTTGCTGGCCTTTTAGGCAAAGTTAACTTCCTCATTTTTCCAAGGATTCACTTATGTCTATCAATGTAGCTTTCGCACTAATCGTTGTACTTATAACGATTTATGCATTGATCAAACGTTACGAAACTCGGTGCGTTCTTTTGGCTTCGGGTTTCGCAATGGCGATATTTTCTTTGAAGCCAATGATTGCATTCCAGCAGTTCGATGCTTCGATGACGAGGTCGTCTCTCATCATCGCCATTTGTTCTGCCATGGGCTTTGCTGCAACCATTTCTTTAACCAAATGCGACGTGCACCTGGTTGCGCTCTTGACTAAACCTCTGAGAAGGCTAGGTGTGTTATTGCTCCCCGCTTGCATGTTTGTAACCGGTCTTTGTGCAGTAGCCATCCCTTCCACAGCCGGACTCTGCGCCGCAGTAGGACCTTCCATGATCCCGATTTTGATTAGGTCGGGGTTTAAACCCGCAATCGCAGCGGCGGCCGTCGTCTGTTCCACAACACCTGCCCTTCTCAATCCCGGAGTCGCACACAATGTATTCGTCTCCAAGATTGCCAATATGGAAGTCATGGAGTTCATTGGCCGAGTAACCTCACCTATCTTATTGTTTTCGCTCGCCATCATCGTGGGACTGACCATTGTTTGCTTTATATACCGCGACTACAAAAAACCTCAGCACCAAACTAGCGAAAGCAACGAGCTTGCGGATAATCTTCCGAAGAAAATCAATCCACTATATGCTCTTGCCCCGCTCGTTCCTGTAGTTATTCTGCTTTACGTCTCCCTATATACGACCATGAAGATGAGCGTTGCTACCGCGATGCTTATCGGTACGTTCTATGCGTTATGCGTAACGCGCTCCAACCCGGCTGAAGTTACTAAAAAATTCTTTGACGGCATGGGCAAAGGTTATGGCAATATCCTTGGCATCATCATTGCAGCCGGCGTGTTCGCTGCAGGTCTCAAGGCTGCAGGTGTCATCGACCTTCTCGTCCAAACACTCACTAACGCAAATCATCTCGCTCGTATTGGCGGTGCCTTCGGTCCTTATTTAATGGGAGTACTCACTGGTTCCGGAGATGCCGCGGCCTTCGCCTTCAATGAAGCTGTTACTCCGAACGCGCCAAGTTTCGGTCTCCAAATTGCCGATCTAGGGTGGCTAGCAGTAATTTCCGGCTCTTTCGGACGCCTCAGCTCTCCTCTTTGCGGCGGCCTCATCCTCGTCGCGGGCATTGCTTCCGTCAATCCTATGGAAATCGTTAAACGTTCTGCCCCTGTCATGCTGCTCATGGTTCTGGCCGCATATTGGCTCCTCTGATAAAGGTAATCAAAATGAAAACATTCAAATATTCGCTGATTATTTCTTCCCTTCTTGTTGCCTGCTCTGTTCAAGCCGAAAGCGCCGTCACCATTTATGGGCGTATTGATACCGGTATCGCATATGACAATTACGGAGGAGATACGCATAAAGACAACACGATTACGATGCAGTCTGGATTAAACACCGCTTCCCGTATCGGCATAAAAGGAATCGAAGAGATAACCGATGACCTATCTGTAGGTTTCCGTTTAGAAAACCGCTTTGCATCTGATTCCGGGGCATTAAAAGGAGGACTTAAGGGCAATAAAATTTTTGAGGGCTGTTCTTACTTAACCGTCAGCAGCAAAAAGTTTGGTGAAGTCTCCGCCGGAAGAATTTCCGGAATCTCTTCCGGATCCGGCGCCTACGACCTTCAATTCTTCATGGATTCATTCGGGGGCGGAACATACGGCATAGGGCTGGCTCCCGTGAAATCCTCCAGAATTGACAACATGATCACGTACCGAACACCCATGCTTGCCGGCTTCCAAGGCACGCTGCAATACTCCATGAAAACCGAGGAATCTGAAGAGGGAGATGAAAATACCAGCGACGTAGATAAGTTTTATGCAGGAGGTCTCCGCTATAAGAACGGCAACTTAAACCTTGTTGCCGCATATGAGGAAACAACCTGGGGTAAAAAGGTACCCGCTGCCGCCAAAGGGACGACAAGCAAGAAAATCGCCACAATCGGCGGAAGTTATCGTTTCAAACCGGTAACCGTTTATCTGCAGGGTCAATACTTCGACGGTGTCAATAAGCTAGACGGCTTTTCTTCTGCCAAGAACATTAAAGGCTTCGGCACTTACGCCGGCACCCAGTTCTGGTTTGGCCTGTCTTCTTGGCAGTCAATGATTTATTACCGAGATTACAAGGTCAATACTATTAACAACATTGAAGACCATAAAGCCCATATGCTGGGCATAGCTACGAAGTATCTGTACCGACCTTCTAAAAGTATTGACATCTACATCGGGGGCGGCTTTTCCACTTGGGATGGTCAAAACGCAAAGACGAAAAAATTTACAAAGGACCATGCCTTCAACATCATTACCGGCATAACCAAGTATTTCTAATAACTTGTTTTCCAATAAGGTACTTCCATTGAACTAACCGTCTGGAATCCTCCGACACCAGGCTTTTGAGAATCCGTATTCGGATTCTCTTTTTTTTCAAAATTGCTTGACTGTTGACATCTAACTTAACTAAACCTCAGAGCGTATATTGGGATCCAACTCAAACTTTAAATCAATGGCAAAGTTGTATAGTTCATTAGACCCAAACAACAAAACTTAGAACAAAATGGATAACTTTCACAAACTTATAGAAGGCTTCCACAACTTCAAGCAAACTTATTTCCTAAAGGAAAGACAGTATTTTGAATCACTGGAAAAGGCTCAGAATCCCAAAACGCTGGTTGTTGCCTGCTGCGATTCGAGAGTCGATCCAGCCATTCTTCTGCATTGCAAACCCGGTGACTTGTTTGTGATTAGAAACGTGGCTGCGCTTGTTCCCGCGGTGACACAGGCCTCAAATCCATGTTCTGTGATGAGTGCCATTGAGTACGGCGTCAAACATCTCAATGTCGAGCACATCGTCGTCATGGGTCATTCTCATTGCGGGGGCATCCACGGTCTCATGACACCTGAATCCATCGCCGGGGAAACTTATATTCAAGACTGGGTCGGTATTGCCTCCCCGGCTTTGGAACGTCTGCAAGCCATGACGGGCGATGAAGATGAAAAAACACGGAGCCGCCACTGTGAAGAAGGCGCTGTGCTAATTTCTCTTGACAACCTGCTTTCTTATCCTTGGATCGCAGAGCGTGTTAAGAACGGACAGCTCAAGCTTCACGCTCTTTACTACGATTTGTCTGAGGGCAACCTTTATCGTTTCAGCCCTGACTCCGAGGACTTTGAACTACTCTTCGACACTCTCGAAAATCCGTGACTGACTTCGGAAAAATTCTATAGTCCACTACAGAAAAATTCCATAGCGGACTATAGGCAAATTCCGTAGCTAGCTACAAAATAACCTAATGTTATTTCCTCAGGCTATCAGCAAGTTTTCCATTTCACGAATTGTCTGGACGGAATTGAATAGACCAACACGATACGCCTAAGCTCTTTTGAGTCTTTTTGCTCGCCGTAATGTCTGGCTTTCATCTGTGAGATACCCTCTAAAAGAATTTCTTCTTCCTTCTCCCCGTCGTATGATACTTTGAACTCGAAAACCCAATGTCTTTCTCCGGCGCTTACTTCTAGATCGCTTCTGCCGTGGGCATTATGCTGCTCAACCTTAGCTTCCAGTCCGGCACCGGAGAAATAAACCTGGACATAGGCTCGCAAGGAAGCTTCGTCTTTTACCGGGTAGTTGTGATAATCAATTGCGGTGAAGAGTCGGTTAAGAATATGGAAGACAGATTCGGCAGATTCTTCAGCGAGTACTTTTACGATCGGACCGGCACCCACTTGCCCGGCAACCTTACCATCGAGCAATCGCTCTATATACAACTGAGCCATAGCCCGCTTCACTTCTAAGTTTGGATAGTCAAGAAAAACCGTATCTCCGTACCTTACTGCCTTGATCGTCAGGTAGCCCGCTTGTGTCAGAAGACCCAGATCTGACAAACTTTCCAAATCAGAAGCACCTGAAAGTGTTGAAAGTGAAATCGATTTTTCTCGTCCATACTCTTCAGGGTGTCTAAGAGCGTGAGATTTTAAATATTCAACTAAGACGGACGGCTTTCCGCCGCTTTCAAACCAATAGTCCACAAAACCGTTTCGAGGTGATGAGAGAAAGTTCAGCATGGACCACGGTGCAAAAACATGTTCTTTCGCAGTTCTTTCAAAGCAAAAGCCGTCGTAATGCTTGATGAGCTTTTCTGTGAGCTCCTCTCTTGAGATGCCTAACAACAAGGCGGCATTATCTAGGTATCCGGAAAAGTATTTCTGCGTTTCATCGTATGTGTAACCTAACAATGTGCCATATTCCACATCTAAAGAGAGGTCCGAAAGATTATTCAGCTCTGAAAATATGCTTGTTTTATTGAACTTGGTAATACCGGTAATGAACGCAAATCGCAGCGCACCTTCATTTGACTTTAATACGGAGTAAAAAGCCGATAATGCTCTTCGAACTTCATTGAAGATAGCTTTATTGTTCAAGCAAGAGGTAAGAGGCGCGTCGTATTCATCGATTAAGAGAACCAAAGAATTCTTTTCCTGAGCAGTCAACCAATCGGATAGCTGATCAGAGACTGTTTGGAAGGGACGAAGTTCGAAGCGGAAACCAAAAGGAGCAAATTTTCGCGAGATAAGCGATATCAATCTTTCTGAAAAAGATTCAGCATCCGCAAAATCCTTAATTTCCGAAAAATCCAGCCGCACAACGTTGTAGTTCGTATCTTCCTTCCAAAGTTTTTCAATAGCCAAACCTTTGAAGTCCCGTAGGCCGAACTTAAATAAAGACTCAAAAGTCGAGATCAGAAGAGATTTACCAAACCTTCTTGGTCTAGCGAGGAAATATTTACCACGATTAACAGCCAAGCTAAAAACCATCTCCGTCTTATCAACGTAGATTTCATCGGCCATTCTCAAAGCAATAAAGTCCGAAGTTCCAAGTGGTAAAGCTTTCAGCTGATTGATCGTCATTTGTTGTCCTCCGAACTCTCCTTTGTCAATTTTAGGATAACAACTCACATCACGCTAAGTAATGACATTGTTTACCTTGAAGGGGCCAAGGAAATTGCTTTTAGCTAAAGAAGTTTCCCTTTTCCAGCCAGCTATTTTTGAAGACAATCTAAGTTATTCAATAGGATTCTTCGGATTCAATTCACGCATCAACAGACGATCCTCGATATGCTGAATAATCCTCGATTTCTCTTCAGTCGTTAAATGATCGAGGTTGTAGAGAGAAAGCATGAACAAACCTTCGATCGCCATGATGGCCGTCGCGCTGTCTAACGAAGCCGGACCGCTGCTGCGGATCTTTTCAAACAGTTTTCTGTACCAGTTATGAAGGGGTTCCATTAACTGAGGATCAAAGGATTGAACTGCAAAGACTGCGGCGCCCCAAGTTCGGTTCGAGGCAGCAATGCCGTTAAATTTTTTATACCAATGAATAAAACCTAAAACCAAGGCCTGCGGATGACCTTTGAACGGTTCCGTCGCTGTTTCCAGCTCATCCGATAAATGTGAGACGTAACTGTCCATTAACGCAATGATCAGTTCTTTTTTTCCCGGAAAGTGGTACAGCAAACCGCCTTTGCTAATTCCTGCTCGATCAGCAACTGCTTCCAGCGTCAGCTGACCGACGCCCTTCTCCGCCGCGATTTCACGCGCGACCTCTAAGATCAGCTCTTTCGTTTTACTACTGGTTTTTCTCGTCTGTTTCTTAGTTTCCATTGAAGAACCTATCTCGCGCAAAAACTTTATAACGGCAATCGATCCGACCGCTCCCCTAATCTTATTATAGTTTTACTTTACTATTCAGTATAGTAATTTAAAACAATTAAAAATATTTTTTTAAGTTTCACTTAAGAGAGTAATTCATCTATCTCATCTTTTTGTATGAAAAATACAGCTATTATTAGTTAGAAAAAAATCTTTTATCCTCTTAATTAAATGAACTAACATATTGTTTTGTTGTATCTTAAAATTGACAACCCAAATTCTTAACATACAACATTTAGTGGTACCTCTCCTAATTATTTAAACCGTCCAGTCGGTATAGTATCTCTAACTGTTAAGACGTTGATCACAAGGAAAACAAATGAAACCCTTATCTTCATTCAGTCGTCGCAATTTCTTGAGAACACTGGCTGTGACTGGTCTGGCCTCCGGATCGGCATTTGCAGCTCCCACATCAACAGCTCAGCCCTTCAATGAAGTCCACGACTTAGTTATCGTCGGCAGCGGCTTTGCCGGACTTTCTGCCGCATACGCCGCTCTTAAAGCCGGCGTCAAAGACATTCTTATCCTCGATAAGATGGAAGCTTTCGGAGGCAACTCCTGCCTCTGCGGTGGACTTATGTCCGTACCATTGAACCCGAAACAGCAAAAACAGGGCATTAAAGACTCTGTTGAGCTTATGGTTGCCGACATGACCAAGGCCGGCCGCGGATTCAACCATCCTGACCTGGCTAAAAAATTCGCAGAAAACGCTGTCAACATCTGTCCGATGCTTGACGAATGCGGCGTTCAACTCATGGATAAAGTCATCCGTCTAGGCGGTCACAGTGCCCCGCGCACCATGGTTCCTACAGCCGCATCCGGCGGCGGAATCGTCGTTCCTATTCACAATTGGCTCAAGAAAAACGGCGTTCAGTTCCGCAACCGCTCTCAAGTCATTGACCTTCTGATGCAGGACGGCAAAGTTACAGGCGTACTCGTTAACTGCGATTACAACTGGAAGGACGGATCTTCTAAGAAGGAACAGAGAATCGGATCCCGCGGCGGAGTCGTAGTTGCCACCGGCGGCTGGGGGCAGGACAAAGATTTCATTAAAACCACTATGCCGGTTTACTCTCTTTTAGAGTGCACCTCTCAGCCCGGAGCCACTGCCGAAATGCTCAAGGCATTACTGAAGTCCGGCTGCCTGCCCTCTATGCTCGATATGTACCAGTTAGGACCGTGGGCCTCCCCTGATGAAAAAGGCGCAGGCCCGGGAAGCTTCTTCGCCGACTACGCTTTTGCAGAAGGCATGGCAGTTAATCCTAAGACCGGCCGCCGCTTCATGAATGAGCTTGCCGACCGTCGCACTCGTGCTGATGCCGAACTCAACGTCCTAAGCGAAAGCACACCGGACAAGATCAACTATCCGATTGTATTCTGCGGAGAAAAGACCACAGAACACGCGGAAGGCTTCAAAGCGGCCTATCGAGACAAGACTGTCTTCCGTTACGAAACACTTGCCGATCTCGCTAAAGCCTATGACATTCCGCTTAAAGCCCTTCAGCAGCAGGTCGATGAATACAACAAGATCGTTGCAGGAACCCTGAAAGATCCGTTTGCTAAACCTCTTGACGTAAAACAGCCCCTTAAAGCCCCGTTCTATGCCATGCGTCTGACACCGAAACTTCATTACTGCATGGGCGGTATCGCTGTGAATCCAAGAGCCGAAGTTCTTTCAACAGCAACACTTGCTCCGATTCTCGGATTGTTTGCAGCAGGTGAAGTCACCGGAGGTGTCCATGGAATGGACCGCCTCGGAGGATGCTCATCCGTTGACTGCATGGTATTCGGCCTGGAAGCCGGCCGTAACGCTGCCGCTTATCTCAAAGCACAGGGGAACTAACATGAAAAAACTCTTTCTTCCGCTCATCGCTGCCCTGCTTTCTTGTTCTGCCTTCGCTGCCGATGCGCCCACTCTTGCCGGCATGCCGATGAAGCACACTATGGCAGCTCAAATGCAGTGCTCGGCCTGTCACGACAACACGACTGAATTTACAAAGCCTTCCACACAAAAGTGTGAAAGCTGTCACGGGCCCATGACGCAAATTAAGACAAAGGCCAACCCGCAGGATAAGTATCCGCATCAGTCCGCTCACTACGGAAATACAGTCGATTGTGTGGTTTGCCACTCCGAACATAAGGCAAGCCAAGACTTATGCAGCAACTGTCATCAAACCAAATGGACTAATTTCAGATAACCAAGCTTAGATCACCAAGGAGAACTCTCATGAAAAAACCGCTTGTCATCTCGATCCTTCTCGCTATCGCCCCTTTATCTTTTGCCGCCACACATAATCTCGACGGCCGCACATTAACCGTGGATGAACTTTGGGCCATTTCCGCTCCCGGAGAAAAAGTTGCCGTTACACCCGAAGGCTGGGCAAGAATCAAAGCTTCCTACAAGGCTCCGATCGATGCCGCTACTGATGGCCGCGATATTTACGGTTTAACAGTTAACTACGGTGCCTTGAAAGACCAAAAAGTAGCCGGCGCCTCCGTTGAAGCCGAACCGAACCGCAGCGCTTCCATTAAGTTCAACGAACGCCAGATGCGCATCCAGGCCACCGGTCTTGAACCCTACTTCGATGACAGAATCTCCAAGATGGCCATGGTCATCCGTCTGAACCAGATGGCTGCTGGCTACACCGGCATGAGCGAAGCCGCTGCTAAGGCTTTCCAGGAATACATCAACAATGACGTTTGCCCGTTGATTCCCTCCCGCGGTTCTGAAGGCGCCAACGACCTGAGCATGGCCACCCATATCGGCTTGGCTCTCATGGGTGAATGGGATGTCAGCTACCAAGGCAAACGCGTTCCTGCCGCTCAGGTTCGTAAAGAGCTCAAACTCCAGCCCTATCATCCTTTCGGCATGGACGGCATCTCGATTCTTTCTAACAGCAACGTTGCAGAAGCTCAGTCCATTGCTGCTGTTAAGAAGGCAGAACACTACCTCGCTTTGAGCCCGGTTGTGATCGCTTCCAGCTTAGAAGCCTTAAACGGCAACGTTTCTCCATATCTCTGGCATACCGTTGAAACCAAAGGCTGGCCTCAGGGTCATGAAGCTGCAGAAGCTGTTCTGGCCAACTTGAAAGGCTCTTACCTTTGGAAGAAAGACGCCAAACGTTACCTGCAGGATCCGCTGAGCTTCAGATCTGCCGGTTATATCCTGGCTGCCGCCATGGAAGAGCTGAATCAGACGAAAGGCCTTCTGAATACTGCCATCAACCACACAACCGACAACCCGATCGTCAATACCGAAGCTAAGAACGACCGCTGGTACAGCAATGCTGAAGTCTTGGATGAAATGAGAGCCGGCAAGCCGACTGTTTATGTCAACTCCTGCTCCAACTTCGACAACACTCAGCTTGCTCTTCAGATGGAAAGTCTGACAAAGGCCCTCGGTCAAGTCATGCACATCTCTGCATGGAGAACGACCCAGCTGGTTGATGACCACAGAACAGGTCTGCCGACATACCTCGTTGCTAAGGAAAATAAAGGCGGCGACGGATTTGCCAATATCGCACAGTCTATGTCCGGTCTGTATGCCGACGGTATGGCTCTGACCAACAGCGTCATCGGTTACGGTGTTCCGACTTCCATCGGTATTGAAGAAACCTTCTCCAACCTTAACGCAACAGCCGATCGCCTTTCTAAGATGGCCGACGTCGGTTATGAAATCTATGCCTACGAAGTGCTTCATACAACACAGGCTATGGATATGAGAAAACAGGAAGGCAAACAAATGGGTCAAGGCACAGCCAAACTGCTGGATGGTTACAGAAAGGTTGTTCCGTTCGTTACTAAAGACAGAATCTTCACGCCGGACATTAACAACGGCCTAAAGTTCCTCAAGTCCTACCAAGTTCCTGCTAACAACTAATCAGCAGCTTTCGGAAACCCGGTAAGTCGGGTTTCCGATCTCTATGTGCGCTCGGCATGAGCGAACTCTACAGGGTGAAAGTCCCGAAGTGCGGGCG
>OFFM01000710.1_pt1 | contig 23548 bp, 15 predicted proteins | sample 1521401 | NCBI WGS metagenome assembly OFFM01 (sample SAMEA3504118, study PRJEB24116) | mouse gut metagenome | biome: mouse gut; feature: mouse-associated habitat; material: faeces | place: Denmark | collected 2011
GCAGGAGCATTCGCACAAAGCGCGATCGATGCCTACCGATTCTCACAGCCCGACCTCAGAGGAACAGCCCGATTTATGGGTATGGGTGGTGCATTCGGTGCACTCGGAGGTGATTTATCAACATTATCACAAAATCCGGCTGGTATTGGAGTATACCGCAGCAATGAATTGGGATTCACGCTCGATCTTGATATCCAGAATTCCAATTCTGACGCGATGGGATTTAAAACATCCGACAGCCAGACCAAATTCTATCTCGACAACATAGGTGGTGTGGCAACGCTCAGACTTGGAAGCAGCGCAATGCCAAATCTCAATTTCGGTTTCACATATAATAAGGCTGTTTCATTCAATAGAAGATATCGAGGGAATATACCACAGCTGCAGACCTCCATGTCTAATTATATAGCAGGAATCGCAAACAATGAGGAACTGACAGTAGCAGATGTCCAGACAACAGAAACCTACGATCCCTATAACCCGACGGACGGAGGAATTCAGGCACCTTGGCTTGCAATTCTCGGATACGATTCATATCTCATCAATCCGAACGGAGATCCGGATAATCCACAATGGACCGGTCAATTTGGACAAGGAACAACAGGTTCTGCCAATTTTGATGTCTCAGAGAAAGGAAGCGTTGATGAATATAACATAGCGATCGGAGGTAATATTGCCAATGTTGTGTATTGGGGTATGAATTTTGATATAGTCAATTTTGATTACCGTCTTGATGCAGGCTATGGAGAAAACCTTACCGGTGCTTATGTTTATAATCCGACCGGAAATATTGTGCAACGGTCTGATTCCAGATGGAACATGCGCAATCTTTATCGCGCGAACGGAACCGGATTCAACTACCAGCTTGGATTAATTGTAAAACCAATACAGGAACTCCGTTTTGGACTCGCGTTCCACACCCCTACATGGTACAATCTCACTGAGACTTATTCAGCCGGAACAAACATGAACTACTATGGCGAGAACATTTCGGCTGCAACAAATGATGGTTACCCCGGAAGTCAGGACTACAATTTCAATTCACCGTGGAAGGTTATTGCAAGTGTGGCAGGTGTGATAGGAAACAAATTCATTATTTCCGCCGACTATGAATGGAATGGTTATAAAACCATGAAATTTAAGGAACCTACCAACTATTTCGACCAGGGTGGTTATTGGGATGATCCGTGGGATTATTATTCGGCAACTCCAATGGCGATTAACAATGACCCCTATCAATATGAGAATCAAGATATAAAGGATGTGTATCGACATACAGACACATTCCGTGTCGGTGCTGAATACCGTGTGACACCAAGCTTCAGCGTACGCGCAGGTTACAGCCACGTATCTTCTCCTGTTGAATCGAAAGCGAAAGACGGCCAGATGACAATATACACTGCCGGAACAATGCCAAACTACAGGTTTGATAACGACACAAACTACATCACTTGTGGATTAGGCTACAGACATAAAGGTTTCTATATTGACCTTGCTTATGTTTACAAACATATGAGTTCTGAATATCACGCATTCACAAATGATCCTGGAAGTCAGTACGCAAGCCCTTCAGCTAAACTCAGCTTCTCAAATTCACGTATCGTGCTATCAACAGGATTCAAATTCTGATTATTTACAAATCTCTATAATTAACAAATAAGAGGCTGTTCATGACAGCCTCTTTTTATTTTATTGCAATATTTTTTAGTATTTGCAGCATGCTCTTTGTTTGAACTGATTTGAACTGCTGAATATTTGCGGGATCATCAGAGGTGTTATATATTTGCTCAAAATTAACCTTCAACCATCAGATGCATTATGAAAAGAACTGACTTGACAATCTTTTGCGGAATCATAGGACTGATTCTTGCCGGTTGCTCCAAGGAGCCGGGGAACAACAGCATTACCCCTACCCCCCCGGAACCGGCTCCCGGTCCGGCGCAAAAGATGGAGATAAAAATCAATCCTTCACTGTCGCAGACCAAAGCAACAGACTATGGTTTTGAAACCGGTGACTGCATCGGCCTTTACGTTGTCAATTATAACAGCAATACACCGGGTAGCCTTCAGAACAGTGGTAACCATGTGGACAATATGCGTCACACATATTCCGGCAACTGGGTTCCAGACAATAAGATATACTGGGAGGATGGAAAAACGCACGCTGATATATACATGTATTATCCCTATACAACAGTTTCCTCCGTATCAGCCATGCCATTCAGTGTAAAGGCAGACCAGAGCAACGAAGCAAACTATAAAGCTTCAGATCTTATGATTGGTAAGACTACCAATGTAGCCCCGACAGAATCAGCAGTAAGCATAGTTGCACATCATGTAATGAGCCGGATTTCAATCAATATAGAGGCTGGCAATGGATTCACCAGTGAAAGTCTTGCAAAGGCTGATGTGTCAGTAAAAATAAACGGAATACGCACCGGAGCCTCTATAAACATCGCGAATGCATCTGTTTCTGTCTCAGGAAATCCAACGAGCATAATTCCCTATAAGTCGAATGGATCCTACAGAGCACTGATTGTTCCACAGACAGTTGACAATGGAAATCTAATTACAGTTACAGTAGATGGCAAAGACTATAATCTCAAGAAGGGATTCACTTTCGAGGGTGGTAAAAACCATAATTTCACAGTCACCCTCAGCAAAACCTCAACCGGAGTCAATGTGACAATCGGTGCATGGGATAACGACGGGACTGACAACGGTGGAACAGCCGAATAATCATCGAACGCCAAATAACACATCAGACTTATGAAATACAAAAAACAACTATCAGTGGTCGCTTTAAGTGTATTGGCACTGTCGTCATGCACTTATGATGAGTTTGACTCACCACAGAATAACACGGACGGGGAATTAAAAATATCTTTGTCCGGTTCCATTACGCAGGAGGCCGTAACACGAGCCAATGATGACGGCTTCGCACACGGTGATGTAATGGGCGTATATATCGTGGATTATCAAGGAAACAATCCAGGAACTCTCCTGTCCAAAGGTAACCGTGGAGACAATGTGCGTCACACTTTCGATGAGAATGCGTACCGCTGGAATTCAGCATATGATCTCTATTGGAAAGACAAACATACTCGCATCGACGTGTATGGCTATTACCCTGTTGCCTCTCCTGAAGATGTCAATTCATTCCCCTTCACTGTGCAATACGACCAGAGTAAAATGCCTGAAGACGGAACTATGGGTAACTACGAAGCATCAGACTTCCTGTGGGGTAAAACGGGAGGAGTAGAGCCGACTACAAGCGTTATACGCCTTCCGCTTTCACACCGCATGGCCAATGCTCGCGTTACACTCGTCGAGGGCTCGGGCTTTGCCGATGGTGAATGGGCAGACACCAAGAAACAGGTTTTGGTTAGCAATACGATCCAATCCTCTGTGATTGACCTCAGCACGGGCATCGTGACTCCAACAGGGGATGTAGGTGCAAACTCCATTATCCCATCAAACAGAGGGGATGAATGGAGAGCGATCGTTGTTCCTCAATCAATCGCTGCAGGCACACAGATGTTCAGCATAACCATCGGTGGAATACCATATAAGTTTACCAAAAACGAGAACTTTGAATATGTGGCTGGCAAGATGAATAACTTCTCCATCCGTGTGGACAAGAAAACGCCACAGGGACAATATGCATTGACCCTTATAGGAGAAAGTATCACGCCATGGGAAAATGACCTGGTCAGCCATGATGCCACATCGAAAGAATATGTGATAGTAAACTCAACTCCCGGTAGCCTTAAAGAAGCGATAACTGCCGCAGGGAAAGATTACACAACACTTAAGAACCTCAAGATAACAGGTGAGATTAACGCATACGACTTCTATTTTATGCGCGATGAGATGCCTGCTCTTCAAGCATTAAATCTCAAAGAAGTCAGGATTAAGGAAGCTTTAAACAATACAGGCAATTCTAATTATGGTGGTAAAAATTTAGATGATCAGATTCCTAACGGAGCATTCTATACAAATGCTACTAATAACGGTAAGGCAAGTTTGAATCGTATTGTTCTCCCGGATGCTCTTAAATCCATCGGCGCACGAGCATTCTACGGTTGCCGTAACTTGACAGGTTCTCTTATCATTCCCGAAGGTGTCGTTGATATTCAAATGGGAGCATTCACAGGATGCAGATCTCTTACCGGATCCCTCTCACTTCCTTCTACTCTCAAATATATAGGAACATATCAAGAGGAAAATGGTGAATTCAGTGAAATGAAAGACGCAGGTCTTGATTATTATCACGGTGTCTTCTCCGGTTGCGGATTTACGTGCGAATTAATTATACCGGATAACGTTGAAATTATCCGTGGTTATGCATTCGACAATTGCAAGGGATTATATGGAAATCTCCGGCTACCTCATAATCTTCGTTATTTAGGGGAACGAGCATTTTTTATGTGTAAAAATCTTTCTGGTTCTTTAGAAATTCCGCAGGGGATAACGGATATACCTGCTGAATCATTTATGGATTGTGGATTTGATGGAACTCTTAAACTACATGATGGCATAATCTCTATCGGAACCAGTGCATTTAGTGGGTGTAACTTCAAAGGTGAGCTCTCATTACCTAAGAATCTCACAGTTATTAACGACAATGTATTCTACAATTGCGATTTTTCAGGGGAACTGAAACTGCCAAAATCGTTGGTAACCATAGGTGATAAAGCATTTGCCTACAATTGGCGACTCATGGGAACCCTTGAATTCGGTGAGGGTTTGTTAACAATTGGTGCCGGTGCGTTTGCTCATTGCCGTAGCATTGAAGGTCTTGTGTTCCCGGAGAGTCTTGAAAACATCAGATATGAAGCAAGTTATTATGAGGATGGAGGAGCATTTCAAGGATGCTATGGAATCGGCTCTATCGTAAGCAAGAGTGAAATACCTCCATATATTCAGCAAGGGGCTTTCGATGGTGTCGCTAAGGACAATTTTGCTCTGGAAGTGCCGGAAACATCTATTGTGCAGTATCAAGCAGCTGCAGGATGGCGTGACTTCAAGCGAATCGCCGCACATCATGAGCTTGTTTGTCGTCCGTCAGTTGCATGTGCACTCTCCACTGAGCATAAACAGACACTCGTAATCGATGCGGAAGGTGAATGGGAGCTTGAATCCAAGCCGGACTGGTGCGCATTGTCACAGACATCGGGCGCATCAAAAGCGGAGGTTACTCTTACCATCAGACAGACATCCGCCAATAGCGAACCGCGCGAAGGTGATGTTGTGTTCCGCCTGAAGGGGAAAGATTATACACATAAATGTCACGTCACACAATACGGTTACGAATATGGTGAAGACGAATATCTGACACTGCAGAAAGCAACACGCGGCAATAACGGCGGAATCAACATCGTGATACTTGGCGATGGTTATGATGCAAAGGATATAGCGGAAGGCACATACCTAAAGGATATGAAAGAGGAAATAGAATATTTCTTCGGAATAGAGCCATACACATCTTATCGGGATTATTTTAACGTATATACCACTTTCCCACTATCTACAGAAACAGGTGTTGGAACAGTAAACACAATACGTTACAACCGATTCAACACTACATATACCGGTGGAGTGGGTCTGCGCTGCGATTATGATGCAGTGTTTGAATATGCTATGAAAGCTCCTACTGTAAACGCATCAAACATTGATCAGACACTAATCATAATTGTACCAAACAGCACGGACTATGGCGGTATATGCCAGATGTGGGAAACCGGAGCTGCAATAGCTTTCTGCCCCAAGAGCACATACGGCTATCCTCTTGATTCGAGAGGCGTGATACAACATGAGGCAGGTGGACACGGCTTTGGAAAGTTAGCAGATGAGTATATCTATCACAATGCATTTATTGATTATTGCGATTGCACATGTTGCGGACATGTAGACGCAATAAAATCATCTAAATCATTAGGATGGTATGACAATATCGAATTGACCGGAAAGATGCATGAAGTGGGCTGGAGCCATCTTATATTTGATCCAAGGTATAGTGATGTCGTGGATATATTCGAAGGTGGATATATGCATAGCAGAGGCATATACCGTTCAGAACAAAATAGCTGCATGAATAACAACATACCTTATCACAGCACTATCAGCCGCGAAAGTATTGTAAAAAGGATCAAACGCTATGCCGGAGAGACTTACAGTTTCGAGGAGTTCGTTGCCAATGACAAGAAAACAGCCGGCAGCGTGACAAGAAGCGCAGATATATCAAATAACACCAAACCTATCCACAATTTCGCTCCGGTTGTGCATAAAGGCAGTCCGCTGAAGAAATCGTTTAGGAAATCGAAAAAACATTATAGCAAATGAAAAACAATATTATATCAGGCATAATCGTTGCAGTATTGGGTATCGGATTCTCTTCTTGCTCGGAAGAGAATCCGGCAATCCCGGAAACAACACCCTCCGGCAAACTGAAGATGGCTTTCAATTTTAGTCACCCCTCTACCCGTGCGACAGAAACTGCATTCGAAACGGGAGATATGGTAGGACTTTATGTAAGCAAAACTGATTCTCCTCTTGAAATTGCCGGAAATGTGGTGAATAATGAGAAGGTAACTTTCAATGGCAGCTCCTGGGATTTCTCTCGGCAGCTTTATTGGAACAATGGCAATTACAACGCATACGGATACTACCCATACACAGGTGATGTCAGCTCGATATCGGATTTTCCATATTCAGTGGAAACAGACCAAAGCATAGCTGCATCTGGTCAATCTCTGTCTGGCTACGAAAAATCTGACTTCCTTTATGCTTCGGCAAAAGGAATAGAAGCTTCTGACAAACCGGTGAATCTGTCGTTCAGGCATATCATGAGCAAGATATCAATACGGATGATAAAGGGTGAGGACTACGAGGGAGAACTTCCTGAAAAAGCGGATGTCTACATTCACAATACTGTTCCATCCGCAACAATTGACCTTTCAGTCGGTATTGCCACCAAGAATCCCAAAGGTGTCCAGAAAACCATCAAGGCACGTCCCTCCGGTTTTTATACATATTCCGCCATTGTAGTGCCACAAAGACTTGAGAACAGAGTGCCGCTTATAGAGGTGGTAATGAATGGAGTGTCTTACCTATATGAAAGTAAATTCTTGTTCAAACAGGGTATCCATCACGTAGTAAATCTCGTGATCGACAAAAATCCTGATCAGATCAAGATTGAAATCGGAGGTGAGATTACTGATTGGAATTAATTATTGAATGAATAAAAAAAGACAGTTACTCAACATACTATTATTTGCACTTGCCATCACGTTAGGGGGCTTGGCAGTCTGGTTATTCAGGCTGCCTCCTCTTGCGTTATCCCCTATCCCTGACGAAACAGGATTCGGTATATACGAAAACAGGGAACTGGTGGAAAGACACAGTTCCGGTGGTCAATGCTCATACGTTGTCAAGGACTCGACAGGTAACTTTCTTTTTAACATTCCTCTAAAAGACTGTATACTTGATTTCAGATATAGAAACGGCAGATTGAAGTTTCATGACAATGCTTCGAGTCGCGACGGTTATATAGACACAACCGGATATATTACTCTCGAGCCGGCTAATCACACCGATATGATGACCGGAACATCATTAAGTTCCTATTTACCGACAGATAGTGTTACAAATACTAAAACAGACACAAATGCCCGGACAAAAACGGACTCCTCAAATTTCAAAGATGCTGATTTAAGCAAAATGACTTTGAGTCATCCATTCGGTAAGGAAGCTAAGAAGATACTGAGCGGAAAACTTGAACTCAATGATTCATTGAGCAGACGAAAGATTTTAAGCTATTGTGAGCATCTTCGGTCAGCATACGTAACGAAAGATCTTGATTTCATAAGACAAGTTTTCAGCGATGATGCGCTGATCATCGTAGGGCATACTGTCAAGACAGATGATTCATCGAGATCGATTCCCGGATATCATGAGAAAGTTTATTACAGCATCCGTTCCAAACAAGAGTATCTGCAAAAGCTGGCCGCATCGTTTGCGTCAAACAAGGGTATTGACATGGAATTCTCTGATTTCAATATAATGCGCCATCCTACGATTGTCGGTATCTATGGTGTGACCTTACATCAGAGATATAAAAACGACCGCTACTCCGATGACGGGCACCTTTTCCTTCTTTGGGATTTCAGAAACCCATCCATGCCGCTCATACATGTACGTACATGGCAGCCACATGCCAATATCAGGAATGGTGAGGAATTAATAGATATAAGCGATTTTAATCTTGAATAAACCATGACTTCACCCAGATTACTATATATTCAGATTTTGACGGCAATTGTCATTATATTTTGTCCGATAAATGCCATGGGACAAAAATTTGAAGTTGCTTCATTCCGGTTGCTGCCTAATGATGTGACAGCTTTCATTAACCCGGTAACTGATCTGAATGGAGAGGATTGCGCTTTGATAAAAGTTCAGGCAAGTGATGATTTCGCTTTCTCCACTCCTCTTGGCATTGTAAAGCGCATGGATCAGACCGGTGAGATATGGCTGTTTATTCCCAAAGGCTCAAAGAAAATCACTCTTAAGCATCCGGAATGGGGAGTGCTTCGCGATTTTGCATTCCCGTCAAAGATCGACAGCCATATGACATACGAGTTAAAAATAACCGAACCGGAGGTTCCACACCCGAATTCTGAAATACGCACAGTAATCAACACCGTTCGCGATACATTGGTACTAACAAAAGTCGATACTCTTGTGGTGACAAAGCCTATAATTCGTATCCCATTCTCATTCACGACAATTGCCACAATTGGATTCGGAGGAAATACAAACACCGTATCAGGTGGCGTAATGTTGACAGCCATGAGAAGACATGGAGGCTGGTTCCATGTCCAGTCGGATTTTGGCAAAATTGGAAACACATCGGCAACATGCGACAAAACGGGATACATCGACGGCACAATGCCTTTCTACACTGGTAAAACTAAGCACAGCTGTCTACAACTTACGGCAGGTGCTATTCACAGACTCTCTTCTAAAGTAAGTATTTTTGAAGGAGCCGGATATGGATATACTGCCGTGGCATGGCAACTGGCTGAATCAGAAGGAGGTGGATATGTAAAGAACAATCATTACTCCAGGAAAAGTGTAATGTTTGAGGCTGGTGCCATACTTACATTGAAAAAAATGGCAATTTCAGCTTCTGTGAGTTCAATTGCCGGAAAACAATGGTTTGGTTCCATCGGCATAGGTTATAAATTCGGTAAATGACAAATGTTTATGAAATCATTTGCAAATAATATTTATTCATCAATCCTATTAATTATAGCATTTGCTTCCGGCGGATGCTCGAAGACTGATGGACCTCAGAATCTTGAGCCCGAAATCACACTGCTTGATGCATATGATATCACACGAACAGAGGCGACTCTCTCTGCAAAAATCATAAAGCATGGCGCAGGGAAACTATCATATATCTTTTTTAGATATGGAGATAAACCGGATATGACAAACAGGACAGAAGAAATATCCTCGCCATCTGATATCGTGACCATACGAATCACAGATCTTAAACCGGGCACTACATATCATTTCCAGGCAACAGGCGGAAACGGCAATGCACATCTCGAATCCGGACAATTGTCATTCACTACCATTCCGAATGACAAACCTTCCGTTTCGGGATTGGAGATCCTTTCATCCGGACCAACAGCTGTCATCATTGGGTTTAACATTATAGAAGATGGTGGTGAAAACATTATTGATGCCGGATGCTATGTGAAGGACAATACAACCGACAATGAAGTGCGTCATACTATAGATGCTAATGGAATTCAAACCGGGAAAATCAGGATGGTGCTGACTTCTCTTACTCCTCTTACATCGTATTCATTAACACCCTTCGCCACCAACGCCATAGGAGAGACAAAAGGTGAAAATATCATTTTCTCAACCGGCAACACGGTTTCGCTATCATCACCCGGAGATCTTCCGGAAATACTCGGAAAGAATGATTCTGGATTTTCTTCCATTTCCATATCCGGAAAGATGAATGGCACTGATTTCAGATTTCTTCGCAGACTCCTTAATGCTCCTCTGCAGCCTGGTGAGGACGCGATCATCAGCAGCTTGAATACAATTGATTTATCTGACGCGCACATTGTTGAAGGTGGTGAAAGCTTTGACGGCAGTCGATATACCTCCGCTAACACAATATCATCCGGGTTATTCGCAAATTGCCTGAATCTTAAGGAGATTATGATTCCATACTCCTCTACACAATTACAACGTGACGCATTCAAGGGGTGTAATAATCTCAAATCTTTAACAATAACACCTAATATAACAAATCTTCTCCCCTCCTCTGATTGCATTAATCTCGAGCGCATTCTGGTTACAGAAGGAAATCTTAAATATATGAGTATTGATGGAGTTCTTTATAATTCCAATGCTACTGAAATATTATGGTTTCCTCAGGGGAAAAGTGGACGATTCAGTTTGCCGGAGTCTGTGACTGAAATAATGGAGAATGCCTTCAGAGGTACCAAAATAACAACATTAATATTACCTCCCGGATTAAAATCTATAGCGCGAGGTGCTTTTTCTGAATCATCACTTCAGGAAATATCCATGCCTGCGCTACTTACAAACATTTCTGAATCGATGTTCCAAGACTGTAAGAATCTTAAGACAGTAAGATTCGGAAGCATGACACAGTTTTTCGGGAATTATGTTTTTGATGGTTGTCCTCTTGAAGATATCTATATGGAATCACAATTGCCACCATATATTTCATCAGATACTTTCACAAACAACACAGACTTATTCAAAACATGCACACTTCATGTGCCGTCTGCCTCGAAGAAGATATATAGAAACCATCAGCAGTGGGGAAAATTTGACAATATAGTGGAGTTGTGAACATGCACTAAATCTGACACACCGAATGGAATCAACGGATAGTAAATTTTTCAATGGGAAGAAATCAGATTCTTCTGGATATATATTCGACACACCGGATAATATAGCCGGTATCCCTTCGCATAATTTCTCAAACATAAAACTATTATATTCCTCTCCTAATGGAATTTTCAGAATCTTCTCGGCAAATAGATATGGTAAACGTTTTCTGCTGAAAAGTATATCCGATCAATACGCCAATGATCCCATATACAATATGATTCTTGCAAAAGAATTTGAAATAGGAATGGGGCTCGAACATCCAAACATACGAAGGACAATCGGATTTGAAAATATTTCGGGTATCGGGAATGCTATTATTCTTGAATATATTGACGGGGAGACTATTGATAATGCATTGAAAGCCGGACGAATTAATCAGGACAACATAAGACCGGTAATATCGCAGCTGATTGATGCCATCGGATACCTGCATAGTAAGCAGGTTTATCACAGAGATATAAAACCTGCCAATATCCTTTTGACATATTCAGGCTCACAAGTTAAGCTCATTGATTTCAGCCTTTCTGACACGGAATCATATATTGTGCTTAAGAATCCTGCCGGAACAAGAAAATATCTCGCCCCTGAACAGCTTGAATCTGGTGCAAAACCATCGGCAAAATCAGATATATATTCATTTGGGGTTGTTATAAAGGAAATAGCGGAATACTTGAATGACCAAGACCTATTGCAGCTATCCCAAACATGCTGTGATGAAAATCCGGAGAACCGTCCGGATTCAATGTCTCGAATTACGCTCCCTCCTCAAAAAACTTCGGAGAGAAAGACGGGATCGGGCCTTGATTCAGCCAAAATGACGTATTTCTTACTTACCGCGATATTAGCCTTGTCAATAGTTGTCGGGACTTTGGCATATCAAAAATTATTAAATAATAACAATGAGGTAAAACAAACTATTGTTGATTCAACGAATGTTAAGATTGTTGATATGCAAAAATACAATCTGAACCGACCTTAATAATAGTTGTTCTAATAAAACATATTTATTCGATTATGTGCAAGAAAACAGGTCTGCAAGCACTTGTGCAGACAACAAACATTAAGTGGGGATACACACCGAAGACTCCAACAGAATTTAATGATCTTGGTATTGATATAAAAAAGAAGACCGGATATTCAATCAGTCTATCTTCATTGAAAAGACTATGGGGATATGTAGACTACAAAAGTTTCCCATCTCCAAACACTCTTAATATTTTGGCAAGATATAATGATTTTGAAGATTGGGAGGATTTTCTAAAAAATTACGATGGCGCTCCAACAGGTGAGACGTCCGAGTATCTGTCAAATTCTGTTGTCGATGCTGAGTCGCTTAATATTGGGGATGTCTTAAGAATTGAGTGGGAAGATGAAAAATCGTGTGAACTGGAATACTTATCGGAACATCGTTTCAGAGTAATCTCTTCCAGCAATATAAAACTTCAGGCGGAAGACACTTTCATTATGCATTCCGTGTGCGTAGGACTCCCTTTCTTCGCTGCTGACATACACCGGGACAATGAAACAATTCCCGGATATGTAGGGGCAAAAAACAACGGCATCACCTCCATTAGCCTTAGCAGAAGGTGATGCCGGTTATAGGTCATCGTAATACTTCAATCTTATAAGAATGTAATCATTGACCAAGAAGTCTTAAGAATTCCTCTCTGAGAGCCGGATCTGACTCGAACTTTCCGGTATAATCATAGGTTGTGGTGGCGGAATCCTGTTTTTCCACACCACGCATCTTCATGCAAAGATGCTCACCTGTGCAACTTACAATCACTCCCTCTGTGGGCATGGCTTCATTTATCAGATTACAAACCTGAGATGTAAGACGTTCCTGCACCTGAAGTCTACGCGCAAAGTTATCTACTATGCGTGCAAGCTTCGACAATCCGATCATCTTCCCTTTGGGAATATATCCTACGGATACCTTTCCAAAAAACGGGAGAATATGATGTTCGCACATGCTGTAGAACTCGATGTCTTTTACAATCACCATACGAGAACCGACGTGTTCGAAGATTGCCTGGCGCGCTATTTTTAAAGGATCAGTTCTGTATCCTGATGTAATATCCAATATTGCTTTCGCAGCCCTCTCAGGAGTTTTTTTAAGTCCCTCGCGGTCCGGATCCTCTCCTACGAGTCTCAATATGGCAGAATAATGGTCGGCAATCTGCCTGACTACATCTTCATCATGTTTTTCAACACGTCCCATACCTAAATTCTACTTAATGATTACAATAGGACTCTTCACCACTCGCATTTCAGATGCGAACTGAGGGAATGCCCTCTTTAACTCCGCAAGCGCTGATGAGGCCTCTTTGGAATTGCGGAAATTACCTACACGCGTATACCAGTTGGGCGCACTTGAGAAAGTATAGATCTGTCCCCTGTATTTAGGAAACCGCGATACTATCGCACTGCCTCTTGCCTTGGCTCTTGATTCGAGAGAATGCTGGCTACGACCGTCGCTGAATACCTGGATCCTGTATCCTGCCATCTTATTGATGCCCGGCTTTATTACAGGACCGGTCTGACGCTTTTGGGAGTCCTGATCGGATAGAAGTAACTCGAGTATATTATCCGGTATGGAAATGTTGATGTTTCCATTTGATTCCCTGATAATACGCTCCACAGGCGTTATCTTAGCTTCACTTGACGAAGACTCATACTGAGCGGCAACCGGAAGAATGAATCCTCCGGTTGCAACAACAGCGAGTAATATAGTCACAATATTTCTTAGCGACGTCATAGTTATCCGTTTTGCGAAGCATGTCTTAAGATATCAGACTCCGCGGTTTTCAAATGCAACTTAGCAAGCCTCGATGATACCGAGGAATGACTCTGCCTGAAGAGCTGCGCCACCGATAAGACCACCGTCAACATCAGGCTTTGCGAAAAGCTCTTTTGCATTTGAAGGCTTGCAGCTACCACCATAAAGGATAGATGTGTCTTCAGCAACCTGCTTGCCATATTTATCCTCAACTACCTTACGGATGTGAGCATGCATATCCTGAGCCTGCTCTGCAGTCGCAGTCTTACCTGTGCCGATTGCCCATACGGGTTCGTATGCGATGATTATCTTACCGAAATCTTCTGCGCTGAGTTCGAAAAGAGCCTCTACCTGACCCTTTACAACCTCATTGTAGCTGCCATTCTCTCTCTCTTCAAGAACCTCGCCTACACAGAAAATAGGCGTAAGACCATTTGCAAGGGCGAGCTTCGTCTTTGCAAGAAGCTGCTCGTTGTTCTCACCGAAATACTGGCGACGCTCGCTGTGGCCAAGGATCACGTGTGTCGCACCGGTCGACTTAACCATAGATGCGCTTACCTCACCGGTATAAGCACCTTTCTCATGCTCAGAGCAATTCTCAGCACCAAGCTTAACGAGTTCAGGCTCAAGAACTGCATTCACACTTGTAAGATGTGTGAAAGGCACACAAACAACTACGTCGCAATTGACTGTTTTTCCCTTAAGAAGGCCATTGATCTGGTTTGCCAATTCAACACCCTCCTCAAGAGTGGTGTTCATTTTCCAGTTGCCTGCTACAACATTTTTTCTCATTGTCTTATTTTTTATACTAAGAGTCATATTTTATCATGCAAAGTTAACCTATTTTATCCACCTATCCAAATTTTCAGAGTCGACTTTACCCTATGACGCTCCGTTGCGGCAACTTATTCACAATTTTTATGAAAATGAGGAGACATTTTTGCTTGAATCCTACTTTATTATTATTTTTGTAAATTATGGAATTTAAACTCACATCCGAATATATGCCGACCGGTGACCAGCCGGAAGCGATAGCCGAACTTGTGGATGGTGTGAACAACGGTATGTCACACCAGACATTGCTCGGTGTGACGGGCAGTGGAAAGACTTTCACCATGGCAAATGTCATCCAGAAAGTGAAGCGCCCCACTCTTATACTTTCACACAACAAGACTCTCGCAGCACAGCTGTATTCGGAATTCAAGAATTTCTTTCCGGAGAATTCTGTGCAATATTTTGTGAGCTACTACGATTATTATCAGCCGGAAGCCTATATACCTTCTTCAGATAAATATATCGAAAAGGATCTGATGATTAATGACCAGATCGAGAAACTAAGGCTTTCTACCGTTGCCGCTCTCCTTTCAGGAAGACGGGATGTCGTGGTGGTCTCGAGTGTAAGCTGCATATATGGTATGGGCAACCCACAGGATTTCGCTCAGACTGTCGTTAACATCAAGAGAGGTGATCATATCTCCAGAAATGCGTTCCTGAGACAACTTGTGGATTCTCTCTACAGTCGCACTGAGATTGAATTGCGTAGCGGACAATTCCGGGTCAAAGGAGACACCGTGGATATTTTGCTCTCATTTGAGGATATTCAGCTAAGAGTGATATTCTGGGGCGATGAAATAGAATCAATTCAAACAGTCGACCCTGAATCCGGTGCTGTTCTGACCGAACTGGAAGGCTTCAACATTTATCCCGCCAACATATTCGTGTCTTCGAAGGAAAACACAGCCCGTGCGATTGACAGGATTGCCGTTGATCTGGGATCTCAATGTGAGTTTTTCCGCAAGGAAGGCAAACTGCTTGAAGCTGAGAGATTACGGGAAAGAGTCACATATGATCTTGAGATGATCAAGGAATTGGGACATTGCAGCGGTATCGAGAATTACTCAAGATATTTCGATGGCAGAGAACCGGGTATGAGACCATTCTGCCTGCTTGACTATTTCCCCAAGGATTATCTTACAATTATAGACGAAAGCCACGTCACGCTACCTCAGATACGCGGAATGAATGGCGGAGACCTTTCTCGCAAGATGAATCTTGTGGAATACGGTTTCAGATTACCTGCCGCTATCGACAACCGTCCGCTTAAATTTGACGAGTTTGAGAATCTTACAAATCAGGCCATATATGTAAGCGCTACCCCCGGAGACTATGAGTTGCAGCAGACCGAGGGTATTTTTACAGAACAGGTGATACGCCCTACAGGATTGTTGGATCCTGAAATCGAGATACGCCCTACCATGAACCAGATCGATGATCTGATGGAACAGATACGTGAGCGTATCGAGGCGGGCGAGAGAACCCTTGTTACAACTCTTACAAAGAGGATGGCGGAAGAGCTGAATGACCATCTTATCAAGTGGGGTGTCAGCAGCGCATATATCCACAGCGATGTCGACACATTGGAGAGAATTCGTATCCTTGAAGACCTTCGACAAGGGGTATATGATGTGCTTATCGGTGTAAACCTGCTGAGAGAGGGTCTTGATCTGCCTCAGGTCAGTCTTGTAGCCATTCTTGATGCAGATAAGGAGGGATTTCTACGAAACCATCGTTCATTGACTCAGACGGCAGGCCGCGCTGCCCGTAATGTGCATGGCAAGGTGATCATGTATGCAGATAAGATTACGGACAGCATGCAGCGCACGATCGATGAAACCGACAGGCGCCGAAAGAAACAGATGCAATATAATGAGGAGCATGGCATCACTCCTACTCCGATTGTCAAGAAAAGCTGTAATGACCTTATCGAGATATATGAATCATCCGATAAGAAAAATTCTTCGGCAAGAAAAGATTCAGCCAAACAATCGGCTAAAAGAGATATGCGTAAGTCTTCAACAGCAAAACCAAAACCATATTACGAAGAGGAGCATAATGTTGACATTGCTGCCGATCCTGTTATCGGATATATGGGAAGCGACGAATTGCGTGCACAGATTGAATCGCTCAACGCTCGGATGGTTGCGGCTGCCAAAAGAACTGATTTCATCGAGGCTGCTCAGCTCCGCGATGAGATGCTGAAATTGCGCGACCGTCTGGATTCGATGGATAATTAGATTTGGTTACATGAAAATCAGTAAAGAGTCAAAAAATATAAACAAGGATTATCATCTTCCGCTTCCGCCTAAATCTTCTTATCTTCCCACATCAAAGGATGAGATGGATGATTTAGGCTGGGACATGGCGGATATTATCATATTTTCGGGTGATGCATATGTGGATCATCCATCTTTCGGAGCGGCTGTAATCGGAAGGGTGCTGCAGAAGGCAGGCTATAAGGTGGCTATAGTGCCGCAGCCCAACTGGAGAGACGATCTGAGAGATTTCAAGAAACTTGGCAAACCGCGCCTGTTCTTTGGTGTGTCGGCAGGGGCTATGGATTCAATGGTCAACCATTACACTGCCAACAGAAGGATGCGGCACGATGATGCGTACACGCCTGGTGGCAGGCACGGTATGCGCCCCGATTACCCGACAATTGTCTATTCCGGAATCCTCAAGGATCTGTATCCGGATGTCCCGGTTATTGCAGGCGGGATCGAGGCTTCTTTGCGTAGAGTCTCGCATTACGACTACTGGCTTGACCGCCTCCGCCCCTCTATTCTCGCCGATTGCAGTGCGGATATGATTATATACGGTATGGGCGAGAGACCTATAGTTGAATTAGCCAAACGTATCGAACAAGGCGAGAGTATCACCGGTATCAAGGATATTCCTCAGACTGTTTTTTTCTCTGAAGACACCCCTGCCAAAAATGACATAGTGCTTAACAGCTATGAAGATTGCCTTAAAAATAAGAAATTACAATCTCTTAATTTCAGGCACATAGAGGAGGAATCCAACAAGTATCATGGCAACGTAATATGGCAGAAGATAGGCAACCGCATGATACGTATCAACCCAATGTATCCCCCTATGACTCCGCAGGAGATGGATGCATCCTTTGATCTTCCGTACACCCGTATGCCTCATCCACGCTACAGAGGTAAACATATTCCGGCATATGACATGATCAGGCATTCTGTGAATATGCACCGTGGCTGCTTCGGAGGATGCGCTTTCTGCACAATATCGGCTCATCAAGGTAAATTTATCGCCTCCCGCTCTAAGGATTCCATTATGAGAGAGGTGCGACAAGTGTGCGGTATGCCTGATTTTAAGGGCTATATATCAGACCTTGGCGGTCCATCAGCCAACATGTATGCAATGGGTGGCATAAATAAGGATATTTGTAAGAAATGTGTCCGTCCGTCATGTCTGCATCCAAAACCGTGCCCTAATCTCAATAACGACCACTCCCCTCTTCTTGATATCTATCATTCCGTTGACAGCCTTCCTGAAGTTAAGAAGTCTTTCATCGGCAGTGGGGTGAGATATGATCTGTCAATGGCTCCTGCAAAAACACCGGAAATCGCGTCTGTCAACAGAAGATATATGACGGAGCTGATTGCAGAGCATGTGAGCGGCAGACTCAAAGTGGCTCCAGAGCACACGTCAGATGATGTTCTCGCAATCATGCGCAAACCATCTTTCGAGATGTTCCGCAGATTCAAGACAATCTTTGACAACACCAATAAGAAACAAGGTCTGAGACAACAGCTTATCCCTTATTTCATATCATCCCATCCGGGATGCAGGGAGGTTGACATGGCTGAACTTGCATGCATAACCAAGGAACTTGATTTCCACCTTGAGCAGGTTCAGGACTTCACCCCCACTCCAATGACTGTGGCAACCGAGATTTACTATTCCGGTTATCATCCTTACACAGGAGAGAAAATATTCACGGCAAGAACAGAGAGAGAAAAACTTGCTCAAAGGCAATTCTTTTTCTGGTATAAACCGGAATCGAGGAGACAGATTATCGACTCGTTGCGCAAGCTTCATCGCCCGGATCTGATCGAGAAGCTATATCCCAATCCTGGGAACCGATCGGGAGGACATGTCAATGGCAGAAGGTCTAACAACAGAACGACATCCGACAGATCAAACCGAAAGAACAGATAGAGTAATCCAAATACTATAATTATGAACAAACTAAAAATCACAATGAGTGCAATCGTTGCATTATCAGCTCTCGGAAGCTGCAGCAAGGATAATGCGTCTGAAACCGTCATTGAGAAGCCTGAAATCTCAATTACGGATGGAATGATGACCCCGGAGGTCCTTGAGGCCTTCGGTCGTGTGTCGGAAGCTACACCTTCTCCCGACGGAACAAAAATCATCTTTACTTTGACTTATGAGGACATTCAGGAAAACAAAGGCAATTCTGAAATATATATCATGGATGCCGATGGTCAGAATATGAAGCGCCTCACCAAGACAGCCGGTTCGGAAAGCAATCTTCAATGGATTGAAAATGGAGAGAAAATTGCATTTCTCCGCCATGACAAAGACACCGATGCAGTTCAGATTTTCAGCATCAATGCTGATGGTAGCGGTGAAAAACGCCTGTCTTCAGAAAAAAATGGCATTGAATGTTTCAAAATCAGTCCTGACGGCAAACATGTGGTATTTGCTTCGGCAATTGATGATTTCAACAAGAACGATGAGGAACTGTTCAAGGATCTTCCTAAGACAACTGGTCGCGTGGTAGATGATCTTGGTTACAAGCATTGGGATGAATGGGTGTCAAAAATTCCGCATCCATTTGTTGCAGATTTCGATGGCGAGGTTAAGAATGCAAAAGACATAATGAGCGGAGAGCCTTTCGAGTGCCCGATGCGTCCATTCGGCGGCGCAGAGTCGTTCGCATGGAGTCCCGATGGATCCAAGCTTGTATATGTCAGCAGAAAATACAAAGGTATGGATTATGTTTTCTCTACAGATTCCAATCTTTATCTCTACGACCTTGCATCCGGCAATACCGAGCAGCTCACATCAGAAGGATTTCCCGGATATGACACAGACCCTGTGTTCTCTCCCGATGGAAACACCCTCGCTTGGCTTTCAATGCCCACTGCAAAATATGAGAGCGATAAAAAGCGCCTTATGCTCATGGATATGAAAACGAGAGAGTCTCGCGATCTGACTGAAAACTGGGACTACTGGCCCGAGCAGATAGCATGGGCTAAGAATGGCGATTCCATATGGTTCACAGGATACTACCAGGGAGTGTCCCCAATCTTTACAATTGATACTAAAACATGCGCCATTGACACAATCGCTACCGGTCAGTATGATTATGTAGGAGTTTCTCCTGTATCAGACAATGCCGCTATTGCTATGAGACACTCAATGCGCGAGCCCAATGAAATATTCCTCGTAAGCAAAGGGAATGCGGAAGCCAAGCAACTTACTTCTGTAAATGCAGAATTACTTGGCCAGCTCAAACTCGGAGATGTGCATAAAGTTATCGTTCCTACCACTGACGGAGGAGAGATGACTTGCTGGGAAATTCTTCCCCCGGACTTCGATCCCAATAAGAAATATCCGGCTATCCTGTATTGCCAGGGCGGTCCCCAACAGGCTGTCAGCCAGTTCTGGAGCTACCGCTGGAATTTCATGATAATGGCAGCTCACGGATATATTGTGATTGCTCCTAACCGCCATGGTGTGCCGGGATTCGGAACAGCATGGAACCGTCAGATTTCCGGCGATTACGGCGGTCAGAACATGCAGGATTATTTCTCCGCAACAGACTATATCAAATCAAGACCTTATGTTGATGCAGACCATGTAGGCGCTATCGGTGCAAGTTATGGCGGTTTCTCAGTATATTGGCTTGCAGGACACAACGAGGGTAGATTTGCAGCATTGATTGCCCACGCGGGAATCTTCAATGTTGAAGCTCAGTATCTCGAAACTGAAGAGATGTGGTTTGCCGACTTTGATCTTGGTGGTCCGTATTGGGATAAAGAGAATGCCATCGCACAGCGCACATACTCAAATTCTCCCCATAAATTCGTGAATAATTGGACTGCCCCAATGCTTATCACAGTCGGAGAACTTGATTACCGCATTCTCGCATCTCAGGGTATGCAGGCATTCAATGCAGCCAAGATGCACGGACTTGAAGCGGAGATGCTTGTATTCCCCGATGAGAATCATTGGGTGCTGAAACCCCAGAACGCTATATTATGGCAGCGCACATTCTTCCGTTTCCTTGACAAACATCTCAAGAAACAGTAAACAGAATAATATTATAAAGAGAGGGGCGTATCCGGGCATTCGGCTGCGCCCCTATTTATTTAATCAATATTTATTCTCGTCCTAAACAGTAGTTTCTATACTTAATTTTGGGTATTTTTTGAAAAATACCTCCATCTCATAATAACTTTTTGGCGATTTAGAGTTAATTTTGCGGATGAAATGAGATTATCAGAATTAAAGCCGGGAGAAACCGGCGTTATAACCAAAATATTAGGTCACGGGGCCTTCCGCAAACGCGTTATGGAAATGGGGTTTGTGAGGTCACGTGAGGTTAGTGTCGTGCTCAATGCCCCACTCCAGGATCCGGTGAAATACGCGCTGATGGATTATGAAGTTTCATTAAGAAGAGCGGAGGCGGAACTTATCGAGGTGGATCTTCTTGAGAACTGGGAAGCGTCACATCTATCGACAGATGCATTGACAGAATTGCACGATATGGATAATGAGACGCAACTACGCAAGGATAAAATCATCAATGTTGCATTGATCGGTAATCCTAATTGCGGTAAAACATCCTTATTCAATCGGGTATCCGGTGCACATGAACACGTCGGAAACTATGCAGGCGTCACAGTAGGTGCAAAGGCAGGTTCTCTTAAACATAAAGGGTATAGATTCAATATAGTTGATCTTCCCGGCACATATTCCCTGTCGGCATATTCTCCGGAGGAGCTTTATGTGATGCGTTATCTCAGACAGGAAACACCGGATGTCATAATCAATGTGGTGGTTGCTTCCAATCTTGAGCGGAATCTTTATCTGACCACTGAGCTTATCGATATGAACAGGTCTATGGTTATAGACCTGAATATGTTTGATGAGTTGCAACGTAGTGGAGTCAAACTTGATTACAAGAATCTTGGCAAAATGCTCGGTGTGCCGATCGTTCCAACTATTGCCTCCTCTGGATATGGCATTGAAAATCTTCTTGACACTGTCATCGAAGTTTACGAGATGAGAAATCCGGATACACGACACATCCATGTCAAAATGAATCCGGAAATCGAGTCAGGAATAAAACTGCTGAAAGATGAGTTCAAGAACGATCTTTCTATATCTCATCAGTTTTCTCCACGCTTCCTTGCAATCAAGTTTATGGAGAGAGATCCCGAGATAGAAGATATTCTAAGAAATAATCCGCACTATGAGGAATGGAAGAAAATAAGAGATGAAGAGACAGAGAAAATATCACGGACTCTTCATGAAGACATCACATCTGCCATTTCAGCTGAAAAATATGGATTTATACAGGGCGCATTAAAGGAGAATATGGAGGGGTCTCTTGCGAAAGAGGAGAAATCCACAAAAATTATTGACGCTTTTGTAACCAACAAATTATTCGGATTTCCTCTGTTCCTGCTGGTGATGTGGCTAATGTTTTGGGCGACATTCCAGATAGGTTCCTATCCTATGGAATGGATAGAAAGCCTGGTGGGGTGGATTTCAGGCAAGATTTCAGGAATAATGGCAGATGGCCCATTAAAAGACCTTCTTCTCGACGGAATCATCGGAGGCGTAGGTGGAGTCATTGTATTCTTACCCAATATCCTCATACTCTACGCATTTATATCATTCATGGAAGATTCCGGATACATGGCCCGTGTGGCATTCATCATGGATAAACTGATGCACCGGATGGGATTGCATGGCAAATCATTTATTCCACTCGTAATGGGTTTTGGATGCAATGTGCCCGCAATAATGTCGACAAGAATAATTGAAAGTAAATCAAGCAGATTGATTACAGTGCTGATAAATCCTTTTATCAGCTGCTCTGCAAGAATTCCTATATACGTACTTCTTGTCGGTGCTTTTTTCCCCTCATACGGAGCATGGATATTTGTAGGATTGTATGCTCTCGGTATTCTTGTAGCAGTGATTACGGCACGACTGATGAGAAAATTCTGGCTTAAAGATGACGAGACTCCGTTTGTGATGGAGCTACCTCCTTACCGTATGCCTACAGCTAAAGCCACACTTAGAAACATGTGGTCAAAAGCTGAACAGTATATTAGAAAAATGGGTGGACTTATTCTTGTCGCATCAATAATAATATGGGCTCTTTCTTATTTTCCTCATTACTCATTCGAAGACATACCTCAATCCTACATAGATGAGACAATACATGAGATGCCGGAAGAATCGCTTTACAGTTATGACGAATCACAGATTCAAAACATGATACTTACCGAATATCAGCAAAGCAATTCTATACTTGGCAAAATTGGCAAAACAGTTGAGCCGATCGTCCGCCCAATGGATCTTGGATGGAAATCATGTGTGTCACTTATCGCAGGATCAGCTGCCAAGGAGGTGGTAGTATCAACTCTCGGCGTGCTTTATGTTGGTGACGATGATGCGGAACTCCTGTCATCAAGGCTCAAATCGCCTTCCAAACTGACTGGAAAGACTCCATTCTCTCAAGCCTCCGCGCTCGCTTTTATGGTATTTGTACTATTGTATTTCCCCTGTATCGCTACTCTTTCGGCTATAGCAAGAGAAGCCGGCTCCTGGAAATATGCCTTGTTTTCTGTTATCTACAATACCACGCTTGCGTGGATATTCGCATTTATCGCATTCCGTATAGCAATCTTGTTTTAACCGCATTTAATAAAACAGATATATAATAATCAGAGCGATGAATTG
>OFFM01000711.1_pt1 | contig 23538 bp, 22 predicted proteins | sample 1521401 | NCBI WGS metagenome assembly OFFM01 (sample SAMEA3504118, study PRJEB24116) | mouse gut metagenome | biome: mouse gut; feature: mouse-associated habitat; material: faeces | place: Denmark | collected 2011
CCCGGTTCCGAAATGGAGCCGGGCGCCTGCTTTCGGAGTGTGTTTTTCAGGTATAGTATATGCCCGTGACACACTCCCGGCGTCAGAATTACACTTTGTGCGTCGGGGGCGTGTCACGGGATAATTCGTTTCAGCTCCGTCTCGCTTAAATGTGCGTACTGCGCAATATATTTATGTTCTCTATCGAAGCGCCTTGTGGATCGCTTCTGCAGATACTACAACCGTGGGAGGGGATTGGTTGAAGCCCTTAATGTTTTTTAGCTCACGGATCAGAAACTGTACTGGAGCATGGCGTTGATGCGGTTGGCATGACCATGCACGCGGTTCATGTCGGCGCGGTTGCCGTAGAGGTATTCGAGACCGATGCGGAGGTCGGACACAATGTCGTAGAATGCCGATGCGGATACATACTGTGTGTAGCGGTAAGCGTCGGCTCCGAGTGTCTGCTGACCGTAGAGGCGCGCCTGGCTGTAGCTTGCGGCGAGGAAAGCGGCGGGGGGGAGGTTGTAGCGCACACCTACCTCGAAATTCATCATCGTGGGGGCGCGGAGCGTGCCGTCGGCGTCGGGAATGAGGTCGAAGCCGTTACCGGCGAGATCGTTGATATAGCGTGCGTAGCCCTGTCCTACGGCTCCCTGATAGAATATGGTGCCGCGGCTGCCGAAGCCGAGTATTCCGCTGAGCTGTGCCGCCCATCCGGTGACGAACTTGTTGCGTGCCGATTTCAGGTCGCGGTAGGAGAGATTGCGGAGCAGGGCGCTGAAACGCACGTGGCTGCGTCCGCCAAGCCATGTGTACTGCACATACGCCGGTATATCAGGCACACGCTGCTTGATAGCTTCAGCGGTAGTGGAGAGCGTGTATGTGGCGTGGGGATTCTCGATAGAGATGGCTGCCGACCAGTGGCGGCTGAACTGCGGACGGTACTGCAGGAGTATGTTCTTGGCGCTCATCTCGCCCGACGGACCCTCGTCGTCGATTGTAGGTGTGCCGGCTGCTCCGTCGACAAACGTGCTTCGTGTCAAACCGGCGGTGACATATCCGAGGCTCATGTATGCCTGCTTTAGCTTCAGACCATAGCCGGTGTTGCCGTCGCCGGAGAAGTTTGTCTGCACATAGACCTGATAGTTGCCGAAGTGTTCTGTCGTGCCGACAAGTTGCATGAATATTGTGGTGTGGTTAGCCGATGCGCCGAACTGGCTGCGCAGGGCGGGATTGGCTGGCACAGGGATGTCGAATGTGGTGAAGTTCGGACCGTCGTCGATGGCGCCGTCGAAATCGTATGACAATGTACCCTTGACGTAGCCGCCGATGCCGAACGCCACCTTACCCTCGCGGTCGAGGAATAGGAAACGTGGTGCCGACGGATCGCTGAAGTGGGCATTGACAGGATTATAGAGCACGCCGACAAGATGACGTCCTGACTCGGCGTTGCCGGTAGCCACGATGGCTCGTTCGGGGATCAGGAATGTGTCGGTCTCGACTTCCGGCACGAGTGCCTGTGCGGTGGCAGCCGTGGCTATCGCAGCGGCAGAGAGGGCAATGCGTGTGAATGTTTTCATCGTGTAGTGCAATGGTGTGTTAGGTGTGTGTAAACAGTGTGTGGATAGGGTGTTGGTTTCCGTTGTTACCGGATGTTAACGTTGTTATAACAATGTGAAGCGGCGGAACGTTTTGCGAAATGGTGAAAAAATAGCTCCTGATCCCCCGGGCGGTGACAAAAAACTCACCCGGCGCGATGAATCTCATCTGCCGGGTGGAGCATTGTGTGTGTTGGAGTAATCTGTTATTTCTTGCCGAGATCCTTGATCTTGTCGGCTGCCTGCTGAGCGGCATCGCTGGCTTTCTCAGCTACGTCGGAAGCCACTTTCTTAGTGCCTTCGACAACTTCGCCGGCTTTTTCGGCTACAGCGTCCTTACCTTCCTGGATCTTGTCGGCTGCGGCATCCTTAATAGCCTCGGCTTTGGAGGAGATGCTGTCGGTAACTGCATTCTTGGCGCTGTCGACAGCCTCGGTGGGATCAACTTTCGCTGTGTCGGCAACCTTGTCGAGTGCGGTCTCTACAGTAGCGAGTGTTCCTGCGAGTGCAGGAGCTTTCTCCTTGACTACCGGCTCAATCTTCGCGAGATATTCCTTAGCCTGCTCTACCTTGCCTTCGTTTACGAGGGTCTTGACATAGTCTTTCGCCTCCTGTACGTATGCCTTCAGGCTGTCAGGATTAGTGCAGTTCTCGATCTTTGATGTAATGGCTGAGCCTTGTTCTGCGGTTTTCTCCGAGCTTGTGCAGGAAATCATTGCGACAGCTGCTATAACAGCTACAGAGAGGATTAATTTTTTCATACTCTGAGGGGTTGATGTTAGGTTAGTATACGTTTCTTTAACCTCGAGGAATTATAAATTGTTCGCAGGAAGTGACATTTTTTTCGCATGAACCGCTCCGTCGGCATCATATTCAGCATGAATTCTGAAAAAACAGCCAAATTAATTCTGTTGTCAAACTTAATGATTAACTTTGCACTCTGAATTCAAACCGAACAGTGAAAGAATGGAAGTAATACGCACAGTCGACGGTCTGCGTGACCGTGTGCGAGCCGCCCGCAACGCCGGGCGCTCTATCGGACTCGTACCCACAATGGGCGCTCTCCATGCCGGACACATCTCGCTCATACAGCGTGCACGTCGCGAGAACGACGTGGTCGTTGTAAGCGTCTTTGTCAACCCTACCCAATTTAATAATCCCGACGATCTCCGCACATATCCCCGCACCGAGGATGCTGACTGCGCCAAGCTGCGCGAAGCCGGCGTGGATGTGGCTTTCATCCCCACGGTTGAGGAGGTTTATCCGGAGCCTGACACGCGCCAGTTTGATCTCGGTGCCGTGGCTGAGGTGATGGAGGGAGCCATGCGTCCCGGACACTTCAACGGTGTGGCGCAGGTAGTGAGCAAACTTTTTGCCATGACAGAGCCTGACCGCGCTTACTTCGGTGAGAAGGATTTCCAGCAGATAGCGGTGATACGTCGCATGGTGGAGCTTGAAGGCTTCGATATAAATATCGTGGCTTGCCCGATATGCCGTGAGGATGACGGACTCGCACTGTCGAGCCGCAATGTGCGCCTTACCGACGAGCAGCGCGCCATAGCTCCGGCAATCCACCGCACGCTTGCCTCGAGTGTCGACTGGGCAGTCGGTCACTCGCTCGAAGAGACCAAACGTTACGTGATAGACACCGTAAACTCTTTCCCCCACATGGAGGTGGAATATTTCGAGATCGCCGATCCGCTGACCATGCAGCCGCTCACGGAGTGGAGCAAAGGCACGGAGGCTGTGGGCTGTATCACTGTGTACTGCGGTGATGTACGTCTGATTGACAACATAAAATATCCGGCACGATGACAATAGAGATGCTCAAGTCGAAGATTCACCGCGTCACGGTGACTGAGGCTAACCTTAATTATATAGGCAGCATAACCATCGACAGCGACCTGCTCGACGCAGCCGGGATTCTGCCCGGTGAGCGTGTATACATCGTGGACAACAACAATGGTGAGCGTTTCGACACCTACACCATAGCCGGAGAGCGGGGGAGCGGTACTATCTGCCTCAACGGGGCAGCCGCCCGAAAAGTGCATCAGGGTGATATAGTCATAATCATGGCTTATGCCCGGATGACGCCCGAAGAGGCGGTGAATTTCCGCCCGAAAGTCATTTTCCCCGACACAGCGACGAATCTGCTGAAACCGTGACCGTCCCGGACACGTGACAAACCGATAAAAGAATAAGAAACTATCTGATCATACCACGCCATCATGTTTGAAAATCTAAGCGAACGCCTTGAACGGAGCTTCAAGTTGCTCAAAGGTCAGGGCAAAATCACTGAAATCAACGTAGCCGAGACGCTCAAGGATGTGCGCCGCGCGCTGCTCGACGCCGACGTCAACTATAAGGTAGCAAAACAGTTTACCGATACGGTGAAGACGAAGGCTCTCGGTCGCGACGTGCTCAATGCCGTGAAGCCCGGCGAGATGATGGTGAAGATCGTGCACGACGAGCTTACCGAACTGATGGGCGGCGAGACCGCGCAGGTGAATCTCAGCGGTAACCCGACGGTAATACTGATGTCGGGTCTGCAGGGTTCCGGTAAGACTACTTTCTCAGGCAAACTCGCCAAGAAGCTGAAAAGCGAGAAAGGAAAGCGCCCGCTGCTTGTGGCTGCCGACGTCTACCGTCCGGCGGCTATAGATCAGCTAAAGGTGCTTGGCGAACAGATCGAGGTGCCGGTATATACGGAGGATGGCAACCGTAATCCGGTTCAGATAGCCGAGAATGCCATACGCCACGCAAAGGCAAATCATCTTGATCTCGTGATCATCGACACCGCCGGTCGTCTCGCCGTCGATGAGGAGATGATGCAGGAGATCGAGAACATCAAGAAAGCTGTCAAGCCGCAGGAGATCCTGTTTGTGGTCGATTCGATGACCGGTCAGGATGCGGTGAACACGGCTCGTGAGTTCAACGAGCGTCTTGATTTCGACGGTGTAGTGCTTACGAAGCTCGACGGTGATACCCGCGGTGGTGCCGCTCTTTCGATACGCACCGTGGTTACTAAGCCGATCAAGTTTGTCGGTACCGGCGAGAAGCTTGATGCGATCGACTTCTTCCACCCCGCCCGTATGGCTGATCGTATTCTCGGCATGGGTGACATTGTATCGCTTGTTGAGAAAGCCCAGCAGGCTATCGATGAGAAGGAGGCACAGGCACTTCAGCGCAAACTGGCGAAGAATCAGTTTAACTTCAACGATTTCCTTAGCCAGATCCAGCAGATCAAGCGTATGGGTAACCTCAAGGATATCGCGTCGATGCTCCCCGGTATGGGCAAGATGCTCAAGGATGTGGATATAGATGACAATGCATTCAAGGGTGTTGAGGCTATAATCCACTCCATGACGGCGAAGGAGCGCGAGCGTCCGGAGATAATCAACGCCAGCCGCCGTCAGCGCATAGCCGCCGGATCAGGCACGACGATCCAGGAGGTGAACCGGTTGATCAAACAGTTTGATCAGATGCGCAAGATGATGCATTCGGTTGCAACGATGAAAAATCCGATGCAGATGATGCGCCAGATGCGCCGTCGCTGATAGCGTCAGATACAGAATATATTAACTAAATCCCCCGATACATACATGCTTATTGACGGTAAGAAAACCTCCGATGAAATCAAAGCCGAGATAGCGGCTACAGTCGACGAAATGGTGCGCCAGGGGCAGAAGCGTCCGCATCTCGCCGCAATCCTTGTCGGTCACGACGGCGGCAGTGAGACGTACGTCGCCAACAAAGTGAAAGCTTGTGAGCAGTGTGGCTTCACATCCACGCTCATACGGTATGAGGACAGCGTTACCGAAGATGAGCTTCTGGAGGCAATCGACCGTATGAACCATGATACTGACGTTGACGGCTTCATCGTGCAGCTTCCGTTGCCGAAGCACATTTCTGAGCAACGCATCATCGAAGCTATAGATTACCGTAAGGATGTCGACGGTTTCCATCCGGTCAACGTCGGACGCATGATGATCGGACTGCCATGTTTCCTCCCCGCCACTCCTGCCGGAATCCTCGAACTGCTCAAGCGTCACGGCATCGAGACTCGTGGTGCGGAATGTGTGGTGCTCGGCCGCAGCAATATCGTCGGCAAGCCGGTAGCGGCACTCATGATGCAGAAAGCCGTGCCGGGCGATGCTACTGTCACTGTCTGCCACAGCGCTACACGTAACCTTAAGGATATATGCCGTAGCGCGGATATAATCATAGCCGCTCTCGGCAGCCCGGAATTTGTAAAGGCTGACATGGTGAAGCCTGGTGCGGTTGTGATCGATGTCGGCACCACACGCGTGCCCGATCCTACCCGCAAGAAAGGATTCCGTCTTTGCGGCGATGTAGATTTCGCGGCGGTCGAGCCTATATGCTCATGGATCACGCCTGTACCGGGTGGTGTAGGACCGATGACCATAGTATCGCTGATGAAGAACACTCTTCTTGCAGCACGTCACGACATATATCCCGCCTGATGATCTGAAACGTATAAACACTCCGCCGGTTGCCGCCCGTAGCAGCCGGCGGGTGTCAATTTTTAAAGAGATGTGAGGAACTTATCCTTTAATCATCCATTACCATGAGTCCCATCACACTTTTTCCGCTACTGATCTCGCTTGCCTCACTGTTGCTTCAGCCGGATGAGGTGGAGATTCTATTTGCCGGTGATGCCATGCAGCATCAGAGCCAGCTCGATGCTGCGCATCGTGGGTCGGGTATGTATGATTATTCAGAGTGTTTCAAGGCAATAGCGCCCTACGTCCGTTCGGCTGATTACGCTGTCGTGAATCTTGAGTGTCCGCTTGGAGGAGAACCCTATTCAGGTTATCCGATGTTCGGTGCTCCTGATGAGTATGCCGCCGCATTGCGCGATGCGGGATTCGATCTTGCTCTCACGGCAAACAACCATACGCTCGACCGCCGCGACAAGGGACTCAGGCGGACATTGTCGGTTCTCGATTCGCTCGGTATTCGGCACACCGGAACGTTTGCCCCGGCGGAATCACGCAATGACAGTGTTCCGTTGATAGTGGATGTGCGCGGGTTCCGTATCGCATTCCTGAACTATACTTATGGTACTAATGGAATCCGGCATGGGGCAGGTGTGGCTGTTAATATGATAGATACAGCGATGATCCGGCGTGACATAGAGCGAGCGTTGCATTCCGGGGCTGAAATTGTTGCCGTGTGTCCGCACTGGGGCATTGAGTACCGTATGCTGCCCGAGAAGAGTCAACGGATACTTGCCGGAAAGATACTTGACATGGGAGCCGATATGATCATAGGAGCACACCCGCATGTGATCCAACCTATGGAATTTGAGGAAGACTCTATGGGGAGAGGAAAACTGAAAGTGTATTCGCTCGGTAATTTTTTGTCAGGAATGCGTACGGCTGAAACACGTGGAGGAACTACTGTGACGGTCACTTTACGACGTGACCGTACCGGACGAGCATACATAGCCGGAGCTGTCTACCGCCCGGTTTTCACATTGACTCCGCTCCCAGCGAGCGGTGAGAATTTCCGGCTGATATGGTCAGATACTCCTGTCACTGATAAGATCCGCGAGACTCAGCGCAAGGATTTTGAGAGGAGTGCGACTGAAATATTCGACCGGTATAACGTTAATGTGCCGCGCGACACGGTGCCCATGCAGCAGGTCGTGAAGCGGCGTGCGCTCCGTGAGCGTCATTATCTCTCGAACTATGATGCAGATTGATGTAAATGCAGTTCTGCGTGAGCGTCTGCCGCGCCACTACAGGTATATACCGCGTGTGCTCATACGGTGGATTGAGCGGACGGTGTGCCAGGAGCAGATGAATGATCTGCTGCGCGCTACCGCAGGGCTGCAGGATGCGGAATTTTGTCGTGCTGTACTTGATCATCTGGATATCCATATAGATGTTTCAGGTGAAGAATATCTGCCGGAAAATGGCAGGAACGTCATAGTGTGCAACCACCCTCTTGGCGGACTTGATGGTATAGCCATGATAGCTTATATAAGCTCCGTGTACGGTCCTGATGTCAGATTTCTTGTAAATGATCTGCTGATGGCGATAGAACCGCTGCAGGGGGTGTTTCTTCCGGTTAATAAATTCGGAAGACAGACGCGTGAAGCTACACGAGCTATCGATGAGGCATTTGCCTCTGATGTACCGATAGTTGTGTTTCCGGCAGGACTCGTATCGCGCCGCAGGAACGGAGTTATCGCAGATCTGCAGTGGCAACGCACGGTGGTCAATAAATGTATTGCTTACGGGCGTGATGTGATTCCCGTACATTTTAGTGGTAGAAACTCAAGTTTTTTTTATACTTTTGCAAATCTGAGAAAGCGCTTGGGCGTGAAACTGAACGTTGAGATGGTATATCTGCCGCGGGAAGTGTTCCGTTGCCGTGGGAAACGGTTCAGGATCACTATCGGCGAGCCTGTCCGGGTAGCAGAATTGCGCGGCGGACGTGAGGCTCAGCAAACAGCCGATATGCTACGTGAGCGCGTGTATGCGCTCGCCGCCGACTTACAAGAGTAGAACGCTGCGCGACTCAGAACTATAAAGAGTAACGCCAACAGAAATCATGATACAACAGATCATAGATCCTATACCTGTCGATGCCATAAAGGCGGAGTTGACCGATGACCGTCTGCTTCGTCCTACTAATAAAGGAAACAACCTGATATATGTGGTTGATGCCCATACTGCGCCTGCTGTGATGCGTGAGGTCGGACGCCTGCGCGAAATCTCGTTCCGTTTAGCGGGAGGTGGTACCGGTAAGGATTGCGACATCGATGAATATGACCTGATGACTCCTCCATGCCGTCAGCTGATAGTGTGGGATCCTGATTCCGAACAGATTCTTGGAGGCTACCGCTACATCACGGGGAGTGACATACGTCGCACACCTGAAGGAAAGCCGCGAATCGCAACGTCACACATGTTCCGTTTCTCTGAACGTTTCATTGATGAATATCTCCCATATACCATAGAACTCGGACGATCTTTTGTGCGTCCGGAATATCAGTCGTCAAAGGCTGGTGCCAAGGCTCTTTATGCACTCGACAATCTATGGGACGGACTGGGAGCGCTTACTGTAGTTCACCCTGAGATACGTTATCTGTTCGGCAAGGTGACCATGTATCCGAGCTACTCGCACGAGTGCCGTGACATGATACTGTATTTTCTGACAAAGCACTTCCCAGATCCGGACGAACTGGTACGTCCGATAACCCCATTGTCGACAGATATTGATTCAGATGCCATGGAGCAGCTGTTCAACGGCGAGACTTTTTCCGATGACTACCGCATACTCAATCGTGCCATAAGGGCACATGGCTTCAATATCCCGCCGCTTGTCAACGCCTACATGAGCCTGTCGCCGACAATGAAGATGTTTGGCACCGCCATCAACGATGAATTTGGCGATGTGGAGGAATCCGGCATATTCTTTGCCATCGATGAAATATTTGAAGAGAAAAAGCAACGCCATATCGGCACATACCATCATCATTCATGATAGATAATGATGAAATAAGACAGCGCTCTCCTTACAAGCGTGGTGCCGACGACGGACTGCTTTTCGGATTGCTTCTGACAGCCATATTCTTTGCCGGGATATTCTCGGTGGATTATCCTGTGGCAGGTTTGCTCGCTGCCGCCGGAATGCTGTCTGTACCCTTTGTCATCTATAAATTCCTCCGCCGTTCGTATGTCGCCGATATAGGCATGACATTATTGTCATCGCTATGGATGCAGGGCATAATGATCTTCGGTTGCGGCGCTCTGATATCAGGGATCATCGCTACCGTTTATCTCAAATGGGTCGATCCTGATTTCATCAACGCCCGCGTGGCTGATGCCATCCGGCTGTACCGTGAAAGCGATATGCCTTCCGGCGAGCGTATGGCTGAAACACTCGAGGCAATGGTGAAATCACATCTTATACCCTCGGCAGTGCAGATAGTCGTCGAGATGATATGGCTCTCGATATTTTCAGGATCACTGCTCTCGCTGCTGATGGCATTGCTCGCACGTGCCAGAAGCGTGGGCAAAACTAATACAAAAAGATAATAAACTCATACCATAAGTCATGGATATTTCGATCGTAGTACCACTATATAACGAAGCAGAGTCACTTCCGGAGCTTGAGCAATGGATCGCACGTGTCATGGATGACAACGGATTCAGTTATGAGATACTGTTCATCAATGATGGCTCGACTGATGATTCATGGGATGTGATCAGGAAACTATCCGAGAAAAATCCGTCAGTCAAAGGTGTATGTTTCCGTCGTAACTACGGCAAGTCGCCGGCGCTTAATACCGGTTTCCGCAGGGCGCAGGGCGATGTTGTCATAACTATGGATGCTGATCTTCAGGACAGCCCCGACGAGATTCCTGAACTTTACAGGATGATCACCGAGGATGGTTATGATCTTGTCAGCGGATGGAAACGCAAGCGTTATGATCCGTTGTCGAAGACAATTCCCACCAAGCTATTCAATGCCACAGCACGACGCGTGAGTGGAATCCATAATCTCCATGATTTCAACTGCGGTCTGAAGGCATACCGCAACAAGGTCGTAAAGCATATTGAAGTCTATGGCGATATGCACCGCTATATCCCTTACTTGGCTAAGAACGCAGGTTTTACACGGATCGGTGAGAAAGTAGTGCATCATCAGGCACGTAAATACGGAACTACGAAATTCGGGCTTGACCGCTTTGTCAACGGCTATCTTGATCTCGCGACACTGTGGTTTACTAACAAGTTTGGCGTCAAGCCGATGCATTTCTTCGGTCTGCTCGGCAGCCTTATGTTTCTGCTCGGATTCATTTCCGCGGTAGTGGTCGGTGCCGTCAAGCTATACAATATGCACAGTGGCAATCACTATAATCTTGTGACAGACTCTCCTTATTTCTACATAGCGCTCACGCTTATGATACTCGGCACACAGCTCTTCCTTGCAGGGTTTGTCGGTGAGCTTGTAGTACGTAATGCGCCTGGAAGAAACCATTACGAGATAGAAGAGGAGATCCGTACGGAATTACCTGCTTAATCAAAAAAAGAAAAATGATGAACACAGATATACAGTTCTCAACGTTCATGGAGCTTGTAAAGCAGCGCTATTCATGCCGTAGTTATGCCGACAAGCCTGTTGAGCGTGAAAAAATAGCCGCTATTCTTGATGCCGCACGCCTTGCACCATCGGCATGCAATAAACAGCCATGGCTATTCATCGTCGCCGATGAGGAACCTGTCAGAACAGGAATCATAGAGTCATATCCGCGGGAGTGGGCACGAACAGCACCGGCATTCATCGTTGTGTGCGGTGATCACAATGAATCGTGGCACAGACCTGAGGATGGAAAGGATCACATGGATGTGGACTGCTCGATAGCAGCCGAACATATATGTCTTGCAGCTGCGGCGGCAGGACTCGGCACATGTTGGATATGTAACTTTGATCCTGCGAAACTGCGTGAGACTATCTCAGTGCCTGAGCATATTGAGCCTGTAGTGGTTCTCGCTATCGGCTATCCATTCGCTCAATCGGTAGCGCCTGAGAAGAAACGCAAGCATCTGGATGAAATAGTGAGATGGGGAAGTTACTGAACTTGATCGCTGTCTTGCTGCTCCTGACCTCATGCTCCTCCACCGGTTGCCTTGAGAACCAGAGCAGTCTTCCTCTTGCGGGGTTTTACTCATCGCGTACGCAGGAGGGTATCGCTATTGACTCCCTGCAGGTGTGGGGTGTCGGTGCTCCTGGTGATTCCATGCTCGTTGACGGCGTGGCGCGTAATACATACCTCCCGTTAAGGAGCTCGATGGAAATCGCCTCGTTCTGTTTTCACTATGATCAGAAGGAGCTGTCATCCCCATTGCTTAACGACACGATAACATTGAGCTACTCCTCACAACCTCGTTTCGTCAGTGAGGAGTGTGGCGCAATGTATTTCTATGAGATAAAGACGCTGCAGCACACATGTCATCTGATTGACTCAGTTGTATTAGTTCAGCCGGAGGTCAACAATATCGACAGGGAGACGATGCGGATTTATTTTCGCACCGCAGAACCGGTGGATGATGGTGAAGATGATAATGATGATGATGAGACCGGTGATACAGGTGCGGATCAGGATACAGAAACAGAACAGTCATGAGCGGGAAAACTAAAAATCTGAATGGAATGGTGCGCTCTGTGATGCTCTTTGCGCTTGTGGCACTCTCTTTTTGTGTCACGGTTCCGCTCGCGGCGCAACGTCGTATAACCCCTGTGGAGAATCCGGCGGCTCCGATAAAGAAAAAGACAAAGCCGGTGGAGTTTGACCGTACACGTCTGGATGAGCGGAAGGACGCATCCGGTCGCATAGTGCTCGTGGATACTGTCACAGGTATGGAGTATGTTGATTCCACCGCAGTCGCAAAGAAGCCCGGCAATATTTATCCGCTATTGCACGCTGTCACTGTCGGGGTGGATTTCCTCGATCCTCTTCTCAAGGCTTTCGGACAGGAGTATGGAGGAGTCAGTGCATGGGGCGAACTTAGTCTGCACAACCGGTTCAAGCCGTATTTTGAGATGGGGCTTTCATCAGCATCAATCTCCCCCGACGGTATGAACTACAGATTCCACAGCCCTCTTGCTCCGTTCTTCAAGATCGGTATAAATTATAATGTATTCTACAATTCCAATCCTGACTATCAATTGTGCGTAGGTCTGCGGTATGGTTTCTCACCTTTCCGTTTCACTATCGAGGATGTGACCACATCTGACGGGGATTACTGGGGTGAGACAGTTCCGGTATCGTTTCCATCACAATCAACTACAGCGAGCTTTTTGGAGTTTGCATTAAGTATAAAGGTGAAGATTGTGCGGAATATATCGCTTGGATGGGCTTTGAAATATCACACGGCATACGGCGGCAAGAGTGATATCGGCGAGTCAATGTACATACCGGGTTACGGTAAGCGCAATAACCGTCTTGCTGCGGGGTTCAGTGTCATGTATACAATTCCGCTGAACAAGAAGACACTCCCGGTCGTTGAAAATAAGTAACAATACCGGATGTTGCCTATGTCTGCAATGCCGGCATGAATAATAATTGATGCTTATGAAAAAGATTGTGGTCATCGGCGCGTCGTCGGGAATAGGCAGGCGTCTGGCAATTGATTTTGCACGTGTAGGTTGCCGTGTCGGTATTGCCGCCCGAAATGAGGAGAAGCTTGATGAGATCAAGCAGATGTATCCGGACCGTATAGCTAAAATGAGAATAGATGTGACTGCGCCCGATGCGGTGAAACGTTTCTATGATCTTATCGAGCTTATTGATGGCATGGATATTCTCGTTTATGCATCAGGTGTCGGTTTTCAGGATCCTGACCTGAATGATGAACGGACAAAAGAGATGCTCGAAACCAATGTGGTGGGCTTCGCGCGGATTACCGCCGCCGCATATAAGTATTATCGTGAAACTGCGAATGTACAGCCCGGACAGATTGCGGCTATAACATCTGTTGCCGGGACAAAAGGGATTGGAGTCGCGGCAGCCTACAGCGCTTCTAAAACCTTCCAACAGCGTTTCATCTGTGCACTTGAACAGCTTGCATATCAACAGCAGGTGAATGTGCGGTTTACTGACATCCGCCCCGGATTCGTGCGCACAGGCTTGCTGTCAGACGATAAGGATTATCCGATGTGTATGAGTGTCGACAAGGTAGCACCTCTGATAGAGGAGGCTATTCTACGTCGCCGTCGTTACGCGACTGTTGATTCCCGCTGGCGGATAGTGAACGCTGTGTGGAGTTTGGTTCCCCAGTGCCTATGGCGTCATGTCGGTTTGACGCTCTGAATATACAGATCTAAAATATAGTAAGGCGGTGTGTCAGAATTCATTTGATACACCGCTTTCGTTTGATTCAGGAATCATTAGATCATAGACATTCCAGAAGTGTGTCAATATCACTTTCCGTTGTTGACCAGTCTGTGACAAAACGCACCGGCGTGGATTGTTCGCCACGCGAACCCCATAGTTCGAATGACGCTACCGATCGTAGCCTATCGATCACTTCATTGGGCAATATGAAAAATTGTTGGTTAGTGGGGGAGTCTATGAACAGTTTGTAGCCTTTGCTGACAAAACCATTCTTCAGGCGCATAGCCATCTGCACGGCATGTTTTCCGATCTTATCATACAAACCATCGGTGAACAGCGTCTGGAACTGTACTCCGAGAAGTCTGCCTTTGGCAAGAGTGGCACCATGAAGTTTTATCAGCGAATCAAAGCGAGGAAGGAGTTCGCGCCGACGTGTGACGACGGCTTCGCCGAACAATGCGCCACATTTCGTTCCGCCGATATAGAACACGTCAGACAATGATGCTATGTCGCGTATAGTCACATCACAGTTTTCAGCCGCGAGACCGTATGCGAGCCGCGCGCCATCAATATAGAGTGGAATATTGTAGTCCGCACATACGCGGTTGATCTCCTCAAGTTCACTTCGGGTGTATATCGTGCCAAGTTCCGTAGGAAATGAGATATACACCATGCCGGGGCGCACCATATACCGGTTCGTATCATCCTTATAGAAGTCCTCGATATATCTGCGGAGCAGGGGAGCGGAGATCTTACCATTCTCCCCCTGCAGGGTTAGGATCTTATGACCGTTGGATTCTATCGCGCCTGCCTCATGTACATTTATATGCGCCGTATCTGCCGCAACCACACCGTCGTTGTGGTCGAGAAGACGGTCAATGACGACTGCATTAGCCTGTGTGCCACCTTCAAGGAAGAATACATCGCCATAGTCGGCAATGCCACACAGGTCGAGTATTGTTTGACGTGCTTCGGCGGTAAAGCGGTCACGACCGTATCCGGGGGTATGTAGCATGTTGGTATCGACAAGGCGCTGCATGACCAATGGATGTGCGCCGACCATGTAGTCGCTGTCAAAGTAAACCATTGCAGTATGTTATATGATGGATTCGGGCTCTGGGATTACTCCTTCGGTAAGTGATGTCAGAACTTTACGCAAGCGTTTCACAGCCGATTCGGCGGCAAGATTTGTAGTGAATGAATTCGGCATCTTTTTCTGGAAATCAGATTCCGTGTCAAGTGCGTCGATCAATTCGGCTACTTTTTCGGACAATCCGTCGGTGTTTGCGGTGCGGATACGTGAAGCGACATATATGAGGACTGATACTGGGTCGCGTGCTACGTAAAGATCCAATTCTCCGGGTGTCTCGAAATATTCTATAGCCTGGGAGTAGAATCCGGCACGGTATAGCGCCGTCATTGTCAGTTCCTCGCTTCGCGTCTTTAAGCGTCGTGTCATTGCGAGGAGAATTGCCGCAGCGGCTCCATAACGGGATTCAAACATGAGTGACTGCGCCTGCTCTATGCATTCATGCACTGTGAGTGCCTTCGCCTCGAAATAGTCATCTACGATTGACTTGCTTACGTTGCCGTCGGCAAACTTGATCAATGTCAGTATGACATCAGCCGAGTCCGGGTGTTTGCGGCGGAATGCCTCAAGCGTGTCTATTGCCTGTAGTCTGTAGCCTGAAGCCTCTAATATCGACGCTTTTATAACAATAGGGTCAGGAGCGTCGGGCGAGAGCTGTATGACGCGATCCAGCGGTTCGAGTATTTCCTGAGTCGTACGGTTCAGACCGCTCAGAGCCTGTGCCTTATATGTAAGGGCGACCGGTGAGTCAGGATTTATGGCAAGGGCATACTCGACAGCATTCAGAGCCTTTTCGTAATCGCTGAGATGGTTGGCTTCGCGTGCGAGCATCTCCCAGAAATCGGATGAGAACGGCTCGAGTGATGTGAGTTCCTCAGCCAGATCGGTTGCCTGCTCATACTCGGCTGCATCATCGGCTATGTTGACCATGTCGTATATGAGAGTCTGGGGATAGGTGGCTTTTTTGCATATACGTGGCTTCGCCTCGAAGAGCCAATCGGTGAGTCCGAGCTCCTGCGCAGTATCTGCAAGCCTGATAAGCCATTCATCCTCAAAATCGTCGGTGCTGTCGACCAGTCGGTCCAGTATGCGCCGCGCCTCATCTGTCGCAGGGGTATCAGTGCGCAGAAGCAAAAGTGTGCGTAGCACAGAATCAGCAGGCAATGTCAATGCTATGCCGCGGGCTGGATCGGTTAGCCCGAGCTCAAGGTAATAGAATGCCTTGCGCTCGTTTATGGGAGTGCAATCCGGATACATCCGCGCCGCGTATTGCAGCACTTCAAGCCGGGCGAAATCATCGTTGGTGTCCGACGCGAAATCGAACACATCGATCAGGTCGTTCTCCTCGAAGAAGCTATCGGCAGTGTTCTCACCCGATGCATAGTCGACAAAACGCCTGTAGATCTCCTCCCGGCTGTCAGCCGGCTGTCGGTCACTATCAGCAGCAGCCATTATTTCTTCTGCTCTTTTTCCCAGCTGTCTTTCAGTGCGATTGTGCGGTTGAACACGAGCGCACCTGGACGTGAGTCCGGATCAGCTGTGAAATATCCCACGCGCTGGAACTGGAACGGTCTGCCTACCTCAGCGTTTTCAGCGAGATACGGTTCGACCTTCACTCCTTCTATCACGCGGAGTGAATCGGGATTAAGGAGCTCACGGAAATCACGGTCTGTCTCAGCCGAAGGATTCTCTACGCTGAACAGGCGGTCGTAAAGGCGCACTGTTGCGTCGACGGCATGTGATGCCGATACCCAATGCAGGGTGCCTTTGACCTTGCGCATGCTTCCGGGCATGCCGCTCAGGGTGTCGGGGTCGTACGTGCAATGAATCTCGGTTATGTTTCCATCAGCATCCTTTATCACATCGTTGCACTTTATGATATAGGCGCCTTTGAGACGGACTTCTCCACCTGGTGCGAGACGGAAGAATTTCTTAGGCGGATTCTCCATGAAATCCTCGCGCTCGATGTATATCTCGCGGGTGAACGGCATCTCATGAGTGCCGGCATTATCCTGTTCGGGATTGTTGTCCATGCTGACGGTCTCAACCTTGTCGGCAGGGTAGTTGGTGATGACAACTTTCACCGGATTGACCACAGCCATCACACGTGTAGCCACAGCATTGAGATCGTCGCGGACGGCATGTTCAAGCAGTGAGACGCTATTGAGCGCTTCGTATTTTGTGTATCCGATAAGATCTACGAAATTGCGTATCGAACGGGGAGTGTAACCGCGGCGGCGCATACCTGAGATTGTGGGCATACGCGGGTCATCCCATCCGGCAACAAGACCCTCCTTGACCAGTTGCAGCAATTTGCGCTTGCTCATCACGGTGTATGTGAGATTCAGACGGTTGAACTCGATCTGACGCGGGCAGTAGGAGTCGTCGGCAAGTTCACGCACGAAGTATTCGTATAGCGGACGGTGCACCTCAAACTCAAGCGTACAGATGGAGTGGGTAACCCCCTCGAAGTAGTCGCTCTGTCCGTGTGCGAAGTCATACATGGGATAGACTTTCCAACGGTCACCGGTACGGTGGTGCGGCGTTTTTATTATACGGTACATTATGGGATCGCGGAAGTGCATGTTGGGCGACGCCATGTCGATTTTGGCGCGAAGCACGCGTGCTCCCTCGTCGAACTCTCCTGCATTCATGCGCTCGAAGAGGTCGAGATTCTCCTCAGGAGTACGGTTGCGGAAAGGACTCTCCTTACCGGGTTCGGTGGGAGTGCCTTTCTGGGCTGCTATCTGCTCGGATGTCTGGTCGTCGACGTATGCCTTGCCCTCCTTTATCAGGCGGACAGCGAGATCATACAGTTTCGGGAAGTAATCGCTCGCATAATATTCACGGTCGCCCCAGTCGAAACCGAGCCAGTGTATGTCCTCTCTGATTGAGTCGACATACTCTACATCCTCCTTTACAGGATTTGTGTCGTCGAAACGGAGATTGCATGTACCTCCGAATTTCTCAGCCACTCCGAAATCCATGCATATAGCCTTTGCATGACCGATGTGAAGATAACCGTTGGGCTCCGGGGGAAAGCGGGTGTTAAGGCGACCGCCGTTCTTGCCGGCGCGAAGATCGTCGGCTACAATCTGTTCCACAAAGTTGAGTCCGCGCTTTTCTGCGCTTTCCTCCTGAGTGTTGGTGCTCATATCAAATAGTTTAATTCGTTTTCGTTTAGAATGCGTGTTGCCGGGCGGCATGTAGAATATGCCCCACATACTTCAGGGGCATAAAATGCCTCCTGCTTCAAACTACAAAATTACTCACTTTTTGTAAATCTGCAAACAGACATTTGTAAAACTCAAAAGAATCTTAAAACGAACCGTGATATGAGGTGTTGGTTCTGACATGCCACCACATGCCCCTCCGGTCTACGTTTTTAAAGATTTTGTTGAATTGTGTTCGTTTTGGTACGTTTCGCGTGGTCAATAGAGGAATTTTGCGTAATTTTGCAGCCGAAAATTCTTAAGCGCTTATGCAGAACATCAGAAACATAGCAATTATTGCCCACGTAGACCATGGTAAGACCACTCTTGTGGACAAGATGCTCATGGCGGGACACCTTTTCCGCGATAACCAGTCGACCGGCGAACTCATACTTGACAATAACGACCTCGAGCGAGAGAGAGGTATAACGATTCTCTCAAAAAACGTATCTATCAACTACAAGGATTGCAAGATCAATATCATCGATACTCCGGGACACGCAGACTTCGGAGGCGAGGTAGAGCGTGTGCTCAATATGGCTGACGGATGTCTGCTTCTTGTCGATGCCTTCGAAGGTCCGATGCCGCAGACTCGTTTTGTGCTGCAGAAAGCCATTCAGATGGGTCTGAAGCCTGTGGTCGTAATAAACAAGGTTGATAAGCCCAATTGCCGCCCGGATGAGGTGCAGGAGATGGTGTTTGACCTGATGTGTAACCTTGACGCGACCGAGGAACAGCTTGATTTCCCGACCATCTACGGTTCGGCTAAACAAGGCTGGATGAGTACTGACTGGCAGCAGCCTACGTCTGATATAAAAGCTGTGCTCGATGCTATCATAAAATATATTCCCGCTCCGGTGACTATTGAAGGACCGGCTCAGATGCTTATCACGTCGCTTGATTTTTCGAGCTATGTGGGACGTATTGCAATCGGACGTGTGCACCGCGGAGAAATCCACGAAGGAGAGACTATCGCTCTCTGCAAGCGTGACGGCTCTGTGGTGAAGCAGAAGATAAAGGAGCTGCATGTGTTTGAAGGCATGGGGCGGAAGCGTGTTGAGTGCGTCAAGAGCGGTGATATATGTGCCCTTGTCGGTCTTGAAGGATTCGAGATCGGCGATACTGTCGCCTCTGCCGAAGTGCCGGAGCCACTTCCGCGTATAGCGATCGATGAACCTACGATGTCGATGACATTTACGATCAACGACAGTCCTTTCTTCGGTCGTGACGGTAAATTCGTGACCTCACGTCATATCGGTGATCGCCTCACACGCGAGCTTGACCGTAATCTTGCGCTCCGCGTGAGAAAGGCTGACCATGAGGATGTATGGACGGTGTTCGGTCGCGGTGTGCTGCATCTGTCAGTGCTTATAGAAACCATGCGCCGCGAGGGCTACGAGCTTCAGGTGGGACAGCCTCAGGTTATCGTAAAAGAGATCGATGGTCGTAAATGCGAGCCGGTAGAGTTACTCACGATCAATGTGCCCGAGGAATATTCGAGCAAGATGATCGATATGGTGACACGCCGAAAAGGAGATCTTGTGTCGATGACCACGCAGAACGACCGCGTGCACATGGAATTCAACATCCCCTCGCGCGGTATAATCGGATTGCGCAATAATGTGCTCACCGCCTCTGCTGGTGAGGCTATTATGGCTCACCGTTTCCTGGAGTATCAGCCGTGGAAAGGAGACATAGAGCGTCGTACGAACGGATCGCTCATCGCCATGGAGGCTGGTACGGCATACGCCTATGCCATTGACAAGCTTCAGGATCGTGGCAAATTCTTTATCTTCCCGCAGGAAGAGGTCTACGCCGGACAGGTAGTGGGTGAGAATGCAAAGGATAACGATATCGTTGTCAATGTGACGAAATCGAAGAAACTCACCAATATGCGTGCTTCCGGCGCCGACGACAAGGCTAAAATCATACCTCCCGTGGTATTTAGCCTTGAAGAGGCTCTGGAGTATATAAAGGAGGATGAGTACGTAGAGGTGACCCCCAACCATCTGCGCATCCGCAAAATCATTCTTGACGAGATTGAACGCAAACGCCAGGGACGCTCGTGATCTGACCGTTGTCAGACGTGCCGTTACTGCTGATATCCCGGCTATAGAGGTAATATTTTCTCAGGCGAGGGATTTCATGCGGGCAAACGGAAACATGTCACAGTGGACCGGAGGTTATCCCACATCCGATATAATTGCCCACGATATTGATCGCGGGCAATGCTTTGTAGGGGTGGATGAGCGGAGTGAAATCCGTTTCGTATTTACACTAATACCGGGTGAGGATCCGACGTATGCGCAGATTTATGATGGTGCATGGCTCATAGAGGGAGCTTATGCTACATTGCATCGTGTGGCTTCGGATGGATCGCTGCGCAGGGTGTTGGAGCGTTGTGTGGATTTTGCAAAGAGGCTTCATCCGGAATTGTCACTGCGTATAGATACCCATGCCGATAATCATCCGATGTTGAGAGCTATTGCCCGGTGTGGGTTCCGCCGTTGCGGGACGATCCGCCTGGAAGATGGTTCGCCACGCACGGCATTCGCTATGTGAAATGACTGAGGTTCGCTGTATTTCCTGTTGTAAAGCAGACTTAAAAATTCAAAACGCACATGCTCTTCGTGACGTTTTGTTTCGTCACGTAGCAATTCTGTTGTAACTTTGCATACTATGTCGAAAAACAATAATAAAACAGCTGTCCCTGAGGCAGTGGAGGGGAATATAATAGCAAAAGGCGTAAGGGTCAATAATCTTAAAGGAGTAGATGTTGAGATTCCTCGCGGCAAGATTGTTGTCATCACCGGACTGTCAGGATCCGGAAAATCCTCATTAGCTTTCGATACATTGTATGCCGAAGGGCAGAGGCGGTATGTGGAGAGCCTGAGCGCCTACGCGCGTCAGTTTCTCGGGCGTATGGCAAAGCCTGATGCCGATTTCATCAAAGGGCTTCCGCCGGCGATCGCTATAGAACAGAAGGTAAGCACGCGCAATCCGCGAAGCACCGTAGGCACTTCTACTGAGATCTACGAATATCTTAGATTGCTTTTCGGACGTATTGGCAGAACCATTTCACCAATTAGCGGTCAGGAGGTGAAGAAGCACACGGTTGACGATGTGGTCAAAGCTGCTTATGATTATCCTGAAGGAACAAGACTTGCTATATCTGCTCCTATAGAACTTCCGGCTGACCGCACGTTTGCCAAACAGCTTGAGGTGTATTCTCTCGGCGGTTACAGCCGTTTGCTCAAGGATGGTCAGTTTGTGGATATATCGGAGTTGACAGCTTCCGGTGACATTCCTGATTCGGCAGAAGGGTATGAACTGCTTATCGACCGTCTGGCTGTCGCAGCCGACAATGATGAGCGGAGTCGTCTCGCCGATTCGGCAGAGACTGCATTTTTCGAAGGACATGATAAACTGACTCTTTCTGTATGGACTGACGCGGGAATTGTGCGTCATGAGTTCTCCAAACGGTTTGAGGCTGACGGCATGACATTCATCGAGCCTTCGGATCAAATGTTTAATTTTAACAACCCCTATGGAGCATGTCCGCGATGCGAGGGGTTCGGCAGGACGGTCGGTATTGATGAGCGCAAGGTAGTGCCCAATCCGGCACTTTCGGTCTATGAAGATGCCGTCGCTTGTTGGAAAGGCGACAAGATGAGTGAATGGAAGAGAGCCTGCATAGATGTGGCGGCGGCTAATGATTTTCCGATTCACCGCGCATACCGCGATCTCACTGATGAGCAGCGTGATTTTCTGTGGAACGGTGGCAAAGGCGGTTTTACCGGAATAAACGGCTTTTTTGCGATGGTTGATGCCAACCGGTACAAAATACAGTATCGTGTGCTTCTGTCGCGTTACTGGGGCAAACCGGTTTGTCCGGAATGCCATGGCAGCCGTTTGCGCAAGGATGCCCGGTATGTTCAGGTAGCCGGCAAGCGGATCGATGAGCTTGTGTCAATGCCGGTTGATGATCTTCTGACGTTTTTCCGCACCATCGATCTCTCGGATGCCGAGCGCGTGATAGCTGACCGCCTGCTTGTCGAGATAACAAACCGACTGACATTCCTTAGTGATGTGGGTTTGGGATATCTTACGCTCGACCGCCTTTCAAATACCCTATCCGGAGGTGAAAGCCAGCGTATCAATCTCGCTACGCAATTGGGGAGCAGCCTTGTTGGCTCGTTGTATATACTGGATGAGCCGAGTATAGGACTGCACTCACGCGATACGCAGCGACTGATAAATGTACTGCGGCGGTTGCGCGACATTGGCAACACTGTGGTGATTGTGGAGCACGATGAAGAAATCATCCGCGAAGCTGACTGGATAATTGATGTCGGACCTGATGCCGGCAGCCATGGTGGCGAAATCGTTTGTCAGGGCGCTCCCGGCGCATTGCCTGTGGATGCTCCGGGCTATACGGCGGCATATCTGTCGGGCAGATTGGAGATTCCGGTGCCAAAAAGCCGTAGAAAGTGGCGAGACAGTATCACCGTGCACGGTGCACGCGAGCATAATCTCAAGGATATCGACGTGACGTTTCCACTTGGTGTGATCACTGTAGTGACCGGCGTCAGCGGTTCGGGTAAATCAACCCTTGTGCGCGACATTCTTTTCCGGGCACTGCAGCGACGCCTTGACATAGCCGGTGATGCCCCTGGAGATTTTACGGAACTGACAGGCGATCTGCAGCGTATAGGTGCGGTGGAGTTCGTAGACCAAAACCCGATAGGTAAATCAACCCGAAGCAATCCTGCGACATATCTTAAGGCTTACGATGAAATCCGCAAGCTGTTTGCCGATCAGCAGGGAGCCAAGCAGATGGGATTCGGTCCCGGCTATTTCTCATTCAATGCCGAAGGAGGCAGATGCGAGGAGTGCAAAGGTGAGGGGACTATTACTATCGAGATGCAGTTTATGGCTGATATCGTTATCCCCTGCGAGGAGTGTGGTGGCAAGCGATTCAAGCGTGATGTGCTCGATATACGTTACCGTGACCATAATATATACGATGTACTTGAGATGACCGTCGACGATGCTATAGCTTTCTTCTCAGAGGTTGATGGAGCTGCCGAGCGGCGCATCGTGCGACGTCTGCAACCGCTTGCCGATGTAGGTCTTGGCTATATTAAGCTCGGACAGAGTTCATCGACCCTTTCCGGCGGTGAGAACCAGCGCGTAAAGCTCGCTTATTATCTTGCGTCGGAGAAACCCGTGCCGACAATGTTTATTTTCGATGAGCCCACCACCGGATTGCATTTTCATGACATACGTACTCTGATGGGCTCTTTCGACAGACTTATAGCCGCAGGGCATTCCGTTGTGATCATCGAACACAATATGGATGTGATAAAATGTGCGGATCATGTTATCGACATCGGGCCTGAAGGTGGCGCAGCCGGAGGAAGTCTTGTGGCAGCAGGCACGCCTGAACAGATCACAAAGATTGCATCGTCACATACCGGGCACTATTTGCGTGAAAAGCTTGAAAAGTGATAGATGCGACTCGGGTAGCATCATCACATACCGGACGCTATTTGTGCGAAAAGTTTAATGAGTAATAGATGCAACTATGCGAGATCTTCTTAGTTGATATATTCTGTTGAGCATCTTTGTGTTCCTGATTTTTCTTGAAGAAACATTGAAAATATCGCTTCTGAAATTTGCGTAATTCAACCAAAACCTCTAACTTTGCAGCGCAAATGCAGGTTAGGTCCCATAGCTCAGTTGGTTAGAGCACCTGACTCATAATCAGGGAGTCCTTGG
>OFFM01000731.1_pt1 | contig 22899 bp, 15 predicted proteins | sample 1521401 | NCBI WGS metagenome assembly OFFM01 (sample SAMEA3504118, study PRJEB24116) | mouse gut metagenome | biome: mouse gut; feature: mouse-associated habitat; material: faeces | place: Denmark | collected 2011
CACTCGGCCTTACGGACGGAAATGTAGTCTACGACCTCTGGCGCATGCTCGGAGGGGGTACGAGCCGTGCTGCCGGAGCCTATCAGGTGCGTAAGGGGCAGATGTCGCTGCTCACGGCCTGGCGTCTGAGCCGCGGCACGCAGACTCCGGTGTCGGTGTCATGGTCGGGAGTGCGCACCATGGATGACCTGGCCAAGCGCCTGTCGCGTAAATTTGACTTCACTGCCGAGGATTTTCTTGCTGCCTGCGATTCGATTCTTCCATCCGAAGGGTTCAGGAAAGAGGAATTTCCTGCGGCGTTTATGCCTGATAAGTACGAATTCTACCGTACGGCTTCGGCATCCACAGTGGTGCGCCGCATGCTTGAGTACCGCAATAAGTTCTGGACTGAGAAGCGCACTGCCAAGGCCCGTGAGCTTGGGCTGACTCCGGTAGAGGCGGCTACATTGGCATCGATTGTCGAGGAGGAGACGGCAAAGACGGATGAAATGCCGGTAGTGGCCCGTCTGTATCTCAACCGTCTGGGTAAGGATATGCCGCTTCAGGCTGACCCGACGGTGAAATTTGCCGTAGGCGATGTCACGCTCCGTCGGATAACAGGCAAGCACCTGAAGGTGCAGTCGCCATACAATACATATATCCACCGCGGTCTGCCCCCGGGACCTATCCGTCTGGCATCGCGCAAGGTAATCGAGAAGGTGCTTGAGGCGCCGGAGCATGAATTTCTGTACATGTGTGCCCGTGAGGATTTCTCAGGCTATCATAACTTTGCCGAGAAATATTCCGACCATCAGGCCAATGCCGCGCGCTATCAGGCAGAGCTTGATAAGCGTGGAATACACTGAGCGGACAATCCCTGAATATACATACACTATGAACAATGACAGCCTCGTGCTTGCACGAATTTACTCTTCCGATTGGGAGGCACATCTTGCCCAGGGTGTGCTTGAGGAGCATGGGATCCCGTCAGTGCTTGATAATGAAATTATGAATACCACGCTCCCATTTGGGTTCAACTCCATAAGGCTCATGGTGTTCAGCCGCGACCGTGAGGCGGCTGAGGAGGCCCTTGGCCGGATGGGCGACTAATCCAACGGACTTTCCGTAGCATTTTCGAGCGCCTTGCTGTCGGCCTGAGCCTGTGATGGCGTTTCAGAGTCATCATCGGCACGCTTTATTATATATCTGTTGTAGTAAGCCAGCAGAAGCGTGGTGAGTGGCAGGGCTATTATCAGTCCTATCAGTCCGAGCAGGGTGCCCCATATCGATAGCGAGAGAAGTATCAGCGCGGGATTAAGCCCCATGGCTTTGCCCATGATTTTCGGGGTCAGGAAGAAGTCCTGTATCATTTGCACTATGGCATAGACAGCGATGCTTTCCCAGAATATGGTCCAGAAGTCGCCGCCACCTCCGGCTGCATAGACGAGGCAGAGCAGGGTAGTGGGGATGATGGATATCAGCTGCAGATAAGGCACCATGTTGAGCAGTCCGATGAACATGCCGAGCACTACAGCCATCGGGAGCCCTATGATGAGGAAGCCGATGCTGAACAGTATGCCAACGATGAAAGCCACCAGAGCCTGACCGCGGAAGTAGTGGTTCATGCTCCGCTTGATATCATTGCCTATCGACGATACGGTGCGGCGGTATTTCGGCGGAACCATGTGGTGGAACAGATTGGACAGGCGGTCATAGTCAAGCATTATGAACACAACATACAGCACCACTATGAACCAGCTGAATATACCTATTATCACTGATATGCTGCCGGTTATGACACTCCATGTGGTGGTGAGGGCGTTTTCTATTATTGAGCCCCACTCCTGTCTGGTCAGCATATCGGATATCTGATTGAAGTCAACGGTGCGGCGCAGATAGTCGTGGATTTCTCCCGGCAGAAATCGTATCTGACTCTGTGTTACGGCATAACGCCGCATTATGGCTGCCATCTGATGCATTTCGTCCATTATCATCGGCACAAGGAAGTAGCCAAGTACGCCGAGGAAGAACAGAGCCTCGAAGAGTGTGACAAAAATAGCCACCGCGCGGCCACGCAGGTGGAGCAGACGGCGGTTGTACTGGACAAACGGTTCGAACATGTAAGCTATCAGGCATGCTACGAAGAAGGGGAGCAGCACATTCTTGAGCAGGTCAATAAGCCAGAGTATGCCAAATATGATAAGCGCGCCGATTACCATGCGTACCACACGGTCAAACGTATAGGGGTTATGTGAGGGCATCTATTCTATTAAAAACATTGTGTTGTGTGGCACGAAATTACAAAATATTCACGAAGAGTTGACGAAATTGTGTAATTTTGTAGGCAAAACCAATCATTTATCCAATTATGACACAAAAAGTGCAACAATTTCTTAACGATAAATTCTGGGCACGATGGACGGCGCTTATTCTTGTGGCGTCAATGATGTTCTTCGGCTACATGTTTGTCGATGTTATGTCACCTCTCCAGTCGCTTATCGAAACCCAGCGCGGGTGGTCGCCTGACGCGTTTGGCTATTATGCCGGTGCCGAGTACATTCTGAATGTGTTCGGATTCCTGATTGTGGCAGGTATTATTCTTGACAAGATGGGAGTGCGTTTCACCGGTACTCTTTCAGCTTCGGTAATGGTGGTAGGCGCATGTGTTAAGCTGTATGCGGTGTCCGATGCCTTCCAGGGCACAGGGCTCGAACAGTGGCTCGATTCATGGTGGACAGCCATGCCGGGGAGTGCCAAGCTTGCTGCTTTCGGCTTCATGATATTTGGATGCGGCTGTGAAATGGCCGGTATCACTGTGTCAAAGACGCTTGCCAAATGGTTTGAAGGCAAGGAGATGGCACTTGCCATGGGCCTTGAGATGGCTATTGCCCGTCTGGGTGTGTTCGCCATTTTCTCATTGTCGCCCCGTCTGGCCGACGCCATGGGTGGAGAGCCCACCGTGGTTACTCCGGTGGCATTCTGCACCGTGCTTCTTCTGATAGGTCTGATATGCTATATAGTGTTCACCTTCATGGATTCGAAGCTTGACAAAGAGCTTGGCGCTGCCAATAAGAAAGAGGATTCATCTGAGGAGGAGTTCAAACTGTCCGATGTAGGCTTCATTCTGTCAAGCAAGCTGTTCTGGATCATAGCTCTGCTCTGTGTGCTTTACTACTCGGCTATCTTCCCGTTCCAGCGCTATGCTGCCAATATGCTTCAGTGCAACCTGCAGATTTCAGCCACTCAGGCTGCCGACATTTTCCGTTGGTTCCCCATGGGTGCCGTGATTCTTACCCCGCTGCTGGGAGCGTTTCTTGACTATAAGGGGAAGGGTGCCACGATGCTTATTGTCGGTGCGATACTGATGATAGCGTGCCACCTGACCTTCGCACTGCTTCTGCCCAAATATCCGAGTGCCGGACTGGCTTTCACTGCCATCGTTATCCTCGGCATATCATTCTCGCTTGTGCCTGCCGCACTCTGGCCCTCTGTGCCCAAGATTATGGACGCTCGTTTCCTTGGCAGTGCATACTCGCTGATTTTCTGGGTGCAGAACATTGGACTGGCATTGTTCCCCATCCTTATCGGTGTGGTACTTACGGCGTCAAACCCCGGTATCACCGATCCGATGAAGTACAACTATACAGCCCCGATGCTCCTGTTTGCATCGCTCGGCGTGTTTGCCCTGATTTTCGGCATCTGGCTTAAGATTCTTGATGGCAAGAAGCATTACGGACTTGAGGAGCCCAATATCAAGTCGGATGAAGATAAGACCGAACTTGACGGTAGCTTCTGATGTTTTCTGTATAAAAACTTGACATGTCAACAACATCCCGATATAATGGCCTCAGTGAATCTGAGGCCATTTTTAGCCGTCAGCAGCACGGCGTGAACGTATTGACCCCCGCCGCCAGACAATCTCTTTGGCGGCGTTTTCTTGATAAGTTCCGTGACCCGCTTATCGTGATCCTGCTTATTGCGGGGGTGCTGTCAATAGGTATTTCCATCTACGAGTACTATGTGCTTGACCAGGATGCCGGAGTATTCTTTGAGACGGTAGGTATATTCATAGCCATTCTGCTCGCTACCGGACTTGCTTTTCTGTTTGAACTCAAAGCCGACAAGGAGTTTGAGCTTCTGAATCAGGTGAACGATGATGAGCCTGTGACGGTGATACGCCGTGAGGGGGTACGCCAGATCCCTCGCCGTGACGTTGTGGTAGGTGATATCGTGCTGCTGAACACAGGTGAGGAGATTCCGGCCGATGGAGAGCTGCTTGAGGCTGTGACGCTGAGTGTGGATGAATCTACGCTCACCGGCGAGCCTATGTGCCATAAGACTACTGACCCTGCTCTGTTTGACGCCGACGCCACCTTCCCCTCGGACCATGTGATGCGTGGAACCAAGGTAATGGAGGGGCATGGCGTGATGCGCGTCACAGCTGTTGGCGATGCCACGGAGAACGGACGGGTGTTCGAGGCCGCGCAGATTGACAATAGCGTCAAGACTCCGCTCAATGAGCAGCTTGACGGACTCGGAAAGCTTATAGCGCGTATATCCTATCTTGTGGCTGCAGTCATCGTGGCTGGCCGGCTGCTGATGTATTTCATGAACGTGTCGTTTGACTGGGTAGGATTCATTGCCTATCTGCTCCAGACGTTCATGATAGCTGTCACGCTGGTGGTGGTGGCTGTACCCGAGGGGCTTCCGATGGCTGTCACGCTGTCGTTGGCCTACTCCATGCGCCGCATGCTTCGCACCAACAATCTGGTGCGTAAGATGCATGCTTGTGAGACGATGGGTGCGGCTACGGTGATATGCACCGACAAGACCGGCACCCTGACTCAGAACAAAATGCAGGTGTATCGCATGGATTTCTTTGTGCCTGAGCAGATGCTTCCGCTGGTGTATGAAGATATGGCGGTCAACTCCACAGCCCGTCTTGGAGAGGCTGCTGAGGTGATTGGCAATCCCACCGAGGGGGCGCTGCTGCTGTGGCTTCGTGAGAAAGGGATGGACTATGACGCGCTGCGTGGCGCAGTGAAGGTGCTGGAGGAGATTCCGTTCAATACCGAGTGGAAATATATGGCATCTGTCGTGCGCCGGGGCAATGGTCAGCGGGTGCTTTATGTCAAAGGCGCTCCGGAGATTGTGCTCGGATTCTGTGACTGCGATGACAGGTTGCGGTCCGAAGTCAGGGATTTGCTGGCCGGATATCAGAATCAGGCCATGCGCACACTTGGTTTTGCCTATCGCATACTTACAGATGGTGAGAATCCTTTTGCCGACGGACGTCTTGTGGCTTCGGGCCTGACTTTTGCCGGTATCGCGGCTATCTCTGATCCTGTGAGGGCCGATGTGCCCGCCGCTGTGGCCGAGGTTCTGCAGGCCGGACTTAAGGTGAAGATTGTGACCGGCGACACTCCGGCCACGGCTACTGAGATAGGGCGTCAGATAGGGCTGTGGCATGATGGAGTGGACACTCCCGGACGCAATATTGTCAGTGGTACGGATATCGCGGCCATGACCGATGAAGAGCTTCGCCACAATGTGGAGGACTACAAGATCATAGCCCGTGCTCGGCCTATGGATAAGAAGCGGCTTGTGGAAGCCCTGCAGGCCAACAACGAGGTGGTGGCTGTGACGGGCGATGGTACTAATGACGCGCCGGCGCTGAAAGCGGCTCAGGTAGGCCTGTCGATGGGCGATGGCACCTCCGTGGCCAAGGAGGCGAGCGATATCACTATTATTGACAATTCATTTGCATCCATTGGACGTGCCGTGATGTGGGGGCGCTCGCTGTATGCCAATATACAGCGCTTTATACTGTTTCAGATGACGGTCAATGTCGTGGCATGCCTTATCGTCATGATCGGGTCATTCATGGGTATGCAGTCGCCGCTTACCGTGACGCAGATGCTGTGGGTCAACCTGATTATGGACACCTTCGCCGCCATGGCTCTTGCATCACTGCCTCCCAGCGCTTCGGTCATGAAGGACAAGCCACGTTCGCGTACCGCGTTCATAATAAGCCGCTCCATGTGGCGCTTCATTATAGGAGTAGGCGTCCTGATGACATTGCTTCTTCTGTGGCTTCTGTACTATCTGGAGCATACCCCGGTAAGCTCTGTGGCGCAGATATTCACGCAGCCTATGGGCGGATCCAACAAAGGACTCAGCCCATATGAGCTTTCGGTATTCTTTACCGTATTTGTGCTTCTTCAGTTCTGGAACATGTTTAATGCCCGGGCATTTGCCACCGGACGCTCGGCATTTCACTTCAAGGGATGCTCGGGATTTCTGTTCATAGCCGTTGTGATATTTGTGGGTCAGATAGCCATTGTCAGTCTTGGTGGCCGCTTCTTCAATGTTGTTCCGCTGTCACTGAATGATTGGTGCATCATAGTCGGGTGCACGTCAGCAGTGCTCTGGATTGGCGAACTTCTCAGACTAATGTTCAGCCGCCGCAAATCATAGATGTTTCCCACGTTACCGTGTTACCGCCTCCCGGAAACGGGAAACATGGGAAACACGGGTAACATGAAAGAAGCCGGGCGCTTAGGTCCGGCTTCGATGATATGGCTATATGTGTATGCGGGGGAGATTATTCGTAGGTCGTGCTTACATCGACGTAGGTATCTACGGTCGGGTTGCCGAATTCGATGGAGCCCATTTCGGAGTTGCCGTTTACCACAAGGTTGTAGATATAATGGTAGCCGGGCTTCCATTCGGAGAATTCGCTTGTTGAGAGCGGGAACTTCATGATGCCGTCGCCGTTGGTGCTACCCTCCATGATGTTCTCCTCGGGGGTGTTCTTGTTAGGCCAGAGCTTGACGCCGGTCTCGGCATCGTAGATGGAGCACATCAGGGCCATGTAGGTGTCGTTGCCGGCACCGGCGGAGCGCCATGAAAGCAGCTGAGGTATCATGTAGGCCGGACCTCCGAGTCCCGATTCGCTGAGGTCGGTGGGGGTGCTTGTCAGTACCACCACATCGTCCTGAGTCTGCGACATGTGGAGCATGTAGGGGTAGGCATTGGTCAGGTTGGTCCAGGTGCCTGTCGATTCGGTTGTGGGAGTACCCTGAGTCGAAGCGGAGGGGAAAGTGAAGTCGCCCTTCGACATGATGTGCGACAGGGCCACGTTGGTCACCTCCACACGCAGGTCGGTGTTGGTGGAGCTCAGTAGTACGGTGACCTTGGCAAGGGCGTGGCGGAAGTTGAACACTACCTGCGCGTTGGGCTGCGAGACGTTGCCGTTCAGGTTAGGGCTCACGGCGTAGATAAGATCGGTCTTTGCCACGGAGTTGTCATAGCTTACGGGTTTGAGCGGGCCTGTAGAGCCTACCCAGCCCTCCGGAGCGTAGGCGTAGAAGCTCACATCCTCGGCAGGCCAGTACTTGACAGGCGAGTAGGTCCATACGTTGGAGTTGTCCTTCTGCACGGTGACGTTGTCCATGAACGTGACAGGAGCATCGGCAGTGCCGGTGTAGGCGTAGACATAGAATTTTGTCAGACTGTTGGTAGTTATGTCGGCTGCGCGTGAACTGAATTCCGTGTTGGCTGCGAATCGGATAGCACGCTCGTCCTGCTGTGAGCCGCCGCCATCGGGCTGGTCAGTCTCCGAGCAAGAGCTGAGCGCAAAAGCTCCAAGCCCCAGCAGCAGGGACAGGGAGATGTTTAGACTTTTGTTGTACATAATAATTAAGATTTTGGTTGTTAAGTAAATATGTCGATAATTATGTCGCTCCATCCGTCGACACCCACTTCTATCCCTACGTCGTCGCCGTCGCCGGAAGGTGGCAAAGGTATGTTGCCGTCAGGTATGGTGAGCGAGTCGATGAGGATGTTGATGTTGCGTATGTCAGGGCTCGAGAGAATCTGGTCCGTGACATTGAACGCCTTGCTGAGCTTCTTGCCATCGGTGCGGGTGATCTGCAGTGTCAGCACGGCATCCTGCAGGTTAAGGGCCGGCTGCAAGGCTGTTGCTGAGCATCGGAGTGTGGAGTCGGCCGATGATATGTTCATCTGGGCGCCCAGAGAGCTTTTTGTGGATGAGAAGATAGCCGTGGACAGGTTCACTCCCGAGGCGGGAGCCGTGATTATGGCCGAGGCTGAGCGCACGTGCTGCAGGCCGCTGATGTTGCGGACCGTCACGTTGTATCTGCTTGACAGGGGTGCGGGGCTGCAGCGCAGCAGTCCCTGCCCGCACTCCTTTACCGTGCCGTCGGGGCGGCGGTAGGTCACGCCGCATATAGTCACCTCCAGGTCCATGATTGAGCCGGCGTAGAGCTGCCCTGTGCTGCCGCTTACGCCTGAGCCTTTAATCTTCGGCGAGGCTTCGGCTGTGGAAGCTGATTCGAGTCCGCTGAAGCGTATGCCTGCAAGGTCGTTGTTGAATGCTATCATGGTGTAGCGCCCCACGGGGATGGCTACCTCGCCTCCGGAGCGTCCGGCTATGTCGAAGCGCCATATCTGGCCCCCCTGCGAGCGCGGATAGAAATATACCGTCATCCCGGCGGGGGAGGCATCGGGAGCCTTGTCCCACTCGAAAAGCACATGTATGCGCCGCTCCTCCTTGCCTGGGCAGAGTATATCCTTATGGCTGCATGACGATACTACAGTGGCAGCTATAAGCAGGATAAACGCTGATATGACACTCGCTCTCCTCATAGGCCGTAACTGTATTCGGGATGATTGGCTTTCCGCTTGCCCGGAAACCATACAAGGGTCACCTCCACTCCGGTGAGCCCGAAGTAGCGGTGCCATCCGTGTTCGTAGCACACGTAAGTGCCGCATTGCGGACGGTATTTTATAAGCTTGCCAGCGGAGTAGCCGGCACGCAGGCTCAGGTCGAGGTTCAGGCGGGGCGCTATGCGAAAGGAGTAGCCGTAGCTCGCGCCTATACCGTAGGTGAGCGAGGGCGACTGCCACCCTTTGCCTCCGAATTCGAAATCGTAGCTCAGTGCCGAGCCGTAGATGCCCACATGGTGCCCTGTCAGCGCACGGTTGTCAGTTTTGTTCCCAAGCCATCGGCGAGCCTCTATCCAGCCTCCGTACACGCGCCAGTAACGGTGGCGGCTGTCGTTGCTCCACCATGCCCACACGCCCTCGGCCGATATGGACCAGCGCTTGGCAATGCTGAGTTCTATTCCTATATCTGGAGTTAGCAGAGCATCATGAAGAAGGTTTGTTTTCAGAGCTACGCGGAAGCGGCAGTCATCGCAGTCAGTTGACACATCTGTAGCGTTAATAGATATGGAACAAATGGCAGCCATAAGAGCTGCCAGCATAGCGAGGATGTGTCTACGATTTTTCACACCTATAAAACGCTAAGGCGGCGGCGTTTGTTCGACCCGGCGCAGAGCCGTTACCGGCGGAAAGCCTCGGGAAACATGGGTAACGTCGGTAACGTCGGTAACATGGGAAACATCGGTAACACTGGTAACGCCTGCTCCAACATGCTATTAAACGCAGAGAAGCATCCGCCTTTATAAGACGGATGCTTCCCCTATAATGATGTTGTGGCTAAATTACTTGCCTGAGAGCTGCTCTTTGAGAGCTGCCAGAGCCTCGAGGTCGCCGAGAGTGGTCTTTTCGAGGGGCTGGTTGAGCATAGCGGTTTCCTCGTTGCGCTTAGCGCGGCCTTCGCTGCGCTTAGCCTTGCGGGCTTCGTTGCGTTCAGCCTTGTTGGCATCTTCGAAAATGCGGCTGTGGCTGAGGATGATGCGCTTGCTGTCCTTGTTGAATTCGATCACCTTGAAGTTGAGTTTTTCGTCAACCTTAGCCTGCGAACCGTCTTCTTTAACGAGGTGTTTGGGAGTAGCGAAGCCTTCAACGCCGTAGGGAAGAGCGATAACGGCACCTTTTTCAACCATTTCGATGATTGTTCCTTCGTGAACGGAACCAACGGTGAAGATGGTTTCAAATACGTCCCAGGGGTTCTCTTCGAGCTGTTTGTGGCCGAGAGAGAGACGACGGTTGTCCTTGTCGATTTCGAGAACCTGAACATCGATGTCGGCACCGATCTGAGTGAATTCGCTGGGGTGTTTGATCTTCTTGGTCCAAGAGAGATCGGAGATGTGGATGAGTCCGTCAACGCCCTCTTCGATTTCAACGAATACACCGAAGTTGGTGAAGTTGCGCACTTTAGCTGTGTGCTTGGAACCAACGGGGTATTTGGTTTCGATGTTTTCCCAAGGATCGTTCTTGAGCTGCTTGATGCCGAGGCTCATCTTGCGGTCCTCGCGGTCGAGGGTGAGGATAACGGCTTCAACTTCGTCGCCAACTTTCATGAAGTCCTGAGCAGAGCGGAGGTGCTGGCTCCAAGACATTTCGCTAACGTGGATAAGACCTTCAACGCCGGGGGCGATTTCGATAAACGCACCATAGTCGGCCATAACGACTACGCGGCCGTTAACTTTGTCGCCAACTTTGAGTTCGGGATCGAGAGCGTCCCAAGGATGGGGCATGAGCTGCTTGAGACCGAGTGCGATACGTTTCTTTTCGTCGTCGAAGTCGAGGATAACGACGTTGAGCTTCTGGTCGAGCTGGAGGATTTCCTGCGGATGGCTTACGCGGCCCCAAGAGAGGTCGGTGATGTGGATAAGACCATCAACACCACCGAGGTCGATGAACACGCCATAGGATGTGATGTTCTTAACGGTGCCTTCGAGAACCTGACCTTTTTCGAGCTTAGCGATGATTTCGCGTTTCTGCTGCTCGAGTTCAGCCTCGATAAGAGCTTTATGCGACACAACGACATTCTTGAATTCCTGGTTGATCTTTACAACCTTGAATTCCATGGTCTTGCCAACGTAAACATCGTAGTCGCGGATGGGGCGTACGTCGATCTGTGAGCCGGGGAGGAAAGCCTCGATACCGAACACGTCGACAATCATGCCGCCTTTTGTACGGCATTTGATGAAGCCCTTGATGATTTCGTCTTTTTCCAAAGCCTCGTTGATGCGGTCCCAAGAGCGGGCAGCACGGGCCTTGCGGTGTGAGAGGATAAGCTGACCTTTCTTATCTTCCTGGTTTTCGATGAAAACTTCTACAGTGTCGCCAACCTTGAGGTCGGGGTTGTAGCGGAATTCATTCATGGGGATGATACCGTCTGATTTGTAGCCGATGTTAACCACAGCCTCACGTTTGTTGAGGGCGATGATGGTACCTTCGATTACTTCTTTGTCCTTAACGGTGTTGAGAGACTCGTCGTAGGTCTTTGTGAGCTCTTCGCGAGTCTTTTCGCCCTGAGCATCTCCGTTCTCATAGGCTTCCCAATCGAAATCTTCGATGGGCGAGTTTTTTACTTCTTCAGTCATTTAAATAAGTTAATAAATAAGGTTAATTAAAGCGCATTTCCCACCCACGCACGGGCGCGTGAGGGCAAATGCGCTGCAAAGATAGCTATAATTTTCTATTCCACAATTATTTCGGAGAAAAAAGCTGTGAGTTTATCACCACGATATGGTGATGTCGTCGACGGCATAGTAGGCCGGCAATGAGTATCCGTAGCCATTGTCGGCACCTCCGGCCTGGTTAAGACGCAGTTCGACGATCGGGCCGAGTTCAGAGAGGTTGTCCCATTTGATCCAGCGGTCGGGGACATATTCGGTGGTTGCGAATGTCATGGTCACGGTGCCAACTTCGTTTCCTTTGGCATCGAAGCCGGTGGCATAGTAGGTCACGTCTTCCGACAGAGCCGGGCTGAGGGGATTTCCGGAAACGGCAACGGAGTAGAAATAGCATGTGGAGGTCACATACAGGCTTTCGACCGTACGAGCTTTACCGTCGGCGAACTTGAAAATTGGCCGTCCGTCCCCGTAGGGATATACAAGGTCGAGATAGCCGAAAGTGGTCAGGAAGTTGTCGGAGCCATTGTTTCCGCCGCCTGTTGTGCTCTCGCCTGTGATATTGGGGTTGTAGACATAGAGGTCGTAGGTGAAGTATCCATAGGAATCCTGATCGAGGGAGTTGGCATTGTAGGAGCTTACGAACCAAGGATATCCCCATCCTCCCATAAAGCCATCGGGGCCTTCGGTTGTGAGCTGCGTGGTCTGGTCCACCCACATGTATCCGCTGTTCATCAGCGATGTTGTAGAGGTGGTTCCGGGAGCATAATTATGGATCGAGAGAGCGTCCCATTCGGCACCTTCAAAGGTCAGGGTCACAAGGTTCATAGCTTCGACCTTCAGCTCCGTCATCGTGGAGAGGTTTCCTTTCAGGCCTATGAGGGTAATGGTTCCTGAGGTCTCGGCATAAGTGTTGGCGGCAACGGGGGCGGTCACTGTCATCTCAGAGCCATTGACAGCCACTCGCCATCCGTCGGGCTTTGTGAATGTGAGTTTGTCGATACCATTGAGGGTCAGCTGGTAGGTCTTTGTATCACCATAGTTGAAGCGACCTTCCGGCCCATTGATCAATATAGAGATCTGCTGGTTCTTAGGCACCTGTATCACGCTGCCGTTGGCGAGAGTGAACTCAACATAGTCGTCGTGGGAATTGTCGATGCCCGAGAAGATAGAATCGCCGTCCACGCCCTGAGCCACGACACCGGTCGAAGTCCAGGTCGAGCCGCCGTCGGTCGAGATCTCCCACTGATGAGTAGCGTCGTTGATGCGCACCTCGGGAGCAATGGCATCGCGTCCATCCTCAGCGTTAGCCTTAACCATCTGTCCGCCTACGGTCAGGAACTCATCGTCGAGAGTCCAATACCAGTTCCCGTCCGAGTGTTGCTTCACGGACACAGCCGGAGCATTGACGCCATCAACGCCGTTGCGGATTACAGCTTCCGTTCCGTTTGAGAATGTGATCTTGTATCCATCGGCGTTTGTTGTCACGTCGGTCACATATACATTACTCTGCAATGCATCCACTATTTGCTGTAGCGCCGAGATATTGGTATTGGCCACTGTGACGGCTTCTTCGAGTGCTGTCACGCGCGAATCAAGATCGTCGACCTTGTTCCATAGATCGTCGTCATTGTAACATCCGGTTGTTCCGGTGGCCAGCGATGCAGCCACGAGTACTCCGGCAAGGATTCTGAATGTTCGTTTCATTTCGTTGTTATTAAAAGGTTAAAAAATAAAAGTCCGCTGCAACCTCCCGGGGCGCAACGGCACAACAACGAAAATCCAAAGCCGGACAGGCATCACATCTGCGGAGTCCGGCAGCATGGGATGAAAATCCGGTTTTGATTTTCACCCGTACACCCGCAGGCGGCAATCACAAAGGCAAAAGGCAGGTCTTCTGGCTCGTCCGGAGGATTGCCGCCTTCCCGGCGCATTATGGCACCAGTGGCTTTTCAGCAAGCTCCATCCACCGCCTATAGGCGCGGATAATAATGGACTTACAGCAACGGGTATTGCCGCAGATTCACACTGCGTTCCCTTTTCAGACCGGGAATCCGGTCACCAATTGCGATGCAAAAATACGAAAGAAAAGCAATCTTAACAAATTTTTGCTAACAAAAAGAAATTGTTTTAAATTTGCCACCATGAAAGAAAGAGTACTGATAGTTACGAAATTTTACTACCGTCGCGGCGGTGACTGCATATATGCGTTGAATCTTGAGCAGATGCTCCGGCAACAGGGACACGAGGTGGCTGTCTTCGCCATGGACTATCCTGAGAACAACGGCAGCGAATGGTCCGCCTACTGGCCATCCGAAATCAGCTTCAGCGGAGGTGCCGGACAAAAGCTGGCGGCTCTGAAACGCACTCTCGGAACGGGCGACGTGAAAACGTGTTTCGACAGAATACTGAAAGATTTCAAACCCGACATCGTACATCTCAACAACATCCATTCCTATATCTCTCCGGTTGTGGGGCGCATGGCTCGTCAGGCCGGAGCAAAAGTGGTCTGGACACTCCATGACTACAAGCTTCTCTGTCCGGCCTATTCATGTCTGCGCGAGGGACAACCATGCGAATTGTGCTTCCATTCGAAATGGCCTGTAGTGCGGACAAAATGCATGAAAGGCTCAATGGCGGCAAGCGTAATAGCATTTATCGAGGCCCGACACTGGAACCGACGCAAGCTGGAGAGCGTGACCGACGCATTTGTCTGCCCAAGCGGCTTCATGGCCGAGAAGATGGCTTCCGGCGGCTTCAACAAGAATAGGCTGAAGACCCTGTGCAACTTCATAGCACCGGAGATGGCCGAACGCTATCGCAAGATCGACAACACGACGCCACAAGAGCGCGACTACTATTGCTACGTGGGGCGCCTGTCGGAAGAAAAGGGCATCGCCACTCTTCTGAAGGCCGCTTCGGAGCTGCCATACAAGTTCAAGGTGGCCGGCGACGGTCCTCTGGGCGATGAGCTGCGCCGCAAGTTCGGTGCTTGCAGCAATATCGAATTTCTCGGCATGCTATCCTCCGAGGATGTCAAAACGCTGCTATATGGCGCACGTTTTTCCGTGATGCCATCAGAATGTTATGAAAACAATCCGCTCGGGGTGATCGAATCATTCTGCGCCGGCACCCCCGTAGTGGGCGCTTCCATCGGCGGCATTCCGGAATTGATCAATCAAAGCCGTGGAATGACATTCCGCAGCGGCGACGCCGCAGATCTGGCCAAAGCGATCAACAAAGCGTGGGCCACGGATTACGACCGCGCGGAAATACAACGGGGAGCCCTCATTGAGTTCTCCCCGGAGAAGTATTATCAGAGATTGATCTCCGAAATTTACCGTTGATCATTATTTCATTCCTGATCCTCTTGGGCAGCACCCGGGCGTTTCCAACCGCGACGCGGACGTATCATAGGATCGTCCTTGCGCGGCAAAGCCGGTTTTTTCCCCACAAGCATCTTCAGGGCATGCTCGTTGCGACGGCGTGCAAGGGGATTCTCGCTGTTGTCAGCTTCGGACTTGGGAGCGTCGGGAGCGAAAGGCTTGCGGCGGTCTGAGAAGATGGTGCGGTTGCGCGGCGAGGCGGCTTTCTTGCCACCAAAACCCTCGCGACGGGCTTCGGCACGCCATTCGGAGTCGGCCATACGGCGCGGTTTCTTGCGGTCGTCCTTATCCTTATGTTCCGTCCGGATCGATCCACCCTGCGCACGGAACGACTTGTAATCGCCGTCGAAGATTATGTATTCGCGCAGCTCGCATTCCAGCGCACCGTTGTATAGCGGCAGTTTCACAGAAGGGCTGAGCCCTATCTTGCGGAAATATTCCTCACGATAGCCAATGATCCATGCATGATAGCCACGGAACACGTGCTTGAGCTTGGCTCCGATCATGGCATACAGGCCATCCATATCGTCGGCACTGATACGCTCGCCATAGGGAGGGTTAGTGATCATCACACCGTCGGCAGGAGCGTCAGTCCACTGCGACAGCGGCTTCACCTGCAGATCTATGTATTTTGCCACACCGGCGCTCTTGGCGTTTTCGGTAGCTATGGCGATAGCTTTCGGCGATATGTCGGCTCCGATTATAGGATGCTGGACGGTACGTTCGGCTGAGTCGTCATTGTATATGGAATCGAACAGATCAGCGTCGAAGTCGGGCCATGCCTCGAATGCGAAACGGCGGCGATAGATGCCGGGATTGATTCCGGCAGCGATCAAAGCGGCCTCAATCAGGAATGTGCCGCTGCCACACATGGGATCGACCAGGGGACAGTCGCCTCTCCATCCGCTCTTCAGGATTATACCGGCGGCGAGCACCTCATTGATCGGTGCTTCTGTCTGGGCCACACGATAGCCACGTTTGTGGAGGGATTCGCCGGAAGAATCGAGCGAAACGGTGACGCGTTCACCGGCTATGTGCACGTTGATCATCACATCGGCATCCTGCAGGCGCACACGCGGACGGCTTTCGGGACCGAATTTGTCGCGGAAATAGTCAACGATACCATCTTTGACCCTGTAGGTCACATAGCGTGAGTGGGTGAATTCCTCGGAATTGGACACGGTGTCGATGGCGAATGTCTTGTCAAGCGACAGAACTGAGCTCCAGTCATATTCCTTGATCAGGGAATAGAGCTCATCGGGATCGGCAGCGGTGAACTTATAGATAGGTTTCAGAATACGCAAAGCTGTGCGGCAACACATATTGGCGCGGTAAAGAATCGCCAGATCTCCCTGGAATGACACCATGCGGCGTCCCGGCTCCACATTTTTCGCTCCTATCGAGCGAAGCTCTTCGGCCAACACATCTTCCAGTCCCTGAAAGGTCTTGGCTACCATTTCAAACTCTTGCATACTCATAAAATCAAATATCGCGTTTATTATGGCGCAAAGTTACCATTTCCGACGCAAAAATACAAGCATTTCGGCCCATAGAGGGTGGCTGTTCAAAAAAGAGTTGCAGAAACCATCGGGAATTTGTAATTTTACATCTTATTAGCGACAATCCACCGCAGAGACACCTTCCATCACCAAAATGAAACAGCTGCTGCCAATAACCCTATCCATAGCCCTTCTGTCGGCCATCTCCTGCTCCGGTGGAGCAAGCCACGGCGACAATGCAGAGCCGATGGACATCGGGGATTTCGACCTCGACACGGACAGCGTCAGCCTCTATGACAATCCGCTGGCCGAACTGCCCGAACCCACGATACCGATGCCGTTCAAGCGCATGGGTAACTACGCCAAAGTTTTCAACGACAGCAACTACATCCATTGGAAGGAGGCCGAGCGCATCGGTCTGTCACCGCTCACCGACACCCGTTCCCACTGGAATCTGAACGTACCGCTTGAGAAGATTGCCTCCTGCAAGGACTTCTACGTTGAGCCGCTGACTTATTCACGTCCCTACCTGATCCCACAGGCAGCCGCGATGCTCCACGAGATAGGACGTCGCTTCAACGACTCGATAGCGGCCCGTGGGGGCGGCGATTACCGCATAAAGGTGACGAGCGTACTGCGCACGCCTGAATCTGTGGCGCGGTTGAAACGTCGCAACCGCAATGCGGTCGATTCGTCCGTCCATCAGCTTGCCACGACGTTCGACATCTCCTATTCGCGGTTTGCATGTTTCAGCGACCGCAAACCCCGTGCCATGGCCGACCTCAAAGGCGTTCTTGCCGAGGTTCTGCTGGCTATGCGCGACGAGGGCAAATGCTGGATCAAGTATGAGATCAAGCAACCGTGTTTCCACATCACTGTCCGTGACCAAAACAAATAGCCATGACCGATCCGAACCTTACAGACCCAACCGACAAGCAGACCCCGTCCACCCCTACCCGGCCTAAAAAGCCGCTGTGGCGCAGACTGATCCGATGGATCTGCCTGAGCGTGATCATTGTCATGGTACTGCTGGCCGCAGTTGTCACAATAGGCTTGTGGTATCTCACGCCGGAACGCCTGACACCGCTTGTCAACCGATATGCCAGCGAATATCTCAACGCCGAGGTCAGAGCCTCCCGTGTGGAGCTTACTTTCTGGTCCACATTCCCACGTTTCGACATTGCTGTCGACAGCCTTGACATCGTGAGCCGCAGTCTTGACGGCCTCCCGGAAATGGAGCGCGACAAGCTACCGGCCGATGCCGACTCCCTTCTGAGCCTCGAACGCTTCTCGGGTGGGATCCACGTCATGAAAATACTGACAGGCGACGTTGAGCTCTACGATATCGAGCTGACCAATCCGCGTGTGAATCTGGTGGTGGCCAACGACTCGATCAACAATTTCAACATCGTGCCCCCATCGGAGGAATCGTCCGAGCCCTCGGCAATGAAGATATCCTTCAACCGGTTTGCGCTTAATGGATCGATGCCCGTGCGCTACCGCGCCCCGGCCGACTCCATCGACTTCACCCTGACATTGGACCGCACGGAGCTTTCCAACGAGACATCGCCGCTCTACGACATAGCCCTGTCCGGCAACACCGGAGCCAGGATCTCCAGCCTGAACATACCCAAAGTGCCGTTCAGCATCAACGGCAAACTGACTCTCGACATCAATGATCCGCGCCAGATCGAGCTATCCGGTTTCACGCTGGCCTTGCTTGGCTTCCGCGCCGAATTCAATGCGAAGATCAACATGTCGGACGACTTGCTCGTGGACCACTTCGACATACGTCTGCCACAAGTCGAAGTGGCGCGGCTGTTAGACTTGCTGCCGGAGAAAATGACCGGGCCTCTGAGCAAAATCGACACCGACCTGACCATCGACCTCGCGTTGCGGATGCTCGAGCCCTATCGTCCGGCATCCTCGTCGGGACTGCCTCGCGTGCAGACAGATATCGAGGCCAAGGCATCGCGGCTCAACTTCGGCCAGATGCACCTGACGGATATCGACATGTCGGCCTCGGCGATGATCGACCCCGATGATCCCGACCGCTCAACCATCGACATAGAGCAACTCAAGGTGATAGGAAAAGCCATGGGATTCAAAGTGAGCGCAAGGATAAGCCAGCCAATCTCCGACCCTTATGTGGAGGGCAATTTCAGCGGCGGACTGTCGTTCGACCGCTTGCCGGCGCAACTGCTTCAGAAGCTTCCGGCCACGATCCACGGTTTGCTGCGCGGTGACGCCGATTTCCGTCTGCGCATGAGCCAGCTGACCCCCAAGCAGTTCCACCGCGTGAAGATCGACGGCGAGCTGAGCCTGACCGATTTCAGTGCAGCCATGAACGACGGCACCGCCGACACCTATATCCACTCGGCCACTTTCAATCTCGGCACCAATTCCCGTCGTCAGTATGGCGACAATCTGGTGGACTCTATGCTGACGGCATCGCTCAACATCGACACAATATCGTTCCGTATGCCCGGTCTGCAGTTGGCCGGACGCGGCCTTTCGGCCAACGTAGGATCCAAGAACGTCGGCTCGTCGTCCGACACCACTCAGATCAACCCCATCGGAGGTTCAATACGTGCCGGACTGATCACCCTCAATGCCGACAGCGCCAACACGCGAATCCGCCTGCGCGAGGCCGTGGTCGGAGGATCGCTCCGCCGCTACAACAGCGATGCACGCAGTCCGCAACTCGATCTTCTGGTACAGGCCCGGCGAATGTCGCTGCGCGATTCGCTGATGCGTGCCAGCGTGAGCAATGCCCGGGCCACTCTGCGACTGAATCCGCGCACACGCCATCAAGTCTCGCCGCGATTGCAGGCTCGGATCGACTCCCTGGCCGCCATACATCCGGAACTGTCGACCGATTCGCTGACTACTCTGGCTCGGAAATCGCTCCGGAGAACCCGTTCGCACAATGCCGGCATGGACGAGCGAGAGAACATTGACTTCGGCGTTGACAACTCACTGGCATCATGGCTGCGCCTGTGGCAACTGTCGGGAACGCTGTCGGCCGACCGCGCACGATGCTACACACCGCTGTATCCGGCACGCACCTCGCTGACACATCTCGACATGTCGTTCTCCACCGACTCCGTGATCCTGCGCGACACCCGTCTGGAGACCGGCAAAAGCGACTTCACAATCAATGGCTCGATCCACAACATATCCCGAGCGCTGACATCACGCGTTGGTTCGCCCATCGACATTCGCTTTGATGTGGAGTCCGACACCATTGACATCAATGATCTGACCGCCACCCTGATCCGTGGCGCAGCCTATTCCGAAGGCCTGACTCCCGAAGGCATGGCAACCGACGATGACGACAACGACAACATCGACCTGCCGGAAACCGCCGATGACACCGAAGTGGCTGCCGTGGTGATCCCGTCAAACATCAATGCCGAACTGCGCATGAAAGCCCGTCATATCCACTACGGTGACATGTGGCTCGACAACTTCGACGGCGATGTCAACATCTACGACGGGGCCTTGTCGCTCGACCGGCTGCAGGCATTCACCGACATGGGCTCCATGCAGCTGACAGCCCTCTACTCCGCACCCACACGCCACGACATCTCTTTCGCCGCCGGCATGAACATAGCCAAGCTCAATCTCCACAAGGTTCTCGGCATGATGCCGGAGATCGATTCCATTATGCCTATGCTCAACTCCGTGGAGGGCATAGTGGATGCAAAACTTGCGCTGACAACCGATCTGGACTCGCTGATGAACATCCGCTTCGAAACACTCGACATGGCTCTGCAGCTCTCGGGCGACAGCCTTGTGCTGCTCGACTCCGAAACGTTCCGCACCGTGGCCAAATGGATGCTCTTCAAAAACAAACAACGAAACATGATCGACCACATGGACGTTGAAGTAATGATCCACAACGGCTGGCTCGATCTCTATCCGGTGGTGTTCGACATGGACCGCTACCGCCTCGGCATTGTAGGAAACAACGACATGAACCTCAACCTCGACTACCACGTGGCCGTTTTGAAATCGCCGCTGCCATTCAAGTTCGGAATCAACATAAAGGGCACCCCCGACGACATGAAGATTCGCCTCGGCAAAGCCCGTCTGAACGAGAAATCAGTGGCCTCACAGCGGTTGCTGACCGATTCTATCCGCGTCAACCTGCTGTCGGAGATCCGACGCACTTTCCGCCGCGGTGTGCGTAAGGCCGGGACCACGGGACTGAAGATGCAACGTGCAGCCCACTCATCGGCTGCCGGCGACGACGACCTCGACACCCTGTCGGCCGCCGACTCCGCCGCATTCATCCGCGAGGGGCTGATTGAGGCGCCCGAAGGCTACATTGACCCCGAAAACGCCCCGGCCGACGGATCGTCAAAGCCTGTCGGCAATCCGGCGAAACCCGACAGCAACGCCACAATCCCTTCATCAAAAAAGAAACGCTGAACAATGTATAATTCCGCCATTCAACGATACCTCCTGCGCCAGTCCCAGATAACACTAACCCCACGTGTAGCTCTGATCGACATGGACGGCACGCTCTATGATTCCATGCCATCCCATGCCCGTGCGTGGCAACAGATGATGCGCGAGGTGGGGGTAGAGGTGCCGATCGACGACTTCTTCATGTTTGAGGGACGCACCGGTGCATCCACCATCAACATCCTCTTCAACCGCGCTTTCAACCGCGATGCCACACCCGACGAATGCAAGCTGCTGTACCGGCGAAAGACCGAGCTTTTCGCGGAAATGCCGCCAGTCAAGCCCATGCCCGGTGCCCGCGAGTTCCTGGAGTTCATGCAGCAGGCCGGAATACGCCGTGTCCTCGTCACCGGATCGGGGCAGCGCACTCTGATCGACCGCCTTGAGCGCGACTTCCCCGGGGCTTTCTCCCCCGACTTGATGATCACCTCGCGCGATGTGACCCACGGCAAGCCGGATCCCGAACCCTATCTCGCTGCCATGCGCATGGCCGGAGCGCAGCCAAACGAATGCATAGTGGTCGAGAACGCGCCTCTTGGAGTGGAATCGGGCAGTCGTGCCGGAGCATTCACAATAGGCGTAACCACAGGGCCAATCCCGGCAGAAGCTCTTGAAGAAGCCGGTGCCGACATCGTGTTCCCATCCATGCCCTACTTCGCCGATAGCCTACCAATGCTGATCTATGGCATGATAACGACAATGAACAACTATAACTGACCAAAAACATTCACCCCCCGACATGTCCGACACCTCACTGATATTCACCGATTGCGTGGCATCCTCTCTTGCCGGCATCATTGAGAAAGAGAAACCAAAAGGCATATTCATCATCGCCGACAGCAATACCTCACCGCTGATAGCTCGTCCGCTGATGGATAATTGTCAAGCTCTCGACTCCGCACGGCTGATAACTGTCGACGCCGGTGACGAGAACAAAAACATTGATGCCCTGGCCTCGATCTGGAGCCGGCTGTCAGCTGAAGGCGCCACACGTCATTCCATGGTGGTCAACATAGGCGGCGGAATGGTGACCGATATGGGAGGATTTGCTGCCGCCACGTTCAAACGCGGAGTGCGATGCGTCAACATACCCACAACCCTGCTCGGAGCTGTCGACGCGGCTTTAGGCGGCAAAACAGCCGTCAACTTCGCCGGACTCAAGAACGAGATCGGAGTGTTCGCCAACCCGTTGGCCGTGATTGTCAACGCCAGATTTTTCGCAACGCTCCCTGCTGCCGAACTGCTCTCCGGCTACGCCGAACTCCTCAAACACGCCCTGCTGGAAGGAGCTGACGCCTTGGCCGAGGCTCTCGACTTCGACCTCTCAAACCCCGACTACGACCGACTGCAACAGCTGCTCGAACGCAGCATAAAGGTCAAACAGCGCATAGTGGCCGAAGACCCCCACGAACACGGAATCCGGAAAGCCCTGAACCTCGGTCACACCGCAGCCCATGCATTCGAATCGCTGGCAATGGAAAAGGACTCCCCCGTACCCCATGGCCATGCCGTGGCATGGGGGCTCGTCGTCGACCTCGTGCTCTCGCGCATGCTCAAAGGTCTCGACACACAGATCCTGCACGCCGTGGCATCATACGTCGACACACACTACCCATCGCCATCAGCCCTTTGCTCCGACTACGACCGTCTCCTGCAACTGATGCGCCATGACAAGAAAAACATCACAGCCGACTCCATAAACTTCACCCTCCTGCAAGCCGCCGGATCGCCGGTGATAGACTGTGAGGTTGCCCCTGCCGACATCACCGCAGCCATCGACATCTGCCGCGATCTGCTCCATGCCTGATCAGCGACCGCCAACCCCCTGCCGCAACAGACCATAATCCCCCCTCGCCTGTAGGGACTACTCGGGGTCACCGCACTCCGTGCGGTTGGCCGAAATCATCGTCAATGGAATGGTTCGATAGGCCGGTATCATCGCCAATGGGGTAGTAATTACCCCTCTCGCCTGTAGGGACTGCGGCATGCCGCGTCCGGATAATACCCGGATAACACCCGGATAATCAATATGTTTGCACGGATGGACGGAGCCGGACGCGCCATGGCGCAGTCCCTACAGGATAGCCCCCCGACAGGGCTGACAAATGGGGCGAATGAATCCGGATACAATCGGTTGATGCGAATTATCATCCACGCCTGTAGGGACTGCGGCATGCCGCTATTCTTTACCCACAGAAGTATTCAGCAACG
>OFFM01000737.1_pt1 | contig 22730 bp, 24 predicted proteins | sample 1521401 | NCBI WGS metagenome assembly OFFM01 (sample SAMEA3504118, study PRJEB24116) | mouse gut metagenome | biome: mouse gut; feature: mouse-associated habitat; material: faeces | place: Denmark | collected 2011
AAGGGTGCATATATATCATACGCCAACTGCGGACTGCCGTATTACATAGGCGGGGTGATCGCTGAGCGTGAAAAGCTGCTGGTTCAGACTCCGGAGTCGTTTGGGCAGCGCTTCAATATCGATGTGCGTGTCAATTCTGAAGTCACAGCTATCAATCGTGAGGATAAGAGCGTTACTGTGAAAGCCCCCGACGGATCGACATACACGGAGAGCTACGACCGTCTGTTGCTGTCGCCCGGGGCATCGCCTGTAGTGCCGCCGCTTCCGGGTATTGATTCGGAGGGTATATACACTCTGCGCAATGTGGCTGATACTGACGTGATAAAGGCGCGTGTGGCATCCGGCGGTGTAAAGCGTGCCGTCATAGTAGGGGGTGGTTTCATAGGGCTTGAAATGGCTGAGAATTTCAGCCATGCTGGAGCGGAGGTAGCCGTAGTGGAGATGGCTCCTCAGGTGATGGGGCCTGTTGACTTCTCTATGGCGCAGATTGTTCATCAGCATCTGGTGGAGAAGGGGGTGCGTCTGTATCTTGATACGGCGGTGGCCTCGTTTGCCAGAAAAGGGGATGAGGTTGAGATCAGCTTTGCCGATGGTCGTAAACTGATGGCCAATATGGTGATACTGTCCATCGGCGTGCGTCCTAACACCTCGCTTGCGGATGCTGCCGGAATCGAGCTCGGTCCGATGCGCGGCATTAAGGTTGACGAGCACCTCCGTACATCTGACCGCAACATATATGCCGTGGGTGATGCCATTGAATTTGTGCATCCTGTCACGGGGCTGACATGGCTCAATTATCTTGCCGGTCCGGCCAACCGTCAGGCGCGCATAGTAGCTGACAATATGGTGCTTGGCGATACGGAGGTCTATGAAGGTGCTATAGGCACCTCCATAGCCAAGGTGTTTGATATGACTGTGGCGGCTACCGGACTTGCGGCAAAGCGGTTGAAGCATGACGGGATAGATTATCTTACCGCCACTATCCATCCGTCATCGCATGCGGGGTATTATCCGGATGCTCTCCCCATGACTATTAAAATCGTCTTTTCACCTGCTGACGGAAAGCTCCTTGGGGCACAGATAGTAGGATATGATGGTGTCGACAAGCGTATCGATGTGATGGCTCAGATTATCAAGAGCGGTGGCACTGTGGCTGACATGACCCGCATAGAGCAGGCATACGCTCCGCCATATTCTTCGGCCAAGGATCCGGTGGCTCTTGCCGGCTATGTGGCGCAGAACATACTCAGCGGACGCATGAAGCCGATATATTGGCGTGAACTTCGCGATTCCGCACCGGACAGTCGTCTGCTTATCGACGTGCGGACACCGATGGAAAATGCTGCCGGAGCTCTCCCGGGGGCAATCAATATTCCGCTTGATTCGATGCGTGAACGTATTGGTGAGATTCCTGCCGACCGCGAAATCGTGCTTTACTGCGGAGTGGGACTGCGTGGATATCTGGCCTCAAATATCTTGAGAAACAGCGGATTTGCCAATGTGCGTAATCTGATTGGTGGAATAAAGACATTCCGTACTGCCACCGCTACACTGCCTGCGCCGCTGCCTTTTGGCGGCAGCAATAGCGTGGACTGCAAGCCGCAGAGCGAGCAGAGCAGGGCTAATGCGCTGAAAATAGATGCCTGCGGTCTTTCCTGCCCCGGCCCTATAATGAAGCTGAAAGAGGGAGTTGACCGTTTGGACGATGGGCAGACATTGGAGATTGTGGCCACAGATCCCGGATTTGTGCGTGACGCCGACGCATGGTGCCAGTCAACCGGCAATCAGGTGGTGGCCTCTGATTCTGCCGCCGGGAAATACCGTATAGTGGTGAAGCGTGGGACGCCTGTTAAGAATGATGGTGTGAGCTCTGCCGGAGCAGGGAGGGGAAAGACGTTTGTGCTGTTCAGCGATGACCTCGACAAGACGCTTGCCACGTTTGTGCTTGCAAATGGAGCTGCCGCCACCGGTGAGAAAGTGACCATATTTTTCACCTTCTGGGGACTTAATGCCATTAAGAAATCGCATAAGCCCAAAGTGAAAAAGGACATATTCGGCAAGATGTTCTCAATGATGCTCCCTTCGGATACCCGCTCGCTGAAACTGTCAAAGATGAATATGATGGGCCTCGGCAGCAAAATGATGCGCCACATCATGAAGCGAAGAAATATAGCATCGTTGGAACAGCTGCGTGACTCGGCTATAGAAAACGGTGTGGAGTTTATCGCGTGTCAGATGTCGATGGATGTCATGGGAGTACAGCGCGAAGAGCTGTTGGACAATGTGACTATTGGAGGCGTCGCCACCTACATGAATCGTACCGAACAGGCCAACCTCAACCTTTTCGTCTGACAGCACGGGAGTACTTCTTACGGACTATTTCGTATGATTGACGGACCATCGTCATAATCTCGGATTCCGATATATCACCTCCGAAGCTGAGTTCTATCCAGTATTTGCTGCTCATGTTCCTATGGCTGGAGCATGAGCAGCGTGTTTCAAGCAGCTCAGCTATCCGTTCCGGCGTCCCTTTGACAGTCACTCCGGTGAAGTTGTCCATGTCCAGCATGCAGAACATGTGGTCATGCACGTAGAACACAAGAATCGAGTCAAACCGTGCGGCAAACTTTCCAAATGGTGTTTTCTCCGTCACCCCCTCGAAAGCGAGGCAATATTCTCTGAACTGTTCGATATCCATACCGATGGACAAAGTTACAAATTTTCAGGTGATATTACCTTGCAGATACCCATTGCCAATAGTAGTCGGGGAGGGGGATGGTAGGAGAGTTCCAATCGCGGTTTAGAAAGATAGACGGCTATTCTTGATTTGGTTGATCAATAAGATATTGCGGATCAATCTGAATTCTTGCCATATAATGACAACCGGAGTGATTATCAGGCCAAGTACGAGCGAAATGCATGCCTTGAAAATAAAGCTGATTAACTGATATATACCATAACTGGACGCATCATATACAAGTATTGTATTGGCGGGCAGTTGTAGCTGTCCTAACAGTACAAATGCCCCTGTGCAGATAGACATCAGGATGTAGGCGCTGAGCATCCCTTCATGATGCGATTCAGAGCCGATGAAATCCCATTTATAACCTATAAAACCTAAAATGAGCAGCACTACAAGATATTTCATGGCCGAAAATGCGGCATTTCGGGCCTGAGCCATCTTACATGACGGACATATTCCGGAACTTCTTGCACATGATAGGCAAAGACCCTTACCGCATACGGCACAAATCGTCACTGCCGGTGATTCAGGATGGTAGAAACAGTTCATTGTTAGGCTATATTTAGGATGTTATAGAATTAAAAGATAGAGTGTATATGGTGATACTGAGAAAACACCCTCACTCCATAATAAGTTCTCCGCCGCTCTATTTTTTGGGAATGCCGGAGATAATACCGTTTGGCCTCATTACCTTGTTATGATGGCTGAAATTTGTTACATTTGCGGAATGAGAAAGGAATATAAACCTGACGATAAGTTCAAGCGGTGGGCAAGAGCATTGCAATTTGCCTATCGTGAAGATGTATTGAACGATTTTAATGAATATCGCGCACCACAGGTGTTGCTGAGCGCGGATAATGCCAAACGTGGGATGATATTCTATGATGGCTTTCGTAACTTAATACTGAGTAAGGTCGGGAATATAGCTACACAACTTACAGCTAATTTGCTTCGGAGTGAGCATATTCCTTACAACCTCTTTACTCCGCTGGAGACAATGCCGGATATAGCTGCTGATATATTCGGCAAGATGATTGATGTGCCTGTCAAGCAAATTCTCTCAATAAAAATTGAGTATGCAGGTGTGGGCGATAAATCATTATATCTGAATGACCGAACTTCCTTTGATACGTTTGTGGAATATCTAACTCCTGAGAATAAAAGAGGAGGTATTGGAATAGAAGTCAAGTATACTGAAAATGAATATCCACTTGGCGACAAAGAGGGTAAAGATATAGCCGGTGATAATCGGTTGTATCGTGATATGACCGTAGAGAGTGGCTATTATACTCCGGGGCTTGATATCTCGATGTTTCTTACAGCACATCATCTTCGCCAGATATGGCGGAATCATATTCTTGGCTATTCAATGCTGCACAAAGGCGATGTCGATATTATTCACCATGTTCATATTTATCCTGAAGGTAATGAGCATTTCCATACTCAAGCATTGCCTGAGTATAGGACGCTGCTGACTGAGAAAGGAAATGAATCATTCAAGACAGTCACATACGAAAGCTATTTCGATATGTTAGACTGCTATTCAGACGATAAGAGGGTTGCGGATTGGGTAAAATATCTTCGAAAAAGATATTTAGGAATTGGTTGATAAGAAAAACAAGATAATAACGGTTTTGGGATATTGCGTTGCGTTATTGACTTTTTAAGACGTGACAGCCCCGCGGATTGTGATTTTTGTGCTGTTGACTTCGCCTGTATTTGTAGCGTAGCAATATAGGCATCCATGTGTGCAGGTGTTGTATCGGCCGATATCCTTGCTGAGTATGCAGCCGCAAGCCTTACGCTGTCCGCGGTCCTTTGTGGCTCCGAAAAGCCACATTTGCAAAGATGGGTCATTTGGCGCAAGACGTGACATCAATTCCGGGTCAATACATTGATTGTGTGCAATACCATAGGTTGACAAGTCGATAGGCTCGGCACATGTGGCAAGTTGCATTGGCAGATTAAGACTATGCAAGCCATTTGCAAACTCAATCATATCCCGTTCTGTCCACTCACGATACTTCACTCCGGCTCGCCTGAGGTTCGCAGCAACCTTCTTGTACCCTGCGATATCGGCAAAACTGAATACAAATTTCTCTGTATAACCACTTAATTCCGAGGCAATCCGTTGGATTTTTTCAAGCAGTTCCTGGATACCTGTTTTATCAGTAAGAATCAGTGGGTCGAAACGCCACACCACGCTGCCCGGTCCGTAAGCATCAACAATACGCCGGAACGTGTCAATCCGATCCCTTAGTTTTGGCACGTTTGGCTCCAGACTTTCCTGTTCGTAGTCGTTGAGGGTATACTGTAGGTAGAATCCGATTCCACGCTCTTTCAGTTTAGGCAAATATGGCAGTAGGGGAGCAGGATTCTTCGACCAGAAGACAATGAAGCGTGTATTCGCAAAACTTACATACGAGTCCTTGCCGTTGTATGGATTTTCCCATACGCAGTACCCCTTGTCAAGCCTGTCGAAGAACCACGGCGAAAAGAACGCCGGAATGTCCGTCGCACGACTTGCCGACACAATTACCGGCGCGAGTGCTCTGGCGCGCCCGCCCGATTCATTCAGCATCTCGATATGTCCGTGATTTTTCATCGTCTAATTAATTTCTACTGCAAAATTAATTGGGAGTGGAGCCTGATTCTTGCTCTATGATGTTAAAAAGGTAAAGAAATTAAATCCCCCACATAAGGTTGCTTAATGTGGATTATTTCAACCATTTATCTATCCTTGGCGCAAACATCTCGATGTCGCGTTGGGGGATACCGATTTTGCCAGCGACAGAACGCCATGGTTTCATTGCGGTTTTGACTTCATTGATGATTGATTTTGCTCTCTCATCCGACAACATATACTCTCCGGCTGAATCCATCAGTATATTTAAGTCAGAAACGTTTGTAGTGCGGTTAATGATCAAGCTCTGTTCTTCGGCGAGGGTTGGATTTATGTCGTATGCCGGAGAGAGGATCCATCCTTTGCGTGTCAACAGAAAACCGTGGTTGCGGAAGTGGTCGTCAGAGTTGCCGACGATGATATTGAATACAACGCGTCGATAAAGTTCTTCAAGATTTTGTTCTACATCAGTTCCATATCTCAATATGAAGTCAACGATGTCCGGATAACCATACCCATTTGATGCGTTGTCGCCATCGGTCAATCCGAGGAGTGTTAACGCTGAGGCGAAATGTATTCTCTTGCCACTCTCATCGCGGTCGAATCGTTTGGAAAGAAGAATTTGGTATTCCTCGCCCATAATAGTACGTGTCTCCGCTACATTTATCCCCGATTTCTTAGCCATGACGTGACTGAAGTGTTCCCACAACGCTACATCGTAATCATCTTTTCGCGAAGGGAATTTTGCTATGGTCAACCTGCCGTCTTCGTCAATTACAGAAGCCTTGGGGCGAGCACCGCCTAAAGACGTGCCGGGCTGGAGAAGTTGCACTATCCATTTTTTCTCGGGTAAAATATGCTTCTCTTCACTGGCCTCAATTTCATGTGCGGCGTGCATCAATTCTCTGACGCTGGTCAATGGGGGCACTCGCAGATTTGGATCAACATTGATAAATTCTCCGCCTTTGGTTTTGGCAAAACGAAAGGCACCCATTCGGGAGGCATCATCAATGCCCATAAGGTAGTCGAACGAAGTCAATCGTTTGACAGGCCGCTTTTCATCTGCGGCTGCTATTTGTTCACGGCGATTAAGCAATGTGCGACCCCAACGGTCAGGCAAAGCATCCGAGAAACAAGAAAATATGTCGCGTCCCGGACGAGTATATTGCACGCCCGGAAAATTCTGCAAGTCTTCGCTCAGAAAGACGTCACCATATTTAGCAAGCCACTTCCTATCATACGATAAAGAATAAGTCTCATTGCCGCGCACGGAGTCAAACGACAACTCACCCACTAATGCCGGAATGTCAAGCCAATCAAAATCGGCATATACAAATAGCCTGTCCATAATTATTCCTTTTTAGACGCACGTTGGCGTGAGCCTGATAAGCCGGCCTACCCTATAGCATGGCCAAAATCGAAAAGCACATTTCGCATTTCATCAGGAAGATATGCCTTGGCTCGATTTTTCATCCATTCTGGAATACCCCATATTGCCTCTGCAATACCGCCGACTATGGCGCCCAATGTGTCGGCATCTGCTCCGAGGGAGACCGCTCTGCCTAGGGCGTCCTCAAATGATTTGCTCTTGCCGATTATCCATAATGCAACGGGGACAGTGCCTTGACAGGTCTCGTCGAATCGGTTGAGGACAGCAGCCTTTTTAATGTCAATATTGTAGCCAGAGAATTTGACGCACTCGTCGAGCAACGCCTTCACATCGACTTTTCCATCTGATTTCTTCATTTTATTGGCCAACAGAATGGCCAGAGCCACTGTACATGCTCCTTTTACGCCTTCCGGATGATTGTGGGTGCATTCAGCAGTTTTTGCCGCTTCCTTCAGTACCTCCTCCGGCTTGAAAAACCACCAGCCTACGGGACTCACCCTCATAGCGCTGCCGTTGCCAAAACTGTGGTAAGGTTTGGGGTTGTCGCTCATCACCCACTCACGGAATCGGCCACCGTAGCCACCTTTGGGAGTCGGATATTTTTGGCACCATTCATGGATGCTCTCACCGAAGTCTCTGCCTTTCAGCAAGGCATCGGCAACAGCGATGGTGCATATAGTGTCATCAGTGAAGTCGCTCCCCTCGGCAAACATTTCAAAATTATAATCCTTAGTCGGATTGAATTCATAGCTACTTCCTACGATATCGCCGACAATTGCTCCTAACATAATGCTTAGCTGGTTAAAAGATTTATATTGAACAACTTCAATGGTTAGAATTCGAGGCGGAATCCGCGACGCTTCAGCTCGTTATACTTGTCGAGATTGAATTTATAGAGATTCGCTTCTCTTTTTGGCGTAGGCCAAACTTTCTCATCCAGCTGGGTAAGGATGTCGAGATGAAGCATCTTCTTGGCGAAATTGCGACGGTCGAAATTGATGCCTAACACCGCCTCATACAGGGATTGGAGTTGCTTGAGAGTGAATTTATCAGGCAACAATTCATAACCGATTGGATGAAAATGTATTCTCTCGCGGAGGCAGGTTAGTGCATCACGGAGAATGACGTCGTGGTCGAATGCCAAATGAGGTATCACATCAATAGGAAACCAGCGTGCCTCCTTTGCATCATCGCCCCCCTTGACCTCACTGATTTTGACCAAGGCATAATATGCGATTGTGATGACCCTCTCGCGCGGGTCTCGGTCAGGATCGGAGTATGTATGAAACTGCTCGACGTAGGCGCCCGTGAGCGATGTTTCTTCCTGCAACTCCCGCAAAGCACCTACCTCTGCACTCTCATCGATATTTAGGAAACCGCCCGGGAATGCCCAACAACCTTCGTATGGTTCACCTCCTCTTTTTATGAGGAGCACATTAAGGCGCTCTCCGTCAAATCCGAAAATAACGCAGTCAGTGGTGACAGAGGGATGTGGATACCGGTAACAATATTTCTTTTCTTCCATAAACTTCACAAGTAGTGTAATATTTACACCACAAAGTTATATAGAAATTTCCACACCGCCAAATATTTTAGCGTAAATTATACACAAGAACTGATAATTTTAGATAATATCTCTGAAAATCAGAGATATCATGCACAAGTCCGAGGGTTCGTTTTGGCGTTTAATATCGTCATATATTTCTTTAACGCACGATTAATGCCGGTTCAAGAATCTGCAATCCAAGAGCCGATTCAATCTTGAAGATTGTTTCGATACTTAGATTCTCCGAGCCTTTGAGCACCCGGGATATGTATTGCTGTGAACAGCCCATACGCTCGGCGACGGCTTTCTGGGTTATCCCCAGTTCCTCCATCTTGTCAAGCATCATCATGGATATTTTTTGAGAATAACGCAGCCACTCCTTATTAGACTTACGCTCCATAGCCTTCTCTCTCCAATGGGATGGAGTCGGAGACCTGTGGGAAGACAGTTTGTCTTGTAACTCTTTCATAGCCTTTATAATTAAAGTTCTGCAATATATTCTATGAAACTCTCATCGTCAATAATTTTCTCATCCAGAAGAAAATTTCTGACTTCTGACCGTCCAAAGCCGTCCATCTTCAGTTATATCGTCGAAAGTCATATCCTTCATTTTTATGCAAAGATACGAAATCTTTATATTATACACAACTTATAGGTTGTATTTGTTTTGACGCAGTATAAGTAGTTGCGAAGAATTAATGAACATATAATTCTTTGAAAAGGAATCACTTATGATGTTTAATTCTTCGCAACTACTTAATTAATTAAGTTAATAGACATATCCTTAACGTGTCAGCCCCTTGCTTTAGATGTAAGCCTCGATGACAACAGTACGACTGCTTTTACGTATGCGCAATTAAATTCTTTATCTCAGATGCCATACTGTCATAAATAATAGTACAAAATCAGAGACTATATAAAGAACCTCCAATCTAATCCATCTTTTTCACATGAAAGCGGTGAGAGACGGAGCGGTCTTCGGTATTGATATCTCGCCACAGACTCGCCTTTCCGGGGCCAAGCAGTTCCATTCAGGGGATCCAGTAATATGGATCCTTTTTTCGGTGTTCACTTACCCATTTTTCAAATTCCGGCATTGTGGTTATGCCATCGGCAATGACGGCCTCATAGTATTCCACGCCGTGATAGTCATTACCCTCCGGTGTTTCAAATTTCAGTCGTAGAATCAGGTCTTTTTGCTCCTGCGTCATTACCTCTACAATTCTGTCTGCCATTCTCTCGAAGTAGCCATCGTATTCAGTTCCTTCCTCAATGTGGATAATGTCAAACTGCCATATTTCTCCATCGTCGGCCTTGTAGAACACATGCCATGCAATGCAGTGTTCATCGGTGTGCAGACCATTGATGCACTTGATTTCAGTTACTCTCGGGTTTGTTGCAATCTTAGCCGCGATTGCAAAACTGCTGTCTGTTGTGATACCGGAAGAATAGACATGAAGGTCTATGTCGCGATGAGACGCGAGTAATCCCATCCTCAGAGAACCGATGAGATTTACCCGGCATCCTGCTTTTTCCCAGATGTCAGCGATGCCGGATTCCTCCAGTATCTCACGGGCTTTCTTTTGATTGGCGAGAGCCAGATCATTGATTTCTTTCTGCGCGTTGCTCCGAAAGCGCATAGCGGTTAGAATATGATTCATCGTTGTTGAGATTTGATAAATCTGCAAAGATAGCACTTTTTCATGGATTTTCGTGCCAATATGTCGTGGTTCGTTTTCACCGGGGCGTAACGCAGAAAAGTCAGGAGCAATACGAGACATTCTACTCCGCCCACCGAGGCAAACGCATAAGCCGAGTAATGTATGATTATCGTACCGAGGGCGGCTAACTATTCTCAGAGGCAGCACCCACCCTTAAAGAGTGCCGACAGAAACGGGACGAATGGCCCGCAAAAAAGAAATAGCTAATAGTCGTAATATACGCCAAGCGGAGCAACCCTGTGAAGAGTTGCTCCGCTTGTTTTACGCTCAAAATCCCAAAAATTTCGGCTGCCTTTGGAGGCGGCATTTGGAACTCACTTTAATCTGATTCCTTACGTAGAAGTTGTTTCATTTGTTTCGTAGAAGTTGTTTCATTTGTTTATGGTGTCGGAATTTTGGTTGTAGGCTTTTGCGACGCACTTCCATTCGCCGTTGAGCTTCAGCAGAAGCAGGAAATCGGTAAAGTCTATTCTACCACCCCAACTCTCCTCGAGTACACGCACAACGGCCACGGTTTCCTCTACGGCGAGTACATCAATGCGAGCCTTGAAGTTCTCCCCTGCGGCAACGGTATCAACATTGTGGTAGAACTGCTCAATAGAGCCATGTTCATATGTTCCGTCAAGTATGCCGAATAGGACGGCATCGTCGGTAAACAACGCCTTTGCATACTCGCTGTTGCCCTCGGCAACACTCTTTACGAATTTCTCAGCGGCACGAGCCACCGCCTCGTATTCCTTTATTTCGCTTCTCATATTGTGTTGTTTTTTAGTGTTATTTTACGACTGCAAAGTTAATGCTGTATTTGATTTATTACAAGTACCGAAAAATTATTCATATACCGAAAATTTATTCGGTATTCTGATTATCAGCAAAATAAGTAGTTGCGAAGAATTAAACATCATAAGTGATTCTTCTTCAAAGAATGATTTGAACAATAATTTCACTTTCTCTTCGGCGCTTTTTGCCGTCATCGTCAGTCGCTTAGCTCGCTAAGCTCCTTCCTCCCCCGGCAAAAATCACTCGAAGATAAAGCAAAATTATTTGTTCATTAATTCTTCGCAACTACTTATTGATTAACTTTGCAATCTGAATCAAAAAAAATATCAATGGCATACGAAAAGAAGATACCTGTAGATCTGGATTGTCCGCTGAGACTGACCATGAGCCTGATAGAGTCGAAATGGAAATCGTGCATACTCGACGAACTCCGCAGTGGCTCACCGATGCGCCCGAGCGAAATTCATAAATGTCTGCCTGAAGCAGCCCCACGCGTACTCGACATCCAGTTGAAGGAGATGGTTGAGGATGGACTTGTTTTCAAAACCATTTACCCAGAATTGCCTCCGCGTTCGGAATATGTTATTACCGATCTGGGCAAATCACTCTTGCCGATAATAGACTCAATGCTTAAATGGGGAGAGGAACATTTCGCTCTCTTTGAAAAGAAATATGGCAACAAAAAATAGACTCGGGCTTTGATTTTACCCTGTGGATATTGTCTATCCTCACACGCTGATAGAGTGATGGGATCGCCTGAAAGTCATCCCATGCCAAAGGCGTTTTCTTGATATTTGTGGGAGTCATTTTCTGCTTGTCTGTTTTAGCAACCAAGCCATATTTTGTCCGAGATTACGCATGTTTGCGATTCCTTCCTCGCCATTCATAACGTCGCCAATCTCTCTGCCATAAACCATATTCCAGTATGTGGAGCCAACCACTATCATCTCCTTGTTAAGCATAAAATGATTCATCGTATCTACGGCAGTCATGCCTCCTGCACGGCGAACAGCGGCAACTGAAGCCCCAACCTTATGTTTCAACAATTCGGGATTGGTAGCAACCACAACACCGCCACGGTCAAGAAACGCTTTCATTTGTTTCAATACCGACCTTACTCAATTCTTCAAAAACCGTATTGATTATTATCGTAGTGTTGCCTTCTTTGTGGGAACTGCCGTTAATACCTATTACTTTCATATAGATTTTGTCAGTTTATCCATTATAGAAAATCATGTATTTGTTGAGATTCAACAAACTCCATTTCTATGCAATACCAAATCTCACCGAGGCAAGTGTAGCTTTCAGTCTCTTCTTTTTGAATTTGCTTGAATCCCGCAGCTACATAACAATGTATTGCAGATGGATTATTTTCAAATACACCAAGCGATACTTTAGTCGCATCTAATTCTTTGTGGGCATAATCAACCGCCATGCCGACAAGTTTTTTACCCAATCCGAGACCTCGCTTTGCATCATCAACTATTACGAATCCAAGTCGCCATTCTGAATTTTCAGGGGTTGACTTTCTGAGTGTTATATAACCAATGACTTCGGCGGCATCAACCATAGTAAGAGCGATTGATGAATGTCTGTCTATGAATTTGTCATGAAATGAGTTAATGTCATTTGCCGTGACAGGGTAACGCGAATACCTGTCGGCACACCATTGACGCATTTGATACTCGCTTTTCAGCCATCCGGCAATAATATTTGCGTCAGCCGGATGAAATTCTCTTAATCGCACGTTCATGGTCTGTAATCACGTTTTATTTCGTCTATGGATTTGCCGCCGATACCGAAATTTTCATCAGGTAGTTCCTTGATGGTTACAGTGAAGAACTGCTCGGGGATATGGGTTATCTCGGAGGCTGTCGCCGTAAGCCGTTCAATCAATTCTTTCTTTTGTTCAGCGGTTAGTTTTCCGCTTTCGATGGATATGTATGGCATGGCTTACAGGAGTGTTTGTAAAGACTCATCGCAGAACATCGTAGGAGTGAATTCTACAATTTGATAGTCGGCTATGCCATTGATATTGAATGGGTCTTGCGAGATAATGGTGTTGACAGCCTCGCGGTCAATGGCTTTTATCATTATCACACCACCGATACGCGGATTCTGCGGCCCGGATGCGATGAAATCACCGGCGGCATAATGCTCGGCAAGATAATCGCGGTGAGCCTGAAGATATTTGTCAACCTCATTCAGAGGTTTCTTGTAGGTAAGAATCGCTATGAACATAGTCAGTCAGACATTTTTTTAGTTTTACTTTTTGGGAACGGCAGAGCCTTCCATAGTTCAGCCACAACTTTCAATGTTACTATGTGCCCAATTTACGGTGGGCGTGGTGATTTTTGTGGTGACTTGAAGGGGTATGGGTGAAAGAAAGACCGCTAACTCATTGAGAATTAGCGGTCTTCTGTGGTGTCACCAGCACCATTTTTAATGAATTAAGATGAATCAGGCTAAATGTTGATTTGATGTATTATATTGTGTATCAACGCAATTGGATTGTATTGAATTTGCGTAGATGTGTTAAAGTCTAAAATTTATAGGGAACTTTATAGGGAACTTCGGAAAAGTTTCCTAACTTTGTATGCGGAAATCAAACCATCTGTTTTGGAACCCGAACCAACCTCCAATAGGGAACTTTTATCTCTCGGCTCCGATCAGACATAAAGCATTTTGAATTATGGCAAAGACTCTCTCCAGATTCTATACTCTGGCAAAAGACAAAGACAAGGATAAGGCGACCCTGTTTGTGAGGGTGCAGGACCCGGTGCGCAAAATTGATGTGCAGTTCACCTCTCACCTCCGCGTGGGTGTGCAGGAATGGAAAACGGCAGTGTCGAGTGAGGATGCTCTCGCACGTCATCGTAAGGAATATCCCAAACTGCATGATATGCTCGGCAGAATTGAGATTATGCTGAAGCGCGAGATGGATGCGCCGGAATTCGACCGTGAAAAGATTAAATCAGAAATTCTCGCCATCGCCAAACCTGACAAGTCGGAAATCTTGCGTCGCCAGCGTGAGGCTGAGATTGAAGCGCAGCAAAAAGTGGAGCGTGAACGTGCCGAGCAGGAAGCCGCCGAGAAAAGGACCGCAGATGAAGCCCGTGCCAACATCTGGAATTATCTTGATGCCTTTGTCAATAATATCAAATCCGGCAAACGACTCAACGGAAATACTCCATACACTCCGGGGAGCGTCAAGGCTTGGAGCAGTTTCCGGAAACTCTACGGGGGCTTTGACAAGAAGCATCGTCTTACATGGAGCGACATCGACCGTGCTCTCGTAGCTAAATTTACTGACTATCTGGTAAAGAACGGCTACATGGTCACTTCCATCAACAAATATATCGTGTCGTTCCGTGCCATTGTTGGCTATGCCTATGCCGATGGCTACCATAACAACGACCGAGCGATGATGTGTTTCTCCAAGAGAAAAATAGAGGAATCTGACAAAGCTGTGGAAATTTATCTTACAGCCGCCGAGTTGCAGGCTCTCTACGAAATGCCCTTGACCGGGCTAAAGGAGCAGGTGCGGGATATTTTTCTTGTCGGCTGCTATACCTGTCAGCGCGTCAGCGACTATACTAACATTTCACCCGAAAGTTTCACGACAACTGCCAAGGGAACGCTCATCATCCGACTTATCCAGCAGAAGACACGTACCGAGGTAAAGATCCCAATCATGAATCCGAATCTACAGGCAATCTGCGAGAAGTACAATTACAAACTGCCATCGGTGATAGATGTCATCATCAACCGTTACATCAAGGAAATACTGACTGACCTATCCACTACGGTTCCCTCATTGGCCGTTAAGATTCCGACCAAACTTACGATGAAGCAGCGTAACAACGTAAAGCAGGGCAAAATGGACTTCGAGATGAACGACAAAGGAGAAGCTTTGGTGACACGCGCCCAAAGCGTCACCACCCATACCGCCCGACGCAGCGGTATAACCAACATGTACCTCTCCCACAAATTCACCATAGTCCAGATGATGCACATCAGCGGTCACAAAACGCAGAAAACGTTCATGAACTACATCAAACTCTCATCAGACGAAATCGCCGATGAGATAGACGCAATCGTCAACGCCAACAAGGGCGAAATCTTCTGATATATTGGGTAGTATGCCCGACAATCCAAATAAATTTAGTAAATTTACATATGGAGAACAATTTTGAATCGACCAACAGCATCGTCATATATCAGACCAACGATGGCGAGACCAGCATAGACGTTAAATTTCAGGATGAAACCGTGTGGCTATCGCAAGCGCAGATGGCGGAACTATTCCAAAAGGATAGGACTGTCATCGGACGCCACATAAGTAACATTTTCAAGGAGGGCGAACTTGAGCGAGAGATCACATGTGCAAATTTTGCACATGTGGGTAATGATGGTGACCAACAATACATTACCACTCTCTACAATCTTGATGTCATCATATCAGTGGGTTATCGCGTCAAGTCGAAACGTGGTACACAGTTCCGGATCTGGGCAAACAAGGTATTGAAGCAATATCTGCTTCAAGGCTATGCTGTCAATGAACGAATTGCCGCACAAAAATATGATGAACTGAGCCAGTTGGTGAAAGTGCTTGGCCGGACTATACAGAATCAGGAAAAACTGACTGAGGATAGCCGCTCACTGCTTGATGTCGTTGTGGATTATACCTATGCGCTTGACACCCTCGACCGATACGACTATCAGGAGCTGAAGATTGAGGAGACAACCAAAAAAGAAGAGTTCCACGCCACATACGAAAACGCGATGGAGGTTATCTGCGAACTTCATGAGAAGTTTGGCGGCAGCACATTGTTTGGCAATGAGAAAGATGACTCTTTCAAAAGCTCCATCGGTCAGATTTATCAGACTTTCGACGGCATAGACCTTTACCCATCAGTCGAGGAGAAAGCAGCCATGCTTCTTTATCTCGTTACGAAGAACCACTCATTCAGCGACGGCAACAAACGCATTGCCGCCACACTTTTCCTATGGTTCCTCAATGGCAATGGCATCCTCTACAACGAGGACGGCACCAAACGCATCGCCGACAACACCCTCGTGGCCCTTACTCTCATGATTGCCGAAAGCCGTACCGAGGAGAAAGACACGATGGTAAAGGTCGTTGTCAATCTCATCAACAAGAACAATTGATTTTTCTTCTTGCCAGCCTTTTTCTCAGTGGCAATTTTTCTTTTCGTTGGCTCATATATACAAGTTCAGTTCGATTCGGGTATATATTGCCCGAACCAAACCGAACTAAAATTTATTTTTTTGCAAGGCAATCCTCTATGTGTGAAAACCAACTTAAGATTTCCCCATTAGGATCTCGGTCCATTAAAAGTGGATAAGTCATAAACTCTGAGAATACTTTGCTTAAGTACGTTTTAGCTTTATTCCCTTTCATTGCATTATCTAAATTATTTAATTTAGAGTACTCCTCGCCAAAAATCTTTGGGACATCAACAATATCCGTGTCTATATCTACATTATATGCATTCTTTATTGCTTCTCTATGCAGATAATTTTCTATCTCATACTTTATAGTCAGCGTTCCCCATGAACCATCGCCGCGAGAATTAACCTCATCTATTGATTCTTGATATTTAGCCACATCTGAATCATATATATGAATTTCAGGACATTTAAGATTTCTTAGATAGTGTCCCTGCACCCAATGCTTAAGAGAACTACCACCCATAGGGATTATAACAATCCGTTCATCATTGTCCAAGTCAACAATATTCGGATAATTCTCTCTAAGGCATCGACTAAAACTTTTTATTGCCACAACATCTGTTGGACCTTCTACACATATGAGGGCTTTGACACTGTGTTTTGTTGGGAATATGCCTAATGAGGAGGCAACTTGATTTAGCACCTCTCCCGATCCATCTAATACAGTAGTTTCTCCGTTATTTGCTTGTGTTACAAAACGCACACCCTCAATAGGGAGTTCAGATGCCAAATTAGGACTGTGAGTCGTAAGGATTATTTGACAGTGCTCTTCTTGAGATAGTCGTTTAAATGATTCAATCAAAATCATTTGATGGTTGGGATGCTGAGCGGTCTCAGGCTCCTCAATAGCATAAATTATATCGCTTTTTGACGTTTCTCTCGCTCTTCTTTCAGCAGCAGCTTTGAAGAAACTCACGAGAATCATTCTCCTGATACCGCTACCTCTCTTATTTAATGGGACTCCCTCATTTGTATCCATAGATATAGAAAACAACCCATTCCATTTCGTAGGACTCGGAGGTAAAAACCTTGGAAACAAATCATTTGCAAGCTGTCTATCAATTTGAGATAGTGCTTCTTGTGTGGATTTTGCAATAGAAATTGCCCTTTCCTTCACTTTTGCTTGAATTGCCTCTATTTCATTTTGAGCCTCCTTTAAAGCCTCTTGAATCGCTAATTTCAAAGGGTTTTGAACCTCATCATCAGAGTCCTTACTACTTCTATCACTTTGAAATAACGCAAAAATTGGCAAATACGATTCGATTCGTTGCCAAATGATTTTAGTATCTTCTTTACCTTTGGTTGCCGAAATGCTCGTTTCATTTAATTGCAGTTCCGGTAAGGACTCCCATATAGCTTTTCTCATGCCTGGATTTCCTTTTAACGGGACATCCAAACCCTTTGCTTTTACGATTTTTTGTAAGTCTCTTTCCTTAAGTGACAACAATGTGTCTTGCCCTTCAATGACAGGGTGCATTGCCACAATAAAAACTTCTTCTGACGGTTTGGACTTGCTGCAATCAAATTTTTTGGTTATTCTAATTGTATCATCGGCGATTGTTAGATATTCTTCCTCTAAAGAAGTTTCAGCGCCAGCATCAAGCACTATTTTTTCTGGCAATCCACAAAAATCGCAAGATATTGACACTTCTCGTGAGCTAGAAAATATATTACAATCTGACGAATCTATCTTAACAACATCATTATTGAAGAATATCTCCAACGCCTCTAGAACAGTCGATTTACCAACGTCATTTCGTCCAACGATAGTTGTCAAATCATCAAATGCTATAGTTACAGGGGATTTATAACAGCGAAAATTCTCTATTGTTATAGTCTTTAATTTCATTTCAGACGGATTTGGAGATTAAGTTTGAAATATACACATCCATCTTCACCCCGGTAGAGAGAGGCGTAGCCATGACGATGGGTCTTGCCTCGTTCTAGGTATGCGTTGGCAAAAAGGAAGTCTTCAAAACGATTCTTATCGTAGAAGTGATAGCAAAGGATTTCGCCGTCTTTTTTGACAACAAGATAGCCTCCGTTAGCATCGTAGCGACCTGTCCACTTTTTCGATGGCATCATACCAAGAGCCGCAGATGTAAGGAGATGCTTTAATTTGTATATATACACATCCTCCTTGTCATCCATATCAAAGCCGAGGGGATTACTTTCGGCCAATGGCTTGATAAGGTTGGAGAATGTTCTTTCCCCGGTGTTGAATTGTTCTACAAGGAGTTGAGCGATGGTCGGTGCAAGGCCATTATCCATCATTGCTAGGTTGGAGCGGAAAATGGAGTTGTCAACATGGTCGAATTGCAATTCCGCCCCTTTGCGGCGAACAGCATCAACACGATCAATTATTTTAGTCCGAGTTGCAATTGCATTGATATTTTCGATTTCTTCATCGGAGAAGTCCGCTCCTACGACCTTATAAGTGAAGTTGGTGGCACCACTCGCATTGAGAAGAGTTGAGTCTCCGCCAAGTTGCGATTTGATGCTGAATCCCAAGTTATTGTTCATTCGGGTTCTCTGATCATGCAAAACGATATGTATATCTGTTTTGTCAGAAGAACTTGCTTTGAGCGTTGAGCAGTAAATCTTGTCCATGAATGCCTGAGTTTTGGCCACAGAAAAAGAACGTGCACCAGCAGGTTTATTCTGCATAGCGGAAAGAAGATATTCGGCTTCATGCAAGAATTTTTCAGCAGACAGGCGCAACAGTTCAGTACCGTCGGCTTTCTGAATTACGATATCAGCATTGGAAACGAGGTAGTCATAGACACCTTCTTTCTCTTGACGAATAATCATGATTATAGGATAAACCAAATTCTTGATTTTTTCAAGGTTCTGATCTCCAGCATACACTTTACCCTCGCCGAGCAGTTTCAGTAAGGTATATATTTCACTCCATTCACCGATATTGCCGGTTATTTCTCTATTATTCATTTGGCAAAAGGTCTTTAGTGATAATTTGTGAACTTTCAATAATGTTGACATTTCCAGCCAACTCTAGTTGTTTATTGCGAAGCTCTTCTATAAATGTATCAAATTCAGGAGATGTACATAATATTGCTTTAGTCAGGCCGATAGCCTCACCATGTGCTATTTTTTTGTTTACAATATTGCATTCCTCTTGTGAAAGCGTGAGCAAATAGCACTCGGCATTACGATGGACATATTTGAGCGCAATGGCCTCCAAATCAGCTTGCTTATACCGTTCCCTTAATGATGTCTTAAGAGACAACGATATAGGGGCTTTGGGTGTGTAAAGGATATTATCAAATTCCACATTCGGAACAAAAGCTACTTTTGCTTGAAGATAAAATGGCATTATACCTTCTCGAACTAAAAGGGAATTGACAATCACTTCAAACATATTACCATTCAGGGAATTTGAAGTGCGTTGGCCATAATCTGATTGCTTGTACATTTCCCAGCAGCTCTTAATATAGTTTGACGGCTTCTCATATTCGAACTCCAAGAACGTATTGGGGGCGAATAGAGATTCAAAACATCTTACAGTCTCTCCTACACTTTTGAAAAGCTTTAGACGGACTAATAGATTTTTAGGACTACGTGGTGCCATATTAAAGAGCAAGAATTTTTTTATCAGATAGTACTTTGAGAAGTTGCGAGGCGGTCGCTTGAATGGCAGGGACAGCAACAGAGTTACCGAATTGTTTATACGCGGAAGCATCGGCAACCGGAATTTGGAAAACCGGAGAACCTTCCCCATCCTCGTATACAGGATAGCCTTGCAATGCGCCCCATTCACGTGGAGTCATTCTTCGCCATCCGTCTTTGTTGTATTCTCCTTTGATGCGAGTGGTCGGAGTGAGGTCAGTTTGACGAGTGTCAATGACAATATTGCGCTCGCGTCCCATACCGCCTACAACGATAGCGTTAGCGACTTCATTGTCACCGACAATAGCATATCCGAAACCATTACCTTTGCTTTCATGGCGGGCTTTATGTCTGATAAGGGTGTCAACATATGTGGTTGACAGGTAGTATTTAGAAGGGACTGGGTCTTTCTCTCTAACATCAATGAAATGCCTTGTCACCTCTTTCTGCTCAGGATATTTGAAGTCCTCTTTTGTTATGCCAAGGTCTTTGCGGAAGCCTACAATGTAAATGCGCTCACGATGCTGAGGAACACCGAAGAACATTGCATTTACGATTTGAGGGTCGGGCACGACATAACCGACTTCATCAAGAGTGTTCAAGATGGTTCTGAGAGTCTTGCCTTTATCATGAATCGCCAGTCCTTTAACATTTTCAAGGAAGAATGCTTTAGGCTGCTTGCGTCGAAGTATCTCAGCTACGTCAAAAAACAATGTACCTCTGGTCTCTTCAAAGCCCAGTCTCTTACCTGCAAGCGAAAACGCTTGACAGGGGAACCCGGCACATAAAATATCGAACCCATCGGGTATATATTTCTTTGTCTGTTCAGATGTTATATCCCCAAAAGGAACTTCTCCATAATTGGCAAAATATGTTTTTTGCGCTTGTGCATCCCATTCGGACGAGAATACGCATTGGCCTCCAAGGTTTTGAAGAGCCATTCTGAATCCGCCGATTCCCGCAAAAAGATCTATAAATGTAAATTTCGGATTCGTGGGACCGGGAAACGGAACATCATTCAAGTCATCGAACAATGAGCGTTGAAAAGGGCTCATCGGTTCACAGGCAATAGAGCAGTCTATATCAACCTTTTGGGGCAGAGGAGAATCTGTCCAAGCATCAATAAGGCTTTGTGCTTTTTCCTGATATATGTCACCGTACTTATTATCTTTCAACATAAGAGCATGGGTAACAATGGCAAGCTGAGCCGGAAACGGTATGACCGAACCGTCATCATAACAAGTACGCTCATCGAATATTTGAACGGGACCTGCCTTTTTATATCCCATATCCATAAGCGTGAAGGTCAGTCGATCTTTACTCATATTGAAGTTCCGTAAGGAGGTTTTGAAGCGTTATATCTTTATTCTTTGGCTTTAGCTGACATTGCCATATTTCAATAACTCGCCATCCAAATTCATGGAGTTTGGCAATGTTGATTCTGTCACGTTCAATATTGCCTTCAATCTTGGTCTTCCAGAATTCATGGTTGTTGACTGGAATAGTAGCATATCGACAATCTTTGTGTCCGTGCCAAAAGCACCCGTTAATGAAAATGGCCACCTTATACTTGGGAAGAACAATATCCGGTTTCCCGGGTAAATCTTTTCGGTGCAACCGAAAACGATAGCCATTGGCAAACAAAAAGCTACGCACCAAGACCTCGGGTTTGGTGTTTTTGCTCTTGATATGCGACATGCAACGACTGCGTTGCTCCTCCGACAGTACATCTGCCATATTAAAAAAGGAACTTCCCTGTAGGCAGACAGGCGACCAAGCCTTTATACGACTACAAGGAAGTTCTTAATATGTTGGTATAAGTTATACTTACATTAATCGGTCTTTGTCTGCGCAAGCGCATAGTATTCTGCAAAGTTACGAATTTTTTCTCAAAGTACAATTGTTTTTCATAGGTAGTTATCTACATTTTTACCAATTCATCTATCGACAAAGAAATAAGTTGTGAAGTTTATAGTGATTGGCCGAATTTAGTGCTTAAAGCCGCCGAGGGATTGGGGTCTCTCGGCGGTTTGGGGTTAGTGGTGCATTTTGGGGCCTTTGCGCTGCTGGGCTTTGAGTTTCTGCTGTTCCTTGAACTTGCGCTTGGCTTCTTCAATGCTGAGGTCGGGGTGCATTTTTAGGAAGTGAGTGAAGTCGTCGGACAGGCCTCCGCCAAGTACCATATTGGTGTCGTCTGCCGATTGGCTTCCGAGTGATGGCGTTGACAGGGTAATCGCCGGGGCTTTGGAGTGAGGCGCGACTGCGGGTGTCGGAGCTGTCTTGACAGTCGGAGCCATTTGACTTTTGAGGTTTGCCTCAAATTGGGTAAGTAAGCCGGTGGGCGTATAATTCTTGCCTATTTTGGAGGCGATGAAAGAATGATTGCCTTTAGCATAGATGAGGGTCTTAATCTCAAGTTTCTTTGCATCGGGATCTTTCCATAGGCATTTCACATTCACGCCTTGCTCTTTCATCCTTCTCTGAAATGTCGGCCAGTCGGTGATGGATTTGTCTTTCAGGACTTCGTGGCCAATCTGCCGGATTTCTATACGGCTTTTCTCCGCGCCTCGCAGTTTGGAGGTGTCAAGGGATAGACTGTCCTCGGCAATGGTCAGACCATGGCGTTCGGTGATGTCGAAACATACGCGCTTGTTGCGGTGCCAATTCGTGACGGGCTTGATGATTTTTCCGTCGTAATCCACGCGGCTGAACATAAGGTGGCAATGTGGATGGTCGGTGTCAGTGTGCCTGACAATAACGTAGGGTGTGTTCTTTATCCCCATTGCCTCCATGTATTCTTTGGCGACCTGAGTCATGAATTCATCGGTCAGACGGTGGGCATCCTCCGGTGCGAATCCCAATGCAATGTGGCCGCACGGGTCTTTGATTTTAGACCTTGTAAGTGTAGGTCGCTCGATGTCGGCGGCAGCTCTCTTTCGCCAATCTTTCTCGCCATCGGCAAGCCGTACACCATCGCTGTCGAGGATTTTCCAGACACGTTTCTCTATCGGCTTGTCGTCCTGCTTGACACGTGTGATGTAGTC
>OFFM01000739.1_pt1 | contig 22609 bp, 18 predicted proteins | sample 1521401 | NCBI WGS metagenome assembly OFFM01 (sample SAMEA3504118, study PRJEB24116) | mouse gut metagenome | biome: mouse gut; feature: mouse-associated habitat; material: faeces | place: Denmark | collected 2011
TCCTGCTCCCGCCGTTACTGCAAGTGGCGGAATCACATCCTCTGCTTTTATCCTTTCTTTTCTCCCGTCTCCGGTGGCCGGTTTTATAAGAAGCTTTTTCACAGCAGGTTCGGGAACAGGTTCCACATCTTCCCGTATCTGATTTGCTTCCCCATTTCCTCCACTTACCGTTCCTTCCACTTTATTTGTTTTTCCTTTTGCCGGAACCGAAATAAATTCATACTCTTCCAGTTCGGTCACGGTATTTCCATCTCCCACCATACCACTGAAATCATACCAGGCAGTCAATTGCCAGGCAGTTGGATAAGATATACCGAATTTTTTTAATCCTCCATACTCACAGTCAGCACTATAAGAGATCGGTATTCCATGCTCATCCACTTTTACAACTTCATATACTACCTGCAGAAGCTCGCAGTTGATCCCCTCCTGAACCATCGTCTTTTCAATCCTCTCCAGATCATTGTCCGACAGATCCTCCACCTTTCTGGAAAATTTGACGACATCCGCTCCTTCCGTGCTACCTCTCTCAGTTTCATCCACCACAATCGAAGACTCATCCAACATATATATTGCATCCTCTTCCACAATGTACCTTGGAATCTGTGCCGTCTCTTTCGAGTCAAGGGGAATGGTTTTCATCACTCTCCTTTTTATCCCGTTCTCTTCTTCCGGTTTCTCCAGGATCGTACCTCCTTCCCCCATCCCTTCTCCAAAGATAGACTTTCCCTCCGATTTTACTGCCCCTTCTGTCTCTTCCCTCAACACCCGGACATCTTCTTTTGCATACGTTTTAAGACCGTCCGATCGGAAAAAACCAGAGTACATGAGTGTCATAATCATGACAGCAGCTCCACTCGCCAATACAAGTTCCTTTTTCATGTTTACTCTTCCTTTCTTCCTGCACGCAAACAAAAAGCCCATTTGCACTGCAGGTTTTCCCTTTCAACCCCGGACAAATAAACGAAAAAAGATTTTTCTCAAAATTCACTGAAAATCATTAATTTGATATTACAGATAAACTATTACAGATATTAAAGATAATAAGAATAACAAAAATATTAAAAATTTGATAAAAGATCCACGACATATTAAATGTCGTTTTGTTGTGTAGTTAGTATAATAACACTATCCGCATATTTCTGCAAGAGGCTTTTTATTTTTTTACGGAACAAAAACGGACAAAAACTCTATTTTCCACTGTCATAAAATGAGGCCGGTGCCAAAACACACCGGCCACACTGCTCTCTCCTCTTAAACCTGTGTTGCGCCGTCCACAGAAAGGATCTCTCCTGTCACATAACTCGCCAGATCGCTTGCTAAAAACAGCACTGCATTGGCAACTTCCTCGGGTTCTCCCGGTCTGCCCAGAGGAATCCCTGCGGAAATTCTCTTCACCATCTCCTCCGGAAGAGCAGCCACCATATCCGTGTTTGTCACACCGGGGGCCACCGCATTCACACGGATGCCGTCTTTTCCCAGCTCTCTCGCCAGAGACTTCGTCAGACCGTTCACCGCAAATTTGGAAGTCGGATATCCACATCCTGCCGCCTGCCCGTAAATGCTCACCATGGAACTGGTGTTGATCACCGAACCGCCGCCCTGCTCTTTCATGATCGGCGCCACCGCCTTCGTGCAGAAGAACACCGCATTCACATTTAACTTCATGATCTTCTCAAAATCTTCCGGCTTGTAGTCATAGAGAGATTCTCTCGCGGAAATCCCTGCATTGTTTGCCAGAATATCAATGCGCCCAAAGGCTTCCTTCACTGTATTGATTGCCTTCTCCACTTCATCATATTTATCGAGAGCCGGACACAGTCCCATTACTTCCGCCTCCGGCATCTCCTCTTTCAACTTGCCAAGCGCCTTATCCACGGTCTCCTGTCTGGAACCGAACAGAGCCACTTTTGCGCCAGCCAGCGCAAATTTTTTCACGATCTCGTAACCGATGCCTCTTGTGCCGCCGGTAACGATCGCTGTCTTACCTTCCAATAATCCTGATACATTCATAAAATTTCATACCTCCTGTTGTTGTTAATAGATACCTATTCACAGTATACTCCAATTTCCAGCTTTTACAAGTTATTTCTCCATGATTCATAGCGGAAGACTGAAATGCTGCAACGCAGCAAAATAGCAAAAGCTAAACTATTACTCCTCTTATTTTTCCTCTACCCAAACTCCCGCATAATCGTCTCATACCACCTGTCAAAAAAAATTTTGTATGCCCTGCAGAAGTAGTTATCATATCTTCCGGTCTTCTCATTATAATCCCGGTGCCTCTGGCAGCCGCCTCTACACAGCCCGTAATAGTTACATTCCCTGCACGCCTCATTCAAAAGATTGGACCGCTCCACAAAACCGATCTCTTTTCTCCTCTCATCGATCACATCCAGCCTATCCGTGTTAAAATTCCCCAACAGATATTCATCCAGCATATAAAAGTCGCATGGATACACGCTGCCGTCCGCCTCCACCACATTCTGGATCCCGCAGGTGCCCCGCTGGTCGCAGGCTTCCGGCGGATATCCTTTCACTATCCCGATATAATTGTCAAACTGTCTGATATAAGGCTGTCTGCCCTTCTGATAATCCCTGTACCAGAGTGCGAACAGCCTGCCTAAAAATGCGCCGTACTCTTCCGGTGGCAGAGAATATTCTGTCCTTCCGTGGCCCTCTCCCAGCGGGTCCAGACAGGCGATGTACTGTTGATAATACCAGCCCCTCCTCTGATATTCCCGATAGATCTCTTCGATATGCCGGGCGATCTGGGGAGTCACCACAGTCAGAATATTGTAGTCCACCTGAAATCTGTCCATCAGCTCCGCGGACCGACACACCCTCTCGAATGTGCCCACCCCGGTTTTTGAATGCCGCAGGGCATCGTGATATTTGGCCGTCCCGTCCACGGAAAGTCCCACCAGAAACTGATTTTCCTTTAAAAACAGACACCACTCCTCATCTAACAGATAGCCGTTTGTCTGCAGGGCGTTGTTCACCTGAATTCCATGCCTGTTGTACTGTTTCTGAAAGGCCACCGCTTTTCTAAAAAAATCGATCCCCCGCAGCGTCGGCTCCCCGCCCTGATAGGCGTAGCTCGCAAACCCCTCCGCCCGAAGCATCGTCTTCCTAATCACATTCTTGAGCGTCTCCTCGCTCATGAAGCCGAAGGACTCCGTGGTGCGCTTCTCCATCTCATCGCAGTAAAAGCAGTATTCACATTTCATATTGCACATGCCCGAGGCGGGCTTCATTAAAACACTGATTGGGGGCATCCTTTTTCCTCCTGTTTGGATTACAGTGCAAATCTGTAAATATTATAGATGTTGATAAATAAAATCACCACCATCAACACGATAAACAGTCTGTTCACCAGCCTGTCCGTCAGCCTTTTATTGATCACTCTTCCGGCGATCCCGCCGCCGATCCCCCCTGCTGCCATCAGTACCAGCATGGATATCTGAAACTCCGGCACGCTCCCCGTTAATAGAGAAGATACCAGACTGGCGATCTGGGAAAAGAAGATGATATACAGAGAATTCTCCGCCGCCGTCTTCGTGGACATGGAAAAAAAGAAAAATAGAACCACGAGATTGATGGGCCCGCCGCCGATGCCGAGAAAAGAAGACAAAATCCCCAGCACAAGCCCGATGGCCACACAGACCGCGGGCGCCGTCACCTGATAAGTTCTGATCTTATCTTTATAAAGCGTATAACATAACGTCCCAAGCGTCACCACGAACAGGCAGGCCGCCTGCACTGCTCCGACCTTGTCTTTGTCCGGACTCAGAGAAGAGATCAGAGAAAACAGCCATTTCCCCGCAACGCCTCCAAAAGCCGCCCCCAACGCCAGCGGGAAACCGGTCTTTTTTTCAATCCGGGATTCTCCGCTCATCTTGCTTTTCAAAACCGAGTAGGTGGTCATGGAGAGTACGGTGCAGCCGGAAAGAAAACTGACCGCGGAAACGCTCATCACCCCCAGCGCATCCAACACCGGCTTGATGATCACGCCGCCGCCGATGCCGCAGATCGCCCCGGCGATAGACGATAAAAAACAAACAAAAAATACAATAATATAAAGCATTCTTTCTCCTCTCTGTAAACTTTCGTAACAGTTCAACCTGTCGGCTTTCCTGTTTTGCATCTACTTTATAGAATACAGAAAAACAGTGTCAAATGCAATGGCAAAAATACCTCTTAATCAGGCAGGGTAAATAACCCAAATCTGCTTAAGAGGTATTTTCAGTCCCTCACTTCGTCCGCCCCGACAGATCCACGAAATACTGTACCATATCCACATATTTCTCTGGTATCACAAAGGGCACCTGCCGCAAAACGACGCCGACATCCACTGTTTTCTCTGCCGCACTTTCGAAAATTTTTTCCTGCAGAATGGCTGCCGCCTCCTCTTTTTTAGATGCCGGAATAAATTTGAAGAGCGCCTTGTAAGTATTGATCCCGCCTTTGGTCCAGGAAAGTTCCTGTAAAATGGACGGCTGCTGTTTTGCTTCTTCTTCCTCATGCATTTTCCGCACCATCTCTTCCGTCACGTCCTGTCCCTCGGGAAGGCCGATCCGCTCAAACTGCTCCGCCGGACAGTCGTTTTCTTTCATCGCCCGCCGTAACAGATTCGCCATCTTTGCCTCCAGCGCCGCATCCTTTATCTCCGTCTCCTGATGGGGATCCTTTTCCATATCAAACAGCTTGTCGCCAAAATTTGCCGCGTTCACCATACTGTTGTTGTCAATATGTTTCGCCTCCTCGCTGTCCATACCGTTAATCAGCAGATCGCTGAAATCTCTTTCTCCGTTTCCATTGCCCTTCGGGATTTTCCAGACCGGACAGCCTTTTAAGAACGGAAATGCACTGCCGGACAGCGCCTCGGCCCTTTGCAGTTCCCCCACAGAAAACAGATTCCGCATATGCATCGGCATTGTCGTGTATTCATAGAGCGGTCTGTTTGCCTCCGTCACCGGCGCTTTCATGTAGACATATCTTCCGTCAAAAATATTGATATGCGCCCCGTGGATGCCGTACAGCGCATAATCTCTGATCGGTCTGTTCTTTTCGATAACTTTCCGAATCGGCTGCCCCTGCATATCCGCAGGACAGTCCAATCCGAAAAACTCTAATAATGTTGCCGGCAGATCGATGGTCTGTACGATCTCCTCCCTCGCCTGCCCTGCGGTATCCGGAAATCTGGGATCATAGATGAAAAGCGGCGTATGGGCGATCTCGTCGTAGCAGGGCATCACGATCTTGCTCCACCAGCCGTGTTCCCCCAGCAGATAGCCGTGGTCCGTATTGACGATCAGCATCGTATCCCGCCACAAATCCAGTTCATCAAATTTATCCAGAAGTTCTCCCAGATACTTATCACAAAGCGACAGCAGTGCCGCATATCGTTTCTTATAGTGCTCTGCTGTCACCGCATCTTCCGTCACATGATGGTAGGGCGGCCAGTCCTTTTCTTCCCCGGTATACTCATCCGGGCAGGGATTTCCGCAATCTTTTGCCACGAAGAAAGGTTCGTGGGGATCAAAACACTCGATCTGCAGAAACCATCTGTCACAGGTATGATTGGCATCCAGAAATTCCAGTCCCCCGCGGACTGTTTTCACAAGCGCCATATCTTCTTCCGTCTGCATGTATTTCCGGTTCACCGCATCATGCCTGTGCAGCTGCCTGGTTGCATAAAAATATTTTCCGTCCTTATTCTGAATCTTCGCATCCTCTTCCCTATCAAACAGCTCCGGCAGACATTTCCATTTATCCCCTTCCTGTCCCCGCACCGTTTCCCAGGAATTGTAACGCTGGTGATACGTGGCGCCGCCGTCCTCCCAGTAGTGCACATGATCCGAGATCAGGTGGGTATACACACCATTATTCTTCAAGATCTGGGGCATGGAATCGTCGAAAGGTTCCACCGGCCCCCAGCTTCTGTGCAGAAAATTATAACGTCCCGTGTGCAGTTCTCTCCTAGCCGGCATGCAGGGCAGGCTTCCCGCATAGCACTGGTCAAATCTGACGCTGCGCCGCGCCAGTCTCTTAAAATTCGGCGTCCTTATCCGGCTGCACCCATAGGGCTCCAACATCTCACGATTGAGTGAGTCAAACATCAGCATTACCGCTTTCATTTTTATAGCCATACTCCTTTCATAGAGGTTGAAAATTTTATTTTCAACCTTTACCACCATTTGATCAGTTCCGTGACCTGATTTCTCATCTCAATAAAATCGGCGTCCACCACATTTCTGGGCCTTGGCAGAGAATTTTCCAATTTACTTTTGATGCTGGTCGGCTTATTGGTAAGGACCAGAATATTTTCACTCAGATACACAGCCTCCTCAATGTTGTGGGTGATGAAGATCACTGTCGTCCCCAACTTCTGCCACAGTTTGATCAGTTCATCCTCCAGCCGGAAGCGCAGCTCCACATCCAGCTGTCCGTAGGGCTCATCCATCAGCAGAATATCCGGCTTCACGGCAAAAGCCCTGGCGATCACAACACGCTGCAGCATACTGGTGGACAACTCCACCGGATAATAGTCCTTATACTTTGTCAGCCCCACCATCTCCAGCACTTCCGCCACTTCTCTCGCGATCACGTCCTTCGGCTTTTTCTTCATTTTGAGCCCGAATGCCACATTCTCTTCCACTGTCAGCCAGGACATGGTAGAATACTCCTGAAAAATATAGGCAATATTGTGCTTTTTGGTGTCTACAGGCTCTCCCTCCACCAGGATTTGTCCGCCCGTCAGGTCGTAGAGCCCGGTGATACAGTTTAAAAACGTGGTCTTGCCGCAGCCTGTGGGACCTACGATACACAGAAATTCGCCGCGGTGCACGTCAAAGGAGACATCGTTCAACACCTTCAGCTCGCCAAAGTTTTTTGTCATATGATCCACATGCAAAATGATATTGTTTTCTTCCATGTTTCCTTTTCTCCTTCTACAGCGCTTTGTCCACGACCGCACTGATCTCCTCCCGCAGCCTTAAGAATTCTTTATCCACATAGTTTCTGGGCCTCGGCAGATCGATCACATACTCTTTTTTGATCCGCGTGGGACAATTCGTCATCACAACGATCCGGTCAGCAAGATAGATGGCCTCCTCGATATTGTTTGTCACAAAAACAACGGTCCGCTTCTCCCTTTCCCAGATCTTCATCAGATCTTCCTGCATCAGATATCTGGTCTGGGCATCCAGATGGCCGAAGGGCTCATCCATGAACAGCACGTCCGGTTCGTTGCAGTATGCCCTGGCGATGCCCACACGCTGCTGCATGCCGCCGGAAAGCTGATTGGGGTAGGAATTTTCAAATCCTTTCAGGCCCACAAGCTCAATATAGTGCTGCGCCCTCTCCCGGCGCTCCTTCTTCGGAATCCCGCGCACCTTCGGGCCGTACTCCACGTTCCCCATCACTGTCAGCCAGGGAAATAAAGCCATTCTCTGATATACGACGCCTCTGTCAGGTCCCGGCTTTTCCACAGGCTTCCCGCTCACTTCCACACTGCCACCCGTAGCAGGCTCCAACCCTGACATGCAGTTGATCATCGTAGATTTTCCGCACTGCCCCGGTCCGAATAACACAAGCAGTTCGTTTTCCTGCACATGCAATGTCACATTGTCGATCACGGGCACAGGTCCGCGTGATGTCTCAAATGTTTTTTCCAGGTTTTTACATACAATCATTTCTCTGCTCATTTTCCCCTCACGCTCCATCTGCACAGTCTGGCCTCGATCGCCCTCATCGCAACCGCCAGAATATATCCCACAATACCGATCGCTACAATGCCCACCAGAATCTGTACCGTGCTGTTGCTGTCCTGTCCTTTGATGATCACCCAGCCAACACCCTCAGAGGAACGCACCATTTCCGCCGCCACCACCGTGGCCCAGGAAGTTCCCACCGCGATCTGCAGCCCTGCAAAAATATGAGGAATACAGGAGGGCAGTACGATACTGGTAAACACCTGTCTGTTGTTTGCCCCTAACATTCTGGCCGCTCCCATCAGTTCCGGATCCACCGAGCGGACGCCGGAGTAAGCGTTCATGGTCACCGCACAGAAAGCGGAGTAAAAGATCAGGAAATATTTTGACATTTCCCCCAGACCAAACCACACGATGGAAAGCGGAATCCAGGCAATGGGCGGAATCGGACGAAGCAGTTCAAAGATCGGCCGCAAGAGCGCCGACACCGGTTTAAACCACCCCATCAGGATACCCAGCACCGTTCCTGCCAAAGAGCCGAAGGCAAACCCGATCAACACCCTGCCCAGGCTCCAGAGAATATGTCCCTCGATGGTATGGGTACCGATGGGATGGAGAATCGCTGTAAAAAATGCTCCGAGCGTCTCAATGGGCCCCGCCAGCACTAACCCCGCTTTTGTGAAGGCCACCGCCATCTGCCAGATGCACACAAAGGCGAAAATGGAGATTGCCGCACAGACTGCCTTCTGATATTTCCCTGCTTTTTCATGAAACCGTTTAACCATCTCTGCGCACCCCCTTTACGATCTTATTTTCAATCAGCGACAACACGCCGGAGAAGACCGCACCGATGGCGCCGATCCCTATCATGCCGCAAATGATGATGTCCGGACGGTAGATTCCTCTGGCCTGCTGGATCATATAGCCAAGTCCCATGGTGGAAGCAAGCATCTCCGCCGCCACAATGCAGGTCCAGGCTGCCCCAAGCGCCACCCGCACGCCGGTCATGATAAGCGGCAGCGCCGTAGGGATCGCAATATGTACAAGCATCTGGGTATCCGAGGCCCCGAAAGTCTGCCCCACCCACAGGTGGACGTCCTTTGTCTGTCTGATTCCCGTGTAGGAGTTCACCACACAGGGCACAAAGGCTGACAGGAACACGGTCACGATCTTCGGCGTGAGCCCAATGCCGAATAAAATGATCATTAACGGGATCCACGCAAGCCCCGGCACCGGCCGCAGCAGATCGAATAATGGCCGCACAAACAGATCTACTTTTTTGTACCATGCCATGAAGATCCCTAAGGGCGTACCGATGAGGATCCCCATCGCCCACCCGCCAAGCGCAATCTTCAGGGAGGAGAAAATATGCTGCGGCAGGGTTGCTCCATCCGGCGCCGTACTTGTCAGTTTCTTGATAAAAGTTTCTGCGATCGTGATCGGTCCGGGCAGTGTGGAGGACTTTGTCAGCTTCAGTACATCACAGCAGAACCACCAAACTGCCACAAATAAAACAATGGAAAGCACCGATAACCACCAGTAGGTTTCCTTTCTCCGTTTCATAACGTGCCCATACCCTTTCTTATCTCCGATTACCTGTGACAGTGCAGTCTTTCGGCTTCACTGTCACATCAATGTCATTTGATCCCGGCATCCGGAATCAAATGACATTATTTCTACGATTACTGTGCCTTGATTTCCGTTCCCGTCGCTTCCGATACGTAAGCCGGATTGATGGATGCCGCTACGTTGGGCGCATTGTCCTCGGTGATCTTCTCGGCGGTCACCAGGAAATCCGTGATGGCAACCCAGGCTTCCCCCAGCACATAGCCTTCTTCCTTCATCATCTCGCTGCCCACATATTTCCGGTCTTCGATCTCATGTGCCAGCGCGTCGTCTGTACAGCTGATAGCGTTATCATCATATACTTTTCTCGTATATTCGGAGCGCAGCGCGTCGTCCTGGAGCTCATCCATGGCTTTCACCAGACAGTTCACAAACAGCTGTACTTCCTCTGAACGGTTTTCTGCCACTTCATTTCTTGCAAAGCAGCCGTCGCACATGTTGACACCTGTAGCATCTTCAAAGGAACATAACATCGTGTATCCTTCCTCCTCCAGCTGATAGGAGTAGGGCGGATTTGCCGCCACCGCATCGCCCTCCCCCGTGGTAAAGGCCTGGTAAGCAGGACCGTACTCCATATTCACCTGATTGATATCGGAAGGGGAAAGGCCGTACTTTCCGGCATAGGATTCCGTCATATACTGCACTGCTGTCCCTAAAGGCTCCAGTATCTGCATCCCTTTCAGATTTTGTGCATCTCCGATCAGTCCGTTCTCCGCTGCATTCTGTGCAATGGCCGAATCCGCTCTCGCAAACAGCCCCATACCGCCGGTGGTATTTACGTCCGCCAGCCATGTGCAGTTTGCGTTTGCCAGCGAATACACTGACGCAAAACCGGACACTGCGATATCGATCTGCTCCGCCGCAATGGCCTCATTGATCGGCGCACCTGTGGCAAATAACTCGATGCTCACATTCAAACCCGCTTCCTCAAAATATCCCTTTTCCTGTGCATAGAGTACCGGGACACCCATGGTCAGCGCCATAGTCCCAACCCGCAATTCCTCTCTGTCGGAGGCCTGTACCGGTTCCGCTTCCTCCATTCCCTGCTCTGTCTCCGTTTCTGCCTCCGTGTCGCTCTGCGCCGGTGCGCTCTCCTCCGGGCTGCTTCCGCATGCCGCAAGCCCTGCCGCCATCGTTAAAGATAAAATCAATGCCAATAACTTTTTACGTTTCATGTTTTTCCTCCTTTGGCTCATCTGCCTTTTATGATGTTTTTTCGTTGCGTTATCGCACACGCATCTCGTAAATACAATTATAGAAATGCACTATGCAAAAGTCAATCATTTTCATCTATTTTTTTATACTTTGTAATAATCTTCCAAACACGCAACATCATTTTTGTCTAAAATCACTATTAACTCAGCATCAATTATTGACATTTTACATTTTTATGCTATGATATTTATAGTGTTATCGGACACATCTTATGTTTGATTTGATTGAAGTACTATTTAAGTTAAGATTAAGGAGCCAACCAGCCGCCACCATAAAAAGGAGATCCCCCATGTCTGTTACGATCAAGAAAATTGCCGAACTTGCAGGCGTATCCACCGGAACGGTAGACCGCGCTCTTCACGACAGAGGACGGGTAGACCCTAAAGTCGCCCGCAGAATCAAACAGATTGCGCTGGAACTGGACTACCGTCCGAATTCCGTTGCCAAGAGTCTTTCCAACCGGAAACGTAATATCAGGATTACCGTTATTCTGCATATCCAGAACAGTAATCTGTATTTTGATGATGTCCAGGCCGGAATCAGGAAATGTCAAGAGGAGATAAAAGATTTCGGTATTACGGTGGATATTCTTCCCTGCCCTGATTACAGTGTGGAAAGCCAGCTCTCCCTGATCGATCAGGCCATAGACCAGGGAGCAAACGCCATCGTCATCGTACCGATTAACAGCCCCCTGATCAGAGACAGATTAAACAGCCTCCACGCGGAGGGCTTTCCTGTCGTTTTTCTGACAAATATTATAGAAGATACGGAATATCTCAGCTTTGTGGGCTGCAACTATGAACTGATAGGAGAGATCACCGCCGGTTTCCTCCATCTGCTGCATCCGGGCGATGGGAAACTGCTTTTATTCTCCCCCAGCTTTCAGATGTATGGACACACACTGCGCGCGAAGGGCCTGAGGCAACACCTTGAAACAGAATACCCCCACATCCGGCTGCAGGGGACTTACGAAATAGCGGGGGACGATATTCAGAATTATCAGATCACAAAGGACGCCCTCACCCGTTTCCCCGACACCGATCTTTTTATTTGCCCCGGCGCCTACAGCCGCGGCAATTTAAAAGCGATTGAAGAATACGGCTTCTATCAGAAAGCCCAGATCATCTGTTACGATTACTCCGACGAAATCGGCGCGGAGATTCAGAAGGGCAACATCTGCGCCACCATCACCCAGTGCCCACAGGAACAGGGCTACACGGCGGTAAAGATCCTGTTCGAATATCTGACCGCCGACAAGGAACCCCGTTTTAAAAACCATTACATCCGCAGCCGTATTATCGTGAAGGAGAGCATCTGCGAAATGGAGCAGATCAAAGAGGAATACCAATAAGACAGGTTTTTCCCAAAAATGCAAACATAAAACAATATATCAGAGAACGGTCGTACGCTAACCAACGGCCACGCCCCCGACAAATATTGCGGGGCTGCCGCACCCAGCATACCCCGGCTGCGCTATCGCCATAGAGCCCTCATTCCCGCCGTTTTTCGGAACATGTACCTGCAGCTCGGACAACTTTGACCCTTTGATCCGCTAATGTTTCTTTCCCGCTGCCGTCAGTATTTTCCAGCAAAATTCCCGGCCCATACGGCGCCAGACTCACCATAATATACTCACAGGTACAGTTATCCCCCGTTTTTCTAGCAAACTCCCAGATTTTCCGGCACATCGCCTTCACGACCTCTCTGTTCTCCGCACAGTCTATCCGGTTATGCAGTTCTCCCGGATCCTCCTCCAAATCGTAGAGCTCGTCATAGTCGAATCCATTAAATACATACTTCCATTTCCGGTCCCACACCGCCCGCTGTATGCCGTACAGTTCATTCCCATTCGTCTGAACAAAAAGCTCTCTGCGCCAGTTCACAGGCATCCGTCCCCGCAGAAAATCCACCAGAGAACGGCCGGACAGGGCCGAATCCGCATGCACTCCCGCCAGCTCCAAAATCGTGGGGGCGAAATCTGTGATCGACACAAGTTCATCCACCTGCTTCGGTGCGTCTATTTTCCCGCCCCCGGCCAAAGCGCAGATATGATACGCTTCCCGAAAACAGGGCAGACCTTTCGACCACAGTCCGTGCGCTCCCATATAATCTCCATGATCCGTCAGATAAAAAATAAAAGTATTCTCCCACTCTCCGCTCTTTTTCACGGCCTCCAGAACTTTTCCAAACAGAAAATCCTCATAACTTACCATGGCCAGATAATGGCGGATACACTCCACATGTTCTTCCCGGGAAAGGCTGAACCGCTCTTTCGTTCTCCTGTACAGGGCAGGTTTATCCTCCATGGTATCATCAAAGTTCTCTGGCAGATTTATCTCCTTTCCCCTGTAGAGATCCAGATATTCCTGTGGCGGATAGTAGGGATCATGGGGACCGGTAGGGCCTGCAAAGAGAAATAACGGTTCATCTCCCGGTTTTCGGGCATACAGTACTTCGCAGGCTCTCTCCACTGTAATTTTGTCGCCAAACTGGTCTGTTTCGCTCACGTCAAACTGCCGATAAACCGGATATCCCTCCCGGACAAGTTCACCAAACCCTCTTTTTGTACCGGAAAACGCCATCTTCTCCGGAGAATGATACACTTTCTCCCAGTCTTTGTTTCTCGGTCTGTTACACGGCTGAAACCGCCCATAATTGGAAATATATTCATATAAAACCTCATCAAATCCCCTATCCTTCGGTCCCTCATAAGCGCTCACATGCCATTTTCCCGAGAAAACCGTGTGATACCCCTGTTCCTTTAAAGATTCCGGAAACAGTTTTACCCCGTCATACAAACCGCGGGAAATCGCATTATCCACCTCCACATTATTCCATACCCCGTGCTGAGACGGATAGAGGCCGCTGAAGAAAGAAGCTCTGGAGGGACAGCAGTGAGGCGAAGCACAGTAGGCCTGCGTAAACTGGACTGCGCTCTGTTTAAAGGCATCCAGATTGGGCGTGATCGCCTGGGACCTGTCCAAAACCGTATCCCCATTCTGCTGATCTGTCATAAAAACAATGATATTCGGTCTTTTTTTCACATTTATTCACCACCATCTAATTAGTTCAGTTACCTGATTTCTGAGTTTCACAAATTTTTCATCCGCCACATCCCTCGGATGCGGAATATCACAATCGAGGATCGTCTTAACCCCGGTGGGCTTGTTGGTCAGAACCCTGTGGCGACGCATCTCGAGAATGCCTCCCGCCTTCCGTTTTATTTATACTGTGCTTTTCCCCCGTTTCTTGTGGAGGAAGCCCTCGCGAGAAACACCGGCGTAATAGATTTATTTCCCACCTGTTTCCCCTGCATCTTATCAATCAGCATTTTAATGATCATCTTTCCCAGCATATCTCCGCCAAAATCCACAGTGGAAATACTCGGGATATAAAATCGCGACTGGAACGTATTGTCATAGCCCACCACGCCCACATCTTTCGGCACCCTGATCCCCAGTTCATTCAGTCCGAAGATCACACCTTCCGCCACTGCGTCATTAGTACAGATGATTGCATCCGGATATCCTATCTTTCTCCATGATGTTCTGATATAAACTGCCGCCTGCTCGGAAGTCGTAATATCATAGCTGACATTCCTCTCCCCATCCAGATTCGCTGCTGCCAGAAAGGCCTTCGTCTTCTCGTCCGGACTGCCGCTTGATACTGCCCCGGAGATATAGTGCAGACGCTTAAAGCCATTTTCATACAGATGTCTTGTTATCTCTCCGAAAATATCTTTCTGTTCAATATGTATCAGCGTGATATCCGGATGAAAGGACTCCCAGTCGGAATCCTGCAGCATGACGATCGGGATCCCAAACTGTCTGACTGATTCAATGGCTTCGCAACTTATCCTGTTATTGGAGACGAACACCCCGCTCACCTGATAGCCGCATATTTTTTTCAAATACTGTTCATCATCGATCACATTGCTGAACAGTATGCTGTAATCCTGCCTGTAAGCCTCCCTCGTGGCCTGGTAGACAAGCTGGGCAAAAAACGGGTTTCTTATCTCATTACACAGAAATACAAACTGCTTGCTGTCCTTTATCTTCAAGCTTCTCGCTATCTGATTGGGGGTATAATGAAGTCGTTCAATGGCCGCCTGGATTTTTTTACCCGCCTCTGCACTGACATAGCCGCTTTTATTGATATAATAAGAAACACTCGTCGCAGATACCCCTGCTTCTCTCGCCACATCTTTCTTTGAAACCATGCTCCACCGTTTCTTCTCATATTCGATATCATTTTCTTTTATATACACATTGTATCGCCAATGTTGTCTCGTGTCAACATATTTCCAAATTTTATTATATTTTCTTCTTATGGTTCCCTGTCATCCCATTATTTTGACAAAAATCAGACAGATGACAAGGGATGCAGGTGTCTTCCCGTCTCCCCTCTCATCTGTCTGATATTCCCCACACAGTGTCATCCGTTTCTTCCTGTTATTTCTTTTTCGCCACTTCCCTGATCACTCCGTTAATCGCTGCAAACAGCACACCGGCCACGGGCCAGATGATCCAGCTTCTGCCCCAGCTGTTTCCGTTATAGAAATTCCAGGCGAGATAACCTGCTGTCACAAGCAGCCAGTAAACTCCGGGGAAAAAAGCTGTCTTTCTATTCACTGCCTTGTTTTCCACGGTATACTCGCCGCACTGCAGCAGTTTATCATGGCTCTCTTTCACGATCCCTGCCCTCACAAACAGATGTACCCCTGCGGCCACAAAGATTAACAGCACAGCCACGCCGCCCACCAGCAGCACTTCACTTTCTGTAAAGACGCTGATGAGTAACAGTGGAATCACGCCTATGATACAGAGTATCGTGCCGACCACCACAGCCAGCCTGTACTTCGCCTCAAAATCGCTCTGCCGCTTCTCCACGATCCCCTCTACGCCATATTGCAGGGAAAAACTCTCCTCTTCCAGATATTTATATTTTTCCAGTTTCATGCCGTTAAAAATACAGATCGCCACCCCGGCCGCCACGACCAGCAGCAGAACGATCAGGCCGAGGATCGCCATCCTGTCCTCCAGGGCGCTTCCCTCCCACATTGCCGCCATCAGGATCAGGCAGACCGGGCTCAAAATAAAAAGGGAAACCGCCGTGGCAATCCTGCCGCGGACTTCTTTCGCCGTATCCATATAGGCATTCGCCTCCTCCACCGAGACTACACGCCCCTCGGGCATATCCTTTCCACCGGTAAGTTCCGTCACGTCCATCTCATCCTTTAAAAGATAGTCCGTACTGACGCCAAACAGTTCGCTCATCTTCAAGATCTTATCAAGATCCGGGATCGTTGCTCCCACTTCCCATTTGGAGACAGACTGTCTGGAAATATTCAACTTCTCCGCCAGTTCCTCCTGTGACCAGTTCATTCTCTTTCGCAATGTTATTATTTTCTCCGCTAAAATCATATCAGTAACCATATCCTTTCCGCCTGTACTGTGCTGCTTATGCCGCACGGCATCCGCCTCCTTACTTTTTGGCGGCCCGTTCCGGATGCAGACCGTCCTGTTTTCTCTCCTGCGCGCTTTCGGAATACCCACATCTTACCTGATCCGCCGGTTGCGGACTACCAAATCAGGCTTGAAATTGCGCACCTGACGGTTGCAATTGCGAATTTTCATGCCATCTGCAACACTTTCCTCCAAAAAGCTGAACAGAAGATCTCTTCTCCTGCTCGCCCGCCGGGCCTCCACCTGCCTGCTGATATACTTCCTTTGAATGCCCGTACACATGATAAAGGCAGGCTCCCAACACAGCCCGCCGCATCATTTATCAAATCCAAATATAATTTTTAGCAGGAGAGTATCTGTATCCCATGAAGACTGTAAAAAACTGCCGGCGTCCGGCATCCTAACTCTCCACCCTAACCTCATTTAACTCCTCGATCCGCTGCAACGAATTACTCCGGATATCAATGACAGGCCCGCCTTTCCCTTCAATATACTCTCTTGTAATGGTCACTTTTCCGATGTTATCATCCTTCGGAATCTCGTACATGATATCCAGCATAAACTCCTCGATCAGCGCCCGCAGTGCTCTGGCGCCGGTCTCCTTCTTTAATGCTTTCTCCGCAATGGCCTCCAGGGAACCCTCGTCAAACTCCAGCTTCACCTCATCCAGCTCGAGAAGCTTCTGATACTGCTTTAAGATGGCGTTCTTCGGCTCCTTCAATATTTTTACAAGCGCCTCCTTATTCAGCCCGTCCAGGGTAAACAGGATCGGCAGACGCCCGATAAACTCCGGAATCATGCCGTATTTACGCACATCCTCCACCGTCACCCTGCTGTGGATGTTTTTATCCTTGTCAAACCTGTCCTTTAACTCCGCCTGATACCCTATGCCGGTCTGTTTGCTCAGCCGCTGTTTGATGACCTCCTCCAGCCCCGGGAACGCGCCGCCGCAGATAAACAGAATATTCTTCGTATTGACTGTGGCCAGGGGCACCATGGCGTTCTTGCTGTTTGCCCCTACAGGCACCTCGATCTCCGAGCCTTCAAGCAGCTTTAAGAGTCCCTGCTGCACCGATTCCCCGCTGACATCCCGGGAGTTGGTATTTTTTTTCTTAGCGATCTTATCGATCTCGTCAATAAACACGATGCCGCTCTCCGCCTTCTCCACATCGTTGTCGGCCGCCGCAAGAAGCTTTGTCACAACGCTCTCGATATCGTCCCCGATATAGCCTGCTTCGGTCAGAGACGTGGCATCCGCAATAGCCAACGGCACGTCCAGGATCCTTGCCAGTGTCTTTACCAGATAAGTCTTGCCGCAGCCTGTGGGACCGATCATCAGCATATTCGATTTTTCGATCTCAATATCGTCCATGGTTCCCGTGGCCACCCGTTTGTAGTGGTTGTAGACTGCCACAGACATGACTTTCTTGGCGTGTTCCTGTCCCACCACATACTCATCAAGCTGTGCCTTGATCTTATGTGGGGCCGGAATATCCCTGATGTCGATAATGGGTTTGGATGCCTCGCCCTCTTTTTTCTTTTTGATCTTCTGTCTGTTGGGGACACCGCTCATATTCTGCAGATCCGACAGATTGATGAAGCTGATATTCGGGAAACCCTGATTTACCACCCTTTTACCCTTATTCCGGTCCGGTTTTTCCGGCTGATCGGGAGTATCCTCCCCCTGGTTCGCCGCCGCACTCTCCGTATCCTCTTTCGCGGAATGCTCTCCATCGCCTGACGGTTTCCCCGGACTGGCCATGTTGTTCATCATCCCGCTATAATCAAAGAACGGCGGCATCATCCCCTGAAAATTATACTGGCTCATGGAGTCCATGGTCTTATGCATACAATCGTCACAAACGCAGATATTGTTGGGCAGCTTAAACATTCTTCCCGCTTTGCTCTCCGGTCTGTGGCAGATAAAGCACACATCCTCATAACCGCCCTGTCCGCCTTCGCTTCCGTTTTTATTGTTATCGTATTCTGACATTCTTTCCCTTTCTCAGATTATCGGCAATCCGTTTATCCGCCTTCTCTATTTTTTCCCAAGCTTTACGCTGACTGTCTCCGACCGGTACCCGCCGTCTTTATAGCGCATGATCTCCAGATCCACGATCTCACCTACCGGATAATACCGCAGCATTTCTGACAGTTCCTCCATGGTCTCCACCGGCACCTCATTTAAAGCCACGATGACATCACCCTTTTTCAGACCTGCCTTATCGGCTGCGCCGTCCTCTTCCACATCTCTTACATAAACGCCCTTCGGGATATCATATTCTTCCGCCTGCTTCCCTTCCACATTGGAACAGCTGATCCCGAGATAACCGCTCTCACTCTCCCGCAGCCTCTCTCTGATCTCCCGCACTTTCAGCTTATCAAGCACCGGAATCGCATCCGTGATCGGAATCGCATAACACATTCCCTCCACATCCGCCGAGTTGATCGTCATCGTATTGATTCCCACGACCTCGCCGGAAGCATTTACCAGCACGCCGCCGGAACAGCCTGGATTCATAAAAGCCGTTGTCTGGATCATCACCCGGTCATCGGAACCAAACTGGTTCCCCATCTCGTCATAGCCGCCGCCCACCGGAGCGTTGGTGGCACTGACGATCCCCGTGGTCACGGACTGCCCGAGAAGCAGCGCATTTCCAATGGATATCACCGCCTGTCCCGCCCGCAGCGTCGTGGAATCCCCCAACTTCGCCACGGCAATGGCTCCCTTCGTCTCCTCGGGAATATCCACCAGACGGACCGCGATCACCGCCACATCCAGATCCTTGTCGTGGCCCTTTACTCTGGCGTCCACCTCTGTCTTATCCACAAAAGACACCTTCAGATCTTCCGTGTCCGTCACCACATGGGCATTGGTGGCAATCAGAAGTTCCGTCTCATTTTCTCCGATAATAAAGCCTGATCCGCCGCCGTCATATTTTCCGTCGCCCCAGTAATAGTCATCATAACTGTACACAGCGTTGACGCTGACCACGGAAGGCATGATCCGCTCCACCAGATCTGACACATCTGACAGCGCTCCTGCGGAAGGCTTCGCACTGTTTTCCCCGGCCTCCTCCGGCACATCAAGATCCACCGGATTGATCTGCGGGTTCTCAGGCTGAGCTAAAGCCTGTTCGGCGGCGGCAGCCTCTTTCTCCTCCCTTATGGCAGCCAGGCGGTCAAGCTGGGCCTGGATGGCGTCATCTTCAATCTTTGCGAAAAGCAGGGCGGCCTCGGCAATCGTGTGGCCCTCCGGAAGAAGGTCCGGATTTCCGAGCATATCCCATTTCAGGCATACGCGGCCATCCTCCTGACAACATGCGGAATCATGTCCGGCCGGTACGGTATGCAAGGCGGCACCCTCTGAGCAAGTGTATGTATTTACAGTCTCGCGCTCACCTGCCCTGTGGTCATAACCGGCACATATGCAGACTCCGAGCATGTCACGGAGCTTGCCTGCCGAGAACGGAAGGAACGGTTCGAACGCTATTGCAAGAGAAGCGCATATCTGAAGGCTCACATTGAGTATTGTAGCACACCTGTCCATGTCGGTCTTGGCAACCTTCCAAGGCTCAGTGTCAGAGATATATTTGTTTCCAACACGCGCAATGCTCATCGCATCCTTGAGAGCCTCACGGAAATGATACCCGTCAAGATTCTTCTCCATTCCCGCCTTAAGCGCAGGTATCTCAGTCAGGGCAGCCCTGTCAATGTCAAGAAGCTCGCCCGCGGCCGGAACCTTTCCGCCGAAATATTTGTGGGTCAGCACCACGGCCCGGTTCACGAAATTTCCGAATATGGCCACAAGCTCGCTGTTGTTGCGCGCCTGGAAATCTTTCCAAGAGAAGTCATTGTCCTTGGTTTCCGGCGCATTGGCGGTCAGCACATAACGGAGAACGTCCTCTTTTCCAGGGAACTGCTCCAGATATTCATGCGCCCACACGGCCCAGTTGCGCGAGGTCGAGATTTTGTCACCCTCCAGATTCAGGAACTCGTTGGCAGGAACATTCTCAGGAAGTATATAACCGTCACCATACGCCTTGAGCATGGACGGGAAGACGATGCAATGGAAGACGATGTTGTCCTTGCCGATAAAATGCACCAGCTTCGTATCCCCGCTCTTCCACCACTTCTCCCATGACTGAGGAAGAAGTTCCTTGGTATTGGAAATATAGCCGATAGGGGCATCGAACCACACATAGAGGACTTTGCCCTCTGCGCCTTCCACCGGCACCGGCACTCCCCAGTCAAGGTCACGGCTTACGGCACGCGGCTGAAGCCCTCCGTCAATCCAGCTCTTGCACTGTCCGTAGACATTGCTTCTCCACTCCTTGTGCGAATCCAGAATCCACTCTGAAAGCCATCCCTCATATTTGTCGAGCGGAAGATACCAGTGAGTGGTCTTTTTCTTGACAGGCTCCGCACCGCTGAGCTTTGATTTCGGATTGAGCAGTTCTTCAGGACTGAGGGTGCTTCCGCACTTCTCGCACTGGTCTCCGTACGCTCCTTCCGCACCGCATTTCGGGCAAGTTCCCACAATATACCTGTCGGCAAGGAAAGTCTTGGCCTCAGGGTCATAATACTGCTCGCTTTCCTTCGTTATGAATTTGCCCCCGTCATAGAGTTTGCGGAAAAATTCCGAAGCATTCTCCTTATGGACATCGGATGAAGTGCGGCTGTATATGTCGAAATTGATTCCGAGACCGGAAAACGAATCCTTGATGATTCTGTGATACTTGTCAACCACATCCTGCGGAGTGCAGCCCTGCTGGCGGGCCTTTATCGTGATCGGGACTCCGTGTTCATCAGATCCGCAGACATAGAGGACATCCTCCCCTTTCAGCCTGAGATATCTGACATAAATGTCGGCAGGGACATACACGCCAGCCAGATGCCCGATATGCACGGGACCGTTGGCGTATGGAAGCGCGCAGGTCACAAGCGTGCGGCTATGTTTTTTTTCCATAAGTATCTTAATTTAAATATTGTTATCTGTCAAGGATGAGTTTTTTCATCCGAGCGCAAAAATAAGCATTTTTTCTGAAAAACGCCCCAGCGTACAATCCCGCACGCAAAGGCCGGTCTGCATGCAAATTGCACGCAAATGGCCACATTTCAATTTATTGTCTATATGCTCAAATATTCTAAAGACGGTGTCTCTGTCCTGGTAATAATCGACCGGCGCAGAGCCAAGAAGAACGGCCTGTTCCCTGTCAAGGCCGAAATCGTACACAGGCGCACGCAAAAGTATTTTACAACCGGAGTTGACATGTCACCGGAAGAATGGGAAAAATGGAACGGTTCACGGAGGAGCAGCGGGAAAGGCCGCCGCATCGAGAGCTGTTTCCAGCGGCTTTGCAAAGAAGTGAACGATCTGTGTGAACACGGAAGTTTTTCTCTGGATATCCTGGCTGCAAGGCTCGGGAAAGACAGCGGCATGATGCTCAATTCCTCCTTGGCCTCACTTGCCGGGGAATTCATGAAAGCCGGACAGGTAAACTCATACTACAGATGCCGTTCGGCATTGAATGCCGCCGAAAAGTATGGGGGCAAATCAATCCATCTGTCCTCCGTCACTCCAGAGTGGCTGCGCGGATGCGAAAGGTTCTGGACAGATGAGGGGAAAAGCTGCACGACGATACACATCTACATGAAAACCATAAAGTGTGCACTGAACGCGGCGAAATCCGCGGGAATAATCAAAGAGGCCCAATTTCCTTTCGGGAAAGGCAGATATATGATACCACGGGCAAACAGCAGGCGGATGGCATTGAGCAAAGAGCACATAAGAAGAATCATGAACTACCGCGGCCCCGGACATCTTGAGGAAAACCGCGACCTGTGGCTGTTCTCGTATCTCTGCAACGGCATCAATTTCAGGGACATGCTGTACCTCAGACATGAAAATGTCATAGACGGAGAGATATGCTTCATACGGCATAAGACGGCAGGAAGCTCCGGCAACCCCAGAATGATAAGGGCCACGGTGACAGAGCAGATGAAGCAGATTATGGACAGGATGTGCAGCCCTTACAAAGGCGACCCCAAGGCCTTCCTGTTCAGATATGCCGAGCATACACAGGACCAGTTCAGCATTTCAAGGACGGTAAGGAGGATTGTCGGGCAATGCAACAAGGCCCTCAAGGAAATAGCGGCAGAACTGGAAATCCCCTGTTTCACGACATACTCGGCCAGGCACTCGTTCGCCACGACGATGCTCAGAGGAGGAGCGGACCTGCCGTTCATATCCGAAAGCCTGGGCCATTCAAGCATTGCGATGACTGAAAATTATCTTGCCGGAGTCACACGGGAGGAAAGGAGACGCTATGCCGGCATATTGACTGACCTGCAGTGAATTATTACCGGGGGTAATGACTGCCAAGATAAACGGAACCGGACATTTTTTAAGGCAACAATATAACTCTAATAAATTTATTATGAACTTAAAACGTTTTTCTTTGGTGTTGGCCGCGGCAATGGTTTCCGCAGCGGCGCTGGCACAGCAGAGCAAGAGCGATCCGAGCGTCGAATTCCGCCCGCAATGGAGCATGCAGCTTCAGGGAGGCGCGGCATATACGCTCGGAG